>Ga0315336_1003315_pt1 | contig 21762 bp, 16 predicted proteins | sample ASW5metaG_FD_204512 | JGI IMG/M metagenome (GOLD analysis project Ga0315336, IMG submission 204512) | Ammonia-oxidizing marine archaeal communities from Monterey Bay, California, United States - ASW #5 | ecosystem: Environmental > Aquatic > Marine > Intertidal zone | place: USA: California... | reverse complement strand
CCAACCAATCTGGTGACCGATGGTTCCGGCGTGTTATTCAATTGTGTGAGTGCAATAGGGAATGAATTCTCTCGCCAGCCGGATCTTGCTTATTCTCTGGCAGCTACTTATCGGACTTCGCTGGGAGGTTCGGGTTGGGATTTAGTGAGCAGATTAGATTATCGTTATATCGGTGAGCAGTGGCTTGATAATGTTAATTATGCAGCGATGCCGGCATCCGATACTGTGAATGCAAGTGTTAATTTCAGAAAAGATAATTGGGATATACGGCTGTATGGAAGAAATCTGACGGATGATGATACGCCGCGTATCATTCAAAATGGCAATGACTACAATCTCAGTCAGACTAGGCGTAATTTTCATATTCTGCCCCGTGAGCCGAGAGAGTATGGGGTTGGTATTCGTTATAGTTTCTAAAATCAAAAAGATAATTATGAATAGAAAAGCCCCGGAACTCCCGGGGTTTTTTTTGGCCAACTGGAGGCCGCCCGAGATTATTTTTTCAAAAGGGCTATGCTGGCAAGAGCCGGGGTGCCCGAGAAAGGTAATAATTAATGAAAGTTGTCGTAATACAACTCAATAGCAAAACCAATAAAAAAAAGAATCTAGATGAAGCTATAAGGCTGGCAAATAAAGCATTCTTATCCGACAGACCTGATCTGATAGCGTTCCCTGAAATGATATCGTTTTATGGAGGGACCGATGAGGACAGCAGGTCATCAGCAGAAGATATCCCGGGCGGAGAGACAACAGAAAGGTTGGCCGGATTCGCTAAAAAGAACGGTATCTTTGTGCACGGTGGTAGTTTTTTCGAAAAGGCCGGCAACAAAACTTTTAATACAAGTCTGGCCTTTAACAGGGAAGGAGAAATTATTGCTCAATACAGGAAGATCCATTTGTTTGATGCTGCAACTCCTGATGGTGATTCATACAGGGAATCAGACAGGGTTCTTCCTGGGGATCAGGTGGTGACCTATCAAGCTGACGGAATGACTATTGGTTGCACGATTTGTTATGACCTTAGGTTTTCAGAGCTATACCTTGAGTTAGCTAAAAAGGGAGTTGATATCATAATGATACCGGCTGCCTTTACTTTGCAAACCGGGAAAGATCACTGGCTACCACTGGTTAGGGCACGGGCAATCGAAACACAAGCCTATGTATTGGCTCCGGCCCAATGCGGAGAGTTTCCATACAAAACAGGTGGTTATAGACGGACGTGGGGTCATTCAGTTATTGTAGATCCGTGGGGCCATGTTGTCAGCCAGATTCCTGACGAAGTTGGGTGGGTTAGCGCGACCATAGACCCTGACTACATAAGGAAAATCAGGACCGACATGCCCATCTCAAGCCATCGGATTTTATAGTTTGTGAGTGTCATTGTGGTTATTAAATCTATAGCCTCAGACAAATCAAAAAAATAGGACGCGACAGGAGATTCCTGTAATCATGAATAAAACTTACAAGATTTTTTTGCTGAACAGAGTCGGCATTAGTGTTGCCCGGGCAGGTATATTTATCGGGTTACTTTCCCTGCTTGGCTGTAGTTCTTCTGATACGGGCTTTGATGTTGCAGAAGGTAGTTTTTTGGGTGCCTATACCTCTGATCCTTTTTCTATGGTCCAAGTTGATGGCCCGCCAGAGTTAACGACTGAGGCCCAAGAATATTGGGACCGGTTTACTCCTGATATGGATCCGGCAATACAATGCTATGAGTCTGGTTTAGCAAGAAATCTTTTTTCTCCTGCTGGCGTTTTAGTTGAACTGAATCAGGAAGAAGATTTGTTTCTTTCTGGGGTAGTTGTGCACATAAACGGTGTTTTTCCAGAAGAATACGGACTTGATCGGCGTTCTGGTTGGCCGACAAGCCTGTTTGGTTATTCTGTTGGTCGCCGGGAAGGCAGTACCCTATTTGTAGAAACCCGGGGACTTATGAGTAGAGATATATTAATGGGCCATATTCCTGTTCTTCCGTCAGAAGAACTCATTGTGCAGCGTGAATATAGCCTGATTCCAATTGATCAAAGATGGGAAGCTCTGGGAATTGCTCCACAGGAAGTGAATCCCCGTCTGGTGCCGGAGGGAAGAACACTGCAGATGGAGGTCTGGCTGGATGATCCTCAGGTTTTGACAGAGGTTTGGCATACGATTAAACATTATCGGGAGATTGACGATGCCAGCCATGTTTTAACTAGCGATGATATTGCGATTGTTGATGATGGAGGTGAAAACTGGGAGTCTTCTGCTTATAGTGAAGGTTCGGGAGTTCCCCAGGGATTCTTAGAGAATTACGATGGTGGTTGCGTTTTATTTCCGGAATATGCCGAACAAGTTGAATCGCCTGTAGTCAATTACATCCAGTGAGTACATCAATTAGCGGAGCTATTATGATCAGGAAGTTTTCATTGTTATTGAAATTTTTTTGCTGCCTGTTCGTGCTACCGGCAAATGCGCATCATAATTTTGTATCCCACTACGATATGGGGGCGGGGCCCGTATCAATAGAGGGAACAGTCCAGTCTTTTTGGTTTGTGAATCCACATATTAGGATTTACGTGGATGTAGATGGTAATGATGCTAAAGAAACCTGGGTTGTAGAGGGAAGGAGCCGAAATATTCTGTCGCGAGAAGGTTGGACGGGAGGGGAAATCAAGCAAGGAAATGCTATTTCAGTGAGCGGCACCCCGGCAACGACACTTAAGAATCATATGCTGTTAAAAGATATTTTTGTGGAAGGTGAGGAGCTTCGTCCGCAGGCGCTCGAAAGGAAGCTAAAGGAATTTGAATTAGGCGGTGACGGCGCCGGCACTGTTAGTTCGCATCTTGATCGTTCCGGTACGGGAAGTGGAACTTCCGATGAACAGACCCGGCAATAGTTTTTAACAGTATGAATAAAAAAAAGAAGCAATTAGTCAGGATTATTTTCATATTTGGGTTTTTCGGTTTAGAGATTGCTTTTGCCCACCATGCCTTTGCGCCGCATTTTGATACCAATATCGAAATCAACTTGATAGGCACTATTACCGAATACAGGTTTGTTAATCCGCATTCCTACATCTATTTTGATGTTGAAGAAGGCGGCGAAACGGTTAATTGGCGATGCGAAATGGGCCCCGCCGGGCGTTTGAAGCGGATGGGCTGGAGCGAGGATTTTTTTGTGCCCGGCCAGACTGTCGATATGACTGGTAACCCCGCGCGTCGCGAAGAGAATGTGTGCATCCTAGGGATGATGCGGCTTGAAAGTGGCCTAGAGCTAGCACGGGAAGGCCCTCTTTCCCGTGTCAGTATCGAGCGGGAAGACGAACCTACCCGGTCTGAAGAGATAGCGGGCACCTTAGATAGGCCAAGATATCTGGAGAATGGACAGCCAAATATTTCCGGCTCATGGCGTACCGTTTCTAAAGGCCGAGATGCCGTTGTTAAGCCGTCTGGGGCGCAAATCATACCTACGGCCGCGGGCCGGGCGGCCGCTGAGGGTTATGACATGCGCTTTGATAGTCCGATAATGCGGTGCCATTACGCTAACCTCATAGAGGGATTTCATCATGGCAACACAATAAACGAAATCAGCCAGGGCACAGACGAGATAACCATTCAATACGGGTTTATGGATGTAGTCAGAGTTATCCATATGAACCTAGATCAGCACCCAGACAACATTGTTCTCAGCGCCACAGGTCATTCAATCGGTACGTGGGACGGCGATACATTGGTGGTCGATACGATTGGTTTTGAGCCTGGGGTACTAGAACATTTGACAGGCATTAAGCACAGTGAGCAATTGCATGCCGTTGAGCGGTTTTTTATTGACGAGCAAGCAGACTATCTAATGCGTGAATATATCCTGACTGACCCTTTATATATCGAGGGAGAGTATTCAAACATGGACGGACAAGAGCTCGTGGATGCTCCCTATGAGCCTTATAACTGCATTGAGCTCACGGGTGAAAACAACATTCGGCCCGGCGAGCAGGTCACATACCATAATGGTATCGGTTCGGTAGATTTTGCACCGAAAGAGCAGGTTGACTAAGCGCACTTTTTTACCGCGGGGTTTAAGGCTGGGTAAATTAGTTAATGGAAATTGGGGAGTTAAATCTATTATTAATACTTATAAAATATTAATAATTGTTGCGTCAGTATTTTTTATAAATTCAACAAGCTATTCGCATCATTCAAATGCTCCGCATTATGACAAAACAAAACCACTTACTATATTTGGTTTTGTTGAAGAATTTGAATTCGTAAACCCTCATGCATTTGTTCATATCAAATCTATTAGAAATGGAGAGTCAGTTATATTTTCTTGTGAAATGCTGCCATCTAATACTTTAATGAAACAAGGGTGGACTAAGAATACATTCCCAACTAATTTACAAGTTAAAGTTAATGCCATAGCGGCAAGAAGAAATCCACTAGGTTGTTGGTTTGAGTCAGCTGAAACAATGGATGGCATTAAGATTGAGCCTAGAGGAGTTGTAGTTGAATTTAATAGCGGTGCGTTTAATTATGATAAGCCCGTATTTGTTAATAATATCCCTAATTTTAAGGGCCCTTGGAAGAGGAGTTCGCTACTAGGTTTTAGAAGCTTGGCCTCTCCGGACACCAATACTCCAGGGCATGATCCAAGTGGTGGATCTAGCCCAAAACCAGGTAGTGATATCTTAACTGAAGAAGGGCTTAAGGCTGGCAATGAGCATAATGCCCCTTTAGATGATCCGGCTCTGCAATGTAGCGGCGCAAGCATAAGAAGGGTATGGGGTAATCCATTTTCAGCAACAGATATAATTCAAACTTTAGATTTTATATATATAAATCATGAGTATATGGACGTAAAAAGAGTAATTAAATTAACTAAAGAACATGATGATGGTTACCAAAATCAACTTTATGGGCATTCTATTGGCTGGTATGAAGATGATACATTGGTAATTGATACCATAGGCTCCGGGTCTGGCGTATTCCTACCATACCCTGGCGTTCTTCATAGTGATCAATTGCATTTTGTTGAAAAAATAAAATTAAATGATGACGGACTGGGTTTCATGCTTACTTGGTTAGCAGAAGATCCTATGCATTATAAAAAACCTTTTAGCGGAATTATGCATTTCGAGCCTTCAGCTTACGATGTCCAAGCTTGGGACTGTACTCCTGAAAAAGCTAATAGATAGGGTTCTTGACCATAATCCAAATGTAGTCACTCAACAGTATAGGAATAATCCAGATCCCCATGCTTACGCCCACCCAACTCATGTTCCGGTAAATAGGACCGGATATAGTCAACTTTTACTTGTTCTGGTGAAACCATGACGTTCAAGTAACCAGAATTATCCAAAGCGTCACCGGACAAGTACGCATTCCTGTTTCGGGCGGTATAGGTATCGTCTGCAGGATTGGGAACGGATTGGTAAATAATCCCGTCGAGTTCCTGGCGAACAAAGATATGATCGTGAGCTTGAAAGAAAATAGTGACGCCATTTTTCACCATCAGCTGGTGTATCGGTAGTTCCCAGCTGGGACGCTGCTCATCAAACTCCCAGTTGCCATTAGTGCCATAACCACCCCACTCATAGTCTCTCGCAAGCTCGATACCCCCACGCCCTACACCAAGGACATGATGAGTGAAGACAAATTTGTATTTGGCGTCGCTGCCGGCAAGTGTTTTTCTAAACCACTGATACTGCGCATCGCCCATCGTCGAGGCCCAACGGTCAGGTGCCCGAGTCGTAAGACGGTCCCACTCTTCTCCAAAACCAGGACCCATTCCGCCCCCGCCCATTCCGCCGGAATTGCCTACAGGAACAGGAGAGCTCCAGTAGGGATCGATCATAACGAATAGGGCGTCGCCCCATTCGAAGGCGTAGTAATCTTTGAGCAAACCGATGCCCGGCACGGACTCCGAGCTCCCCGAATAGAAGCTATCCGGTGCGGGTAGAGGGAAGAAACGTGTGCGCGCAGAGCCTGCGAAAATGGAAACGTCGTGCAGCGGCGTACTCAGAAAATGCCCGCGGGCCTCTTCATGATTGCCGTTAACCATAAACAACGCCGTCGAGTGCGCCATAGTGCTGAGAAAGTTTCGTTGATTTAAATAGACGTTATCGACAATTTGCTGGTTCAGAGCAGTTCTATCACCCTGATAGAAGTCGGGCATCAGATTCGAGATACTGAAGTCATCTCCGAGCATGAAGTAAAGATCAGGTTGTGCATCCGCAACCAGCTGCATCGTCCGCGCATAAAGGTCCGGATGGTACATTATGCCTAGACGCTCGGGATGCGAATCTCCTTGAACTCCAAAAGAAAACGAGCTGCCCGTCGACCGTTGTGTACGAAATGAATGCTGCTCGCCCATTCGAAATTCTGACTCATTGTCTCCACGATAGCTAACGCGGTAGAAGTATCTGTTATTCGGCTTGAGATCTTCGATCATGATGTCACCGAGACCATCAACGGAGGTCTCGGTGATCGACGAACGATTCGAGTACTCGCCAGACGTTTGCCCGTAATCAGCGAACACCTGTGACCCTTCGGTTGCCGCCACCTGTATGACGATGGAGTTAGTGGTCGGCCGTCCGAGAATAGTACTTTCAGAGTCGACGATCTGTGCGCCGAGTGGTCGAAATCCGCCGATAGCGGCGAATGCCAAGCCGAGGGTTGCAGTCCAGTGTGGTATTTTTGTTGTTATGCTGTTATTCCCAAGTTTAGTTTGTTCGGGCGCAGGTCTCATTGCGCCTCACTATTGAACGGTATACGAGTAATTCGCGTCTCCGTGTCGGCGAGTGCCCACCTCATCTTTCGCGAGATAAGAACGGACGTAGTCTACCTGTACATTTTCGGGTGAGACAGTGACGTTTAGATATCCCGAATTGTCTAGGACTCTTCCGGACAGGTAGGCATTCCTGTTGCGAGCCGTATAGGTCTCGTCGGCCGGGTTAGGCACAGACTGATAAACGACGCCATCGAGCTCCTGGTGAGCAAAGATATGATCGTGAGCCTGAAAAAAAATAGTGACGTCATTTTTCACCATCAGCTGGTGTATCGGTAGTTCCCAGTTGGGACGCTGTTCATCAAATTCCCACTCACCGTCATCCGTGTAGCCACCCCACTCATATTTAGTTGCGCGTTCGATGCCGCCTCGCCCAGTACCAAGAACATGATGGGTGAAGACGAACTTGTACTTTGCATCGCTTTCCTCGAGAGTGGTTTTGAGCCACTCGTATTGCGCGTCGCCGATCGTCGCGTCCCAGAGGTTACCCGTCGACTGGGTCAGCGCGTTGTATTCGTCAACAATCTCACTCCAGGGTGGATTGCTCCCCATCCCCATCCCCATTCCGCCGCTGACACGCTCGGTCACTCGCGTTGAATGCCAGTAAGGATCTAGAGATATAAACAACGCATCGCTCCACTCGAATGCGAAGTAGTCTCCGAGTAAACCAATCCCTTCTACGGGATCAGGGTTACCGCTGTAAAAATTATCCGGGGTCGGCACGGGCAGGTAACGGTTTCGAGCTTTACCGGCAAAGATGGCAACATCATGAAGCGGCGTACCGAGCAGGCTGCGGTAGCCAAGTTCATGATTTCCGTTGACTGGAAAGAGTGCCGTCGAGTGCGCCATGAGCCCGAGAAATCGTCGCTGATTGATGTAGTTACCGTCGACGAACTTCTGGGTAAGCATGCTACGGTCGCCCTGAAAGAAATCCGCCACTAAAGGTGAGAGGTTGGAATCATCACCGAGCATGAAGTAAAGGTCCGGTTTTGCATCCGCAACCAGTTGCATCGTCCGTGCATAGAGGTCCGGATGGTACATTCTGCCTAGACGCTCAGGGTGAGAATCGCCCTGTACGCCAAAATTGAACGTGGTGCCCTTCGATCGTTGGGTTCGAAACGAATACTCATCACCCGTGCGGCTTCCGTCGGTGTCCATATAGATCACGCGATAGTAATAGCGGCGGTTGGGTGCCAGTTCCGAGATCGTAATCGCACCCGCGTTTTCTGCCAAAATTACGGTCGACGATGTGATTCGTGAGAGTCGTTCGGATGTTTCACCGTATTTGACCGAGATCTCGGTACCTTCCTTGGCGAGGACATGAACCACAATGGAAGTGTCTGTCGGCCGGCCGAGAATGATATTTTCGCCGTCATCTATTTGCGCACCCAGGCGTGCGGCAGACATAACGACGATACCTGCAGCCGAAATTAAGATGCCTAGCGACCGACAGCGCATCATTGTCTCCGGCTGATCTCGCTGCCGCGTAAGCTGGCGATCTCCCTCTGCAGTGCAAAATATTCCGCCCGCTCGTCGGAAGACAACTCACCGGCGAGTAGATTATTGTGCTCGTAGGGGTCTGTCTCCAGGTCGTAAAATTCCTCTATACCGCTGAAGTTCAGTAACTTGTAGCGTTCGTTGCGCATGGCGGAGTAGGCGGTTGAGACGCCGGCGAAGCCACCGAGGAACTCGTCCGCAAAGATCCAGTCGCGCGGAGTGGCCGTAGGGTTTGAAAGCGTTGGCAGAAAACTGATTGAGTCGTGGGTTATTTCAGTAGGAATTGTTTTTGCTGGCTCAATGCCTGCCATCTCCATAACCGTCGAGAATAGATCTACAGAGTTAACCAGAGCTTCCGAGACCGCAGCGCGTTGTACGCCGGGCCCAGTTACTAGAAGCGGCACGTTGACGCCGCCCCTGTAAAGCGTTCCCTTGGCACGTCCAGCTTGAAACGGCGTTGATACCTCTGTGTTTTCCGTGCCGTTGTCTCCCATGAAAATCACGTAGGTATTCGCACGGATTTCGGGCTCAAGCGATGCGAGCATCCGGCCGATCTGTGTGTCCATCGCTTCGATCATTGCAGGGTAGCTCAAATCCGAAGTCCCAATTCGCGCATCATCGGGGGGCATATGCAGCGGACGGTGAGGCAGGTTGAATGCGAACCACAGAAACCAGGGATTCCCACCCTGTTCACCGATCCAGGTGATGGCATCATCTATTTTATCGGTTGGGGCATAGCCGGTCGCCCCGGTTGCTTCGCCATCGATGATTTTGTTCCAGGCGAAATAGGATTCGACCCCGCCTGTAATGCTCCCGGAAAAATGATCGAAGCCGACACGATTCGGATGGTCCAGCCAGCCGTTGGACAAGTCCGCCAGATGCCATTTGCCGATAGCGGCAGTGGAGTAACCGAGCTCAGCATTGTCATTGAAGGCCATGGGTAGCGTGTATTCGTTAACGCTTAATCCATTGCGTGGTACTGACCGAGACCCAACGCCACCCATTCCACGGACCGCGACTGCCCCGGGCATGCCACCGCTCATATTCCCTGTCGTTACGTTAGCGAGAGCCCAGTCAGGCACGGCTGGAGGTTCCGGCAGGGGCCCGCGGGCATTAACGGGTGCCCCGATTCCCGTCCGGAATCCGTAGCGGCCGGTCATGATTGTCGCCCGGGTCGGCGAGCAGGCAGGCTGCGACCAAAAATTATTAAAGCGCACGCCTTCGCGAGCCATCTCGTCTAAATGAGGGGTAGCGGGTGGGTTCTCGCCCAGACCGTAAGAACGCAGCGTCTCGACACCCATGTCATCGCCGATAATCAACAGGATATTGGCGGCGGACATGGTTGTTGCTGGGATGGCTGTCGAGAGAACGAACGACGCCGCGATCAGCCGAATATTATGTTTGACTCTCATCTCTCCAAGTCCAACTTGAATTGATTAGGTAGTTTAGTACAGCCGCAATGGAGATTCCTGCTAGGTTTGCCAAGAGATCATTTAGCAGAATGACTTTGAATAGGAAGAAGAAAGTAAGGTAATTAAGAATTCCGGATGCCCCTACAACTAGATGAAATTTAAAGAGCCTTGAGGTTAGCGATACCTCCGTGGTTCGCTTTCTGAAAGTCCAAAAATTATTTAGAAAAAAATTTGAGAGCACGGATGTCTCAATCGCAAGAATTGGAGCTAGTTCTTTTGGGAATCCAAAATGCCTCGTGAGAAGTATGTACATGCCTAAATTGACAACAACCCCTGATGAGCCGACTAAGGTATATCTAACAAAATCCTTTGAGTTGTAAAATTTTAGATTAGGCATCTCAATTAAAACTTTACCCGGGTGTCTCCTGGTATTTTTTTAAAACTTAGCCTACAGACTGTTTGTGCAGGATCTTGAGCATCAAAATCTGAGCTTAGATCCACGACTCAAACCACATTCTCTGGTAAAAGCTTTCTTTTTCTATTTCCAGGCCTAATTGCAAGGGGAGCCAGTAAAGAAAGGCTACTGCAACCATGAAGAGCAGAGATCTATATAGTATTTTATATTGCGGTTGATTTTTCTTTCCTAAGCTATAGAGACAGAAGGCAAAGGCCATAAAGGCAAAGCCCGAAGCAGGCTGGTAATGGTACAAAAAGGTTGACCTAGAGACTAAAGCCCAGGGTAAGAAATTTCCAAAAAAACCTATCAGAATGAACGATAAGGGAAGAAATGCCTTGTCATATGCTCGCTGAAGAAAAAAATTTCGTAAGGAATGAATCCAATGAAAAGAAAGTACCAATATGGAGAGGGCTGAGAGCCAATAAATTACCGGATTAGGAAAAAGATGGACGTCGGTAAAATACGTAGTATTGATACCTTTCCCTGTTAAGACATCAACCGATGAAAAGTAATATCCTACAGGCCTACTCATGAAGGGCCATGTATACCAAGGTGAACTGTATGGATGCAACTTTTCTTCTGGGTGGTCCAAGTGGTAAGAAGTGATCTGCCTGTGTTGATCTACTAAATCAAAGTTATCACGAAAGGCTAAATCGGGAAGCCAGATCAGGAGGTAGATAATTACCGCAATAAGTGAAATAGACAGAACAAAGCCAATGTTTCGGGTGAGCCCCTGGTGAATATTGGTGGTGTTTTTAGCCACCATTGGAGGTATGCCCGCATTGCCTTCCGTAGTTTTCCAAAGGTAGGGTAAAAAAGAAAACACCACAATTGCTAACCAATAACCCAAGCCATTCCATTTAATGGAGGTCGCCAGCCCTAAAAAAATTCCGCAAAGGATCATATTTAAAATTTTATGATCTTTGTCTTGTATTGATTTAAAGAAAAATAAAAGAGAGATACTTCCAAAGAAGACTAGATAGATGTTTATCAGCCCGAAACGGGAATCAACCAGCATGGATCCGTCTATTGAAAAAAATAACGCGACCAGGAAAGCAAATACAGTTTTGTTATAAATTCTAAGTGCTACAAAATAAGCTACTAAAACTAGTAAAGATCCCGCTACTGCATTAAGCCACCGATAGCTCAGGGGATTTAGTTGATCAAAAGAGGTACCAAGCTCCCCTGTCCCGGGAAGAAGGTGGAACAAAGAAATAGCAAGAGTAAAAAGGTAATTACCTAGTGGCGGGTGTACAGAAAAAAATTGTTCGCCCGTTAAGTAACTTAAACCCCAGAGCGGATAAAACACCTCATCAAAGACAGGGCCAGGAATTTCCCCTAAGTTGTAAATCCTCAAGAAAAAACCAAAAAAGAAGATAGAAATTATGGGAACTTTCTTGCTGATATTTTCCATGTGTGTTGCATAAACTTAATTGAAAACATTATATACTTTGAGGACTGACAATAATTTTTGGAAAGTTATCTATTCTAGATAGTATTCCTTTTGGTAAAAATGGAGAAAGCTCAGTGAATTTTCAAAAGAATCAAAATCCAAGGCTCGTAATTTTTCCTATTGCGTTTTTTGGGTCGCTATTAATGCTAAGCGGGTGTGCGGAGCCGCAAACCCAAGAGTCAACGCAACCCCAAATGCAGGTTGTTGATGAGAATGGAGCCCCGATTTTTCAGGTCGACCCGTTCTGGCCTGGCCCATTGCCCAACCGCTGGAGCATGCAGCAAGTGACCGGCATCTACGTGGACCACATGGACATTGTCTGGTTTTTGAACCGCCCAAACGGTGCCGAAGGTGATGAAATAGGCGGGGGAGAGAAGCTCCCGTACCGTATGGCTTGCTGTGTAGCAGGACCCGAGGTCGTTGCGATGGATCAGGATGCTAATGTAGTTCATGCGTGGGGTAATGCAGAGCACCATCCCCGTTGGCCGAGAAGCCTGCAGACTGTCATCGCTGACCGGGATGGGTACGTCTGGGTCGGTGGCCTTGCGCCCGGAGATAGTATTCTCAAGTTTACGCGTGAGGGCGAGTTCGTCTGGGATTTTGATCATCGGCCACCCGAGGGCGTCCGTCCCGAAGAGGACAACACCGCGACCGAGATCTTGGATCAGAAAGGCCGATTTCAGCTCGACCAGGAAGCGCGCGAGATCTATATCCTGAGTTGGAAGCGTGTATTGGTTTATGACATGGACACGGGTGACTTCAAGCGGGGCTGGGGCGGCCACGGTATGCCGCTGAGCGAGATCACCAACGACCCGATCCCGCCTTACGAATGGGACGGGACGCGTCCGCCGGATGAGGCAAATTTTGTCCCGGCGCTGCACTTTATTGAGATCTCCAACGACGGGCTTGCCTATGTCGGTGAGCGCGGTCAGAACCGGATGCAAGTTTTCCAGAAGGACGGCACCTGGGTTAGGGATATCTATGTTGCCGAAGGCACGCCCGCCGAGAGATTGGGTCAGACCCAATGTGGCGGTGTAGGCACTCGAAAGGAACTCCCTGTCTGTGGCACGATGTATAAGATGGTGATTTCCAAGGATTCCGAGCAAAAATTCCTTTACGTCGCCGATACGGCTAACTCGAGCGTGTGGATCGTCGACCGGCAGAGCGGCGAGACCCTTGGCTCGTTCGGCGGCAACGGCCGTTATGCTGGTCAGCTACACTGGATCAATGCAATCGCGACGGACTCGGACGGTAATATCTACACCGGCGAGGTGGAGCACGCCAAAAGGATACAAAAATTCATGCCGGTGATGGCTGCCGGCGGCTAAGCTGACGGGTATGCCCTGGAAGCTCCTGTGGCGGGGCTTCCAGGGCAAATAAAGGCACTACCTATCGTTATTTAGTCGATGGCGAAGCAGTAAAATAACCCATCACCGCCAGTGCCGACCAGGTCTTCTTGGCTGCATCCTCTGGAGCTGTGTACTGAGTTCCACGATGCGTTCGGGCCGCCGAGTCGGTCATGATGTCCAACCATTGCATTACCCTGATCATTGCTGGTCCAGTTACTGCAAGTGGTCAGTGCACCACTTCCCGGTACCAGCCGCCCAGTAGAGTCTGAGCCAGTGAGAATGTCGTGACGGTTGGGTTGATCCCCACGGCCATTCACCATTTGACCGTTTTCATCTACGGCGCTGTCTTTTCGCACGTTATTTCGATCCTCATGCAGGTCGTCAATGTTGTAGGCAATATAAACCCCATTAGCGTTATACCAAGGCCCCTGGCCTATGCGGTCACGAGCATTAACTTGAGGAAGGCCTCCCCCCCCGGGAGCTTGACTAAGATAGGCCCTCCAGGTGGCATCTCCACGTCCAGCACTTGCAGCCAATGCTTCGCAGTGTGCGTCTGCACCAGCAAGGCCACCCAGGTTTCCGCCGTCACCTGGACCCGCACTGGTAATGAAGAAGCTCATGGGTTGCTGGTCTTGCGCCGCGGCCGGACCGAAAAGCATCCCAAAACCTGCCAACATGAAGAAATATTTAGTGATAGTCATATTTTGTTCTCCTTGATGAACGAGGAAGTATATTCATCTTTTAATTATTAATAAAATGACTTGTTGCTTCCAGATCACAATTGAACTGGTACATTTTTAAGTGCGGGGAATACATTAACTCCCGGCTGTGAATCATGGGTTCCGCAATGTATTCAGGATCCTCGAGCATGAATTCCATTTCGATCCGTGTCCCGTCCTCGGTGAGCCGATACTTTTCAACCACGTGTTTTTGTTTACCTGAGGGTACGCCAATCTGATAAGGAGATCGGTGGTCGGTAAAATTGGTGGTATCGACCACTAGCGTGTCTTCTTCCCACCGACCAACTGAATGTCCGGTCACAAAACGTTCACTATCCTTTGGGTGCTCTCTTTCATCCATATATATCGTGCGTTTTTCGTCAAACCACTCACTCTGAAAAACAATAGTCTGTTCTTCTTCATTGATTTCGATATTCATTAAATAAAGGCTAGTGGAAACCAGTGCAGCGGGTGTTGGTCTCCCGATGCACGTTGATTCGGGGTTTTCGTCGGAGAGGGGATTGTATTGGGTCTTAGCGAATTCACCTTTCCGCGTGAGTTTTAGTTGCGCAAGGAAAAAACCGTCAAAGCCGCCAGGGAAGCCCATTGTTGCCGAGCGGTCCGCTTTCCATGTGCCCTGAAGGCTTGTTGTGTTCGCTGCAACTTCTGGGGTTTCCACTGCCGCTTCTAGAGTGAGGCCGCCCTCTTTGTCGATTGACTCCATGATTCCATAGGGCCGTCCATTTTGCATAGGATGCGCGCGTACCGTGACCCGGTCACCTTTTGCAAGCGAGTTAGCTCTCCAGCCCCTGCGAGAAAGAATATTTACTCCTCCCATTTGAATGGCCCACTCAACCGGCCCACCAGGCCCGTCAGTATTGTTGACCATCGCGTAGACATGCGGGTTTCTCCACCTGAATTCAGCGACTGTGCCCTCGAAGGCAACAACGGTATCCATATTCATGCCGGCATCACTGTGGTGAGCTAAGGTGGGAAGGCTTACTATGGCAAACAACAAAATCAAAGAAATTAGATTTTTCATGGCTACTTCCTTAGGAGATACTAAGTCGAACGCTTTTATTTGTGCGAATTTTTATTTTAATTAACTGTATAAGAGAAGCCGATTTCACCGTTTTCTCGTCTGCCGACTTCATCATTTGATAAAAAGGAGCGAATGTAATCCACCTTAACATGTTCCCGGGAAACTTCGACATCCAGGTAACCCGTATTATCAAGAACAGTTCCAGACAAGTAAGCATGCTTATTTCTACCGGTGTACTGAGGGTCCCCGGGGACCGGAACACTTTGGTAGATAACCCCGTCCAGATCCTGCCGTGCAAAAAGATGGTCATGACCCTGGAAGAAAATTGTTACCCCATGTTTCACCATGAGTTGGTGTACGGGTAGCTCCCAGTTCGGGCGTCGTTCATCGAACTCCCAGGTACCTTCCATGTTGTGACCACCCCATTCCCAGTACTTTGCATTCTCAATCCCACCGCGTCCACACGTACATACATGGTGCGCGAAAACGAACTTATACTTTGCGTTACTTTCGCTTAATATTTTTCCAAGCCATTCGTACTGTGCGTCCCCCATGGTTGCTTCCCAGCGATCTTTTCGCGCACTGATGAGATTGAGATATTCAGCCTGTTTTTCCTCAGAGATAATTTTTGTCGACCAATTACCGGCCCCCATTCCAGCACCCATTCCTCCGGAGTTCCATCCCTGAACCGGCGAGTGCCAATAGGGATCAATGGCCACAAACAGCGCGTCCCCCCAGGTAAAGGCGTAGTAATCTCTCAGAAAGCCTATCCCGGGGACCAGTTCAGGATCAGCAGAGTAAAAATGGTTTGGGGCCGGTAGGGGAAAAAAACGTGTTCGGGCGTTTCCTGCATGAATTGCCATGTCATGGAGGGATGTACCGAGAAATGCGCGACGTGTCTCTTCATGGTTTCCGTTTACAGCAAATAGGGCGGTGGAGTTCGCTATGGTTGTGAGAAAATTTCTTTGATTCGAATAAAGATCATCAATAAGTTGCAGGTTAGCTTCAATGTTTTCGCCGAGAAAAAAATCTTCCATCTCGTTTGAGATACTGAAGTCGTCACCCAGCATGAAATAGAGGTCCGGTTGGTTATGTGCAACGTTTTCCAGGGTCCTTTGGTAGAGGTCGGGATGAAACAAGGGTCCGCCCATACCTCCTCCCCTCCTGCTTGTAGCTGATTCTGGATGGGAGTCTCCCTGCACACCAAAACGAAATGTACTACCTCTGGATCTCTGGGTATGAAAGGAGTGTTGTTCGCCTGGCTGACAGTCGGCATCACCCGACCGGAAATAACAAATCTGATAATAGTATCTCGTGTCTGATAAAAGTCCCCCTATAGAGATTTCGGCAATACTGTCTTCAGATGGTCCTGTAGATGGTGTCTGGTTGGTGTAGTGACCAGGTATTGTCCCGTACTGGGTGGTGACCAACGTGTTTTTTTCAGTCTGCACACTAATGACGATAGAGGTTGCGGTTGGTCGACCCAGGATAATATTCTCGTGGGTGTTGATCTGTGAGTCTGCTGAGCGGTTCACCCAGGGTACGACAAGCACCGCGACTATTCCTAGCAGGCTTATATTTCTATTCACTGTTATTCCTTGTATTATTTTTTACTACTCTGGTAATTTTAAGCATATGAATAATATATCTCTCTTTTTGTGTGTAGTTTTTTCAATCAACCAGGCTTACGCCCACCACTCCCCCAGGGCAGTTTTTGTTAACGAGCAGATACAGGTCGAAGGTGTAGTGAGCCAATATTTATTCAGGAACCCTCATGTAATTATCTATCTTGATGTGGACAACGATACTGGTGGTACTGACCTTTGGATGGCCGAAGGAGCGGCCGCAAACGGCATGAGAAGAGCAGGGTGGTCGACGGAGACTGTTGGGGTGGGCGAGTATGTGCGTGTTACCGGGCGCGCGGGAAGAAACAATCGTCCCATGGTTGGTCTGGAAAAAATTGAGATTCTTGATCCAGAAACCCGTGTTGTGCGGAGGACGCCAAGTTTCGATCGAACACCAACTATCGCATCGGTATCCGTTAAAACTTTACCGCTTCAACTGGAAGATGGTCGCCCAAATTTAACCGGCGTGTGGGTTCAGGGCCCTGGCTTGGGGCCCAATGGTGAAATTGGTGTTAGTGGGCCAAGTTTTTTAAACAATGAACCCCCGCCATTCAATGAGATTGGAGCATCGATTCAGGCGGAGGTTGATGTTATGGATGATCCTCAGTATGCGTGTGAGCCCCCCGGGCTGGTCCGCCAGGCAGGGTTTACGCCACACCCGGTGAAAATTACGCAAAATGATGATCATGTAGTAATCGAATACGAAGAGTATGCGGGGAAACGGACGATTTTTTTTGATGAAAGAGAATATAAAAGAATGGCTGGACCCAAAAGCCCCATGGGACGATCCAGGGCACGCTATGAAAATGACTCCCTGATCATTGAATCAGACCAGATATCAGCAAACTGGGCAGGAATTTTTGGCCATCAGCTCAGCGACCAAACAACAACAATAGAAACCTACAGGCGGACTGATCGGGCTCCCTGGGGGGGCATTCTGGAGCTAAGGATGAGGATCCATGACCCCGGACACTTGTACGAGGACTGGGAAATGCACTGGGAAAAGTTTTACCAGATAACCGGGGTTGGGGGCCGAGAAATTGTTGATATTCAGCAAGACTATGCATTTATACCGGTTGATTGCCATGTCCCACTTTCTGGGATTTAGTGGTGTATTTTCTTTTCTGGTGTCGCCTGACATTCCTTATTAAGTGGAGAAAGACTCAATTTAAGAACATGTCTAAGTTTTTTCTAGCCAGTAAGGCAAATTGCAATTTTCCATTAATCACCCATTGAGCTACACTTTGAATCCTGTGCTTGTTTTGTTGTTTATTTACCACTTTAAACAGAGGGCCCCTTAACATGAAGGTTGCTGGTTTTTTATTGTCTGCGGGATTGGTTTTTTCTTTTTTGTTCATGAGCGTACCGACATCTAACGTGCACGCCCAGGGGGCATCGTTACTTGAGGAAATCGTGGTCACGGCCCGAAGACGTGAAGAGAATTTGATGGAGGTCCCGGTTTCTGTTTCAGTCCTGGGTAGTGACTTGCTCATGGATCCCAGCGTGGTAGATCAGTTCGACTTATATGAGCTCACCCCTGGAATCAGTTATGACCAGTCACAGGACAGGCAAGCCGCGCGAGCCTCGGTGCGGGGTGTGTGGACCAGGGCACAGAATCCAATTAGAGCCAAGGTCACTTCATTCATCGATGGAGTACCGATTTTAGGCCAGACCGGTTCCCTGCAGTTTGCGGGGATGGAGCGTGTCGAAGTGATGCGCGGGCCACAGAGTGCTGCCTTTGGGCGTGCCACATTCTCCGGGGCGATCAATTATGTAACCAGGAATCCGGGCGAAGAGTTCGAGAGCCAGGTTATGCTCTCAGCCTCCGATTTGGACAGAAACATTACAGCCCTCTCGTTCCGTGGGCCGATTACGGACACACTGGGCTTTACTTTGGATGCGAGCTTTGATGAGTACCAGGGGCCTGATACCTGGTTTACTACGGAGGGTAATACCTTAGGCGGACAATCCACCGATTACGTGACCGGCAAACTGGTATGGGCACCTAGCGATAATTTCGACATGAACGTACGCGTGATGACACTGGATACGGACGATGAGCCGGGCATCCAGTACCAGATTCCCGGGGCAGCACTCAAGGCCTGCACCAATCATGCGTTAGGCAATGGACAGATGTACGTTAAAGGGGCGTGGAATTGCGATCCCTCACCACCGACGACCGGCATTCCAACCAATAACAGGCCGGAATCAACTCTGACCCCGGGAACCGCGAACTATTACCTGGCGCAGTCGTACGGTGTTTTGGAGCCGGGCAGCTACCTGAACCGTGAACGTGTTCAGGCAGAGTTCAACTTCAACACGGACAGTGGTAGCTCGCTCCAGGTCTTAGCTTCCAGCTCGAACGATACGCTTAGGCGGTGGTTCGATGCGGACAGGAGTGATGTGGTCCCCACATTCCCTATGGGTATGATTATGGGCGTGAATTCCATGGCCAACCCAAACAACATCGAAGAGCAATTCCTGGAGGTCAAGTGGTCGTCACCCGACGATCAACGGGTCCGGTGGACCGTTGGTGCATCCGTATTTGACTTCGATTTCCTGACCAACATCTATACCCAACTCGCAGGCGTCGTACTGGGACTGGAAGATGAAGCGAATAAGGGTAAGGCGTTTACTCCGACTGCAGTCAATGCGGATAAATCGACGAATACAGGGGTTTATGCCAACGTGGCATGGGACGTCAGTGACCGAACGACCCTCTCTGTGGAGGCCCGGTACCAGGACGACGACGTTACGAACGAGAACAAAAACACGGGCGACAAGTTTAATAACGTGACCACATCGTTTTCGCCCCGCTTGGCCTTCACGCATGCAGTGAATGACAACTGGTCGGCCTATGGCCAATTTTCAAATGGTACAAACCCCGCGGGTGTGAGCATTGACTTCGTGAGAGAGGTCATTGTTGAGTCCCTCGCGGCTGCACGGGCCGGCGGTTACGTTACCTATGATGCGAATACCTTCAAGGTTTTTGAGGAGGAGAAACTTACAAACCTTGAGTTCGGCATGAAAGGCACGGTGATGGATAACCGCTTGCAGTTAGCTGTGGCTGTGTATGCCATGCAATGGGACAAGATGATCCAGCCCGAGGGCTTTAACTGGTATGACAATTCCTGGAATGACGGCACGCATTCTGGCGGTGTCGTATATTCCATGGGCGATACCATGGCCATGGGCTTTTTAAATACCGGCGATGCTGAGCTGAAGGGCCTTGAGCTGGAGGCAAACCTCAGGGCGAACGAAAACTGGGTCTTCAGGGGTGCCGCTACCTTTGCAAGTGCGAAGTACAAGGAAAGCTGCGACCCGAGGCCAGCAAAGGATTACGGGTTCACACCAAGTAAGACAGTGCAGCAGGGGGCTCCTTACGACTGCAATAATGTCGCGGGCCAGGACATGCCCCAGCAGCCGGACACAACCGTCGTACTGTCGGGGACTTACAGTGCCCCGCTCGGTACTGGTGGGGACTGGGAATGGTCCGGACGCCTTGGCCTTCGTTATACGTCAGATGAGTGGATACAGAATGATTCCATGAACCTTGCATTTATTCCAGCGAATACCATCTGGAATGGATCACTGACTTTCCGTAACGAGAACCTAACGCTCGCTCTGTATGGAAACAATTTGACCGACGATGACACACCCAGAGGGATCCAATGGAGCAATGACAACAATCTAACGCCTATAATTCGTGGTTTTAACGTCTCCCCCCGAATACCGAGAGAGTTAGGGCTTAGGATGACCTACGATTTTTAGTAGCGAAACCTCAAAGTAAAATAACTATCCGGGGCGTGTTCCAGAGAGCATGCCCCGGAGATTAAGTATCAGATCAAGATCCGGGTCTGTCTCTGCCCGAAAAAATTGCGTTTCAATACCTATCAAGGAGCTATTGGATGCTGGCAAGCAAGCTGACGAAGACCATCAAGTTTTGTAATGTTTTGTTGATTACACTTCTCGGGGGCGCGGCTGCCGTGTCTGCATACGAAGTCTTCCGCGGCCCAACCGAACTGATCTATCACGATCCGGCCAAAGCCTCTCCGGGCTACACGATGTTTAGTCCTTTCCGGGGCCAGAACACTTACCTAATCGACATGAGTGGCAATGTGGTCCATTACTGGCCATACCCGCAGGGCTGGTCCACAGAAGGCGCGGAGGCAGTCGAGAAACATGCACGGCTTCTGAGAGACGGGACCCTGGTGAGGGGGGCCGTTAATCGGGCGGGCAGGGGCGGCATGAGTGGGGCTATTTACCAGTTCATCGACTGGGATGGCAAGGTTTTTTGGGAGCACGATGAGGAGCGTCCCGGTTATACCCCTCATCATGATTTCCGGGTGATCTGGAACCCGAAGCTTGAGGCGCGCACACTTTTGTATGTGGCCTCCATGGAAATGACCCATGAAGAGGCTATTGCCAGGGGTGTGGATCCTGTAAAGAGGGACAACTACGCATCTCAGCCTGATGGTGTGGTGGAAGTCGATATGCAGGGAAACGTTGTATGGGAATGGAATATTGCCGATCACCTGATTCAGGACATCGACCCGGGGCTTCCGAATCATGGTGTCATCAGCGAACATCCTGAAAAAATGGATCCAAATTTCGGTGTCGGGGTCAGCGGTGACTGGATTCATATTAACTCTTTAGACTACAACACGACCCTGGATCATATTGTCGTTAATAATTCCAGGTTCAGTGAATCCTACGTTATTGATCATGGCGCAACGTTCGTGGCAGGAGATCCAGAGGAAAGCATTGCGCTTGCGGCGGGCGAGTCGGGAGACTTCATTTTCAGGTGGGGCAACCCGTGTGTGTACGATGTTGGGGATTGCCCTTCTTCAATCAATGAGGGGCAAGGTAGTACGAACGGGCATCAGCAGGTTTTCTTTAGTCACGACATTCAATGGATCCGTGAGAAAGAGATCGGAATGGGGAATAACCTGCCGGGCGCAGGCAACATGCTGATCTTCAATAACGGTGCACGCCAGCTAGACGGGGTATTTTCCTCCGTTATCGAATTCAATCCCTACGACGGGACCATGGAGCTAGGTGCATACGTGCCGGAAGTGAAGGCAGGCTACCACCGTCCTGCATCGGGTATGGGTATGGGCGTAGGTGCATCTGTCTCAAACCAGGTCGTTTGGACTTTCCGGCCCACGTTGCAGAATTCTTTTTACAGCAGCTATATCTCCGGCGCCCAAAGAATGCCCAACGGCAACACGTTAATTTGTTCGGGCAGCCATGGTCATTTGTTTGAGGTAACGCCAGAGGGAGAAGTCGTATGGGAGTACATTAACCCCGTAGGTGACCGCACAAGTGGGGATTATGGAATTTTTACGACAATGACTGATACGGCAGGTGACCGGTTCAATTCAGTTTTTAAATGCGCACGCTACCCATCTGATTATCCCGGACTGGAGGGTAGAGACCTAACCC
>Ga0315336_1003314_pt1 | contig 21765 bp, 14 predicted proteins | sample ASW5metaG_FD_204512 | JGI IMG/M metagenome (GOLD analysis project Ga0315336, IMG submission 204512) | Ammonia-oxidizing marine archaeal communities from Monterey Bay, California, United States - ASW #5 | ecosystem: Environmental > Aquatic > Marine > Intertidal zone | place: USA: California... | reverse complement strand
GGGCGTCCCGCCTGCAAACTAGAAGCTTGATTACTGAAGAAGGCAGGCGAGACGCCCGCACCACAATAGGAGCGTACTCGGGCCTCTTCCTCGGGGCGGGCTAGTTCCGCGGGCCACCCAGGGACTCCGCCGCCTTTTGCGCGATGAGGCGCAGGAATCCTTCCCCCAACGTCACACGGGCCCTCGTACCTCGGCTGATAGGGAGGACTTCCAGCACTGCAGAGTCCCCCTTCCCACGGAAGGCTTCGAGAGCCGCCTGAACAGATGGGTCCTCCTTGGAGGCGAACCGATTCAGCAACGCGCCAGGACGGATCCGGATCGCAATGGGAGGCGTCCTTGAAGCGGGAGAGAGAGCGCTGTCGATTCCCGATTTCAGGGTCTGAGCGGTGCCGCTCCCTAGCGCAAGAAACACCTGGTCTTTGCCGACTCCAATCAGCACCGGTTCGCGGCCCAGGAAGCCATGTGCGATCGGGGGAACGGGGAAGGTGTGAATGCTCATTCCGCGGTAGTTATCGGCGCCCCGGGATGCCGCACCGCCAGGTCGGCCGGGTCGCGCGAAACGGGTCATGTCCTCCACTAGCTTGGCGACCTGATTTCCGTCCGCGACCTTCACGGCCACCAGAGCCCGTATGTCTCCTGACGGGGTAAAGCCGAGGACCATGGCCAGGTCCATCTCGTCTTTCGGGGCAAAGGCCTTCGTGAACCTCTCGATGGGTCTGCTGGGAGCAGGTCGTGTCGAGTTAGCCTGCTGCAAGAGGCGGGCCTCGGGCGTCCCCGGGACTCCACCGGAGTTGCTTTCGATCAGGTGTGCCCACTGCCTCTGCAGATCGTGCGGCACGGGAGCCGCAACGATAAACGAGAAGGGGGCGTTGATTCTGCTCAACCCCGAGAACGAAGACGCCGTCTTGCCGAGCTTGGCATAGGTACCAGCGAGGGTGGTCCCCGGTTTTGCAACCACCTCGACGTCCATCTCGATCTCGTTGGCCCTCCGGTTGAGCGTCACTCCCGTCGTGAAGCGCTCCGCTTCTCGTAGGAACTGCTTCGTGGCGTCCAGGACAATGCGCCGACCGAATTCCTGGCCGTTGAGATACGAAGGGGCCTGACCAGGAAACGCCAGCTTCGGGGACGACGGGACGTTTGCGAGCAGCCGCTCGAGGACGAACTCCCTGTGCTCGTCGGAGAACCCTGCGAAGTTCACCTCAAAGCCGATGCCGTATTTGCTGCGGGAGAAGCTCTTGGGTACCAACGCGCGTGCCACAGCCGGCTCGGTAGGACTCAGAAAGCAGTACCGCTGAGAAAACTTGCAGAAAAGCTGCGGACCCGCTCCTTTCAAATGCATGCTGCCATCGGCGGTGCGGGACTGGTCGGGAAAAAACGGGCGCAGGAGGTCCAGGATCGTCTTCGATCGCCCCACAGGAATGAAGATCACGACCTCGGGCTCTTTCGCGTGGTTGAGCGATAAGTAAAATCCAAGAGGCTTCGAGCGGTCCACAGCGTCTCCCCCGTCGAGACCCATCTGCTCTATCATGCCGTCCAGAACCGAAGCCGACTGAGAGTCAGTACTCTTTCGAAGCAGAAAGCGGACGTCATCCTGGAGCTTATCGATGCTGCTCACAAAGAAAACAACGTGTGGCTGGAAAGCAGCGGCAACGGCCGGAAACGTGACCAGAACGAGGAGAGCCAAAAACCCCCTGCGTCCGCCGAGATGGCGCACTTGATACATCAGTTCGCTCCTCCTGCGTCCTCGTCGTTATCCTGCGAGTTCCCCTGGGAAGGCTACCCCGAGTATCCGCGGCGGGCAAACAGGCAGCGCTTTTCCGGAAGGCGTGGTAGCCCATAGCTTCGGACGTTTACTCCGTGCACGACGATGATGCGTCACCATACTTGCGACCCCGCCAAAAAGGTTATCGGCGCACCCGCTTTCATAAGAAGTGCCAAGTCGCCGGACGAAGGTTCCTCGCGGTAGTATTCTTCATGTTGAGGAGCAAGATGGTGATTCTCGGCCAAATTCGAGCCATGACGCCCGTTGCGCTAACGTTTCTGATGGCCGTCGGCAGCTCACTCCGTCTCGTGGGCGCGCCCCTCGACAGCCTCGACCTGGCCTCTCTCTATGGGAGGGCAGAGCTGGTAGTGCTTGTCGAGGATTTCACGAGCGCGGGGCCCACGCGGCCAGGAACGGGTATCGTCAAGAAAGTCTACGCGGGAGAGATGCCGCTCGGCAATACGATCAGCATCATTCCCTGGAGCGTGGACTTCACGGGCGGAGTCGCGTCGAGTCAAGGAACCCGTTCGTCCACCTGCGTCTTCTTTCTCAAACGCCAAAAAGAAGGAAACTTCTGGGGTGCTGTGACCTCCGGCGTCCGAGTCATTCTCGAAGACAAGGTCCTTGGCGTGACTCAAGCGGGACCGAGCACGTACTGGCTGACACCGGCGGTGAGCGAAGCGACCAAGCCGCTTCCTACGGCAAAGAAGTATGGTTACACAGAGCTTCAGAACGACATCTATGAAGCCAGGAGCCGGGTACTCCGCATCTCGAACCTTCTTCCACCGAAAGAAAAGAACCCCTCCGTCGCGAGCCTTGAAGAGGCGCTCGACGAGGAAATCCTCCGGGTGTTCCCGGGCGGGAGCACTCGCCTCGCGTTGAACAGGAGTGATCTCGTGCCGAAGATTGTGAAGCGGATCTTGCAAGCAGGGCAGATAGAATCGATCTGGACGCGCCGCGACGGTCTCCCTGGAGGCCGCATGGGTCGTGATATTGACATCCTCTTTGTTGAACACGCGACTCTCGACTTCCTCCGCGAGAAGCTGCTTCAAAGCACTCCAGAGGAGTCCTCAAAGCTGCTGGCACTTCTCGCCGACACCGGATTTTATCTCGACAACCACAGCAGCACGGAACTCCTCCCGGAGATCTTCGAAATGGTAGCGGATCTACCAGAAGGGGAACGCTCGGTGGGCTATGCGGCGATCGTCGAGCTCTATCGGGGCCTCCCCATCCACCGCGGGGATGGGATTTTCCCGAAAATCCTCGCGGCCCTTGGCTCCGGAGACGCTGGCGCCTTGTACCACCTGGGCCCCCTGCTCGCCAGCCGTGAACCCGAAGTCGCCCGCAAGGCGCTTCCGGACGCGTCGAGACTGTTCGCGCTAGTCCAGGTCGACCAGGCAAATCAAAAGAGGGTCAGCGGCGAGGCGAGGCTCCGCCGACTGGCAACGGACTACGCCTTCGCGGGGGTTCTGCTGGTGCTTCAGAAAACTGAAAACAGTGGCACCTTTCCCGAAATCCGTAGGATCCCCGTGAAGGTGCCCACGAGCGTTCTTTCCAGGGGCCAAGCCGGCGAATGGTTGGCACGCTTCTCGGCAACCTTCGACGGCAGCCCGCTGCCGGCCGGGACCTGGCGTGGCTTCCTCGAAGCTCCCACACGGGCCACCGATCGCGTCTATACGTGGAGGTCGGGGGCGACGCAGTTTCAGGTGGGGCCGTGAGGAATTATTCAATGAATCTTGAACAGAGAATCATTCAAATTCACTATTCACTGTTCACTATTCATTTCTAGCTCAACACCTTCCGCAGAGCCTCCGCCATGGCGATCATGCGTTCGTGCAAGGTCACGACGTCCCCATCGACGGACCACTTGCCAGCGTAGGCTGCCTGGAGCTCTTGATTGAAAAAGGAGCGCACTCCCGATCGGTGCTTCTCGAGGTCAGCCTTGTACGCCTGAGCGAGATTGTCGAGGAACGTCACGCACTGCTCCCGCGAACGAGGACGGTAACTGCGCAGGAAGTCCGTAAGGAAGTGCATGTACTCCGGAAAGTCGTCGCCCATGCTTCTTGCCGCTTGCAGAAGAGACGGAACCAGCCTCCGACTCTGAAGACGCCGCCACGCCCGATCCCGCAGATAGCAGCGCACTTCAGGAACCAGGGGACCGGAATCCTGCAGGGCCTCCTCGGGGAGGGGGGAATCCAGATGCGCGAGGCGAACAAACCGCTCGAGGACGACCTGCGGCAGCGGCTCTTCGATTTGCTCGCCTTCGTGCAACAGGGTCATACTGAGCTCTCTGGTTTCCAGGCGACGAATGAGATCATCCACTTCCGTAGGATCGAGGCACCCCTTCCCAAGCGCCTCCTCGTAGCGGACCCGCGTTGCAAAAGCCGGTGTGAAGAGAGGGGAGAGCAGGAGATCCAGCTCATAGCTCTCGAGCTCAGCGAGCTTTCCCCGCAGCCAGTCAACCACCTCGCCGCCAACCACCTCATGGGCCGCGAGCAAGTGATCCAGCACCTGTGTCGTAAGGGCTCGAGGGCTCGTCAGCTCTTCGCAAACCAGGCTCTCTACGGCATCAGGCCTTGTTTTCAGCGTTTTCAGCGATCGCTTTCTGGTCGACATTCTCGACCCCGGCAAGCTCCTGCAAGCGCCGCCAGTTGCGCAGTCGCTCCTCCTGCGCCGTGAGGATCAACTCGGTCGTAGTCTGACCCTCGCCGTCAAAGTGCTTACGGAAGCGGCCTTCGGTCCGCGCCCAGTCGATGAACGTCACCGGCCTCTGCGTCCCATCCTTGTTCCTGCGTATATTCCAGTCGCGAGTAGCGCCAGGATTCCCCGCCAGCGAGAGGCATTGCTTGATCGTGTCTCCCTTGTCCGGATCGTAGACAAAGACCGGGAAAGCTCGGGACTCAACGGCCAGGAGCGCTTGAGCGCCGGCCATGTCGTCCGCAACACCGTGCTCGGGCTGACAGGTCGTGAAAACATTGATCACAGCGGGCCCCCGGAATTCGTTCGCACGCTCGATCGCGTTATAGAAGTGCTTGGCCATGGGGCCGACCGTTTGCGCGACGTAGGTGCGCGGGTGCATCATGCAGATCATACCGAGCTCCTTGCGGCCCTCCACCTTGCCGGGAATCTTCTTCCCGTGATAGCTCATCTTGGCGTCCTGGCCGATGTACGTCGCGGTCGAAGTCTGGCCTCCAGTATTCGAGTAGACCTGCGTATCCAGAACCAGGACCTTGATATTCATGCCGGAGGTAAGGAGACGCGAAAGCGACTGGAAACCAATGTCCAGCATCGCACCGTCACCTCCGATGACCCACAGGGGCCAATCCTCGTGTCCCATGGCGTCCCAGCACGAACGGATGCCCATGGCGTCGGCCGGCGCATTCTCGAAGAGAGGGTTGGTCCACGGAACCAGGAAGGGATTGTACGGATAGGTGGACCCGTAAACCGTGTTGCAGCCGGTGGCGGCGACGATGCCCCAGTTGTTACCGTAGACTTCAGAAGTGGCGGCCATGACCTGTCTGAGGACCGATGCCTCCCCGCAACCCATGCAGCTCCCGGCGCCTCCGACGTAACTGAGGTTGTCGTCGTTGAGCATCAGGTCACGCTTGTCCTTGACGATACGGTGCTCGGGACGCGTGTTAGGCAAGGAATTGTAAACCTCGAAGGCACCCAGAAATCCGGGCAGGTTGTCCGGCGTCTTCTTGATCATCCTGAGGGCGCCGTGGTCGCCACAGACCTGCACGCACTCGGCGCAGCCCTTGCACTTGGTGGGGTCGATGAAGATTCCAAAAAGCGCCCCCTCCGGCAGCTCGGGATTCTTTGCACGCTTCTTCTCGAAGGAGGTAAGGTACTTGCTGGTGTCGGCAAACTGCTCGCGGACGTACGCCCGATGGTCCTCGTCGTCGATGTGCTGGAGCCGCTCTTCGAGCACGTCGCGCGGGACCGCCTTCCCCAGAATCGCCGTGTCCGGACAGTTGGTGACGCAGTCCATGCAGCCCACGCAGGCCTCGGCGTTGAGTTCGGGTAGCTCGGGCGCGATGTAGCTGAAGTCTCTGGCCTTGCCCGTGCCAGCAGGTATCAGCGAGCGGGCGACGTAGGGGTCGGCCTCGAGCGCGGATCCTCCACCCTTGTTGTAGGCGTCGAGAACTTGATCGGCACGCCCGAAATCAAACCAATCATCGACTGAAAAGGTCTTTTCCTCGAACGTTCTCTCGCTCATGAGAACCTCAAATAAAGAAGGCGTTGGTATCCTTGCCCTTGTTGTCCCACTCCTCTTTTCCCGCGGCGAGCACCTCTGCCGGCGTGGCTTCCATGATCTCCCGCGACACCTCGACTACCTCCTGGAAGCCCTTGCGCACGGCCCGCAGGTTGTCCTGAATGACGCGGTCGCCGCGCTTGCCGAAGTAGTACCGCAGCGGTGTCTCAACCCTCGAAAAAAGCTCCTCGTCCTCGATGCCCGAATCGTCCTTGAAAGGTGTCACCCTGAGGAAAACGCCCAGGAGAACGATCCCCTGGAAACGCTGGATCAGGGAGTCGTCCGCGCGACAACACTCCCGGGCGATACGGACCGTATCGACGCCGTACAACCGGGTTCTGTTCTCGACCATGAAATACTTGGCCCACGGGGGAATGGACTCCCAGAGGAGTGCGGGCTCTTCACGATCTGTGTGCTGAAAAACCGATCCACCTGGCCCGAGACCGACAAGTGGATTTCCCATGTTCCAGGTGTTCGGATCCATGAGGGGGACGAACTCTACTTGCTGGAGCTCGGCGTGCGTCTGAATCTTCCCCTCGCGAGTGATCGTCAAATAGGTATTCGTCGGCAGACCCTTTTTCTCCGAGCCATACTTGGGAGAGGCCTGCACCGAGAAGCCGAAAATGTCCCCGAGGCACTTCGCGATCACCTTGTTCGTGGTCACCGATCCGTACCCGCCGACCGAATGACCCCGGATGGAAAAGGAGCCCGGCGGCCGCACGTCGGGCTCGTCCTCAACAGGGAGCGAGTCCTTGTAGTCGATTCCGAGTACGAAAAACCGCTTTCCCGGCCAACCATTCTTCCCGGGGGGACGCTCGGCCATGTTCTTGACGCAGGCGACCATCTGCCCTGGGGTCACATCGCGCGAGCCCAGACCGGCGCAGCCGCTGTAGATTCTCGGGATGCGGGAGATCGACGGATAACCCTCGACTCCCATCACCGCCTTGGCAAAAGCCGACTCGAGCTCCGCGGTGAGCGGATTGTCGACGGCAAGCGGCACATCGAGCCGCTCGATCACGCTGACGGCCTTGACGCCCTGGAGCGCCTCGACGAGCTCGGGGCCCGGGAAGGGGCGGAAGGATACGACGTTGACGACTCCCACGCGGAAACCCACCGACCGCAGGTGGCCGGCGGTGGCCATTGCCGTCTCCGAGGTCGAGCCGATGGAAACAATCGCGTAATCGGCGTCGTCCATGGCGACCGATTCGATGAGTCCGTAACGCCGCCCTGTGAGGCGCTCGAACTCTTCCATGGCTTCAAGCAGGGCAGCCTGGACCCGGTCGTAATAAAAACGCTGCGCGATCTTGCCGGTCATGTAGCTGTCCTGGTTCTGCACGACGCCACTCATCAGCGGGTTTTTCGGGTCGAAGATCTTCTGAATCTTCTCTTCCGGATGACCGAGATACTCCCTGATCAGGTCGTCCTCGGGGAAGAGGACGTTCTCGATGGTATGGGTGGTGAGGAACCCGTCTTGACAGTTCATGAAGGGAGTCAGGCTGGCTTCCGCCGCTCTGCGGCAGATGAGAGCGAGATCTCCAGCGTCCTGAACGTTCTTCGCGAAGACGAGGCCCCAGCCGCAGTCGAGGACTCCCATAACATCGTCGTGGCCGGCATGAACATTCAGCGACTGCGAGGTCAAAGCGCGGGCGGCGATGTGGAAGACGCACGGCAGCCTCTTACCGGCGATCGTGTAGAGCACCTCCTTCATGAGGATCAGTCCCTGACCCGACGTGAAATTGGTGACGCGTCCACCCGCCAGTGCGAATCCCTCGCACCCCGTGGCCGAGGAATGCTCCGACTCCATCTCCATCCATTGCAAGGGTTGGCCCCAGACATTGCGAAAACCATCGGCGACGGCGGCCTGGAAGCCGACCCCCATCTGCGTCGATGAGGTTATCGGATAGGCGGAGGAACCCTGCGTGGCACGCGTCTCGACGTAGACGATCATCGCCGTGCCATCGGCGGTACCGGGAATGCCCGGGTACCTGTAAGCGAGGTCTGTCCTCGCTGGGAGTTCAGAGATGGCAGTCGGCGGCGTCATTCAAAGTCCTCCCGGTAGAGGTGCTTGGAAGACCCGAAGTCTCCGTTAGGGCGCGGGGATACCCTCTCGGACCCTGCGCCCACAGGATGTGCTAGTGTATGCGGTCCGTAAGCCCGGGTACAGGGAAATCGCCGGGTGGCCGTCCAGGGGAACTGCTGGACTTCATGGTGTGCGATCGCTGTAATTGACGATATACGGGTGGAACAAGGTAGCTGCTCGTTCCAGGGTCCTGTCGGGACCGCTGTAGAAGGTAAGGTAACGGGATCGGCAGAAGGGATGGTCGCGCCTGCCAACAAAAGTTTATTCGACAGAATCGATTATCTGTCCCAGTTCAAACAGCGACCGGTCAGTCTCAAGCAGTTGTTCGAATTCGGTTTGAACCCGTCCGAAGAGACGCTGCTCATTGCGGCACAATTCCTCCATCAAGAGCTTCCTGTTCGGCTATCGCACCGCGTTCAGGAGTTATGCAGCCTACCTTTCGGGCTGTCCGACATGCCCTCCGTGAAGCTTTTGAGGGACATGTACATCGATTCTGTGCGGGAGCTCATCGAGTTCCCGCGCCCGGAAAACCCCAGTGATGATCGCGAGTTCATCCGCCTCATAGGAAACATCAAACAACGGCACAAGGATGTCGTCGCGATCATGGCCAAAGGCATTCTGGAACTGAAGCGAAAGCTTGGGGAGAACGCCATGGACGACGAGATCCAGGAGTTCCTCGACCGCTTCTACATTTCAAGAATCGGGTTGCGTATGCTGATCGGGCAGCACGTCGCCCAGCATACGGTCTCGGCGCCGGGCCACGTGGGTTTGATTAGCGAGAAGTGCTGTCCAAGGCAAATCGCGGAAGGTGCCATCGCTGACGCACGCAACCTTTGCCGGCTCCACTATGGCGCTGCCCCCGAGGTCGGAGTATTCGGCAGCGTGGACCTCACCTTCACGTACATACCCTCCCACCTGCATCACATGCTGTTCGAGCTTTTGAAGAACTCCATGCGAGCGGTCGTCGAGCTCCACGGAGCCGATTCTGAATCGCTCCCCATGATTCGACTGGTCTTCAGCGAGGGACAAGAGGATGTGACCATCAAGACTTCCGACGAAGGAGGAGGTATCCCGCGCAGCGGCGTCTCGCGGATCTGGACCTACCTCTATTCGACGGCAGCGCCGCCCGACCTGGACCATTACTCGCCCTATCAAAGCGACTTCGGCCTGCCGTTCGCAGGTCTTGGCTACGGGCTTCCCATCAGCCGCCTCTACTCCCGCTACTTCGGCGGCGATCTGCAAGTTCTGTCGATGGAGGGGTACGGCACGGACGCCTACCTGCACCTCAAGCGCCTGGCGGATACGCAGGAGCTCTTGCCGCGGAAGCTGTACTAGTCCTGTATCAAGCGCAACGCGCTTGATACAGGACTAGCTTCTTCCTGAGGGGGCTTTCGCAAAGCCCCCTCGCCGCCGCGGACAAGCCGCGTCGGCTTCACCCCAATGAGCTCGTCTTCGGCTCGTAAAGCCCCTAAGCAACCGCGATTCCGGCGAAACGCGCACCGGTCAGCTGAAAGCTCTATAGCAGCCCGTTGAAAAAGTCACGTTCTACGAGAACCGGCCCTTTTCGCCCATCTCTGCGTCGCAAATACTCGGCGATATCCCCGATATCGCCTCCGTTTTGCTCCTTGAGCCTTGGCGAAAATTGCTTGGTTCTCGCAACGAAGCACTTTTTCAACGGACTGCTAGGCTAACAACTCGGGAATCACCCGGCCACCCACGTCGGTCAGGCGGAAGTCGCGACCCTGGAACCGGTGGGTGAGCTTCAAGTGGTTCAGGCCGAACAGGTGGAGCAGGGTCGCGTGCAGGTCATTGATGTGAACGGGGTCCTTCTCGACTCCCCAACCGATCTCGTCGGACTCCCCGTGAATCAGGCCGCCCTGGACGCCTCCCCCCGCGAGAAACATGCTGAAAGCGAAGGGGTGATGGTCTCGGCCGGTATTCACTTCGTCGGATCCGCCGCGGTTCTCGGCGAGCGGGGTGCGGCCGAATTCGCTTCCCCAGACGACCAGAGTCTCGTCGAGGAGCCCCCGGTCCTTCAAGTCCTTGATCAACGCGGCGATCGGCTGGTCCACGCATCTGGAGTTGAACTTGAGCCTTCGGTCCAGGTCCTGGTGGTGATCCCAGGAGGCATAAATGAGGTTGACGAAGCGAACCCCGCGCTCCACGAGGCGCCGAGCCAGCAGACAGTTTTTCGCAAACGAATCGGACGTCCCGGCTCCTCCCCCACTCTGGCCCTTCGTGTCCGTATCTACGCGCCCGAGGCCATACATGTCGCGGGTCTTCTGGCTTTCCCCGGAGATGTTGATGAGCTCCGGCGCCGATGATTGCATGCGGTAAGCCAGCTCGTAGCTCGAGATGCGACTTGCGACCTCGGGGTCGCGTATCTGCGAGTAGCGTTCCTGGTTGACCGCGCGCAGGACGTCGAGGCCCTTGCGCTGCAGTTTTTCCGGCAAACCAGCCGGATTCTTCAGATTCAGTACGGGATCCCCCTTGCCGAGAAAGACGACGCCGGCGTGGGCCGACGAGAGAAAGCCATTCGACCACAGCGTGGCTCCGCCACTGGACCCCCGCCCGCTCGTCAGCACGACGTACCCCGGTAGGTTCTGCGATTCGCTCCCCAGGCCGTAAGTGATCCACGAGCCCATGGCTGGCATGCCGAAGCGCGGGACGCCGCACTGCATCATGAGCTGCCCGGGGTGATGGTTGAACTGGTCGGTATGGAGGCTGCGAATGAGGCAGATGTCGTCGGCACAGCTGCCGATGTTCGGCAAGTACTCGGAAATCTCCATGCCGGACTTCCCGTACCGGTGAAACTTGCGATCGGACGCCCTCAGGACCGCCGTGTCTTTCTTGATAAAGGCAAAGCGCACCTTCTCGAGCATGGACTTCGGCATCGGCTTGCCGTGAAGGTCTCTGAGCTTGGGTTTCGGGTCAAAGAGGTCTATCTGGCTCGGAGCCCCCGCCATGAAGATGAAGATGCAGCTCTTTGCCTTCGGCGCGAAGTGAGTGGGTTTCGGCGCGAGAGGATTGACGTTATCGAGCTCCGCTTCGTCGGCCGCTAGCGCGGTCGCGGGAGTCAGGAGGCCGTCCTGAGTGAGAGCAGAACCCAGCGCCATCATGCCGAGGCCGCTGGCCGTAGTTGTCAAAAAGTCTCGGCGGGTCCTCGCAACGTGTTCTTCCATTCGAGATCGCAGCGCTGTGTCCATTACTCACTCCCGGGTAACGAATTCATCGAAGTTCATCAGGATACGCACCGTGCCAACCCACGCGGCCACCTCGGCAACCGACACGCCTTGTGGCAACCCTGGCCCAGCCATTTCCCTGGCCCCCTCGGCATCCTCAGCATAATGTTCGCGACTCGCCGTAAGGAGGTTCAGCAGTCCGTCCCGCTCGCCCACGGTAGGCGGCCGTGCCAAGCACAGACGAAAGGCTCGCCTGAGACGCTCCTGGTCACCATAGGCCAGCACGCGGCGCGCCAGCCCCTGCGCGGCTTCGACGAACACCTCGTTGTTGAGGAGCGCGAGAGCCTGCAGCGGCGTATTGGAAACCGAGCGCTTGACGCAGCTCGTGTTCGCGTCCGGGCAATCGAAGGTCATCAGCGTAGGATGCGGAGCCGTGCGCTTGAAGAACGTATACATGCCCCGCCGGTAGCGATCGCTTCCCACGCTGGTACTCCACTGGAACTTGTTCGAATAGCTGAGCTTTGCGATGGCCGCGGGCATGGGCGGGAACACGCTCGGGCCGCCGATCCTCCCCGCGAGAAGACCACTCGCCGCCAGGTTCAGGTCCCGGATGACCTCCGCAGGCATGCGAAAACGGTTCTGGCGGTAAAGCCGGTGGTTCTCCGGGTCCACGTCGGCGAGCTCGGGGCGATGCCTGGAGGTCTGGCGGTACGTCGCCGAGCTCACGATCAGACGAATGATCGACTTGCGGCTCCACAGACGGCGGCGGAACTCGCTGGCCAGCCAGTCGAGAAGCTCGGGATGCGTCGGCTTGTCGCCGCGCACCCCGAAGTCGTCCGTCGAACGCACGAGGCCCTGGCCGAAAAGGTGGTCCCAGATGTGGTTGACCGTGACTCGGGGTGTCAGTGGGTTGGACTCATCGAAAAGCCACTGGGCCAAATCAAGCCTGTCCGGAAGCTTACCGTCTGGAAGGTCACCGTCAGGCTCGACACCTTTTCGGGGTCGAAACGGGTGGAGCACAGCCAACGTTCCCGGTCGGACTTCCTCGGCAGGTTGCTGGAAATCTCCTCGAATAAGCAAGCGGGTGGTTCGCGGCTGCGGATTCTGCGCGATGACGCGTGCGTTCACCACCGGGCGCTTGGGCGCCTCCTTTTTGACCTGCCCCAGCTCGGCCTCGAGTTGGTTGCTCTTTGCGTCACGAGTGTAGAAGTCCTCGAGAAGCTCTTGAGTCTCCTGCGGGGTGCGATCCCCTCTACTCCGGTCACTCGTTGCCCGCATCAAGATCTCGCGCACCCGAGGCGACAGCCACGGCGCGGCGTCCTTGCCAGCAAGGGCGGTAATGCGAAAGCGACCCACCGTGTTCCATTCCCCGTGAAGTTGCTTCAAGACCAATTTCAGGTGGGTCGGCCCAGCGTCTACCCCGAACCCAGCCTCTGCCCCGATCGGCGACTCGGTGAGGAAGGTGATGTGATGGCCTTTGCCTGTCCGTGGGTAAATGGCCCAGCCACTATCCTTTTTGTTGTCGAGGCTCGCGGCCGCAGGAAAATTCTTCTGAGAGAAACCGGCCACAGCGCTGGCCAAAGGGACCCGGTTCTTTTCGGTAAGATTCGGATCGCTGCCGGCGTAGACCTCGAATTCACTGAGAACGAAGTTCCCGTCCTCCCCTTTCCCGGGTCCCTCGTTCGGTAAGGAGCCGTCAGTGAGAGACTCGATTCTGAAGCCCGTGATGCCGCTCACGGCCACTTTCGCAAAAACGGTAAACGTGTCACTCCATGCCCGACCGGCCACCAGACAGGAGCTATCCTCGAGCAACTTCACGGGCACGCCGGAGGCGGTCGCGATCTGGATGATCTCCAGGGGGTGGAACTGCACGGTGTTCTCCGCCAGCTGGTCGCGGGTCTCGCGCTCCCACGCGCTCAGCCCGCCCGCAATCTCTGCCCTGTGGACCTCGAGCTTGCGCTTCGGCTCCTGCAGACGACGATCGTGCTTGGCTTTGTCGATCTTGTACTGCGCCACGGCGTCGACGGAGACGGGAAGCTCGGTCGTGACCTCCTCACCGTTGTTGAAAAAAGCAAAAAGCTGGTAATACTCCCGCTGGCTGATGCGATCGTACTTGTGACTGTGGCACTGAGCACAACCGACCGTGTGGCCCAGCCAAACGGCACCCACAGTGTTGGTCCGGTCTACCACGACCTCCACCCGGTATTCTTCCCGGTCCACCCCACCTTCGGTGTTGAACAGGGTCTGACGATGGAAAGCAGTGGCCAGCTTGTTCATCAACGTTGCGTCGGGAAGCAGGTCTCCAGCAAGCTGCTCCGTCGTGAACTGATCGAAGGGCAGATCTGAGTTGATCGCCTCGATCACCCAGTCGCGATAGCGCCAGGCGTGCGGCCGCGGCAGGTCCTTTTCATAACCGTCCGAGTCGGCGTAGCGGGCCTTGTCGAGCCAGTGTCGCCCCCAACGCTCGCCGAAGTGGGGCGACCCGAGCAGACGGTCTACCAGCTTTTTGTAGGCGTCGGGCGAGGTGTCCATGACGAAGGTGTCCACAGCCTCGGGCTCCGGGGGGAGCCCGAGGAGATCATAGCTCAGGCGCTTGATCAACGTGTAGCGGTCAGCTTCCGGTGACGGAGGGATGCCGTCCGCCTCGAGTCGTGCGAGGACAAAACTGTCGATGGGGTTGCACGCCCAGTCTTTGTTCTGCACCTCCGGGGGCGGCGACGTGCCGATAGGCTGATAGGCCCAATGGTCGCTTTCCGGCGACACATCCGAATCATCACCCAGGAGCAAGCCTGCAGCGAAAACGCCGAGACCCACGGTCAGGAGGAAGATCGTAAACCTGTACGCCATGCTTTTTCCAGGTTGCGTCGGAAAAGAACCATTATATCAGCATTCAGCTCTGGCGGGACATAGCGTTCCGAGTCCGAATCAGAGTCCGAGTCGGAGCCAGAATTCAGGACGCTGATACCCGACAGCTGAAAGCTTCCCTAAAACTGAAACCGCAGCCGCGCCCCGAGAACAGCGATGAAGTCGTCTCGGGAGTTGTTCGCGGGATTGAAGACTAACTGCAGATCCGGGGAGAGCTGCATCGCGTCGGTAACCTGCAGGCGGTAGAAGGTTTCCACGATGGTTTCACTCTGAGTAGAACGGGCGGACGGATGGCCCCAGGCCACGGCGAAGCCGAACATATCGCCGTGGCGATCGAAGGGGCGCAGGAAGCCGACTCCGCCGGCGAGAAAATGGTCAATTGAAGTTACCGAGGGCTCGCCGTAGCCGTACTGAAAATACGGCATGACGTTGGGGTAGATCTCCTGGTCAAAGTTGAAGTAGACACCATAACCCCTGTCCGTATCCTTCGGGTCGTCGCTGTGCCACACACCAACGCGGTAGTGGCCTTGCCCACGATTCTCGACCCGCGGTGTGAAGCCGAACTCCGCGGCAAATCCGAGCTGGCCGTCATTCAAGGTCGACAGGGACGTCTCGGCGCTCGCTGCAGTATCGACCACGAGCCCACGAAGGTAGAACCGATCGGAAGGCTGAATCTCGAGGACAGCTCCCGGAGCGTAGGTCCTGATGAAGGGCGTGTTGTTGCCGTCAAAGGCAACCGAGGAGAACTGCAGCGACTCATCATTCGCCACCGGGCTGGAGTTGATATATTGGTTCGGGTGGATCTTGCCGACGACCACCGAGGCCTTCTCGTCCAGGAAGCGCTGGGTCCAGGAGAGAATGTTGACCGAGACCGGCGGACTGAAGCCGGTGTTCCCGGCGAAGATGGAACCCATGCTGGTCGAAAGTCGGGTGTCTCTGCCGTCACCCAGGACGGAACCCGCGCGCAGAAGAAACTCGAGGTGGCCCTTGCCCCACTGCGGGTCGTCGACCATATCCCAGCGAGCCCCGGCGTCGAGTCGGCTGTTGAAGAGATCGTCCGGAGATCTGAGGGTGTCCGTGGCGTACTGATACCAGAACGTGTAGTAGAGATCGAAGCTGAGGCCGAAGGCCCTGGCCTTTTCCTTCGCCTCGTACCACGGCTGCAAGACCGTCGTCACAGGTCCAGGGCCGAGCAAGGGGTCCAGCTCGGGAAGAGACCTGTTGTCCTTCGACCGACGCCTGTCCTGACTGACGGTAGCGTGTTCCGGATCCGCGCGATGGAAATGGGCCTCGGCGGGTTCGGCCTCGCCTCCTTCCGACGCGGGAGCTCCAAAGAGCACGATCGAAAGAAGGATGAACGCAAACATTGTGGTGCGGGCGTCCCGCGTTGTGGGGCGGTCTCCCGACCGCCCCACCGGTCGGACTTTCGGTCGTCGCGTGGCAACAAACATCACCAAAACCTACCTACTTCAATTTCGCGGCCGCCGCTCGGTCTGCAAATACCACGGCGCGTTCCCTGTTGACCCGACCGGCGGGAATGGATCTGTCACCGTCGCGCAGGCGAAGCAGCATATCGGCCTTGGACTCTCCAGTGATGAGCCAGAGGATCTGGCGGGCACGATTGAGGGCCGGATAGGTCAAGGTCATGCGGCGGTGGCCCTTGTAGACGCCGGTAAGGCCAACCTCGTCGTCGGTCACTTCGAGCACTGGGTCCTCCGGTACGAGAGAAGCCGTGTGTCCGTCCGGCCCCATCCCGAGGTGAACGAGGTCCAGCACGGGAGGCGTTCCGGCCAGCTCTTCGAGGGTCCTCGAATACCGCGATGCGGCGGCTTCCAGATCCCTCTCCTCGACCGGCATGGCGTGAATGCGCTCTGGCTCGAGTGCCGCCCCGGACAACAGGCTCTCGCGCAGGTGGGTAAGATTGCGGCCCGGGTCGCCCGCCGGCGCAACGCGCTCGTCCACCTGGAGGAGGTGAAAACCTGCCCAGGGGACATCCTCCTCACCCAGGGCCCTGAGCATCACCCAGGGAGTCTGACCGCCGCTTACTGCTACGGTGAAGCGCTTCCGAGCCGCGACTCCGCGCCGGGCGCTGGCGGCCACCAAGGCCGCGGCCCGGCGGGCCACCTCATCTGCATCCTGAAACACCTCGATATTCATCGGCTCTTGAGAACTCTAACCATCCGTTCCGCGAGAAATCCACTTGAAAAGAACCGGTTCGTTTGCGACTTTCTCAAGTTTGTTGTGGGGCGGTCTCCCGACCGCCCCACCCACCGGTCCGTTGCGTGGGCGGGTCGGGAGACCCGCCCACAGCAGGGAAACGGGAACCAAGGAATCGAGGTTGAGATGACAACGAAAAAACCCCTCACACAACGGCCTGCGTGGAAGGCTCTCGTGAAACATCAGCGCGAGGTGGAGAAGCTGCACCTGCGGGAGCTTTTCGCGAAGGATCCTGAAAGGGGAGAGCGGCTCTCCGTCGAAGCGGTGGGCCTCTACCTCGATTACTCGAAAAACCTGGTCACGGACGAGACCTTGCGCCTGCTCGTGGAGCTGGCCGAATCGTCAGGACTGCGCCAACGTACCGAAGCGATGTTCCGTGGCGAGAAGATCAACGTCACCGAGAAGCGGGCCGTCCTGCACGCCGCGCTGCGGGCTCCCCGAGATCAGACCATCCTTGTCGACGGCGAGGACGTGGTTCCCCAGGTCCACGATGTCCTGGACAAGATGGCCGGCTTCTCTGCCAGGGTACGGTCCGGGGAGTGGAAGGGTTTCACGGGGCAGCGCATCCGCAATGTCATCAACGTCGGCATCGGAGGGTCTGATCTGGGCCCGGTGATGGCTTACGAAGCACTCAAACATTACAGCGACCGCGGCCTGAATCTCGGATTCGTCTCGAACGTTGACGGAACCGACTTTGCGGAGGCCGCCCAGGGTCTGGACCCGGCGGAGACGCTATTCATCATCTGCTCTAAGACCTTCACGACGCTCGAGACCATGGCGAATGCCAACACGGCACGCCAGTGGTGCCTCGAGAAACTGAAGGACGACAAAGCGGTGGCCAACCACTTCGTCGCGGTCTCCACCAACGCCAAGGAGGTCGCAAAGTTCGGCATCGACACGGCCAACATGTTCGAGTTCTGGGACTGGGTCGGCGGCCGCTATTCGTACGACTCCGCGGTCGGTCTCTCGCTGATGATTGCGATCGGGCCCGAAAACTTCCACCAGATGCTCGCGGGTCTCCACGCCATGGACGAGCACTTCGCCACGGCGCCACTCGACCGCAACCTGCCGGTCCTGCTGGGGCTCCTCGGCATTTGGTACAACGATTTCTTCGGGGCTCAGACCCATTCCATCCTGCCCTATGACCAGTACTTGTGGCGTTTGAGCGCGTATTGCCAGCAGCTCGACATGGAAAGTAACGGCAAGTACGTGGATGTCGATGGCAACAAGGTCGACTACGAGACGGGGCCTGTCATCTGGGGTCAGCCGGGGACGAATGGCCAGCACGCCTACTACCAGCTGATCCACCAGGGAACCAAGATGATCCCTTGCGATTTCATCGGTTTCTGCGAGACCTTGAACCCTCTGGGCCAGCACCATAACTTCTTGATGGCGAATTTTTTCGCCCAGACCGAGGCGCTGGCCTTCGGCAAAACGGCCGAGGAAGTCAAGGCGGGGGGCGCTGCGGAGTTTCAAGTACCGCACCGGACGTTCGAGGGAAACCGTCCCACCAACACGATTCTTGCGGCCAAGCTGACGCCGGAGATGCTGGGCAAGATCATCGCCCTCTACGAGCACAAAGTCTTCGTGCAGGGAACCATCTGGAACATCAACTCGTTCGACCAGTGGGGTGTCGAGCTGGGGAAGGTGCTCGCGGAGCGGATCATCCCGGAGTTAGATCGAGCGGAAGAGCCCAAGCTCGGGCACGACAGCTCCACGAACACTCTTATCCGGAGGTACCGCAAGCAGCGAGTCGGAAACTAGATCCAGTCTCAGGACTGCAGCGCACCTTCAGGCTCTCCTTCCGCCGCGGCGACTCCAACGGCGACGGCACGGTCGAGCTCTCGGACGTCATAGCTGCCGTCGTCTATGAAGCCTACTCGGAGTGTCCGTAAGAAGTAATGAGTAAAGGGGTCCATCAACTTTGCACCCGAAAAAGGGCGCCAAGCGACCTGCCTGAGAAGCTGATCGCGAGAAGTTCTTGTTGGAATGACCGAGGGGCTCGCGGACCATCGCGCTCACAACACGCTTCTGCCGCAACCGAAACCTTCACGCAGATCTGGACCGACGAGGCCTTCAACCACGTGCTGCGCCGCCCTACGGTCAATTCGACCGCGACTACGGGGCGTCGCTGCTGTAATGAAACCTTTCGACGAACGGAATCGACGTCGATCGGTCTTCGTGATCGTCGGGTCGAGGACTCACCCAGACACGGAAGCCGGAGGTCGCATCCGGGTTTGTAGAGATCACCAAATTGAGGTGAGTCTCGCGCACCTGGACGAACCTCAGGTGCGGTACGGCCAGACTGGCGGGGAGGTCCGCGGAGTCGATCGAGCGAGTTGAATCGCCTTGGCAGGAGTCGATCAGCGCTCGAGCCTGCGTCTGAACGACGTGCTCATGCTTCGCGAGATGCGCCTCTGCCTCCCGGAAGGGAAGCTCTAACTGGTAGCTCCAGCACAAGAAAAGGACTACGAGGCCGAGAAGGATAACTCCGCAGCGGATCATGAGCTTGCGCAACTTCTTTAGCATGTAGGCGTCTCCGAAGGGAATGGCTGCGAGTCGTTTCCGGAAACGGCACCGGACAGTCTCCCTCACGTACCGTCGTCCATTGCACGGGAACGCTTGACCCATCGGTTCGTTACCGGCCATCGGTGAGCCAACCGTGTGTTCAGCGCCTCAGCTGGCTTGAAGCCAGTGGTATGTATTCCGTATCATGATCGTTTCGTGTACCTCGCCGTGCGGGACAGCCACGCGCCAGCGCTCGGCCCAGCCGGACGAGGTCGCGCACACAGAGGGAACAGACGTTGCATACAAGGGAACCGTAGGACTGAATATCATGAGCAGGAAAATGATTCGCGCCGTCACGCTGGGCCTCGTCGGTTTTGTGGTTACGGTTTCCGCCTCGATCGCGCTTGGCGAGGAGACGAGTGGGAGTGGAGACGGCTGGCGATCTCTCTTTGACGGCAAGTCTCTCGACGGTTGGACGCAACGCAACGGTACGGCCACGTATCGCATCGAGGGTGGAGCCATTGTGGGGAAGACCATGGAGGGGAGTCCGAACTCCTTCCTCTGCACGGACAGAGACTACGCCAACTTCGAATTGAAGTTCGAGGTCAAGGTCGACGATGAGCTCAACTCCGGTGTCCAGATCCGGTCGAATACTCGAGGCGGTCCCCGGGGTCGAGTGAACGGTCCTCAGGTGGAAATCGAGGCCACCGGCGAGAACGGCGCGCTGTCCGGCCACGTCTACGGCGAGGCCGCCGGTGGATGGATGACACCGGAGAAGTCACGCAAGCCACACAAGCATTGCAAAAACGGCGCATGGAACGCCTACCGCGTTCTTGCGGTCGGCCCGAACATCAAGGTCTGGATCAATGGCACTCCGATCTCCGATCTGACCCACCACGAGAAGTTCAAGTCGCATCCCAGGGGATTCATCGGCTTGCAGGTCCATGGTGTCGGGCCTGACTCCGGGCCGTTCGAGGTGCGTTGGCGCGAGCTCCAGATCCGGGAGATCGAAGATGAGGACGGCTGGGTCACGCTTTATAACGGCAAGGATCTCGATGGCTGGAAGACCACGGGAAACTGGATCTCGCAGAAAAACGGCGTTCTTCTGATCAAGCCGCGCCCGGGAGAGGAGGGCTGGCAGCGATTCAGCGCCTATCTGTGGAGCGAGAAGAAGTACGGCGACTTCGTTCTCGACCTCGAGTACGCCTATCCCGCGGGCGGCAACAGCGGAGTCTACTTCCGGGTGGGGGACGTCACCAATCCGGTGAAGACGGGCATCGAGGCGCAGGTTCTCGACTCTTCCGGCAAGAAGGGAAAGATGACGGCGCACGATCACGGCGGCATCATCAGCACGGTCGGCGCCTCGAAGAATATGTCGAAGCTTCCCGGCGAGTGGAACCGCATGATCGTCACCTGCAGGGGACATCACCTCGAGCTGGAATTGAACGGAGAGAAGATCGTCGACGTCCGGCTGGACACCTCGCCGATCAAGGATCGTCCACTCGAAGGCCATATCGGTCTGCAGGACCACGGCGAGCCCAACGAAATCCAGTTCCGTAATATTCGCTTGAAGGAGCTGTGATGTTACGACGCAGAGATGGGCGACAGTAGTGGGCGAAAGGGGGATGGATACGTGGATATGGAAGGGCGCACTTAGCTGAAACGGAACGCCGAGCTGGTAGATTCCTTCCTGACCCGGCGGCACCTTTCGCGGAACGGACAGGTCGCGAGGGCCTTTGGTTACGATCGAGATGCCAACAGTAGATGGCGGAAGCACCGGTTAGAGCATCATCGCCCCACCGTTCGAATCGAGACAGGCCCCGGTCATGTAGGATGAGTCATCGCTGAGCATGAAGGCGATGGCTCTGGCCTGCTCATCGGCTTGGGCCAATCGCCCCAGGGGGAAATTGGCGGCTAGCTGGCGCTGTTTTTCCTCTGAAATGACCCTCTCCACCATCGGTGTGAGCGTGGGTCCGGGGCAGAAGGCGTTAACCCTGATTCCGGCCGCTCCCAAGTCCCGCGCCAAGTGGCGTGTCAGGCCGACCACGCCATGCTTGGCCGCGGCGTAATGGGCTCCCGACCCAAGGCTGACCGAACGGCCGGCTATAGAGGACACATTGACAATGACCCCTTTACCCTGCGCCTTCATGGGCCTCAACACTGCCTGGCAGCAGAGAAAGACACTGCGAAGATTGACCGCTAACATCAAGTCCCATTCGGCCGCGTCGATCTGATCAAAGGGGGTGGCACGGGCGATGGCGGCCATGTTGACCAGGAAGTCTAGGCGGCCCATGGCAGCGAGACTTTCGCTGGTCATACGTTCCACCTCGGCGGGGTCGGACACATCACCTGATAGACATAGCGGCGCGGGCCCGCCGGCTCGCACGACCTCGTCCCGGGTGGCCTTCAGGCCCTCCTCATCCAGGTCGACCAGGGCCAGCCCAGCCCCGCATCGGCCTACGTGCAAGGCTACGGCCCGGCCCATGCCGCTGGCGGCGCCGGTGACGATGCCGAACTGACCGGCGAACTCGTTCTGACTACTCATTTTCTTTAACGGAATCAAACAACCAACTCGGATGACTATTGGCTGACCAGGCGGGTAACAGTCCGTTGAAAAAGTGCTTCGTAGCGAGAACCGAGACATTTTCGTGCAGATCAAGGAGCAAAACGGAGGCGATATCGGGAATACCGTCGAGTATTTGCGACGCAGAGCTGGGCGAAAATGGCCGGTTCTCGTAGAACATGACTTTTTCAACGGGCTGGTAAGACTTTCATGGCTTTATGACGGTCTTGAGAGCTTTGGGGTTTGTGTTCGTATCCTCATAGGCCTTCTCAATGTCCTCGAGTTTGTAGGTCGCTGTGATTAAAGGCCTGATTTTGATCATATCGTAAAGGA
>Ga0315336_1003313_pt1 | contig 21771 bp, 18 predicted proteins | sample ASW5metaG_FD_204512 | JGI IMG/M metagenome (GOLD analysis project Ga0315336, IMG submission 204512) | Ammonia-oxidizing marine archaeal communities from Monterey Bay, California, United States - ASW #5 | ecosystem: Environmental > Aquatic > Marine > Intertidal zone | place: USA: California... | reverse complement strand
GGTGCGAGCGTCTGTCATGGAGCTCATTCTCGAAGGCCTCCACCAGCACTCACTATTGGCAAAAGAAGACGTTGCCAGAAAGGCCTCCTACAGCGACATGCTGGGCGTGATGCTGGAGGGCCTCAAATGAGAATCCGTTACCTCGACTGGCGGGAAGGCACGCGCCGCTTCGTGGATCGGATAAAACTCTTGAAGAAACTTTTCTCCATCCTCCTCGTGCAGGAGGATGGGGATGTCGAGAGCGCCCTCGAAATCTTGCAGCACATTGGTGAACGGTACCGGCTCTTTGATGAGGAGCTGACCTTTGAGGACTTCAAGCGCGAGCTCCTGGCAGAAAAGCTCATCGGCGCTACTCCCGCTGGCTTCTCCCTGACACCCAAGGGAGAGCGTTTCATTCGTATCGAATCCCTGAATCAGATCTTTACGAGCTTGAAGCAAGGGGTGCCCGGCGGGCACAGAACGGCACATAGCGGACGGGGCCTGGAGCGCCTCTCCGAGACGCGCCCGTACCAGTTCGGCGATGAACCGGCGGATATTGACTACATCAGCTCCTTCCGGATGGCTCTCCGCCGCCTGGGGGACGACCTCCCAACACTCCAGGAGCAAGACCTGCAGGTATTTGAGACAGAGAGGCACGTTTCAGTCGCCACCGCTCTCCTCCTGGACGTGAGCCACAGCATGATTCTCTACGGAGAGGACCGCATCACTCCAGCGAAGCGCGTGGCCCTCGCGCTGGTCGAGCTGATCCGGTCTCAATACCCGAAAGATGCGCTGCATGTGATTCTCTTCGGTGACGTCGCCAAGGAAATATCGGTACGGGATCTGACGTACGCGGGCGTAGGACCTTACCACACCAATACGCAGGCGGCGCTCGAGCTTGCCCGGCGTATCCTCATGCGAAAAAAGCATACCAGCAAACAGATCTTCATGATCACCGACGGCAAGCCTTCGGCGCTCTTCGAAGAGAATCGTCTCTATCTGAATTCTATGGGGCTCGACCGCAAGATCGTCAACAAGACGCTGGACGAGGCGGCTGAGTGCCGCCGACACGGAATCCCGATCACGACCTTCATGCTTGCGAAGGACGCGCTTCTCGTGCGCTTCGTGGAGACGCTGACCAAGGTGAACCAGGGACGCGCCTTCTTCTCGTCCCTCGATCGGCTAGAGCAGACAGTGTTCGTGGATTTCATCCGCAACCGCCAGCGGAAGGTTAGGTAGCTCGAGTTTACGATTCTCGGAGAATCTGGGAGCTCCAGAGGCACGCGAACTCAGGCTGGGCACGCCTGGACGAGATAATCCTCGCCGAAAGGCGTCCCCTTGGAGACCTCGTGTAGCGACAGAGCTCGTTCCCTCAGGCTCTTGATCGAGCGTTCAAGCTGGGCTGCGAGCGCTGCGTCGCGAATGTTGTGCAAGCTTCTCTGGCAAACGTCGAGGTATTCGTTGACGAACCGTGCGCCGTAACAGATAGGAAACACGCGGACCTCTTCCACCGAGAAACCGGAACTCTCGAGGCTCGCAAGGGTCCAGTCGAGCGGGTATTCGCGATACGACCCGCCGCCGGATAGCTGGAGACACGCATCGCGCAGGCGGCTGATCTCGAGAACGACCTGCCCCCAGGGGTTGTCTGTCGTGCTCGGGTAAGGCGCCAGCCCCACGACGTAGAGTCGAGAGTCGACATGAGGCCGCAGACGCTTGAAAAGACGTCCCTGAAAAAATGGAGCAAAGCCTTCCACCGCTCCCAGAAGGTAATCGGCAAGCACGACGTCGTAAACCTCCTCGTGCAGAAAAAGCGGGTCCTGCCAGTTGCCGCTGACCACTCGGTCTGCCGGCCGGAGACGCGAGGACAACTTCTTTTCGAGTCTCTTTGCGGCTGCGAGGTCCGCGGAGACCGCTGTCCAGCTCGTGGTCGCGAGCCCCGCGATCCACTCGAGAGAGAAGGGCCCCGTCCCCGCGTCGAGCAGGGTCCCCCACGGCTCGGAGCCTTGAAGCTCTTCGATAAACTTGAAGATCGCATCGCCCATGAAAACCATTTTGCACGGGTCAGATCCTCGGCACAAAGGTTATGATCTTCGGCCACACCGAAAATGACCAAGCTCGATGTTAAACGCTACTGGTTCCTGATGGCTCTCGTCGTTGTCCTGCCCATCGGGTACCTCTGGCCGGAAGGTGGGATACGGATTCGCCAGGCAGGCGTCGCCGTGCCGATGCTCGTCGCCACGACGCTTCTCATCTCGGGCTTCACGCTGGACACCTCCCGCCTCCTCGGCCAGGTTGGGAACCTACCGGTAATCCTTTTCGGGCTCGGGACGACTTACGGGGTGGCCCCAGTTCTGGCTTACTTGCTCGCACGTCTGTGGGGTCCCGAGATCACAGGGCCGGGCTCGCTGGGCTTCCACTTCGTCGAAGCTGTAATGATCCTCGCAGCACAGGCCGGAACGCTGGCTTCCGCTCTTGCACTGACGGTCGTCGCAAGGGGCAATCAGGAGCTGGCCCTGATCCTCACCGTAATATCGAACAGTCTGACGGCAGTCCTCACGCCGCTCATCTTGAAGCTCTCGGTCGGCGCAGAGGTAGTGTTTCCCTTGGGCGCGATGATTTTGCACATGGCCCTCTTCGTCCTCTTGCCCGTCCTCGTCGGCCAGATCGCTCGACGTTTCCTCTGGAAAGCGGCGCAGCCCATCCTGAAGCCACTGAGGATCGTACCGCAGCTCATCATCCTGGTGTTTGTATATACGAGCTTCGGCGGGGCGGCCAGCTACCTGCTCGACGCCTCTGGCCTCCTCCTCCGTTTCTCCGGGACTTGCGTCTGCCTGCATCTGTTTCTCCTCGCCTGGACCTACGGCATCTCCACTCTGCTGGGCCTACCGCAATCGTCGCGGACAGCCGTCGTTTTCTGCGGTTCGCAGAAAACACTGCCCAACGCCATCTATCTGTGGGATCACTTCTTCGCGTCAAACCCCTACGGTGCCATCCCAATGGTGCTTTACCACATCTTCCAGCTCGTGCTCGATACGCTGCTAGTTCCGTGGGTTGAGCCGCGGCGCTAGCCCGGGTTTCTCACCGGGCTTAAGCCAGCTTGAGAACTCAGGCGCGGCGCTGCTCTTCAGAAAGTGCTCGAGGTGATCACGAGCATACTGCTCGAAGTCGAACTCGAGAGTCGAGATCCCTGTCTGCAAGTATCCCCAAAACGATTCCCGCAGATCCGATGCGACCCTCATGAGGTGGAAGTGCGCGGTGTCAGGCCGCCGGACCTCGCTGAAATACAAGCGCAGTAGGAGCTCGCACTCGTCCCTTTCGAGGCGCTGATTGGCGGCGAAGTTCCCCAGATCGAAGAATGGATCCCCCATTCCCGCGTATTCCCAATCGAGAATCCGCACAGTCTTTCCATCGTCGATAAAATTCGCTGCGAGCAGATCATTGTGGCAGGGAACCGGATGCTCCAGGGGCCCCAGCGAACGCTCGATCTGACCCAGCAGCCCAAGGGCCTCCAAAGCGGTCTCGGGAAAGGAAACCCCGTGCTGCTGCGCCAGCTCATGATAGCCACGGACAGTCTTGAAAACCGAGAACTCTCCCGGAAAGGCCGGGCCGTCATGGTAGAGACGAATCGACTCGACGATCCGCCGGAGCTTCTCCGGCTGTCTGGTAGTCTCGGGCGCAATGGGCTCTCCGGAAACAAAGCGAGTGATGAGCGCGTTTTCCTTCTCGAGGAAACAGACCACCTCGGCGCCGACGCCGACTTCAGCCGCAATGGAGCTGGCTGCGTGCTCGTGTTGCCTGTCAATACCGAGCAGGTGAGTGGACTCCCCTGCAAGCCGCAGGACAAAAACTTCGCTGCCGCGCTCCACGCGGTAGTTACGATTCGTGATCCCGCCCTCGAGCGCAGACACGGCGGTGCTAGCAGCGCTCCAGCCCGGCACCTGGTCGAGGATCTGTCGTATCCTTGGGTCCATGTACTCCGTGCCCGTGCCCCTGCCTGACTCTTGGACAAGACGCGCCATCTCGTCCCCATGCACGATGATGATACGTCACCATACTTCCGGAGTCGTGCACTTAGCCAGTGGTCTCTTCTTTTTGTCTGCTGACTGGAGCTTCCTCCCCTTCGCTCAAAGTCTCTCGGACCACGCTGATGATTTGGGAAGGAACAACAGGCTTGAAGAAGTGTCCATCGGCGCCGACTTCAGAGACCCGGGAGTGTGGGAAGTGTTCTCCCATGTTTGTAACGAGGATCAGGCGAGGGCGCCTTTCAAACTGGTACTCCCGAAGACGTCGACACACCTCGAAGCCATCGATACCCGGGAGAACGACATCGATGAAGACCAACGGATATTGATTACGCTTCGCGAGTTCCACCCCGGCCTCACCAGTTGGAGCCGAGTCCGACTCGACGTTGATTTTGACCAGAATGTGCCGCAAGAGAAGTGTTGTAATGCGACAGTCATCAATAATGAGGAGCTTTTTCGAGTCCATTGTCTTGCAGCTATCGTTCTTTGATTTCCAGGATGATAAGCGTGACGTCGTCCTTGTTGACTTCTTCGTCCTGAAAAAGGTACATCTCTTTGAGAACGGAGTGATACACCTGCCGTGAACTCTTCGTCGCGTTCTTGCTTACTGCTTGCTGAAGCCTTTCCATTCCGAAAAACTCGCCGTGCTGGTTCTCCGCCTCGACAATACCATCTGTATAAAAAAGAAGAACGTCACCTGCGCCTACCGCAACCTCACCGGCTGAGTATTTCTCGTCTGGAAGCACTCCAATAAGGATTCCGGCTTCATCGAGCTCGTTGAACACGCCCGCCTTAGAACTCCAGTGCAGCGGGGGATTGTGCCCTCCGTTCACGTAACGGAACGTACGGCTCGTTTCGTCCAGGATTCCGTAAAAAGCCGAAAGGAAGCTGCCGGATTGGCACAACTCTTTATAGAGCGCAGTGTTGGTCTTCTCGAACAGAGTACAGAGCTCGAGCTTCTGCTCGAGGAACAGGCGAAACGAGGTACGAAAGCTCATCGCTATCAGGGCAGACGCAACGCTGTGGCCAGCCACATCCGCGATGAGGACTCCAAGTCGTCCCACCTCGTCTTGAAAAAAGTCGTAGTAATCACCCCCCACGCGAGCCGCAGTAATGCAGCCTGCGTGAAGGTCATAGCAGGGACTCTTAGGGGTGGTTTGCGGCAGAAGGCTATTCTGAATCTCCCGCGCTATCTCGATTTCCCTCTGGAGCCTTTCGTTTGCGCGGAGCTCCTCAACAAGAAGGTGAAGGTGAATACTCAGGCTTGTCTGCCGCCCAATGGCCACGACGTGGCCCAGCTGCGAGGAATCAAGCCCTTGAAGAGTTGCAGGGATGCGTACCAGGAGCAGGCCAATGAGCTTGGACTTCGACAGTAAGGGAACCGCGACGGTCGGAAAACCCAGGGCTTCCGCAATGCCTGCCAGGAAGTGATCGAGGGCCACGCCCTCCTGGTGCTTCTCACGTAGAACCCGCACTCCCATCCCGACGATTTCTTCCCGGACCGTTGAGTCAGCAGGCATTTCTGCAGGTCTTGACGAGACGTTCCCATCAGCGCACTGAAGGATGCGCTCAAACCCCTCATCTTCTTGGCTCGGGATCCATACTTCCGCGTCTTCTACAGGCACGAGTTCCTTGAGGCACTCGACGGTTTTGAGAAAGATCATGCGGTGGTCTTTCTCGTCCGCGAGGACAGCGGCAAGGCCCTGAAGCAGGTGCATCTCCTCGTAGGCCCGGGCCAGAGCGTCCAGGAGGTCTTTCTTCTCAGAATCGACGGACTGGCCGACTGGGATCTCGGCGCATTCCATTTTTCAAAGCCTCCCTATTGCCTTCTGCTTGTAGTGCGGAGCCAGGTCTTTGTCACCTCGTGGCGAGTTCGCACGACCCTATAGGTATGTCGGACGGTAGCCACTCGAGAATGTACCCTCCGCAGCGAAATTCCGGTCACCCTGGTACCGTCCCATAAGTTCATGGCACCCCTCCCCGTGCCCCTGCCCTTCCGCGTCCCCTATACCTTACGGTCGTGGATACGATCGTCGAATCACTTACACGGCCTATGGGAACACGCCTGTCTCAAGCGTATGCCAGGGGGCAGGGGGGAGGGGGAGGGAAGAAGCTAAAAAACACGCGCAGCACCAGAAGAACACCCATAGGGAAAATACCTCTTATGCGAAGCGATCCATGTAGCCGATCCGAGGGGCAGTGGGAATAGCACTTCAAGGCCGATAAGTTCGGGAGGGGTTCCACCGGGCAACGCGCAGTTGGCGGGGACGAGGTAATGGGACGCGAGAATCAGTTCGCGGCTTGGGCAAGATTCGCGGCGATCGTCGCGGGTGGGCTATCGGCTCTTCTGGGCGTGATAGTTCTGATTGGGTGGCACACGCACTCCACAGTGTTGCTGCAGGTGCACCCCGCCTTCACGCCAATGCAGTACAGGACCGCGCTCGGGTTCGTACTTTGCGGCATGGGACTGTTCTTGATCATGCTGGGAAAGCCACGCTTGGCAACAGCCACTGGGGTGGCTGCCGGGAGCGTCGGGCTTCTCGGGGTTCTCGAGTGCGTGCTTGGTGTCGCAGCCCCCAACCAATTTCTTCTCCGGCACGCTGGCTCGCTCGCAACTTATAATTCTCCTCTGGCTCCAAACACCGCCCTCTGCTTTTTTCTTAGCGGAGTAGCGCTGGTCTTGCTGAGCAACTGTGTGAAGCCTAAATACAAGGGCCCACTGGTATCTGCGCTTTTGAGCTCCGTCATCATCGCCCTTGGGACGGTGGCCTTCTTCGGCTACCTGGGCGGCGTGGAGACGGCCTACGGCTGGGGGCGGCTCACTGCCATGGCGGTCCATACCGCAGGTGGGTTCGCTGTGCTCGGAATGGGCATTTTGGCGTACGCTTGGTGCGAGGCCGCAATTCGAGAAGGGCGTTCTCCCCGATGGCTGGCGATTCCCGTGGGCACCTGCGTCGTAACGATAACGTTGACGTTATGGCAGTCTCTCAACGCACACGAACGCACCCAGATCGTGCGCTCGCTGAAGGGACAGCTGAATAGCCTCAAGGAAGAAATTCGAGAGACCGTTGAACCCCGAATCTTCGCGTTAGACCGCATGGTGAAGCGCTGGGAGATGCCGCCCATTCCTTCCGAGCAAGGACGGGAAATAGACGCCGCCCTACATGTCACTGACTACGAAGCTATTGCCTGGCTGTCTCCCTCGGTAGAAATTCTTGGGATGGTAACCAGTAAGGAACCCCAAGCAGCCAGGAGTCTCAGCTTGGGAGTGGCCGAGTGGAGCCGAGCACTCAGAGCCACACAGCCCCCACACAAACCGACTGCGGTCCATTCCATAAAGATGCCGCAAGGTGAAAAGAGTTTGCTCGTCTGCGTGCCGTTAGAAAAATCCGGCCAGTTCCTTCTGGGAGTCATTGGCTTTCAGCAGCTTCTCGACTCCAAACTGAGAAAAAGATTGGCGGGTCATTACTCCTTGGCGATTCATGACGGCGAAGATGAGGTGTACGGCCATTACGAGAACCAGAGGCAGCATGAGCAAGAATGGGCTCAGGAGGGACAGGTGCGCCTGCGGAATCTTGTCCTGCGTGGGCGGATTTGGCCAACGCCTCGACTGTTAGCTCAAGCACAGTCCTCTCTTCCTTCAATGGCCTTGAGTGTGGGTTTACTCATGGCTTTCTTGCTTACTCTAACGGTGCACTCGACGCAAAAAGAGCGCTGGGCCAACCACGGGCTCGAAAAACAGATAGCCGAACGCGGGCACGCACAAACTGATTTGCACGCTGCTCTGAACATCCTGGAAAGGCAAAGCCAGCAACTGAGCGCTCTGAACGAAACATCAGTGTGGATCAATTCTGCGCAATCGATTGAGGAGATGATAGAGGTCATTACCGAACAAGCACGACTCATCATCGATACCGGACAGTGCGCCACACACTTCGCAGCAGACGGAGACTGGACTCAGCAACTCAGCCACGTTTCCCTGTCAGAAGAATACAGTCAGTATCTCCCCTACGACCAGCAACCGGACGGAACGGGAATCTATGCGTTCGTATGTGAAAGGAACAAGTGCATGCGGTTGACGCAGGAAGAGCTCGTAAAACACCCGGGCTGGAAACATTTCGGAAACGAGGCCGAACGCCATCCACCGTTGCGAGGCTGGCTCGCTGCACCCATCATTGCCAGTGACGGAAAAAACCAAGGTGTGATTCAACTCTCGGATCGGCACGAGGAAGATTTCACCGAAGAGGATGAAAAGCTCCTGGTACAGTTAGCGCAATTGGCTTCGGCGGCGATAGAGATTCAGAGAGCCAAGGACGAACTCGAGAAGCGTGTCGAAGAGCGCACTGCCGAGGTGCGTCGAACCAACCGTTCCCTCCAGCACGAGGTCGCAGAACGTAAGCGTGCTGAAGAAGAAACCGCGCAAAGGAGCAAAGAACTGCAGACTCTGCTCCATGTAACCTCGCACGATCTGCGTGAACCACTGCGGGCCATGCAAAACTTCTCCGTCATGGTTTGTGAGCAGTACGCCACGAGTCTTGACGAAAAAGGTCAGGATTTCTTGCACCGCATTGCCACCGCTGCTACCCGCATGAGATCACTCCTGGACGACATCCTCATGCTCTCCAGAGCGAGGCGGATCCAACAACCCACCGAGGACGTTCAAGGAAACGCGATCGTTCAAGAGGCGCTCGCGCGGTTGGAAAGCAGGATCTCAGAGACCGGAGCCTCCGTCCGGGTCGAGGAGGATCTACCTTCGCTCTGGGCGGACCGAACCTGGGCAACCCAGGCCGTCTACAATCTTTTAGCCAATGCTCTCAAGTACACCAGTGCCGGCGAGGTACCCGATCTGGAGGTCGCAGCGTATCGCCCAGACAGCGGGACCTCAGGCCACGTTGGCATCGTTGTCAAAGACCGGGGTCCCGGGGTAGCTCGGGAGCACAGCGAACGAATCTTCCAGCTCTTTCAGCGTGCTGTCGGCCGTGAGGTGGAGGGAACAGGCGCGGGACTGGCAATTGTCAGGGGGGTAGCCGAAAGACATTCTGGTCACGCTTGGGTGCAGCCCCGTGACGGCGGAGGATCGGAGTTCGTCATCACGTTTGCGACAGAGGCCAAGAATGAATCTCCACCTGCAGAGCCTGTGGTATCAGGAAGCCTCCTGAAAGGGGGGGAAGAGTCATGAAATTTCGATGCTTTGTCCTCCCCGTGCCCGTGCCCGTGCCCCTGCCCAACTCGTCGCTCGAGGGAGCTCTGGGCGGGCTGTCGAGATGCCGGTTCACGCGCAACGCGGCCTCTCCTGGCTACCCACAAGGGAAGGGGAGGGGGATGGGAAGAGCGCCGGAACGGCAGAGCCTGGTGAGCCAATGAGCAGGACACATATAGACATTCTTATAGCGGAGGATAACGACGATGACGTCGTTATGCTCCGAGAAGCCTTCGCGAAGGTGGAATATTCTACGATACTCAACGTGGTCAAAGATGGAGAAGAAGCGCTTATCTACTTGCGCCGGCAGGGACGATACAAAGACTCCAAGCAGCCCGACATTCTGCTGCTCGACATCAACATGCCCAAGAAAAACGGGTTTGAAGTCCTGAAGGAGATCAAATCGGACCAACGCCTACAAAACTTGCCAGTAACTATGCTTACGTCCAGCAACGAAGAGGAAGACATCGCCAGATCCTATTCGGAGGGAGCTTGCTCCTACCTGATCAAGCCGGTCAATTTTAGTGACTTCCAGAAGCTGATTGAGCGCTTCGAGATTTACTGGACGCTCGTATCGCGAGTCCCTTTTCCGAGGAACTGAATCCATGCGCATTTTACTTATCGAGGACAACAAGGATGACACCCTTCTCATCCGCGAGAAGCTGGCACAGGCACCGGGGCCTTCGTTCGATCTGAGATGTGAAGAAAAACTGGAAACCGGACTGGAGCGCCTCGCCAGTGAACAAATAGATGTCGTGCTGCTGGATCTCTGTCTTCCAGACAGCCACGGTATTGGTACTTTTCTAAAGACGCATGCTCGAGCTCCTGAAGTCGCGATTGTTATCTTGACCGGTCATCAAGATGAGAAGATGGCAGTCAACGCAGTGCGAGGCGGGGCGCAGGATTATTTGGTCAAGGATCATGTGGATACCCACCTGCTCGTCCGCGCCGTCCGCCACGCTGCTGAGCGCAAGAAAGTGGCGGAAGAGTTGAGGGTGGCCAAAGAAGAAGCAGACGCCGCCAATAGGCTGAAGAGCTCGTTTCTCGCCAACATGAGCCATGAAATTCGCACGCCGGTGGCCGCGATCGTCGGGTATACAGAGCTGCTCCGCGATCACGTCGCTGAAGGCGACGTCGTTGCCTTGGAGTATCTGAAGACCGTGGAGCAGAGTGGCCAGCATCTCGTTCAGCTCATCAATGACATTCTGGACCTCTCGAAAATCGAAGCGAGTCAGATGTCGGTGAAACCGACCCAGTGCAGACCCGCCGAGATTCTCGAGGACGTGCTCGCAACGATGTCCTTTCGCGTGATCGAAAAGGGGATCGCGCTGACCGACCATTACGAAACAAAGATCCCCGAGACGATCATCTCCGATCCCACCCGTCTGCGACAGGTACTGCTGAATTTGATCGGAAACGCGATCAAGTTCACGGAGTCTGGCTCGGTAGCTGTGTCCGTGCGCTTCCTTGAGAGTCAACGAGGATCGAAGAAACTGGAGTTTCGAGTCAAAGATACCGGCATCGGCATCCCCGAATCGAGGTTGAACGACATCTTCAAACCGTTCAGTCAGGTGGACTCTTCCTACACTCGCGACTACGGAGGAACGGGACTTGGGCTGTCCATCAGTAGCCAGCTCGCACGACTGCTGGACGGGGAGCTCACGGTCACAAGCCAATTGGGTATAGGCAGCGTATTTGTCTTTACTATCTCGTGTGAGGTTCCGGACGGGACTCCCATGCTCCAGACGCCCAAGGCGCAGTCTATAGACTCCGGAGGATCGGCACCTCGGCCGGATGGCACCAAGCTCTCAGCACGGATCTTTTTGGTCGAAGATCGGCCTGAAAATCAGCGGGTCATACGCTGCCAGCTCGAGAGTGATGGCGCGACGGTTGAAATAGCTGACAACGGGGCACAAGCGATCGAAAACTATGCCGAGGGCAAGTTTGATCTGATCATCATGGATCTGCAGATGCCGGTCATGGACGGGTTTGATGCTCTCGCTGAATTGCGCAAACGGGGGACAAGCATTCCCGTCATCGCACTGACAGCTCAGGCCATGGCAGGGGATAAGAAGCGATGCCTGGACGCTGGTTTTGACGCTTACCTTACCAAGCCTGTTAGAAAGGCTGAACTTGTAAACACCATCACCGACTTGCTGGGTAATCGAAGCGTTGCTGTAGCCGCTACTCGTCGCCCTGGGGCACAGTAACCGAAGCTACGACCTCGTTGCCGTTTCCGCGGTATTCAACTTGGTCGAAACTTACCAGTACGGCTATCGCAATGCCGCGTCCGTGAGTGTCAAAGACTCGTTCTGACCCTGCTTTTACATAGGGTTTCCAGTCGAAGCCGGCGCCTTCATCCTTGATCGTGAATCGGATGCTGTCTTCGGTCCGCTCAAACCCTGCAATCACGCTCTTGGTGGCGTTTTCTGGCAACGCCATGCGCCTCTCTACTTCTTGAAGCCACTCTTCTCTTGAAAGAGCCGACTTCTCATCATAGGTAATTCCGAGGTTGCCGTGCTCCACCGAATTATTGAGTAGCTCTGACAGTCCAATTACCACCCTCGCCGGATCTGGACAGCCAGTCGCCAGAAGCGTGGCGAGGCTTCTACCGTCTTCCATGGACCGAAACTTGAAAGTTCCAGCCTCCATGCACAACAGTGTGTGGGCGGTTTGCCGCACTTCGTTGACTAACTCTTTATATTGGCCGTATTCCGAGACGGCCCTCTTGATGAGTGCGAGGACAGCGTCTCTATCAAGTGGCTTGGTGAGGTAATAATAGGCCCCCGCCTCGAGTCCCGCGAGGACATCCTGCTTGTCGACCATACAGGTCTGAATGATCACAGGCAGCATCTTCAAATCCTCGCTGGACTTGATCCTCCCCAGCAGCTCCATGCCGTCCATCTTCGGCATCATTCGATCGAGAAGAACTACGTCGAACCGGCCTGGCGCCTGCGTGAGCATTTCCCAGGCTTCGGCGCCGTCCTTGGCCGGAACAGCAGAATAGGACGCCGTTTTCAAGAGGCGCGTGAGGTTATGCAAGCAGGTTGAATCATCGTCTACGACCAAGACGGTGCTGCTGCTCTTTGGTTGCGACATATTTGCATTCCAGGGGCAGCGTGGCCTGGTATCAGGCCACAGGAGGTGCGTTATTAACCGCCTCGAGCCCTCTTCTAGGCCGTTACGACTCCCAAGTCTGCCAAGGCAGCCTGCTGATCCTCGTGGATCTCAAAGACCGTCGTCAGATGCATGATCTTGAACAGGTCAGAAATCTTTTCGCTCACACAACAAAACTTCAAAGTCCCACCGCCCAGCCGCAATTTCTTCAACAAGCTGACGAGTAGCCCGAGTCCGCAGCTTGAAAAATACTCGATGTTTGTCAGGTCAAGGACCAGTCTCGAGTCTCCGTGGGACGCCGCGTACCGATTGAGACTTTCGAGGGCACTGTAGATTTTCTTCTCGTCTCGTATCAGCCCGCTCGCGAACTGCACTACCGTCACGTTGTCGAGAACTTCGACTCTTAGGTTTTCTTCTCTTTCGAGATCCATCATCCTGCCCCTTGTAAAGGAAACTTTCTTTTTATTCGGATTCCATTTTTTTGGTCATGACCAGAAAGGCCCCACCCTCGAAGTACTCAACAGTATCCATGTAGTGTGAGATAATGCGGAGACCGCGGCCGTATTCTCTCAAAGGAGCATCATCCACTATCCGCCCCATACACTGCAGTAGATTGAACCCTTGCCCCTCGTCCTGAACCGTGTACCCCCACTCCGCTCCCTTGACAAATACTTGTACTTGGACCTTCTTGGAAAAATCATTACCGTTGCCGTGTGCGATCGCGTTGCGAAGAGCTTCCTCCAGGCACGTCGCACTTTGTGCCGCCTCGCCGTCGTCGGGAAAGAGTCCCTCACTACGGCAGGCCTCTACAACGCGCACAACAAGGGCACCTATAAGTGCAGCGTCACTCGGGATCTCCCGTTCAAGGACAACATTACGGGAAGCCTCGGGTTCCGGGTGCCCGAAGACTCGAATGTTGTGAAATTCTAAGGTTGCTTTTGTTGACCCTTCCATCTGGTCTAAGGGCTGCGTAACCCAAACGTCTCGTCAGGGTTACCCCCTACCTCCATTATCGTTGGCCGGGGCGCATGTTTGGACCCAATGTAGAATAGGATGTTCGTGGAAACCCGGCAACTACCGCCCTTTTTACGTAAGGGCTTTCCCCTTCTCGGTCTCGCTATGCTGACGGCATGCTCCCTTCGCTCCAATTCCCTGCATTAGCGGGGGTTCCACCTGGCCCGATCGCTGAATGTTCTTGAACTCCACCCATAACCTGGTGACAGTCAGAGTCGATGAAGCCCCACCCTTTCCGGAAACTGCTCGACATCAAAAGGTCCGAGCTTCCTTTCGCTCTCTTGATGTTCAGCTATTTCCTTCTGGTCATATCAAGCTTCTGGGTCCTGAAGCCGCTCAAGAAATCCCTCTTCATCCAGTATTACGACGACGGTGGATTCCGTCTCTTCTCCTGGACGATGTCTGCCGCGCAGGCGGAGCTTCTCGCAAAAGTCGCCAACATGGTGGTTGCCTTTGCGGCCGTTGTCGTCTTCACGCTCCTGGTTCGATGGTTTCGCCGCCAATTCCTGACGTTCATATTCACCGGGTTCTTTCTTGCCGGTTATGTTGCTTATACCTCCACGATCGATGACCCGGGTGCGTTGACGGTCTGGTCTTTCTATCTTTTCGGCGACCTGTTCAGCACCCTTATGGTGGCCACGTTTTTCGCATTTGTGAACGACAGCGTCTCCCCGGAGCAGTCGAAACGTCTTTACGGCCTGATCGGCCTCGGCGGCGTGATCGGCGGAGTTCTTGGCACGACTTTTCTCAGCCGTTTCATCGACTCCGTGAGCACCTCCGGCTGGCTCTGGGTCTGCTCTGCTCTGGGCCTTCTGATCGTGATCGTGGCCTACTTTGCCGGCCGCATCGTCGACAGGCTGGGACCGCCAGCCCGGGAGCCATCCCCACGGCCGCCGCCCGCCACCGAACCGGCGAAGCGTCCCAGCCCGTTCATCGAAGGGGGACGACTCGTGTTGCGGTCCCGGTACTTCTTGAGTGTCGCCACCATCGTCGGACTCTACGAGGTCGTCTCGACGGTCATGGATTTCCAGTTCACGAGCACGGTCGAACACTACCTGGACGGAGCTGAGATCGGGAAGCAGTTCTCCACCGTGTTCGCCATCACCAATGCGGTGTCGATGTTTGTACAGCTGTTCTTGACCAGCTTCGTCATGCAACGGTTCGGACTGACCGTTGCTTTGCTGATCCTGCCCGTCACCGCTCTCGGTGGCTCTTCTCTGTTCATGATGTTTCCGGTGCTCTGGGTCGGGAGTTTTTTGAACACCGCGGACAACGGTTTTAGTTACTCGATCAACCAGTCGGCCAAGGAAGCGCTCTATGTGCCGACTTCCCCCGAAGAGAAGTATCGGGCGAAAGCCTTCATCGACATGTTCGTCCAGCGCTTTGCGAAAGCCCTCGCGGTCTTTTTGACCCTTGGGATCACCGTCGTGTTCAAGGACTTCGCCAGCGTAAAGTGGTTGTCCCTGCTCACGGCCCCGGTGATCGTTCTGTGGATACTGGCGGCGCGCTATGGCGGGGTGCGATTCCGGGAAGCTGCAGCGGCGAGGGAGGCAACGGGCTGGTAAGGGTCTCGCTCACGGATCCTCCACCCCCAAAGCCTTCCTCAATCTAGCGGTGTCCGCCTGCGACGCAACCAGGGTAGCGCCGGCCTCGGCAAGGTCGGACATCACGTCCTTCAGTGGGCGCGAAGATTTTCTCCGCTGATGCTCACTGAGGTCACCGATAAACGGCCACAGTCTCTTTCGGATGTCCCTCGGCAGCACCAGCTCTAGATACTCCAGCGCGATGCTTTTGAGCCTGACATTGTCCAGCAAGAGTCCGTGAAAAGCCGTGAGAACGGGCCGGGAGTCGAGGACCAGGGCGAGTAACCGGAACGTGTGGGCCAGACTGAGCTTTCCACGACCCTTCACGTCCAGTAGCACGAACGCGTCGTCTTCGTCCTCGACCCGGTCCAGGAGCCCCTGCAGCTCCCAGACCGCTTTCTCACGGTTCAGCTCTCTCCGGATCGCCGTCCAGATACGCTTTGTCCAGCCCTCGTGGTGGGAGAACGCGGCGCCGCTTTGCTCGCGACACCTCAGCGCGAGCCCCGCACGATAGCGGATCTCGAAACGGTCCGTGAGCAGAGCATCCAGCAGGGCATTCTCGGCTGCTTGTCCGGGAATCAAGGAGAGGACACGAGGGGTCCGGCGCCGGACCACTGTGTCTTCAAGCTCATCTTTAATGGTCTCTACAAGGTACGGCAGCGAGTGGTGACTGTGTTCCACGAGTAGTCGCGTCACCCTGGCAAAGAAGCCATCACGGGCCAAGAGCCGAATCAGCGCCGGCATGTGCGCCTCACGCCATTCAGAAACGCCGTCCAGCGTCTTCACAATAGCGGCATCATCGCCCGATTGAATCTCCGCGAGAAAATTCACTGATGGTCTCTCGGACGTTCGACTTTCGGCTCCACTGTCAACCGCTGTTTCAGGGTCGTGCTGCCGTAGCAACCCTGGTGGTAGAGCGATGCACTCGAGTGACTCTGACAAGGAAGCGTGGCCAGCGAGTTTGGCCTCGAGGGCAAGGTCGCTGGGCCCGCGTTCAGGCTGGTCGAGGCGATCCAGTAGGGTTTGAAAGTACTGCCGGCTCATGATCACGTTCAGAATGAGGAAGGATCCCGTCAAGAGGATAACGAAAACCGAGAGATAGACCGATGGAAGGGCTGCCCAGGTCACACACACAAAGATGATGCCGGCGCCTACGCCCTGGGACACGCTATCGAAAACCGAATCGATGAACGTCTTCGTCTGGCGCCGAAGCGGGGAGGGAACCGGAATGAACAGGACCTCCAAAGCCGACCGGTGCAGTGATTTTCGCAACGAAAGATCCGCGCCGCGCACCAGCAGGATGAGGGCCAGGCTCGGAGCGATCAAGAAGCTGATGGAACCGCCCAGCAGAATGAGCGGAAGGATGGAGAGCACCCAGCCGATGCCGAACGTCTTGAGGACCCTCGCTCCAATCAGCAGCTGAATCACGAGCGACGCGGCACCGGTCCAACCGTAAAGGGCCCCCAGTATGCTCGCCAGGCCCTGTTCCGTATCGTATTTCTGGCTGAGCAAATCCTTGAACTGATAGTCGACCAGCGTCGTTGCCATCGTTGCGGTGATGACGATCAGTCCAATGCTTCTCAGATGAGCTTTCGGCCAGAACGCACGGAAACCACTACCGGCCGCTTTCCCCACCGACGCTTCTGCTTCAGCTTCCTGTTCTTCGTCGGGTCTGGGCAGGAACCTTTGAACAAGGTAAGCCAGGAAGACGAGAGAGACGAGAAGCAGGACGAGCGTGTCGGTCGGAAAAATGCTTGTCAGCCAGCTCAGCGAAGTCCCCATGATCATGACGCCCGCGGTACCCGCCGCACCGATGAGCCCAAACAGCCGCTTTGCACTGCGGAGCGGGAAGAGGTCCGTGGTGAGTACCCAATACCCGGAGGTTATCACCAATGTTCCCAGAGCCGTCCACAGGTAGAAGGCGACGATAGCCCCACGGGAAGAGCCGAGCACGAGCCACAACCCTGCCAGTCCAGCGCCCTGAATCAACAGCGTCGCCCGAAGGACTGAAAGAGAGTCGTACCGCACGAGCATTCGGGAAAATACGTACACCGCGGGGAGGGTGAGGGCGGAAGTCGCGACCGTGACATAAGGAAGCGTCTTGACGTCGAAACTGGTGAGATAGAGGGCTTCGCGGAGCGAACGGCTCAGGACGAGATAGGCCATCACCAGAAAAGCTCCGGCGGCAGAAAGGAGGAGGGGTCGAGCCTCGTTGGGACGAATGTCCAGCCAACCTGCGAGAGCGCGGAGAAACTTCATCTAGTCCGGGTTTCTCACCTCGAGACCTTGACCACAGCGGGTTCTCCACCGACAGGATCGATCAGCAGGGAGACTGGCCGACCCCAGGCTTTCGGCGCGCGGCGAGTCTCGATGACAACCTTGGCCCTGAGGAGGATTCTGGGCAGTGGGATCTGCGCTTCGCGGGTGACCAAAAAGTCCGCGCTGTTGATCCGATAGCGGTACAGGGTCGCCTTCTTATCCGCATAACCACGCTCAACGCCAAGGTCGACGAAGCGAAGCCTGTTAGTTCCATCCGCACTTCGCTCCACGCTGAATCCAGTCAAGGGGTTGATCCTCTCGACGTCGAACCAGTAGCGGCCGATGGTGTCCCTGCGCTGGCCGAGGACCCGAGCGAGGTAGGCACCAGCTCTCGGATCCGGGAAGTAGCCCGTGTTCACGATCGTCTTGATTTCGTCGTCGGTGAAAGACGTGATGATCGTGGCTGCCCAGAAAGCATCCCGCGACGTCATCCCTTCAAAGGCGGGGTTGGCGTAGTCCCCACGCCACGATTCGGGCTCGAACGTCTCCGACTCGAAGAGCCCAACCGAGGCGAATTGCTCTGGATCCTTCACCTCCCACGGTTTGACCCAAACGCCGAAAGCTGCCGTTGAAAGAGAAATTATTTCCGGGTCAATGAAATACTCATGGCCATCTGTGACCTGCTTGGGCCCGAGGGCCTCCGAGCCCAGCGCACCGGAAAAATCGATGATGTAGTGCCTGAGGAATTTGCGTCCTTCTTCCTCGACGTACATGTCGAGCGTATTGCCCCGGCGAGCATCGGTGTTATTCAACCAGGCCATGATGAGGCCGAGACCCCGCAGCTCCCTCCTGTTGTCGTGGAGCACCGTGTCGTTCGGATCATCAGCCCGTACCCCTTCATATTTGAAGGGCCCCTTCGGCTTCCCGGGAAGACCCATGCTGGCACCCGCGATAATGTTCCCATCCGAGTCCTTGGGAGCCTTCTTGAGAAGGCTCACCAGGTCTTCCTGGGTCATGGGTCTCTTGACCTTGTATTTGCCCGGAATCTTCGCCTCCGGACTCAAGACGAGCGTGTTGGGGTCGATGGTGACCGTGTAGTACGCCGGAACGTTGTACCCGGCCGCGTGGAGAAACTTCGAACCGATAACGTCGGCGTTCGTGCCCATCCCGATGTTCTGCCGTGGATCGAATTTGACGAACAGCAGTCTTCCCTGCTGATCCTTGCCCACGAATCCAGCGCTGGCTCCCAGCTCCTTTCCCCGGACGATCGTGAACGGCTCCGTCGGTGGTGAACCGGTTCCCGGTCCCCGAGCAAGCTCCTCCGCAGTCAAGCGCCGCTTCGCGTGACGGTTCGTGAACCAGGTGGAGTCGGGCACCTCGTCAAGCGAGTTGACGTTCTCGGCCTCCTCCTCATCTAGAATGTGGACCTTCCTCAGCGTCCACCCCAGGTCGAGGGGCTTCTTGACCTGGTGGATGGACATGTAGTAGGCACCGTCCGACCAGATGTAATCCCCTTCCTCGTCATACTCAGGCTCCGGGATATTGAAGTCATCGTTGTCACGGGTGACCAGTATCACCGGGTCGGCACAGCCGATGGCCGCCATGACAGAAGTAGCCAGGCTCATCGAAAGGAATCGCCAAGACGTGTTCTTTTTCATGTCAGAACAGCTGTCCAAAATTGAAGACGACTTCGGGTCCCTCCTGGCCGAAGCCGACGTGGAAGACAAGGTTGACCTTGTCTTGACTGAGAAACCGGACCCCGAACCCACCGGAGACGCGGTACTCGCTGAGGTCTATATCAGAATACTCGTCAAACGTCTGACCTGCATCGAAGAAAAGGAACGCGTCCCAGGTCACCCAGATCGGGTAGCGATACTCGATATTGGTCAAGATCACCCCCTGGTCCTGAAAACGATTGCGCTCGAACGACCGCAGGTCGTGGTTACGATCGAGAATCGGCAAACTCCAGAACGGGATCTGGCGTCCATCCAGGGGTTCCAATCGTTCCACCTGCTGCCGGAAAAAGAGAACCCGGTGCGGGGCAAAAAGCGGCACGAACAGCTGACCGTCGAGGGAGTATCCACCGTAGCCGAAGCGGTTGTCCTTTCTGGTCTCGACAGGCGCTACGGACATCTGGGCGCCGGCTCCCAGGAGCCAACCGCGATCCGGACGCACGACATCGTTACGGCCGTCCCAGGCAAAGTCGAGGCCACCGCCGATCATGCCGATAGTCTCATCGAAACCGGGCAGCCCCTGGAGGAGCAACCGCGATTGAGCGCCCGACGGGGTTGCCTCACCGACCTCTCCCCTGAGGTGAGCCTTGAGGTCCATTCCGTAAGCAAACCTCCGGCCCGCCTCTATCTTACTGAAGAAGTGTCGCATCGAGTACTCGGTATCGTCATCTTCTCTCGTATCGTTCCCGACCACGGGCCTTCCCCGTGCATCTCGAGCCACGAACACCTCGAACTCGTCGTCACGAAAAAGACTGGCGTCGACAGTGACACGGTAGGGGCCTATCGCGGCTGGCGGCAAGGTGTAGGCGCCTTTGACCTCGAAGTCCCGATCTCCTGCGTACAGAAAAGCGAAATCCGCTTCCTGATGGTTGTCGAACAGGTTGTGGTGAAAGAGCGAAAGGCCGAGCCCGTTCTCGATCGGACCGCCCACAGAAATCTTCGGAAACCATCCGAAGGTTCTCTCTTCGTTGAAATAAAAAATATCCTGGACGCGGGTGAAGAGGTCGGTGCGCTCGCTGTAGTTCAGAAACAGCTGGATGGGATACCACGGGAGGTCAAGCACAAGCTGCGGCGTTTCCAGAACGCGATATACGCTCGTCTTGGATTGGAAGTGTCGGCGCTCGCGGATGTCACCTGACTCCTCGGATTCTTCCTCCGGCTGCGATTCACCTGGCCCGTCTGAGCTTCCGGCTTCCAGCGCGTCCATCTCGGTTGGGAACGCGGTAGCGGGAAACCACAGAAAGGCGGTAATGAGCAGGGTACGAAAAGCAAACACCGGGACTCCCTTCAATCCCACCGCCAAGAAACTGTAAGGACCTGACTCAGGAGTTGCTGATCTTGCATCTGAGCTTGGCCGAAGCCTTGCTTTGGATGCGGCTACTGTACTACAGAGAAGAAATAAGACCACTGGCTTCCTCCCCTGTCCACTTGTCGCTGTCGTCGCAGGCGCTGAGTGCCTCGTAGAGGGCTTGCGCGTCATTGGGCCGCCGAGCCGGATCCTTTTCCAGGCACATGAGGAGGAGTTTTTCCAGGTCATCGGGTAAGGGACGTCCAAGGCGCGCCGAAGGAGGTTCAGGGCTTGTGTTCAGGTGGTGGCTACAGATCTCGAAAAAGCTATCGCTCTCAAACAGAAGCTTGCCAGTTGTCAGGTAGTATCCTACCGCACCAAGCGAATAGAGATCACTGCGGGCGTCAACCGCCGCGGCAGAGCGGATGGACTCCGGAGGGAGGTAAAGCGGGGTCCCAGCTATGAGGTCTGCGCCGCTGACTTGGACCGACTCCTTCTGGGCAAGGTCCTTTACCAAGCCGAAGTCCACGACCTTTGCCACGTCGTGGACGCCACCCCTCTCGCAGAGAATGATGTTCGCGGGTTTGATGTCACAGTGAATGAGCCCCATCCCATGGGCTTCCGCCAGAGAAGCACACACCTGTCTCAGAATGTGAATCGTACGGGCGGCCGACTGCGGCCCTTCCTGGCGCACGAGCTCTTCCAACGTCATCCCATCGAGGTACTCCATCGCGTAGTAAGACTGGCCCTCCGGCGTGCGGCCGTAGTCGTAAATGGCAATGGTGTTAGGATGGCTGAGCCGACTTGCAAGCTGCACTTCTCGCTCGAAACGTGCGCGGCCACGCTTCCCCATCCTTTCAGGCCGGAGGAACTTCACCGCGACAGGGCGGTGCAGCAGGGCATGACTTGCCCTGTAGACTTCGCCCATGCCGCCCTCCGCTATTTTTTCCTCCAGCGTGTATTGCCCGAGCCTCCTTGCCTGAGGCACCTGCCGCCTCCATCCGCGGACCAGAGAGACCACGGTGGCTATCAGTGACACCACGGCGCCATAAGCTGCCTGGAGTAACGACGGAGAGGGGTCCGCGGTAAGGACGAAATTGCGCTCGTCCCAGGCACCCCTTTGCTGAAGGAGGCCAGTATTGGTACGCGCTTGAATCGTGTTTCTCATGTTTCCTCCCGCGCTCCATTCCGTGTCACGCTATGGGAGAAGAACAATTCGAGTGCCAAACCGAACCAATAAGTTGTGAATGTCCACAACTACCTTATTAACAATCAGTTAGGGATGTTTCCGGCCCCCGACAGGCTGGGAATCTCACGGAGACAATCCAGGACAGACGAAATGTCGTGGAAAGTCGTGACTTCTCGTCGTCAGTGGGAGGCAGTCACTGGGGGAGCGCGGTCGTTCAATCCCCAATCGTACGGAGAGTACTCAATCGTGTATTCCGCGCGCGAACGCTGGAGTCGTGCACGCCGCTCGGCTGTGAGAAATCCGGAGACGGCGTCAAGAATGTCGGCATCGGCTGCCCCGCTCCGTACCCTATAGTCATCCAGGAAATCGTCCTCGTACCACTCGAAA
>Ga0315336_1003312_pt1 | contig 21772 bp, 16 predicted proteins | sample ASW5metaG_FD_204512 | JGI IMG/M metagenome (GOLD analysis project Ga0315336, IMG submission 204512) | Ammonia-oxidizing marine archaeal communities from Monterey Bay, California, United States - ASW #5 | ecosystem: Environmental > Aquatic > Marine > Intertidal zone | place: USA: California... | reverse complement strand
CCCCCAGGCGGGGCGACTAACTGAGGGTATTGTCGCTTAGGACTGCCAGCTTGGGTCTTCTTGATAGGGGTGAACGTGTATTTGCCAATTGCGTGTATCCGCAAATCAGAACTTCCGATTTGGGTCAAAAACAGAAGTAATCTACAACGCCGCATGACGCCCGCTTCACCCCCAAAAGCAGACATAAATGGTTGGGATGTCCGTTAAGCACAGGAAAGCGGACGTTTTTCGGGTTTCGATAAATAGTCTGCTTCTAGCCAATACCGGTCATTTACAAAAATCTATTGTGAACAGTCTTCTGTATCCCCGAAACAAAACTTAGCACAAATATGCCGGACGGTGAGCGACGTTCATTATGTGAAGTGCTGACATCTTGCCCCGACGAATTGTTTTGGCGACCGTAATCGACCCCGTAAGTCTTGATGTCCGCAGGCGGCATTCTCTTGGTAGTAGGGTCGGCTATGATCTTACTCGAATTTGCAACTCCTCGCCGGCGCTGATAACGTCACGACTCAATATTCACCGGAGGAAGCTCAAGCATTGGTTAAGATCGAGATCACGATTGAGCAAGTCTCAGACACGTTGATACTCGACGTTTTCGGCTTGGTAGATGCCGACGATATCATTGCTTTTGTTGAGGGATTACGCTCCGATCAAGTGAAGAAAAACCATCTATGGGACCTGACCTACGCTGATCTCTACCAATTGGACCGAATCGGATTCACCCGAATTGCTCGCGCATTTAGTAAATACGACGACGTTCGAGAGGGCGGAACCACCATGATCGTGGCCTCCTCGGAGGTAGAAGCTATATTGCTCAAACTATATTCATCCGTCTCAGAGAACTTGCTCAATCGGTCAATTGTTTTTCACATTGCAGGCTCGAAAGACGAAGCCATAGCTTGGTCAATGAATCGCGGTGCCCTTGCCAATCCACTCAACTCCAAATCCTGACCTGTGTTAGCCCGTATTCGATTTCAGTTCACATTGCGTGAATGTCTGCATTGGGTCAAAAGCAGACTAAAACTGTCGCCCAAGAACAAGTCTGGTTTAACTGACAAAGCGGTCGTTAGGCTTCCCCCATTATTGACTTGAAACCCTAAAAGTGGCCCGGGACTTTTGAGAGAATTTGGCGCATTCTGAACTTTGAGAAGGAGAATCGAATGAGCCGCCAACGCTACACCCCGGAACAAATCATCAGCATGTTGCGCGAGGCCGTCGAGGGAAACTACTGAGCCCCGCCCGTCGCCGCGCATGTGTCGGTCATCTGCATGCCACGCTGAAGATAAGGTACTCGGGCGGCAATACCAACCGCCCTGCCCTGCGGCAGCTACTGGAGGCCGTCGGGAGAAACCAGGTAGATGTCATCGTCGTTTACAAGGTTGATCGTTTTACACGAGCGCTGAACGACTTCTCGAGGATCGTTGATCAGCTGGATGGACACGGCGTCTCATTTGTATCGGTGACCCAGCAATTCAACACAACGACGTCGATGGGTAGGTTGACGTTAAACATGCTTTTGTCGTTTGCGCAGTTCGAGCGCGAAGTAACTGCCGAGCGCATCAGCGACAAGATCGCAGCCTCCAAGAAGAAAGGACTCTGGATGGGTGGGCCTCCGCCTCTGGGTTTTGACAACATCGACAAAAAGCTGATCATCAACAGATCCGAAGCAGCAACTGTCCGCCTGCTATTTGCTTTGTATCTAGAACTGGGCACGGTCCGGCGGCTCAGGCAAAGGGCAAACAAACTAGGCATTGTGACCAAACGCCGAAAACAGCGAAATGGAAAACAAACGGGTGGAAGATCGTTCTCGCGCGGGAATCTCTAACAACTGCTTTCCAATCCGCTCTACGTTGCCATGGTTCCCCACAAGGGCAATCTCTGGCCCGGCCAGCATGAAGCCATTATCGAACAGAAAGTCTGGGATGATGTGCAGCAGATGTTGTCTGGTAATGCAGTTGATCGGTCTTCATCAATGAACCACAAGGCTCCCTTCCTGCTCACGGGCAAAGTCTATGACGAAACGGGGGACATGCTTTATCAGTCCCAGGCTGACAAAAACGGCCGGCGCTATCGATACTATGTTTCCAGGCGTCTGATGCATGAGCCTCACTGCAACAACGGTGGCTGGCGACTGCCTGCAAAAACCCTGGAATCGATCGTTGTCTCAACGATGAAAGAACTGCTGAGCGATACGCGTCGCTTGACGGATATGCTGCAGATGGATCAGCGTGGCGTGAATGAGATACAGGAGCTTGTGGCTCAGGCAAATGCCATTCATTTTTCCGTGGATGCGGAGGAACACGAAACAGTCCTGAAGTTTCTGCAAGAAGTTATTCGTCGAATCGATTTGTCACAGGACAGCCTGACACTCCCGTTAAATCGAAAGGCCATGGCTGGTGCTTTGAACGCAGGCAAATATCTGACTGACAGGCCTGGAAATGATGAAATTAACATTATGGTTCCAGTCAAACTACGACGACGCGGGGTGGAAACCAAGCTGTTGATCGCTGGTACAAATCACAACCAGGCCCTGCCGGACAAACAGCTCTGCCAACTTGTTGCCAATGCGCGGTATTGGTATGACCAACTAGCATCGGGGACGGCCAAATCGATCCGGGAAATTTCTCGACTTGATAACGTCGTCGAATCAGAGGTGACACGCATTTTGCCCTTGGCTTTTCTCTCCCCAGAAATAGTCGAGAGCATACTTGACGGAAAACAGCCAGACAGTATGAGCCTTGAATGGCTCAAGCGCCTGTCACCTTTTCCTGGTGACTGGAAAGTTCAGGCTAATCTTATCGAGAACCTTCGATAATCTTCCAAAAATAATCACAGTCTGGCGGCAGGATGCAGGCTCCGGAGACATATCGCTATTTTCAGCGTTTCGGGCGCAAGCGGAGTGTCTCTGCGAAGGATAGATAGGGCCAAAGGCCCCGGTACCGCTGGGTTTGGCGGCATTCCTAGTCTGGAGGTGGGTTCGCGTCAGAGGGAGTGGTGGGCCCGGCAGGACTCGAACCTGCAACCAGACCGTTATGAGCGGTCGGCTCTAACCAATTGAGCTACGGGCCCGCAATGGACTGACATCCAGAGCGCGGCATACCCCTATCAGGAATTATCGCCGGGCAAAAGAGAGAAGTGTGCTTCGGCCGATATTCGCGCGCCGGCAACGAAGGAGGCGGTCCGATCTACGCGTAATCGTTCCGATTTGCCGGGTCAGCCGAAAGATATTGCACGACCTCCCACTCCTGCCCGGCATCATCGAAATAATACGCCCGTTGGCGCTGCGGGTGCGGGCCGACATCTATACCGCGCCGGCAACCGGCGGCTTCGAGACGCGCCGTCACGGCGTCAAAATCATCGACCACCCAGGCCAGATGATTGACACCGAAGTTCGTGTAGGCCTGCCGCGCGACCTCGGGCGTCACACCAACGTGTGGCTCCTGCAGGGCAATATAGAAATCATCCGTGCCGACATGCGCCCAGCGATAACTGCCCTCTGGCGTCTCATCATGCCGCACGGCAAATGCCGGATCGATAAGCTTAAGAAACGCAATTGCCGCCGGGATATCGGGCACCGTGATATTGGCATGTTCAAGATACGTCGGCATGGCGCCCTCCAGTTTAGATCAATTCTAATATTATATATGTGGTCGCCTTAAGTCCTTGTCAACACTGCCTTATCCACAAAAAAGGCCGGGGATTAGCCCGGCCTTTGGTGTATCTGATGCGCGCTCGATCAAGTGTCGAGGAAGCTTCGGAGTTTGCGTGAGCGGCTCGGGTGTTTGAGCTTGCGCAGGGCCTTGGCTTCGATCTGCCGGATACGCTCGCGGGTGACGCTGAACTGCTGGCCGACTTCTTCCAGAGTGTGATCGGTATTCATGCCGATGCCGAAGCGCATGCGCAGCACGCGTTCCTCGCGCGGTGTCAGGCTGGCCAGCACCCGCGTCGTGGTTTCCTTGAGGTTGGAGTGGATCGCCGCGTCAATCGGCAGGATGGCGTTCTTGTCTTCGATAAAATCACCGAGGTGGCTGTCTTCTTCATCACCGATGGGCGTTTCAAGACTGATCGGCTCCTTGGCGATCTTCAGGACCTTGCGGACTTTCTCCAAAGGCATCGAAAGTTTTTCGGCCAGTTCTTCCGGTGTCGGTTCGCGGCCAATTTCGTGCAGCATCTGGCGCGAGGTCCGCACCAGCTTGTTGATGGTCTCGATCATGTGCACCGGAATACGAATGGTGCGGGCCTGATCGGCAATGGACCGCGTAATCGCCTGGCGGATCCACCATGTGGCGTAAGTCGAAAACTTGTAGCCGCGGCGGTATTCGAACTTATCGACCGCCTTCATCAGGCCGATATTGCCTTCCTGGATCAGATCAAGGAACTGCAGGCCGCGGTTGGTATATTTTTTGGCAATGGAAATCACCAGGCGCAGGTTGGCCTCGACCATTTCCTTTTTGGCGCGGCTGGCGTCACGTTCGCCGCGCTGCACGGTCTCGACGATCTCGCGGTAATCACGAACGTTGAGGCCGACCATGGTTGAAACTTCACCGATTTCGGTGCGGATTTCCTTGACCTCATCCATGCCGTTTTTGGCAAACTCGGCCCAGCCCTTGCCCTTCAGGCGGCGCACACGTTTGAGCCAGCCCGGATCAAGCTCATTACCGGTCCACTGTTCGAGGAAAGAGGCACGGGAGACCTTGTTCTTCTCGGCGATCTTCAGCACGCGGAACTCAAGCTTGATGATGCGCCGGTTGATGCCATAAAGCTCATCGACCAAAGCCTCGATGCGACCGTTGTTGAGGTGCACGCGCTCCATCAATTCAATGAGCTCTTCCTTGAGCTTGGCGTAGCGCTTTTCCTGGGCATTGCTCAGTTCGTCGTTTGCAAGATGAGCGGCAACGCGCAAATCCTGCAGGCGATGAAGTTTCTTGTAGGTCTTGGCAATGTCGGCAAAGTTTTCCAGAACCTTCGGCAGCAAGGCCTGTTCCATCGCGGCCAGCGACAGACTTGCCTCTTCGGCCTCATCGTCATCGTCGTTATTTTCGCCGTTTGCGGTCGCCTCACCGACTTCGGACTTTTCGCCGCTATCATCTTTTGCTTCTGCTTTTTCAGCGACCGGGGCGGCGGCAGGGGCCGCGACACCGGGTACAGTGCCGGGAACAGCGCCAGGAGCGACATTGGCATTTGCGTTATTCTTGGCTGCCTCGCCGCCCGGGGTTTTACCGTAGGTCGCGTCGAGATCAATGATGTCGCGCAACAGGACATCGCCGATCTTCAGAGATTCACGCCAGCCGACGATGGCCCGCATGGTCAGAGGGCTTTCACAAATGCCGCCGATCATTTTTTCACGGCCGGCCTCGATGCGCTTGGCAATTTCGATTTCGCCCTCACGCGACAGCAACTCGATCGAGCCCATTTCACGCAAGTACATACGAACGGGATCATCGGTGCGATCAAATTCAGGTTCGGCGCTTTTGGTCAGCGCGGCAGCGGCATCTTCCGTCTTGGCAACTTCCGTGCCCTTGGCAGCATCGCCCGAGGCGTCCTCGGCATCTTCGTTTTCGATGACGTTGATGCCCATTTCGGACAGCATCGACATGGTGTCTTCGATCTGCTCGCTCGAGACCTTGTCCTGCGGCAAAACGGTATTCAGCTCATCATAAGTGATGTAGCCGCGTTCCTTGGCTTTGGCGATCATCTTCTTGACCGCCTGGTTCGAGGCATCAATCAGGGGAGCGTCGCCGCCTTCTTCACGGGGCTCTTCTGTTTCTGCCGTAGCTGTTGCTGTCTTCGCCATGTTTACTCCACTGCCAGCCAGACGCCCGTCGACGCCTCGCTTCAAGAATTCCATCCCGTCGACGCCGTCATCGGCGCCCAATTCATCTAGTCGCGGTCCCGGTCCCGGTCGCTTGAGGCGTGCTGCTCTTCATCAAGTACGTGCTGCATGCCACGCACCAGGTGCTCGCCGTCTCTCAAATCACCCGTCCCGGCGTATTCCTGACGCTGCCTGACCAAACCGACATTGCGGTAGTCCAGCGCCAATAGTTCCCGCCATCCCGATTCGGCCTCTTCAATGGTCGCCTCGGGTCGTGCAAATTTCTCTAAAATCGTCACCTTGTTGCCGGTCAAACGCTCCACCATTGACGCTTGCCCACGTTCATTGAGGTGGGCTTTGAGCGCTGCCCTGTCAAGGGGTGCGGTACGACCGGCTATGTCTATGATTTCAGCCCGCAATTTGTCAAGTTCTTGATTCATTATTTCGAGCGAAACAAGGTCATCAAAAACGTCCTCAATCAATGTAGGATGATTAATCAAAGTAACAATTAATAATTTCACCCGCCGGAGTCCGGGGTCTGACAAGGCCTGTGCCGGGTTCAGACTAATCTGAGGCCCGCCAAATCCGCCACTTTTGGCATATTTTCCTCCCCCGCCCGAATTCTTGCCGCGCCCGCCCGAATTTCCGCTTCTGTGCTGGCGTGTACCGCCAAAGGCATCATCAAGGCGATTGGTAAAAAATTGCTCGTAATAGCCCCGCACGGTCGGATCGCCGATCTCCCGCACGGTTTCGAAGATCGCCTTGCGGAAGCCCGCGCGCCGCTCAGGGGTGTCCATGCTTTGACCCTGGGCGGTTTTTCGCCACAGTACTTCCGACAACGGCAAGGCCTCGTCGAGCAGCTTTTGCATGGCTTCGGGGCTGTTGTTACGGATCAAGGTGTCCGGGTCCTCGCCCTCAGGCAGCAACGCGAACTTCAGTGAATGGCCTGGTTTAAGAAGGGGCAGAGCCCGCTCGGCTGCGCGAATTGCCGCACCCCAGCCCGCCTTGTCACCATCGAGGCAAAATATCGGTTCCGGTGCGACGCGCCAGAGTTCAGCCAGCTGGTTTTCCGTCACAGCGGTTCCCAGGGGTGCCACAGCGTGGGGAAAGCCGCCTTCGTGCAAGGCAATGACATCCATATAGCCTTCAGCGACAACGACCTGGCCCATGTCGCGTAACGCGGCCCTGGCATTTGCCAGATTGTAGAGCACCGAGCCCTTGTGGAAGAGCGGTGTCTCCGGCGAGTTGAGGTACTTGGCTTTGGCATCGCCGAGCGCCCGACCGCCGAATGCGATCACCCGGCCGCGCCGGTCAGTGATCGGGAACATCAGGCGATTGCGGAAGCGGTCATAACTCTCGCCGCCGTCTTCGGGCTTGATCACCAGGCCCGCCTCGATCAGTTGCTCGTCCTTGATCTCGCGGCTCATCAGATGCTGTTTGAGGGCGAAGCGCGATTCGGGCGCAAAGCCCATCCGGAAGTGCTCCATGGCCTGCTTGCCAACGCCGCGATCACGAATGTAGCCGCGCGCGCCCTTGCCGCCCTCGCCCAGTAACTGTCGGGCAAACCATTCAGCCGCCATTTCCATGACTTCATGCAGCCCGGCCTGTTCTTTGGCACGGCGGGCGGCCTCGGGCGATTGCTCCGGGATCTGCATGCCGGCCTCCTGGGCCAGCTTCTCGACGGCTTCCGGGAAATTGAGTCCTTCGGTTTCCATGACAAAATCGAAGACACTGCCATGTTTGCCACAGCCGAAGCAGTGATAAAAACCCTTGTCTTCGTTCAGAGTGAAAGACGGTGTTTTTTCGTTGTGGAAGGGGCAAAGGCCGGAATGTTCGCGGCCCTTGCGGCTCAGCTTGACGCGCCGACCGACGACGTCGGCCAGGCCCACGCGGTTTCGAACTTCGTCAATGAAATGCGCCGGAAACGCCATTCAACTTCACGCGGCCCCAAATTCAATACTGATCAGCGAAATTGCTTGTCAGTACAGATCGTATCTAGCGAAGTTGCCCCTGGCCCGGTTTCGGGGCCCCCACAGAGATGCAACGCGAATAATTCAAGGTACCAGCAGCTTCTTGATTGCGCCACTCGCCTTGCCAAAATCCATTTGGCCGGCATAGCGCTCTTTCAGAGCGCCGATCACCCGGCCCATATCCTTGATGCCTTCTGCGCCAACCTCGGCGATGACCTCAGCAGCGATGGCCGCGATTTCATCGTCCGACAGCTGCGCCGGCAAAAATTCCTCAATAACACCTATCTCGGCTTCTTCCTTGGCAGCCAGCTCGGCGCGATCACCATCGAGATACATTTTGATCGAATCCCGGCGCTGGCGGATCATGGTTTGAAGCATGCTCAGGATATTGTCGTCCGAGATACCACCGTCTTCCCCCTTGCCACGGGCCGCAATGTCGCGATCCTTCAGGGCCGCCATTACCAGGCGAAGCGTCGAGACGCGGGCCGCCTCTTTGGCTTTCATCGCCGTTTTCAGGGAGTCGTTAATACTGCTGCGTAACATATGTCTTCTGAAATAGCCTCTGGAAGCAGGACATCCTATAGAAAGGGTGGCCGGGAGGCAAACTCTAAATATAATGTAAGCAATTGTTATTAAACGATAATTTCTTTATTTATCGGGGTTGACGACGGCACGGGATTTGCTTATCTTGCGCGCCAATTTGCCCCCTTCCTCATCGCTTGTGCGGTGCAGCCCACCCCGATAAGGCTCAAACAATGGCCAAAGTGTCCAAACCTGTTGCCACGCCCCCTGAAACGGGCGCGACAGCCGTTCTGGTTCTGGGCGACGGCTCGGTTATCCGGGGCCAGGGCATCGGTGCCGCGACCAGCGCGGTTGGCGAAGTTTGCTTCAATACTTCGCTCACAGGGTATCAGGAGATCATCACCGATCCCTCCTACGCCGGGCAAATTATCAATTTCACTTTTCCTCATATCGGCAACGTCGGCACCAACGACGAGGATATCGAGACCACCAGCCCCGCAGCCCGGGGCGTTGTTTTATGTGCCTCGATCACCGAGCCGTCGAACTATCGCGCCAGCCGTCATCTGCATGACTGGCTCGTCGCCCATAACCTGCCCGGCATAACCGGCGTCGATACCCGGCGGCTGACCCGGCACATCCGCAAGCTCGGTGCGCCGAACGGCGTGGTCTGTCACAGCCCGGATGGCGACTTCGACTTTGATGCTCTGGCAGGCCAGGCAACGGGCTGGCCCGGCCTTGAAGGCATGGATCTGGCCAAAGAAGTTTCCTGCACGCAGTCCTATACCTGGGACGAGACGCGCTGGGATATCCGCGACGGTTACGGCCAGCAAACCAGTCCCGGATTTCATGTCGTTGCCGTCGATTTCGGCATCAAACGCAATATCCTGCGCTGCCTCGCGGCGGCGGGCTGCAAGGTCACGGTGGTACCGGCCAATGCGACGGCTGATGAAGTGCTGGGTCTCAAGCCGGATGGCGTATTCCTGTCCAATGGTCCCGGCGATCCGGCGGCCACCGGTGTCTATGCCATCCCGATGATCCAGGGCGTGATTGCCACGGGCCTGCCGTTGTTCGGCATTTGCCTCGGCCATCAAATTCTCGCCCTGGCGCTCGGTGCCGGTTCGGCCAAAATGCATCAGGGCCATCGCGGCGGCAACCACCCGGTCAAGGACCTCGAGACCGGCAAGGTCGAGATCACCAGCCAGAACCACGGCTTCGTCATCGAAGCCGACACCCTGCCCGCCGGCGTTACGCTGACGCACACGTCGTTGTTCGACGGTACCCTCGAAGGCATCAAACTCGACGGCAAACCCGTCTTCTCCGTCCAGTACCACCCCGAAGCCTCCCCCGGCCCGCAAGACGCCCACTATTTGTTTGAGCGGTTCATTCAGTTGATGGAAAATCATGCCTAGACGTACCGACATTGAGAGTATTCTGATTATCGGGGCAGGGCCTATTGTTATTGGGCAGGCTTGTGAGTTTGATTATTCGGGGACGCAGGCCTGTCAGGCGCTGAAGGCCGAGGGCTACCGGATTATTCTGGTCAATTCGAACCCGGCGACGATCATGACGGATCCGGACATGGCACATGCCACGTACATCGAGCCGATCACGCCGGAAGTCGTCGAAAAGATTATCGAAAAAGAAAAGCCTGACGCGCTGTTGCCGACCATGGGCGGCCAGACGGCGCTGAACACGGCGATGTCGCTGGCCGATGCCGGGGTGCTGAAAAAACACGGCGTGCAGATGATTGGTGCCGATCGCGAAGCCATCTTCAAGGCGGAAGATCGTGAAGCCTTCCGCACGGCGATGGGTAACATCAACCTGGAATGTGCCAAAAGTATTGTCGTCAACACGCTGGACGAAGCGCGCGACGCGCTCGAGCATATCGGTCTGCCGGCCATTATCCGTCCCTCGTTTACGCTGGGCGGCACGGGGTCCGGCATCGCCTACAACCGCGAGGAATATGATCGCATCGCGGCGGGAGGGCTCGACGCCTCACCGGTTACAGAAGTGTTGATCGAGGAATCAGTTCTGGGCTGGAAGGAATACGAAATGGAAGTGGTTCGCGATCACGCGGACAACTGCATCATTATCTGTTCCATCGAAAACGTCGATCCGATGGGCGTGCATACCGGCGATTCCATCACGGTAGCGCCAGCCTTGACCCTGACGGACAAGGAATTCCAGATCATGCGCGACGCCTCGATTGCCGTCCTGCGCGAGATCGGCGTCGATACCGGCGGGTCAAACGTTCAGTTCGCGGTCAACCCGGCGGACGGCCGGCTGATCGTGATTGAGATGAACCCGCGCGTATCGCGGTCCTCAGCGCTGGCCTCCAAAGCCACCGGCTTCCCCATCGCCAAGGTCGCGGCGCGGCTGGCCGTGGGTTATACGCTGGATGAGTTGATGAACGAGATCACCGGCGTAACACCGGCGAGTTTCGAGCCGACCATCGATTACGTCGTCACCAAAATGCCGCGCTTCACCTTCGAAAAGTTTGCCGGCACCGAGGCCCTGCTCAATACGTCGATGAAATCAGTTGGTGAGGCCATGTCAATTGGCCGCACGTTCGAAGAATCAGTCCAGAAGGCGCTGCGCTCAATGGAAACCGGCCTGACCGGGTTCAACGAAGTCGAGATCGCCGGCCTGGCAGACGCCGGATCCGACGCCGAGCGCAAGGACGCCGTCCGCAAGGCACTGGGCGCGCCGACACCGGACAGATTGCTGGTCATCGCCCAGGCTTTCCGGGAAGGCCTGAACCAGGACGAAATTTTTGCCGCCTGCAAATATGACCCGTGGTTCCTCGACAAGATCGAAAACATTGTTCTGGTCGAAGCCGATATCCGCACCGCTGGTTTGCTCGATGACACAGACGCTTTGCTGCGGCTCAAGCAGATGGGCTTCTCCGATGCCAGGCTGGCGGAACTTGGTGAAAGCACAGAACAGGATGTCGCCGATCTTCGCGCCCGGCTGAATGTCCGACCCGTCTTCAAGCGTGTCGACACTTGCGCCGCCGAGTTCGAATCGCAGACGCCGTATATGTACTCGGCGTACGAAAACAACAACTGGACGGATGCCGGCGGTAACGTTGTCACCGAATGCGAAGCCGCACCGAGTGAGCGCCGCAAGGTCATTGTGCTGGGCGGCGGGCCCAACCGCATTGGTCAGGGGATCGAGTTTGATTATTGCTGCGTCCATGCCTCGTATTCGCTGGCCGAAGTGGGTTTCGAGACCATCATGATCAATTGTAATCCCGAGACGGTATCGACGGACTATGACACGTCGGACCGGCTTTATTTTGAACCGCTGACCATTGAGGACGTGCTGGAAGTCGTCCGCGTCGAGAGCCAGGCCGGCGAACTGGTTGGCGTCATCGTGCAGTTCGGCGGCCAGACACCGTTGAAGCTGGCGCGTGGTCTTGAAGCCGCCGGTGTGCCGATCCTCGGCACGACACCGGACGCCATTGATCTGGCCGAAGATCGCGACCGTTTCCAGAAACTGCTGGAAGATCTCAACCTTCGCCAGCCCAACAACGGCATCGCCACGACGAACGAGGAAGCCCACGCGGCAGCCGCCCGCATCGGTTATCCTGTGCTTTTGCGCCCATCCTATGTGCTGGGCGGCAGGGCGATGGAAATCGTCCATGACGAAGCATCACTGGCCCGCTATATGCGTGAAGCCGTCAAGGTTTCGGGCGACAGTCCGGTCCTGGTTGATGATTACCTGCGTGACGCCATCGAAGTCGACGTCGATGCGCTGGCGGACGGCGAGGCCGTCGTGGTCGCCGGCGTGATGGAACATATCGAGGAAGCCGGCGTGCATTCCGGTGATTCGGCCTGTGCCTTGCCGCCGCATACACTGAGCGACGCTGTGGTCGAGGATATTCGCGCCCAGGCCAAAAAACTGGCCCGCGCCCTCAATGTCATCGGACTGATGAACGTGCAGTTTGCCGTCAAGGGCGAAGACGTCTACATCCTGGAGGTCAATCCCCGGGCCAGCCGGACGGTGCCGTTCGTCGCCAAGGCAACGGGGTGGCCCATCGCCAAAATCGCCGCACGCGTTATGGCCGGAGAAAAGCTCAGGGACTTCGGTCTGGTATCTGAAAACGACGTCGAATTCCGGGTCAGCGGACATGTCGCGGTCAAGGAGGCGGTCTTCCCCTTCGCGCGTTTCCCGGGCGTCGATATCATTCTCGGACCTGAGATGAAATCAACCGGCGAGGTCATGGGTCTGGATCAGGATTTCGCCATGGCGTTTGCCAAAGCTCAACTGGCGGGTGGCACCAAGTTGCCGCTGGAAGGGCAGGCTTTTGTTTCCGTGCGCGACAGCGACAAGGAAGGCGTCGTCGAGCCGGTCCGGCGACTGCTTGAAATGGGCTACACCGTGGTCGCGACGCGCGGGACGGCTGCGCATTTGGCAGAACAGGGTATTCTGGTTGATACGATCAACAAGGTGCTGGAAGGCCGGCCCCATATTGTCGATGCCATGAAAAATGGCGACATCGATCTGGTCTTCAATACCACCGAAGGCGCCCAGGCGATCGCGGACTCGTTTGATCTGAGACGCACGGCGCTAACGAACCATATTCCTTACTTTACGACCATCGCAGGGGCGAGTGCAGCGGCCATGGCCATTTCGGCTTTAAAGACCAGCACTCTTGAAGTCGCGCCCTTGCAGTCCTATTCTATCCATACGAACTGAATTTCCTGGACGCCCTGGCGGCCGGCGACATATACGTCGGCTTGCAGGGCTTTTTTGGGTTTTCGCCCAATAATACAAGGCTGAAACGATGCAACGAGTGCCGATGACGGCGGGCAGTTATGCCAACCTGGTAGATGAGTTAAAAAACCTCAAAACGGTCGAACGCCCTGCAGTTATCAAGGCGATCGAAGAGGCACGCGCGCACGGCGACCTCTCGGAAAACGCCGAATACCATGCCGCCAAGGAAAAACAGGGCTTTATCGAAGGCCGGGTCGGCGAACTGGAAGCCAAAATCAGCCTGGCAGAAGTCATTGATCCCAAAACGCTTACCGGGTCATCCGTCAAATTTGGCGCCACTGTTTGCGTCGCCGATGAAGACACGGATGAAGAATCGACCTATCAAATCGTCGGTACGGACGAAAGTGACATCAAAAAAGGCCTTTTGTCGGTCTCGTCACCCCTGGCCCGCGCCCTGATTGGCAAGGAAGTCGGCGATACGGTTAGTGTTGAAGCGCCGGGCGGTGCTCGCGGCTACGAGATCGTCACCGTCGAGTTCAAGTAATTCCCGGCCAGAATAGCGGCCCCTGAAACTACTCAGGACTTGCGCTGAAGGGGTGGTCGCTATATATAGCGGCCAGCCGCGCCTGATGCTTTTTTTGGGCGCGTTTTATTTTTACCCCTGGAAGACATCATGGAAATTCGCAACATCGCGATTATCGCGCACGTTGATCACGGTAAAACGACGATGGTCGATCAACTTCTTCGCCAGTCCGGCACGTTTCGGGAAAACCAGCAGGTTGCCGAACGCGTGATGGATTCCAACGATCTGGAACGCGAACGCGGCATTACCATTTTGTCCAAGTGCACTTCGGTGACGCGCAACGGCATTCGCATCAATATTGTTGATACCCCGGGCCACGCCGACTTCGGCGGTGAGGTCGAGCGTATTCTGTCGATGGTCGATGGTGTTGTCATTCTGGTGGATGCGGCTGAAGGTCCGATGCCGCAAACAAAATTTGTCACCTCGAAGGCCCTCAAACTAGGCCTGAAACCGATTGTCGTCGTCAACAAGGCGGATCGCCCCGACGCCCGCCATCATGAAGTCCATGACGGAGTCTTCGACCTGTTCCTGGCGCTTGAAGCCAGTGACGAGCAACTTGATTTTCCGATGTTGTTTGCCTCGGCCAAGCAAGGCTGGGCCGCCGAAGCGCCGGAAGGACCGCAGGACAATCTCGATCCCCTGTTTGAGTTGATCGTCTCACACGTCCCGGAACCGGTTGCCGATTACGATAAAGCCGCAGCAATGCCCTTCGCCATGCTGGCGACAACGCTGGAACGCGATGACTTCCTCGGTCGTGTTCTGACGGGTCGTGTCCAGCAAGGCGTCATCAAACGCAATTCGACGATCAAGGCCTTGCGTGGCGATGGCAGCGTCATTCAGGAAGCTCGCATCAGCAAATTGCTGGCCTTCAATGGCATCGAACGTGTTTCCGTGGACGAAGCCGGACCGGGCGATATTGTCGCCATTGCCGGCCTGACCAAGGCGACGGTGGCCGATACCCTGTGTGATCCGTCGATCCAGGATGCCTTGCCGTCGCAGCCGATTGATCCGCCGACGCTTGCCATGACTTTTGCCGTCAACGATTCACCGCTGGCCGGCCAGGAAGGCGACAAGGTGACGTCCCGCATGCTGCGTGACCGTCTGCTGCGCGAAGCAGAGGGAAATGTTGCGATCCGGATTACCGAGACAGACGGCGGTGACGCCTTTGAAGTCGGTGGCCGGGGTGAGTTGCAGCTTGGTGTGCTGATCGAAACCATGCGCCGGGAAGGCTATGAGATGTCGATCAGTCGCCCCCGCGTAATGATCAAAACCGACGGGACAACGGGCCAGCGCCTTGAGCCCATCGAAGAAGTCATGATTGATGTTGATGACGAGTATTCCGGCGTCGTCATGGAAAAGCTCGGCATACGCCGGGCCGAGTTGCTCGATATGCGTCCTTCAGGTGGTGGCAAGACCCGCATGCTGTTCCACGCGCCGACTCGCGGCCTGATTGGTTATCACCCTGAATTTATGACCGATACACGCGGTACAGGCATTATGAACCGTGTGTTTCACGATTACGCCCCGTCCCGCGGTGAAGTCCCGCAGCGACAAAATGGCGTGCTGATTGCCACGGCAGATGGAACGGCCGTGCCTTACGCCTTGTGGAACCTGGAGGAACGGGGAGATTTGTTCATCACCTCAGGTGCCGCCGTCTATCAGGGCATGATTATCGGTGAGAATGCACGCTCGGGCGACCTTGACGTTAATCCGCTGAAAGCCAAGCAGCTTTCCAATGTACGTGCGTCCGGCAAGGATGACGCCGTGCGCCTCAGCCCGCACCGCCGCATGGCTCTTGAAGCCGCGCTGACGTACATTGAGGATGATGAACTGGTAGAAGTGACGCCGAAGACGGTCCGTCTTCGCAAACGTCTGTTGATTCCGCACGAGCGTAAAAGGGCGTCGCGCGCAGCGAGTTAGGCCAAAGTTCCAGGCGCCAGTATTTCTAAACGGTACCTGTAAACTGGACGGCCTAGGTCAGGCGTGATCGCCGTCCGGCATCGCCCTGTGGTTCGCCTCTTTCATATCGTCAAAATGACTGTTCCGGATTGACCAGAACAAAAGTCCGAGACCGCCAATTCCGAGGATCACTGCGACGCCAACCAGCATCATCAAATTTTCCATGGTGCAAACACCCCCGCGTTTTCAAAAAACTAATTCGCTCACTGGTGATCGACATAGGCCGACAGCAACAAAAACAATTAATAAGTTCGCTATCGATCAGGCAGCACAGACACTCTAGGCGAGTGCTTGCAAAATTTGTTACCAAATTTAATTTTGTTTGGTTCAATCGGGCCTCGCAACAACCCGCTCTTTGGGAAACGTCAAATTGACCGTCGTTCCGGCGTCTGGCTGGCTGACAATAACCAATGCGCCATCGTGCAATTTTACGAACGAATTTGTCAGCGGCAAGCCAAGTCCGACGCCCTCGAACCGGCGCGTTTGAGATTCATCCACTTGCCCAAAAGGACGCATGACACGGTCGATATCGTCTGCGGCAATGCCGATCCCCTGATCCTGCACTGCGATTTTCAGTTCGCTTTTTTTGTTCATTGAGGCGGACAAGGAAACTGCGCCGCCGGGGTGAGAAAACTTCACTGCGTTGGACAGAAGGTTCAGAAGTATCTGTCGAAATATACGGTTATCCGCCTTTATGAAAGGAAGATCGCGCGGGATATTATTTTGCAAAATGATGCGGCCATTACTCGCACGTCCCTGCAACATCATAAACACTCGATCCGCAGACTCAGCGATATCCAGTTCTTCTACCGTTAACTCCAGTTGTCCAGCCTCGATGCGCGACAGATCAAGAATGTCGTTGACGACTTCCAGCAAATGATTGCCGCTGTCGTGGATGTGATCAGAATATTCGTGGTAGCGCCGATCACCCAGTTCGCCATAGGGTTCCCGCTGCAACAATTCCGAGAACCCGAGAATGGCATTCAGGGGCGTGCGCAATTCGTGGCTCATGTTGGCAAGAAATTCGGATTTGGCGTGATTGGCAAGATCAGCTTCCTGCTTGGCCTGTCGCAACTCCTGCTCGGTAACAACCATTTCAGTAATATCGTGCTGCACAAGAACAATGCCGCCTTCGCTGGTGCGTTGTTCCATGACCTGGACCCAGCGCCCGTTACCACGCTGGTAGGTTCGCTGGGTCGGAGGATTTTTATGATCTTCCAGTCGGCCCTGGATAATCTCTTCGATTTCACCGGCATCGAGTTTGTAACCCGATGCATTCACCCAATTGCGTATAAGAGTCTCAAATGTCTGGCCCGTTTCCAGAGCACCTGGGGCCACGCCTTCGAATACCTTTTCATATGCTGAATTATAGAAAATTACGCGGTCGTCGGCGTCAAACAGGATCAGTCCGTCCCGTAACGACTCCATCGCGTCGAACATGCGTGCGCGAATAATTGCCTGCTCCCGGAGCAGATTGACTTCCTCTGTCTCATCCTTTGCCGTACCGCGATAGCCCTGGAAATTTCCCTCGCTGTCAAACAATGGCACTCCATTCGCCCGAACATGGGCAACTTCACCTGAGGCCAGATATCTCGAAAAACAAAGATCCCTGAAGGGCTCGTGGGCATTCATTACGCGTTCGTGCTCGACCCATTTCTCCTCGTCCGCCCGGTCCTCTTCCGTCAACATGCCCTTGATAGCCTCAATCCTCGGCCTGCCAACGGCATTTTCAGGCAACAACAGCCTGCTGTGCGACACATTTGAAAATTCCGATTCGACATAACAGAGGTTTTCGTCGGTTTCCCAGAACCAGTCGGAACTCGCCTGGGCGAAATCCTTGAATTTGTCGTCACTTTCGATCTTCAGGGATTTTGCTTCCAGTCGTTCGGTGACGTCGCGATTAACGACCAGAACCTGCCGCGGGCCCGTTCCCCGTTGCGGCAGGAATTGTCCCCGGCTCTCCAGGTTGCGCCAACTACCGTCTTTGTGCTGAAAGCGCAGGATCGGCAGGTCTGTACCTTCTTCCGGTTCCTCTTCTTCCAGCATTCTGGTGAAAACGCGCGTGATCATTTCATGATCATCCGGATGCGCAATTTCGAACAGGTTTCGCCCGATCAGATCTGTGACGTCGTAACCAAGGATCGGTTTCACCGAAGGGTTTTCGTAAATGATCGTGCCTTCGATATCGACAATCGAAATCAGATCGAGCGCGCTTTCCGAGATCGAGCGGAACAATGCCTCATTACTTGCCAGAGCCCTTTCACTGATCGTTTGATCGGTAATGTCCTGGATCGTGCCCTGAACCCTTTGTGCCTTGCCGTTTTCGTCGAGCAAAACTTCCGCCCGTTCCCGTACATGCCGGATCGTTCCGTCGGGATGCACAACGCGATGATCGACAATGTAACCTTCACCCGATTTCACAGCGCCCGACCACTTGATCAGGACCTTTTTCCGATCATCCGGATGTACGCCGAGAACAAAAAATTGTCCGGTCGGCTTTACCGATCCGGGCTCCAGGCCAAAAATCCGAAATGTTTCGTCGGACCACTCGACATCATCGGTTTCGATGTCCTGTTCCCAGCTGCCGATATGAGCGACGGACTGGGCCGCTTTCAGCGCCCGTTCTGCTTCCCTGTGCTTCATCGACAGGTCAACCAGTCGTGCCTGGGAGGCACGAAGCCGGCCGACGTAAAAGGCCAGTCCGCCGACGATCAAAACGGCAATCGCGATGATGATAATAGCGATTGAGGGAACGGTCATGCTAGATCGCCCCCGCAACGTATCTCAATCGCCAGATAACGCGCAAATTCGCGCGGAAAGGTCGTAACTGAAAAATTTGCCCGCCCCCAAATTCAATCTTTGCTTGAACAGGTTAAATGTAGTTCGTTTGGCCCTGCAATCAATATAATTGGCTGTGCTGAACGGTGCGGTCCGGTTTCAACCGCGATTGTTCGACGACGCCGTGAAATCTATTCATCGCGAGGTACGACACGCTCTGCAGGAAATTCAAGAGTGACCGTTGTTCCTGAACCGACTTTGCTGGTCAAATCGAAAATTCCATCGTGCAATTCAATAAAGGATTTGGCGAGCGGCAAGCCCAGTCCGGTGCCCTCTTTGTTTCGCGTCAATGTCTCGCTGACCTGACCGAAAGGTTGCAATACGCGCTCCAGCATGTCTTCCGGTATACCAAGTCCGGTATCACTAACGACAATCTTGATACCGCCATCATCCGTCAGCATCCCTTCAATGGTTATTGCACCACCCGCGGGCGTGAACTTCACGGAATTCGACATCAGATTCAGCAGGACCTGACATCAGATTCAGCAGGACCTGCCGAAGGATCCTGTCGTCACCGCGTAGCAGGGGCAAATCAGCCGGAACCGTATTTTTGAGATCTACACCTTCACCATCTGCCCGCGACGACATCATGACTGCGACACGAGACACCGTTTCTTCCAGATCCAGATTTTCTTCCTTCAGGGTGACCTTTCGTGACTCAACCCGCGCCAAATCAAGAATTTCGTTGATGATTTCCAGCAGATGGCTGCCGCCGTCGTGTATGTAGTTTGTCATTTCAACGTATTTGGGATCGCCCAGGGCACCATACGGCTCGACCGAGAGCATTTGCGAGAATCCGAGAATGGCGTTCAGGGGCGTTCTCAGTTCGTGGCTCATATTGGCGAGGAATTCCGACTTCGCCCGGTTGGCATTTTCTGCATCGACCTTGGCCTGTCGCAACAAGGCTTCAGTTCGTTTGAGGTCGGTAATATTTGTGGAAACCATTGCCGCGCCAATTGGCTGATCATCTTCATCGATGATAGGAAAGCGCTTGGTAATATGCGTCGTGTCCTCTCCATGAAAATTCAGAAAGGTTTCGTTGATATGAGCTTTTCGCGATTCTATGACTTTCTTGTCCCACGCCAGAAATCCATCGGCAATCTCTTTGGGAAACAGATCGTGAGCGCTTTTACCAAGAACATCTTCACGAGAGAATCTTGCAAGTTCGAGGTAAGCGTTATTCACGGCGAGATATTTGCCGTCGGGGTCTTTAATAACAAATTCGTAGGGCATGTTGGACACAACAGCATCCAGAATGTGTTTTTGCCTGGCGGCTTCTTTATTATTCGCCAGTTGCTGAACCGATTCTTCAGCCAAAATTCGTTTTTCTTTCTTAATCCAAGTGCATAAACCGAAATAGCGATGGCCAGACCCGCCGTAACAACGAGAACCGACAACAAGGTGAACGCCAGGGGTTGGGACAAGGTATTCATGGCCTGTGTGACGAACGGAAATTAACAAGTGCATCCAGAAAGCAATGGAACATCCCGGGAGTCTTGTCATAGAGATAGTTCAAATTACCTTGTTTTCAACCAGGCTCGGCACAAAAGAAAAAGGGCTGTGTTCGAAAACACAGCCCTTTCCTGTTTCACAATCTCTTGTGAAATATATGCCGGGTGGCTTACATCATGCCGCCCATGCCGCCCATGTCGGGCATACCGCCGCCCATGGGAGCCGCTGCCTTGTCTTCCGGTGTGTCGGCAACCATCGCTTCGGTGGTAACCAGCAGACCAGCGACTGAGGCCGCATCTTGCAGTGCTGTACGCACAACCTTGGTCGGATCAATGATACCGGCCTTGATCATGTCGACATACTCTTCAGTCTGAGCGTTAAAGCCACGCTTGGTGTCTTTCTGCTCGAGAAGCTTGCCGGCGACAACCGCACCGTCAACACCGGCGTTTTCAACGATCTGACGCAAGGGCGTCTGCAGGGCGCGAGCAACAATGTTCACACCAACCTGCTGGTCGTCGTTTTCGACAGTGACTTTGCTGAGTGATTTTACAGCATAGAGCAAAGCAACGCCGCCACCGGGTACGATGCCTTCTTCAACGGCAGCGCGTGTGGCGTGAAGGGCGTCATCAACACGGTCTTTGCGTTCTTTCACTTCAACTTCCGTCGCACCGCCAACCTTGATCACGGCGACGCCGCCAGCAATTTTGGCGAGACGTTCCTGAAGTTTCTCCTTGTCGTAGTCCGAGGAAGTTTCCTCGACCTGGACGCGGATCTGGTTGCAACGGGCTTCGATTTCTTTTTTCTTGCCCGCACCGCCGACGATGGTTGAATCGTCTTTGGTGATTGAGACGCGTTTGGCTGTGCCAAGCATGTCGAGCGTAACGTTCTCGAGCTTGATGCCGAGGTCTTCGGAAATGACCTGACCACCTGTCAGAACACCGATGTCCTGCAGCATGGCTTTACGACGATCACCAAAACCCGGTGCCTTGACGGCAGCGACTTTAAGACCACCACGCAGACGGTTCACAACCAGAGTCGCGAGGGCTTCGCCTTCGACGTCTTCGGCAATGATCAGCAGCGGACGGCTAGACTGTACGACGGCTTCGAGGACCGGCAACATGGCCTGCAGGTTCGAGAGCTTGCTCTCGTGCAGCAGGATGTAGGGGTCTTCCATTTCGGCGATCATCTTGTCCGAGTTGGTGATGAAGTACGGGCTGAGGTAGCCACGGTCGAACTGCATGCCTTCGACGACGTCGAGCTCGGTGTCGAGACCTTTGGCCTCTTCAACCGTGATCACGCCTTCTTTGCCGACGCGCTGCATGGCTTCGGAAATGATGGCACCGATTGCGACTTCGCCGTTTGACGAAATCGTACCAACCTGGGCAACTTCCTCGCTTGAGCCGATTTTCTTCGAACGCTTCTGGATGTCTGCAACGACCGAATCGACGGCCAGGTCGATACCGCGTTTAAGATCCATCGGGTTCATGCCGGCAGCAACGGCCTTCGTACCTTCGCGCACGATGGCCTGGGCCAGAACGGTCGCTGTGGTCGTGCCGTCACCGGCTTCGTCATTGGTCCGGGAAGCAACTTCCTTGACCATCTGTGCGCCCATGTTTTCAAACTTGTCTGCAAGTTCGATTTCCTTGGCGACCGTGACACCGTCTTTGGTGATGCGCGGGGCGCCGAAAGATTTGTCGAGAACGACATTGCGGCCCTTGGGACCGAGTGTGACCTTGACCGCATTGGCCAGGACGTCGACACCCTGCAGCATACGCGTGCGGGCATCCGTACTGAATTTAACTTCCTTGGCAGGCATTCCTGATTGCTCCTGGAAAAGGGGAATTTAAGGGGTGAAGAAACAGAAAAATCGTCGAAACGATTATTTCTTCTTCTTTTTGCCGGTATCGATAACAC
>Ga0315336_1003311_pt1 | contig 21775 bp, 17 predicted proteins | sample ASW5metaG_FD_204512 | JGI IMG/M metagenome (GOLD analysis project Ga0315336, IMG submission 204512) | Ammonia-oxidizing marine archaeal communities from Monterey Bay, California, United States - ASW #5 | ecosystem: Environmental > Aquatic > Marine > Intertidal zone | place: USA: California... | reverse complement strand
GTTGTGGGCGGGTCTCCTGACCCGCCCACGCAACCGACCTTGGTGGCGACCAAGGCGGGAGCCACCAACTGCTTCGCGTTTGACCGGGTCAACTCTTTGCCAATCCGCCCGAGCGACCTGCTTCACGTCCAATCAATCGCACGGACCGGTGGGGCGGTCGGGAGACCGCCCCACAGCAAGCTTGGAAGCCCGTGTACATTACTCTAACACCGGAAATGGGAACAGGGAGGTCGCTTGGGGTTGAAGACGTCGCCGTCGAAGCGCTACACTATTGAAGGAACGAGGAAATGACTTACGAGGATGTGACATGAGACTCAGGAAAAGTTTTGGACGTGCGTGCGTTTCTTTGGTCGTGTTCTTGTGGTCTTTTTCGATCGGAGCCGTGAGAGGTCAGTCCACCGGTGACTGGCTTGGGCAGCTCGGCGATTCGGACAGCAAGAACAGAGTTGCGGCGGCGATGGCGCTCGGTGCTTTGGGAGGCACGCTGGAGAGTAAGAAGGTTACGCCAGCGCTGATCGCAGCGTTCAAGAAGGAAGAGGACAAGGGGGTGCGTGTCGCGCTCGCAGGAGCTCTCGGCAAGATGGGGCCGGCTGCAAGCGAGGCCGTTCCGGGTCTCATCGAGGCCCTGGAGGACGAGAAGCTGCGCTACCACGCCGCTCTTGCTTTGGGACAGATAGGAGCTGGGGCGAACGCCGCCATCCCACGGTTGGTCGCCCTCCTGAACGACACGGATATTGGGCATGCGGCAGCTCGCGCCCTCGGAAGCATGAATTTCGAGGCTCTTTCCGCACTCGTGGAGGCGTGCGGCGCAAAGGAGGCCGTAGTGCGAGCCCGGGCCGCGTACGCCCTGGGAGAGATAGGCTCGAAGAAGACAGAGGACGTCGGGGGAGCGGATTCGCAACTGACCGACGCCATTGCAGCGCTCGTGACAGGGCTGGGAGACGAAAACAGCAACGTGCGCTACTGGGCGGCCTTTGCCCTGGGCGAGCTCGGTGCCAAGGAAACCTCCGCGATCTCGTCTGTCGTCGCATGCTTGAACGATGATGACAAGGCGGTTCGCAGCCAGGCGTCGCGGGCTCTGGGTAAGATCGGTGACGAGGCGGTGCCCGACTTGGTGCAGGCCCTGAAGCACGAGCAGGTGAGGGTGCGTCAAGGTGCGGCTAGAGCGCTCGGCGAGATTCGTGCGGAGTCGGTCAAGGATTCCGTTCCTGCTCTGGTCGAGCTTCTGAAAGATGACAGCGAGCGGGTACGCTACGAAGCGGCTCTGTCGCTCAAAAGCATCGGCAAGGAGGCGGGCGCCGCCACACCAGACCTCGTGGCGACCTTGAAGGATGAAGATCAGTCCGTGCGGAACCAGAGCGCGCAGGCACTCGTGGCCATAGGCGCTGCATCCGTAGATCCCCTGATTCCAGTACTGAAGGATGACGCCCTGCGCTACAAAGCGCTTCGCATACTGCGGCAGCTCGGCCCGGCTGCGAAGCCTGCCATGGCGGCTGTCACGGAAACTTTGAAGGACCGTGACGACAAAGTCCGTTACGAGTCGGTCCGCATTCTCATGAGCATCGGGCTGGACGCGAAAGCGGCTATACCGGAGCTGGAGAAACTCCTCCAGGACGAGAGCGAGCGGGTTCGCGACGCCGCCAAGGCGGCCCTGGAGATCATCAAGGTAGAGCCCGAGAAGAAGGAAAAGAAGGAGTAGGCTGGACAGCCCGCCCGAGAAGTCATGTTCTACGAGAGCCGGCCCTTTTCGCCCATGTCTGCGTCGCAAATACTCGGCAAATCAGCGGAGGGGTGAACGCTCCCTCCTCGGTCGCGTCCACTATCGCCTGCGTTTTGCTCCTTGAGCCTTGGCGAAAATTGCTCGGTTCTCGCAACGAAGCACTTCTCGGGCGGACTGTTACTGTCCAACCGCCGAGAGCTCTGCGGAGAAGTCGCTCGTGTTCCCTGCGATGTCGCGACTGGTGACGGCCAAGTAGTACCTCACTCCCGGAAGTAGGCTCGTCCCATTAAAGCTCGTCAGCGTGAAGCTCGTCAGCTTGCCGGCTTCAAAAGTTTGGGTGTAGTTTCTTGGCGTCCTCCCGACGTGAACTGTGTAGCCGGAGATCATCTCCGGGCCACCGTCGACATCTGTGGTGACGGGATCCCAGCTCAGGGACACCGAAAGGCAGCCCTCATCGATTTCGCCGTCGCAGTCGTTATCGATGGCGTCACAGAATTCCTGGGCGGACGGAAGAGTACCCGGCAGTGGTTTGGCGAAGAAAAGCCAGCCGATGAGAGCGACGGGGTCGCTGATGTCGAGGCTGCTGTCACCGTTGGTGTCGCAGAGAGGAACGCACGCGTTCGGTTTCTTCCCCAGAAACATGTGGTTGAGCGCGAAAACGGCGTCGGCTATGTCAATCCCACCATCCCTGTTGCAGTCGCCCAGGCTCCATGACGGAGGATTCTGAGCCCGCAAGCTCGACGTCAAGAGCAGAATGTATAGCAGGACTCCACAGCCGAGCCATACCGATAGCCGCAACCCACCCGCAGAATAAGGGCGTACGCCTCGCATCAGAGAGCCTCCATTCTTTCTCCTGGTTTGATTCGTTCACCAGTAGTCTCCGAATCGCACCCGCGAAGACCGGCTCAAGCCCAGTGAACGCTACCCCTCTTCGCTTCTTCCGTTTCCTCTTTCCTCGCTTCCGTCTCCCGCTTGTATTAAGACCTCGCTCTCATGATAGCACGCAATGTGAAGAAAGCTATAACAATCGACGAACCGCGCACTCCACGGCGGCGGGGAATACGCTTGTGACATCCCCTTCGATGCGCAGCGTTACCCGGGGGTGTCCGTCGTGGTCGGTTTCGCCACGGTTGACGACGATGTACGGCGCCCCCTTGTCGGCGGCGCGCAGGGGCACGGACGCGGCCGGGTGTACAGAGAGGGTGGAGCCCAGAGCTACTACGAGATCTGCGGTGTCTGCGGCACGGAACGCGCGGCGAAGGTCATCCTGGCGCAGTTCCTGACCGAAGCTGATGGTGGCCGGCTTCATGAAACCGCCGCAGCCGCAGCGCGGAGGCTCGCGAGTCTCCTGGAAACGCTCGAAATGTGGCCCCGGATCCTGGCGCTGCCAGCAACTCTGGCACTCGACGGCCGAGTTGGTTCCATGGACTTCCACGAGCCTTTCCGGGGAGGTCCCGGCCTTCCCGTGGAGCCCATCGATGTTCTGGGTGACGACCATCTCGAGCTTTCGAGTGGCTTCGAGCCGCACGATGGCCGCATGGACTTCGTTCGGACGTGCGTTCCGGAAGCTCTCCCAAGCTTCGCATTTGTAGTCCCAGTACTCGATGCGAGCTTCGGGCGAAGACATGAAATCTTGATAGTAGACGGGCTGGCGGTGCTTCCAGACGCCCTGCGGACCCCGAAAGTCGGGTATGCCGCTTCCGGTGGAGATACCGGCCCCGGTGAAAACCAAGACACGCTCGGCCGCGCGCAGATAGGCGCCGATTTGCTCGGCGGCTGGAAAACCGGCGCCGCGTGCCAACTAAAACGCTCCGCTCTCTTCGACGATTTGCACTCCGTTCAAGAGCGGCCTCTCACCCTCTCTGTGAATCAAATTGATACGCAGGTGATGACGCACCGAGACGTCCGTGAACTCCTTGACCACTGCGCGGTTGGGGCCCCCAGCTTCCCGCGCGATGTCGAAACCGGTGAGGTAGGGCTTGCCATCGATCTCGACGTCAAAAACACGCTCGCCGGGAGCGAGCCCCTCGATCTCGGCGAAGACGAGACGTACCCGGTAACGAAGCTTTGCGGCCTCACTGTCGGTGTCCGTGTGCGAGGGCGTCATGCGCCAGTGTCCGATCACACCTTCACGGTTCACAGGAGAGTCCTGGGAGGTGAGAAAAAGTTCGGGATGGAGCGCTTCGTTGTAGATGCGTAGCTCGTCGAGATAGTCTTGCGTGTTCGCGAGCGCGCCAACCACGAGGTCGGGCGCGGTGGAGCCCCACAGAAGAGGCTGATTGTCTGGACCATCCTGCGTTCCGATCGGCTTTCCGTCTCTGTACAGCGTGCCGACCCCGGTTGCCGCGTCGTAGGTGAAAGCAACGTGAGTCCACTGGTTGTCAGCGGCGGCCGCCTCAGCCATGAGCGTGACCTCACGGCTGCCTTTCTCGCCGGCTTCGGCGGGAATATAGTAACGTACGCGGAGCTTCTCCTCTTTGTTGCTGCCGTTGTCGATGATGAACCCCCGGTGGACTCCCTCTTCCTCGGAGTGGGCGTCGAGGTAGACGAGATTGCCGTTCGTTCGTGTCCAGAACTCGGCAGTCAAGCTCGGCGAGGCCAATCCATCCAGCTCCCGGATGTGCGCCTCCAAAGCGCCCGGCAGCGACCCCTTCCGGAGGCTGCTCGTGTTGCGCCCCCCGCTGTGGGGAATCGTCTGGCCGGGTACCGAGGCCGACACGGTCGCATTGCTTGCTTCGAGAGGACTTCCCCCTTCGACCTCGTTGGGAACAACGATCGAATTCGGAGAGATGAGCTTTATCGCAATTTCGCCGGGTCCTTTCATGCCTGAGGCGGCCACCCAGTCGAGGTCCGCTTTCTCGATCTGTGACGTGTGGCGTCGCACATACCCGGCACCCTCGCTATCGAAGAAGACTTCGATCGGAACGTCAGGCGACTCGCCACCTACACTCGGATGGTCGAGCCAAAGAGTGCCGTCTGGGCCCCGCCTGTCCCCGGGAGCGCCGAAGTTGAGCCCCAGGTGCGTTACTGGAGCGTTGTCAGGCGCCAAGCGATTGAAGGTCCACATCTCGATTTCCGGCATGTGTACGAGGGCCAGTGACGACTGGTTCTGGTACGAGCACGTACACGTGCGCGTGTAGTCGGGTGCACTCAGGATTCCCCCCGCCGGGATCAGATTGCTTGTGCAGCCCGAGCGGAAGCCTCCGAAGTTTCCAGTACCACTGTCTCCGAGCAGGTCATAGTAGCCGGCAGCCGCCGAGCGAAAGGTCAACATGTTGGGGCAGGCGATGGCCGTGTTGCACCCGTAGTTTCGTATGTACTGCCAGGGTGTCTCTTCGCCAGAAACCGGATGCAGCCTCGTCTTTCGTTCCCCGGTTCGAATGTGGAAGGCGAAGCCGGGCATCCGGTACCCCTGCGTGATGATCTTGTCTCCCAGGAGGATACACGGACCACTGTAGGGATCGTACTTTGTCCACAGAACTTCCCCGGTGGTCCCATCGTAGGCCTCCATTCCGAGCCACGCTTCGTCGGTGTCGCGGTCGCTGGCGCGGCTACCGGCCTGGAGCAGCACATTGTGCTCCTCCGAGTAGCCCAGCCAGGTTCCGAAGGCCACCCCGGAGCTGGTCCAGACTTTCTTGCCGTTACGGATATCAAGCGCTACGACTCGGCTCTTCCCCTGCAACGACTTTCCGCGTCGCTTCAGGTGATTCGCTCGAGCTGGAAGCATGCGGTCGATGACGAACGCCTGCCCGTTCCCCAGAGCGATGGCGTTGTGCCGCATCTGCTGGCTTGCCTCGAATTGCCAGAGGACCTCGCCGGAGGAGCGGTCCATGCACACGAGCGTCTTGCTCGCGCGTCCTCCAGAATGCCCGAACATCCCAGGGAGTGTTTCCCTGTACTGCGGAAGCCCGTAGTAAGTGTGAAGGAGCTTCCGCTTCAGTACCAGGGCCTCGATGTCTCTGGACGTCCGCTGAGAGTCTCCCTCGAGGTACTCCACCAGCTTCTTTTCCGCTTCGCCTGCACCCTCCTTCTTGCGAATGTCCTCGGGGATTCTCGCCAGCATGTCCTCCTGGAGGAGGAGCTTGTTGAGGTTCTTGCGCAAGTAAGACTGGCTCGACTCGAAGATCTCCCGCGGAATGGGTTCGAATCCGATCCAGGTCGGAATCAGCTCGAGTGCCTCTGTCAGTGCATCCCCCCTTAGTGCCGTCTCGCGCGCGTTGAAGTCTGCCAACCCTAACGGCCTGGGCTTGGCACCGCCCACCAGGAGATCTTCCCAGATGCCAATGTAACCCCAGTCCGGCGGCTCCTCAGCCCCCGCGGCTCGTGGGAGCGTGAACTCAGACAGAGTGTTCCCCGTCGCCGGATCGAGTCGCAGGCAGGTCTTCCCCAGAACGACGTAGATACCGTCCTCGACGGAGACGTAGTTGCTGCCAATCGCATTCGCTCCTGGCTCGTGGCCTGTACGGTCGTAAAACTTGCCGACGTCCTCGAGCGTACGTTTCCACAGCAGGCGGCCCGTGTAGATGTCGGTTGCGCGTATCATGTGGCGGCCTTCAATAATGAGGCGACCGCCGACCACGTGGGGCGTCGGGCCATGCCCGTGACGGGGGAGTACTTCTTCGTTGGAAGGGCCGCCGAACCACAGGAGTCCTAGCGGAGCTTTGACGAGCGTGTCCCGGGAAACCACCGCGTTGGACGCATCGCCGTACTGATGCGTCCAGGTACCGGAGCCGGTCGGAGCATCCTGGCGCGTGAGCATGGCGAAGCTCTCGAGCCGCTTCACCGAGCCGTTGTCGAGTTCGGAGACCTCGGCGGCGGCAACGAACTTCTCGAAGTCGCTGGCGGATGCGGAAAAGCAAGCCACGCCGCCGTAAGGTCGCAAAACGTGGAAGACTTTTTTGATGAACTCGCTGCGGTGATCCAGTTCGGTGGCGCGAGCGTCCCCGGCCACGACCAGATTGGCCATGTAAGGCGGCAAGGGAAGCTCGAGCGGGTCGGCGATCAGCGCAGCCACCCGCGTGCCGTAGACCCCGAGCTCGTCGAGGCGACGGCGGAAGGCGTTCACCTTGGCCCTGTCCGGGTCGATGACGACCACGTGGAGCTTTGACTGACTGGCGATCTCCTCGGCGAGCCGGCCGGTACCGAGCCCGAGGACAAGACAGTAGCCTTCTTCCACGCCTGTTACCCGCAAGATATTCGCGGCCAGGTCGGACCCTTCGTCTCTGGGGAGACCGAACCCTGACGAACTGCCTGCGTCCGGGGCTTCGAGCTGTAACTCGAGCTCCAGCTCCAGGCTCAGGTCGCTGCTCTCGCGGGCCACCTGGTGCACCTCTACCGCCAACACGTTCTGGCCGCTCCTCAGGTGCTTCGAGGAGATGCGGATCTCGTCGAGGGGTGTCGGTTCTCCCGCGTGCGCATTCGCGAGCGTATCGTGCCTCACCTCCCCGGAGGGCATTCGCACGCGGCCGACCTCTGGTCCGTTGAGCGAGACGATGGCTCCGTCGTCTACGAGAAGACTCAGCTTCAGCTCCCCACTCTGGTCGAAACCCTGGGGGATCTGAAACTCGTGGCGGAAGTAGTACGTAACCGGCTTTTTCTCCGGATCGGCCCCGAAGCTGAGCGTGGTTGCCTCGTCCTCATTACCATAGCCGAGCTGCGCTGGACCCGAACGCCACGCCGAGTCGTCGAAAGCCGGAAGCTGCCAGCCCTTTTCTGGCTCAGTGCCATCGTCGTGGTATGTCCAGGCGCTGCCTCTATCCACCAGCTTTACTGCCGGAGGGATGGGTATCTTCGCATCGGTGGGCTTGTCGCCGAAGCAGTAGATGGTGCCGCGGTCCGTCGTCACGAAGAGCTTACCATCGCCCGTGATCATATTCAGGGGCTCGCCCGGAAGCTCCTGGCTCCAGGAGACACGGGCGCCGCGATCGAAGCGCGGAAGATCGATGGCCAGCACCTTCTTCCCCTCGCCGCTTGCATAGAGTCGGCTTCCACTCTGAGCGAAAACCCGGCCGATCTTTTCGTTAATGCTGGCGGTCCAGAACTTCTGCAGCTCGATCGTCTTGACGGGTTTGCCGCGTTTGTCCTCTGTTTCGACCTCTTGCCACCCTGGCCGGTAGCCGCGAATTCCTTTTCCTCCCTCGTCGGCCCCGATCATGGCGTAGTCCGTGATGGTCAAGACGTCCATGTGGCCGAGGTGTTTGCCGTCGGAAAGCCGGTACATTCTTCCGCGGTTCAGGTAGAAGTCCTTGCCCGCAACCACCTCGTATCCCCCTCCACCTTTCGAGCCCATGTCGCGACGACCCACCTCGAAGTGGATCCACTCGCCGGTGTGGCGGTCGAACACGGCTGGGATCGTGCGGCCCCCAGCCACCACGAGCCGGTTTTCCGTGGCAGCTATGTACCCTTGAGGCGCGACGCCGGCAAAGGCAGGGCTGTAGTGCTGTTGCACAAGATAGTTCGATCCCGTGCCACTGTTGGTCCACACGCGGGCGCCGGTTTCGGCGTCCAGGGCGTGCAGAAATATTCCGAGGAAGGGCCAGATGCTGGCGCCGAAGTAGACTTTGCCATCGTAGATAACGGGGGCGCCACGAGCCGGCCACATGCTGATGAGCCGTTCCTGACCAAGGATTTTACGGTCCGACGGCCCACCACGAAATTTCCACGCGAGCGAGCCATCTTTCTGGTGCAGGCAGTAGAGGTAGCCGTCATCGGAAGTGAAGTAGATCTTGTCTTGCCAGGCAGCGGGAGCGAAACGCACGGGCCCCTCAGCGTAAAAGTTCCACTTCTCGGCGGCCGTGTCCGTATCGTAAGCCGTGAGCCGGTCGCTGACCATGGAGGGTACGAAAAGCGTTTTGCCCACGAGTACCGGCTCGTAGAGCCGATCGAACTGGAGCTTGTCCTGATTCGAGGGCCAGGCGGGCCGGGGCGCCGCTAGCTCCAGGACCCACGTCAGGTGCAGCGCTTCCGCCAGTTCCTCCGGCGAGGATCCCCGCCGAGCCGCATCGCGGCGCCACATCGGCCAATCGTCAGCAAGGAGGTGGGGGCTAAGGGTCAAGATCAACGTCGCAACCAATGCAGCGAGAGCCGGCAAAAGGTTCCGCCCTTCCGGGCTTCTTCCGGTCCCCCTCCCCTTCCCGGTGCCCTTCCCCATCCCTTGTGGCCAGCCAGCACAGGCAGTGTGCCTGGCTACATCGGCATCTAGCCGCTCCGCGCTCGAAGAGTCGGGGAGCGGAAAGGGGAGGGGGACGGGCAAGATAAAGAATCGGAATTGCATAACTCTTCGCTTAAACGGGCTTCCTGTTCACTCGTCCCTCAGCACAACCGATGGATCCTGCTGCGTTGCTGCCATCACCGGAAGCCAGCAGGCGATGGCCGAGAGTATAGGGGCCAGAGCCAGGACCCAGGCGAGCAAGCTCGCCTGGAAGAGCCAGCCACTCGTCTCTGTTCCGGGCTGTTGCGACGACAAAGAAAAAGCGAAGGAACCCAGCGCCACACCGGCGGCGTACCCCGGCAAGGCTCCAAGGAGGCCGGTAGCGACGGCTCGTGCGACCAGGATTTTTACGACCTGGGCCGACCCGACGCCGATGGCTCGAAACAGGCCGATTTCCTGCCTTCTCTCTCGCACGTTTCCCGCCGCAAGAAGTCCGAGCCAGATTCCCGAGCTGATGACAATCAGAGGGACGAGGATGAGCCGGAAGCGGCTTCCAAGCTGCATGAGTCTTCCACTGCTTTCCTCTTCCGCCTTCAGGTGCCCCTCGGCCACTTCAACGGCCTTCTTGCGCGCCTCGGCCCTGGCCAGCGCCTTCTCTCCTTGCTCCTCGATCTCTACGTCCGGCAGGATAGCCTGTAGCTCCTTGCGCACCTTGCCTACGTCGGCGAGTGCGCAAGAACACTCCAGCGCCCAGATGGCGTTGATCAACCCTTCCTTGTTGAAGAGCTTCTGCATCAGGTCCAGGTGAATCCAGGCCGTCCTGTCGCGTTTGTCGCCCCGTCTCGGATAGACCTGGACCACTTCGAGCTCCTGCCCCAGAAGGGTGACTTTCTGCCCCGCCTCGAGTTTCTCCGCGCTCGCGAGAAAAGACCCGATAACAATCCCTTTTTCGGGCACCGGAGGCATGATCGGCTTGCGTGGGTCCCGGTGGGCAAGGGGTACCTGGCCTTTGACCCCTATCAGGAAGATGGTGCGATTTTTTCTCTCCGGCCACTCCACCTGCTGCTCCAGGGTCGGCAGCAAGTGGTTGACCGTGACGATCTGGGAAGAGGCCAGGCGGTCGGCATACTCCTCCGGCATGAACTTGGCGGCGTAGTCGTCGGCGAACGGGTCATCGAGATTCTGACCTCGGGGCTTGATTACGACGTTGAAACCCATGCGCTTTGTGATTTTTCGCATGGCGTCCGTGAGCTTCAGGTTGCTTTGCTCGACAATATGCCGCCGCTCCTGGACGAGTCGCTCCGTGCGTCGTCCATAGCCGCTAAGCACGGTGAGGCCGCCGACCACGAGCGCCGTGGCGGCCATCACCGCCACGAGACCCAGGCCGAAGTTGAGCTTGCGGTGTACGATTTCACGCCAGACGAGCCGTGAGACGTTCATTTCCCTGCGCGCTCGACTTTTCGTGATTGCTGCCGGAGCCACAGAGAGCCGACGGTGACGATGCCGAGTCCCACGAGGACGACGATCGTGATCGGGAGTACCATGCCACCTGGGAGAGGAACTTCAGCTCTGGATGGGGCCACGACGTTTTGCTGCCCTACATCTACCTGCGCCTCTACGTCTACCCCCACCTCCGTGACATCCACGCTGTCTTCGGCAGATGGAAACGCCGGAAGCTCCGGCAGGGGTTTCGTTGGGACCGCCTCACCTTTGAGAACACCGTTCCAGTCGACCGCCATCAGGAGATCGACGCCTGGATTGAGTTCCTTGATCGTGCAAGAGCATGGGCCTATCAAGGCCCTCGAGGCCGTTTCGATCGTGTCGCCGTTGATCCCCTTGCCGGTGAGCCCGTAGAGAGCTCGTCCGCGGCCAAAGACCGGCACCGCGATGGGTTTCTGCGCGTACTCCTTGAGGTCGGCCTCGATGCCCATGAGCATGGCCACGAAGAGGGTCTCCGCAGGATCGCTGCGAGCGATGCGGATGGCAGAAAAACGGAGCGCAAGCTCGATCGGAACGTCCGGCTGGTATTCGGGATCGCTGGTGATGTCCTCCAGACCGGGGAGCTTCAACTTCTTCTCGAGCGCCGAAAGATTGGTCTGGAGCGTCTCGAAAGCGTCTCCATCCTCTGCGGCGTCTCCGGACTCGATCAGCACCCAGACGACCGAATCACCTCCGATGAGACGTCGGGTGATTTCCTGGCGCGCCGGTGAATCGATGAGGGCCGAGACTGCGCCCTCGGTCAACTCTCCCGACCAGACCGGGTAAGGAACGTTCAAGGACGAGGGGTAGCGCACTACGAGGGCGGGGAGCTGGAGCCCTTCGGGTCGAGGGCCCGCTTTCTCGAGCGTCTCCGGGGTGGCTGTGGCGAGGTCCACCACGCCCACGATAAGGTTGGCAAAGCTTTTCCCGGCGCCCAGTTTCGCCTCGGAGGCTTCTTCGAGCTGCTTCACAAGGGCCTGGCGGTCATTCGAGAGCCCGCCTCGGTGAAACACCACGATCTCATATACGTCCGCTTCCCAGCGCTCGAGCGCGTAGCGGAAGACCGGAACCTGGCATGCCAGGACCACGGACCCGCTCCCGGGGAGAGTTGTGAAGAGGACAAAGAGGATTCTGAGGTTCACGGTCTATTCTTTCGGTAAGCAGATGTCGGTCATTATAGGGGACCTTGGGCCCATCAGCTATCAGCCTGTAGCCACTAAAAACTGAAGTGTTCAGTGTTCAGTGTTCGGGGTTCAGGGCCTCCGATGCGAGGCCTCCCTCGAATTCTGTAATGGAGCCGTGCCCGTCTTCGGTTTTTCGTGAATTTTCCTCTGAGTTCTTCGTTCATACTGTTTCCCGAACACCGAACACCGAACACCGAACACTCCTGAGGCGCGCCTGGAAAAACGCTGCCAGCCTCGGTGACTCCTTGACTCTAGTGACCGAGCGCAGCAGGATCACTCCTCCCGCAGCTTCTTCCAAAACAGGTCTTCCGCGTCCTTGTAGCGCCTCAGGGCAGCCGCAACTGTCTGGCGGGCCTCCTCGATCTCCTGGGGATTCTTTTTGCCCTCCGGGTCGCGCTCGATCTGTACAGCGAGGTCGCGAATGGAACGGTTGAGCTCAGTGGCTCCCAGGTTGTAGGCCCACGCCGTATCGTAAAGCTCTGCCGATTCCAGCTCGGACTCGCTGGGGCGGTAGAGAAGTCGCCACGGTCTGCGCTTGATCTCGGCGGTGAGGTTGGAAGCGCTCGTGGCAGCGCTCGACAGGTCCTGCAGGATGGTGTCGACGTTGACTCGATTGTCCTTGATCAAGGAGGTGACCTGGGCGCCAGCACGCTCGAGCTCCCCGAGACTGCGCTGGATGTCATCGGGGGTGGAATTCAGTCCCTCGAGAAGCTCCTTGGCATAGCTCGTTGATTCCTTCAGGTTGGCCACAGTGTGGCGGAAGTCGAGGCGGTTCTCATCGATGAGGCCCTGAACGAGGTCGAGCGTCTTCTCGAGATCCTCGGTGAGTGGCACAATCTTCGCCCGCAGTGTCGCGGCCACCTCGGAGAGGTCGGCAATGCCGGCATTCAGCTTTCCCTCGCTCTCGATCTTGCTGACCACGGCGGAAAGGGAGCTCATGACTTTTTTGCCTTCCTCGAGAACTGCGTCGACTTTCTGGGTGATGGTATTGAAATCCGCGACCGGGACGCCTGTGAGTCGGCCCCCATCGGGCAGCGGTGCCCCGGAGCCTGCCTCGATCAGGGCGCTGATGTTTCCGGTGAGACTTTTGTCGACCTTTACCACCGAATCGTCGCGCACGTACGCGTGGTACTTCGCGGGCATCTGCATGGCCACGCGGATGACGGTTGGCTTTTCGGGTTCCAGCGCGAGGAAGTCGATCGACGTCACCTTCCCCACCCTTCTTCCCAAGACGTGGACCGGGTCGCCCACCTCCAGACCGTGGATATCGCCGAAATCAGCCTCCAGGGTCGCCATCTGGGCGAGCAGGCCGTCCAGCGACCCCATGAGAAACAGGAGTAGCAGAAAGAGGCCCGTCGCAAGGGTCAAAAAACCGCCAACCAGTACTTCGTTACGTTCTTTCTTAGAAGCCATCGCTCTTCCTTTATGCTCGTTCTTATGAGAGCAGATCTTCTGCGAAATCGACCTTCGAGCGCCGCAACGGAATCGGACCGTCCGGCTCTCCGTTGATGAACTGGTGAACCAGGGCACTCGATGTGTTACGGAGATCCTCTGGAGTCCCTTCCTCGACGATACGGCCCTCGTAAAGCATTACCATGCGGTCAGCGATACGAAAGGCGCTCCCCATCTCGTGCGTGACCACGATCGAGGTGGCTCCGAGTTTCGTCGACAGATCCTTGATCAGTTTGTCGATGACGCCCAGCACCACTGGGTCAAGCCCCGCACCCGGCTCGTCGTAGAACATGAGCTCGGGGTCCAAGGCAAGGGCGCGGGCGAGCCCGACGCGCTTTTTCATACCGCCACTTAGCTGGGAAGGCATGAGAGACTCGAAGTCGCGCAGGCCCACCAGCTCGAGCTTTATCTTCACCATGATCCCGATGATCTCCTCATCGAGGTCGGTGTGCTCCCGCATGGGTAGGGCCACGTTCTCGCCGACAGTCATCGAGTTGTAGAGGGCGCCCGATTGAAAAAGGATGCTAAATTTCTTGCGTAACAGGTTGAGACTTGGCTCATCAACCTCGTAGAGATTCTGACCGAAAAGCTCCACGGTTCCTCTCGTGGGCTTGAGCGCGCCGACCATCGTCCGCAGGAGCGTCGATTTTCCGGAGCCGGACCCGCCCATGACGACGAGAGTCTCGCCCCGGTAAACCTGCAGGGTGACTCCGTCGAGGATCGTGCGGTCGTCGAAACGTACGCAGACGTCGTTCAGAGCGAGAATGACATTATCCGTCTTGCGAGTCTCGAGGGCATCCATAAGAATCTACAGGAAATAGTAAAAAAAAGCGGTGAAGGCCATATCGCAGATGATGATGGCGACGATCGATCGGACGACGGAGTTCGTCGTTGCTCGTCCGACGCCTTCGGCCCCGCCTGTCACGCGGAATCCTTCCAGGCAGGCGATGAGCGCGATGAGAAGACCGAAGGCTTCGGCCTTGACGAGCCCCGTGATGACGTCCTTGTAGGTCAGCGCATCCAGCGTGCGGTGGAAAAACTTCTCGGCTTCTATACCGAGAAGTGCGTTGCCCACGAAGAAGCCACCAAGGATGCCGATGTACGTTGCTATGATGCTGATAAAAGGCATCATGACCATCGCCGCAATAACTCGGGGGACAACGAGAAAGCGCACCGGATGCAGGGCTCCCGTCTCGAGAGCGAGCACCTCCTCGGATACGACCATGGTGCCGATTTCCGCAGTGATCGCCGCCCCGGTGAAACCGCTCATGACCACGCCGACGAGCAAGGGAGCCATCTCACGAGCCATGGCCACCCCAGTTATGTCGGCCACGTATTCGGTAACGCCGAGGGCGTCAAGCACGTAGGCCATCTGGAAGGCGATGATGATGCCCACGAAGAAGATCACCAGGCCGACAATGCCGAAGGACTGGACACTGATCCTTTCCATCTGGAAGAGCGTTTCCTCGTAGCGGAGCTTGCCCCGTTTCTTCCACGGCCCCACGGTCATCCACCAGAGGGTACTCCCGAGGAGGACTGCGAGGCCGCCGACATAGCCGAAAAGACCCAGGCAGCGAGAGCCCAGCAGGCGAAAAAAAGTTCTCACAACAACGCTCCCATGGGTTCGCTCCACTTCACCATACGATCTTGCCCTCACCTGCTCCTATTCAATCCCCAGGATCTCCCGGAGCCCGGCTATGTCAAAGGTATCGCGAACGGTCTCGCTCGAATTCTCGACGCGGAGCGCCCCGTTCCACTTCCGGAGGTTCTTGAGTGCCTCGATGAGCGTCGCGATTCCAGAAGAGTCGATGAACCGAACCTGGGCGAGATCCACGATGACCAGGCTCGGCTCCGTTCTAAAGGTCCCGCGAAGGACTTTCCGTAGCTCACCGGCCACGTGCATGTCTATGTCGTCTTCAATGGTTATCCGCACTGCGGATTCCTCGATCTTGAGCTGGTACTTCAACTTCATCGAGGTTTGGCCTCACAAGGGGGCCCCTTCAGCTTGCGCAGGATCAAGCGGGCACCGCCACCGGGGCGCTTCTCGTACTGGAAGTGATCCATGCAGGATTTCATCATCTGCACTCCGAGTCCACCCGGTTTGAGTTTCTCGACGTTTCCTTTTTCCAGATCCTTTTTGTCGACGCTCTTTCCCTGGTCGAGGAACTCGAGCTCGAGGCCACCGTCAAGATGGGTCATACGCAGCGTGATGGCCTTACGGGGATCGCCACCGTACGCGTGCCGGATGATGTTGGTTGTTGCTTCCACCACAGCCAGCACGATCCGGGAGCAGTCCTTTTCCGAGAACTGGCACTTGTCTGCGAACCAGCCCGCCGCGCAGCGCACGAGCGAGAGGTATTCCGACGAGCTTGGAAAGATGAGCCTGACTGTGCTGGGGTCGCTCCCAGTATCCCCTGCTCCTGCCTCTGCACTCGAAGTGTTGCCCATATCAGCCCTCTTCGTGATGCTCCTCGAGCCATTGCCGCCATTCTGCGATCGTGTTCTCGCGCTCGCCGATGCTTCCGTAAGCTTTGTAACCGAAGTTCGCTCCCGTCAGCTTCTGCAAGCCGAGCGCGGAAAACATCCTGACGGCTGGATCGGGATCGGAAAGGTTCTTGACGAGCTCGGGAAGGGCGGCGAGGACCTGGTTTTGGACCGCGGCGTCGGTTGCTTGAATCCGGATGCGGGGGTCCGGGCTGCTCAGGTCTATTAGGACGTCTCCCGTAGCGGGCTCCGCCGTAGAGCTGCAACCGAAAGGGAGCTCCAGGAAAAGAACGGTGGCCAGGACAGGAAGCTGTGGTCGACCCGAAAGGGAAAGTGGATGCTTCACGACGCAGAGTCTATAGTCTTACGATCGAAATCACAAATGGCGGCTTGTACAGCTGCATGGATTGGTGAGGCCTGGTTATCGGCACCGCAACTCCCCACCTTGCGATTGCAGCCCCTCTAAGTGCCCCGTTTCACAAATTGTGGTGGGCTTGGCTGGAATCGAAGAGACAACCCCTGGAGATAAGGACATGCTGATAGATACCAGAATTTATGAAACGAGGCACTAAGGTACTTCTCGCGCTGCTGCTGCTGCCCCTGGGGTGTCGGCATTCCGAATCGACCCGGACCGATTCCCTGGGGCGTTCTGGGTTGCCCCAGCTGATCCGAAAGCTCCGGGAGAGTAATGGTGGAGTGGAAGCGTGGAAGCAACATGCTGCGGTCCGTTTCTCGTACGCAGTGGAACTCGGGGGGCACAAGGGGAGGGTCGTATTCCCCGAGGTCGCTTTCCGGTTGGATGACTATCGTCAGCTATGGGCTCGTTGGGAGGGAGATCCGCAGCTGGTCCGGCTGCGGCTCGGCGAATCTCCGAGGATCCGCGGCTCACTTGCCCTGGGGTTTGCTCTCTCTTCCATCCCGTATTTTTTCTGCCTCCCTCTGGCATCCGCGACGGGCACCTGGGAGTTCCGTAGTCTAATCGCACCGCGCGGGACGGCGGTGCCGGCGGAGTTCGAGACGGTGCCTCAGTACCCCATGGCGCCCATCGGCCCGTGCCTTATTCAGGCCGACCTGAACGGCGACCCTCTCGCGAAGATCGTCTACAAAGGCAAGCACCCGTTCCTCGCGGCCCGGCCGCACAGCCTGGAGTTTCAAGACTACAAGAAGGTGAGGGGTGTAGAGATCGCTCAGCTGCGCACCCACACCGTACTGGAGCGCCAGGATTTCGACCCCTTTGCAGAAAAGACCCTTGAGAAAGGGACCTTTGAGGAAGGGACCTTTGAGGAAGAGAGCGACTTGCCCGCCTGGATTCTGCGCGAGACTTTGGGGAGGATTGTCTTCCTTTCGCAGGAAGAGGCGGATCAGCGCTATCCTGCGGTGGACCCCGAAGACGAAGCGCCATGAAGCTCCGGGCCTCACCCTGGAGCCTTCGAGCGCGGTGGCGCCTGACGCTTCTCACGGCGACGGGCCTGGTCGCCTTGCTGTTTGTTCTTTCGCGCTGGGTGCTCCTTCCCTACAGAGTCTCCGGGGGCTCCATGCGACCCGCTCTGGTGGGTAACGAGGAAGGAGACCCACGCGTTACGGGCGACATCGTGCTCGTAAACCATCTGGCGTATCTCATGAACGGCCCCGCAAGATGGGATGTGGTCATGCTCGCGCCCTCCGATGAGGGCGAGGCGGGCACTACTGAGGGCAACAGCGGCCAGCCCGCTGGACGTGTGAAGCGGGTCGTCGGTCTTCCCGGGGAGACCGTTGATATCCGCGACGGTGACTTGCGAGTGAATGGAATCGCGCAAGAATTCCCCGACCGGACCGGGAACGCGTACGTGGTCAGCAAAGGGTACTACGGGCACAATTCGGTTTCCTTGGGGGAGGACGAGTATTTCCTGCTGGGCGACAACTCTTATCTTTCCAGTGACAGTCGCCAGCGGGGGCCGATCCGCAGAAACCACATCCAAGGGAAGGTGGTGCTGGTGGTCTATCCCTGGGAGAGGTTCGGAGTGGCGCCTTGAACCTGCGGAATAGTGAACAGTGAATGAGGAATTATTGAGGAATAGTGCAGTGTTTTTTCCCCGAACACTGACCACGGGAACGGGAAGAAGCCCAGATTCCCGTAAAGATTGCCGCGCATTCGGGCGATAAACATATCCTGATGATCCGTGGACGTGCTCACCGCCAGCTGACCTCGGGCACAGTGGCTCTCCTCGGCGTCCTCTGGACGTTTTGGCCAGGTGCTGAGGCGACGGGACAATTCCCTGGAGGCGCTCGGGAGGTCCGGGCTGTCTGGGTCACGCGTTGGGATTACAAGACCGAGGAAGACGTTCGCAACGCCGTCCGCTGGACGTCCGCTCTGGGCTTCAACCGCATTTTTTTTCAGGTACGTGGGCGTGCGGATGCATTTTATCGGTCCAGCTTCGAGCCCTGGGGTGAGGAAATCGGAGGTCGTGACCCTGGATTCGATCCCCTCCTCGTGGCTCTGGATGAAGCCCGCGTAGCGGGCGTCGACCTTGACGCCTGGATCAACGTCATGCCGGGCTGGAAGGGCAGCCGGTCTCCGCGAAACCCGCGGCATATTCTTCACCGGCACCCGGAATGGTTTCTCGTGGATCTACGAGGAAAGCGTCATTTGAAGAACCCGAACGATTACACGATCCTGAATCCTTGCCTCCCCGAGGTGCGAGCCTATCTGGAAAAAATCGTTCGAGATATAACCGGCCGCTATCCAGTGGGGGGCATTCACCTCGACTACGTCCGCTTCATCGGTAGGGGAGGCAAAGCCGGCCACGATTTCCCTTATGACGCACGTTCGCTGGCTCTTTTCCAGAAGTATTCGGGGGGGGCTCCCTTCGGCAGAAGAGCCGCCTGGGACAAGTGGCGCCGGCTTGCCGTAAATACGGTGCTTCACCGCCTGGCAGAGGCTGCCAGGGCAAGTCGTCCCGGCTGCCGCGTGTCGGTAGCCGCGATTCAAGACTTCCAGAGGGCTCGGGAGGGGCTCTTTCAGGACGTCGTGACCTGGCAGAACGAGGGTTGGGTCGATGAGGTGTATCCCATGACCTACGTGCGCAGTCCCGCAGCTTTCGCCGCAAGGGTAAAGAACGTCTTGGGCGAGGGCCTCGAAGGAAAGGTCTTTCCGGGGATAGGAGTCCACCTACACACGCGGGTCGAAGAAACGGTGGGGCAGATCGAGGTCACTCGCGCCCTGGGTACGCGGGGTTTCGCCCTGTTCGCCTATGCGGGCCTTTTCCCATCGCCATCCCATGAATCCAAAAGCGACCCACAGCTGCGGCAATTGCGCTCCCGATTGCGACGAAAGATCTTCACACTGAACGGTGGGAGTCTGGCCGCGAACCGCTGGCCGGTTGCTTCGGCGCGTGAATAATCCAGCCATAGCGTATCGTACGCAGCCTCAAAAGTGCCGCTCACCGTGCCGCCCGCCGATAACGTTCGTGGCCATACGCCTCCCCATGGACTATTATCGGAGCCTCATGAGAGAACCCGTTTCTGTTATCGCGGCTCTGTTCCTGTGGGGTGTCGCTGCGGGCTGTGCCACCGACGTGCACACCGCCCTCGTTGAGGCCCAAAGGGGAGATCCAGAAAGCGTCCGAGCGGCGGTGATCGAGCTGGGGGTGCTCCTCAATGAGAAGGAGCAGGGGGGATATCCTTACGATGAGGGGGACCGGGCTGCCATAAGGTATCTCCGCGAGGTGTCCGAGAGCAGCAAAGACGCCTTGAACCGTGCCAATGCGATCGACAGCTTGCGAAGATTGAGGCGTCCTGAACTTACGGACCTGTATCTCGCGGGGCTGCAGGACTCATCGTGGGTTGTGCAAATAGAAGCGGTAAAAGCGCTGAAAGAAAAGCGTGAGCCGAGAGCCGTAAAGCCGCTCTCAGATCGCCTCGAGGGCGACATTCGCATGGAGGTTCGCGTTGAGATGCTCACAGCACTCGCGGCCATCGGTGGAACGGAGGCCCTCGAGACGCTTCTCTTTGTGTTTCTGGATTCCTCGGAGCGTTACGAGAACATGAAGCTTGCCGCCTACGACGGCGTCCGCTTGCTCAGCGGCGAGGATTTCGCGTTCCAGGACAAGGCCGCCTGGGAAGAGTACCAAGAACAGCGGTTTCCCGAGGCCGACTCTGGTGAAGGTCCCCCGGGAATTTCGCAACCTCTTCGGAGGGTCGGGTCAGGAACATCGTCGGTCGAGAGCGAACCACCCGAGGAGAAGGAGTAGTGCATCGGCGACGGGTAATTCTCATCGTCAAACTCCTTCTTGCAACGAGCCTCATTGTTTGGCTGGTTCTTTCGGGAAAAATCGACTTCACTCAACTCTCGAACGTCAAGGCGGGTTGGCCGTGGTTCCTGGCAGCGCTGATTCCGTTCGGCGTGGTGCTACTGATCGGCTCGTACCGCTGGCGCCTTCTTCTACGGGCGCAGAACATCCACTACTCCCTTTCGGAAGTTTTCTCGCTGAACATGATTGGCCTCTTCTTTAACCAGTTCCTGATCGGGACCACGGGAGGAGATCTGGTCAAGGCCTACATGGTGGCTGCCGAGCAGCCGGGTCGTCGTAGCGCCGGCGTCATGGCGGTTTTCGTCGATCGCGCGGTGGGTCTCCTCGTGCTGTTACTGGTGGCACTCGTGGCCATGACATTCAATCTGCGCCACATTCTCTCCGACCCGTGGCTCTCTTCAGTCGCAGCGATCGTGGCCGGCACCTTTTTCGCGAGCCTCCTGGGGGGGTACATCTTCTACTCCGAGCGGGTGCGCTCCCCCCGACTGGTGCGTGCGCTGCTCGAAAAGCTGCCTTTTCGAGCAAGCCTGGCGCGAGTGTCAGAGGCCGTTTACGTTTACAAGTTTCACCTGAGAGAGGTCGGGTTGGCGGTTTTGCTTTCCGTGATGGTCCACGTCCTGATCATTCTCATGAACATTCTTCTGGCCTGCTCAGTTCTCCAGATGTCGGCGAACTGGTTAGAATTTTTTTTCCTCGTACCGGTTGCCCAGATTGCCATGGCGCTACCCATCAACCCCCCTGGTGCTCTCGGTACTGGGGAGGTAATTTATGAGACGTTGCTCCCGTTTGCCGGAATTGCGGAGGGCGGCATGCTGATCTGTCTGCTCCAACGCTGCGTCTACTACGTCTGGGCACTTCCGGGTTGCATTTATTACCTGAAGCGAAAGAAACAAGTGGAGCAGGCCGTTGACGCGGCCCGCGCAGCTGATGAAGGGACCGGAGGGAATACCGGGTCGGGTCGCTCTGGAAGCGACGGGGATGGCGAGCCCCCGCCCGACGGGGATAGGGGTGTACGCGCGGGGATTGACGCGAGCGCTAGCGAGACGTAGTCCAAGCCAGTACACACTCGTTCATCCCTGGAGTCGCTGGCGCGGCCGCCGGCAGCTCCGTCGGGAGTTACCCGGCTTGCCTCTTCGAGCGTACAACTCAGGGAAGGGTCTCGAGCGGCGCTTCACCCTGGTGCATGCACTGGATACGAGAATCCCACGCTCCTACCACGGGCCACTCGTGGTGCATCTCTTCGACACCCTCTCCCTCCTGCCCCTGAACGCTCTTTCGAGCGCCTCATTTCGGAGTAAAAAACAGCGGGCATACCAGAAGATTGGTGCGCGGGCCACGGCCATCGTGACCCTTTCGGAGGCCGTACGCGATGACATCGTTAAGCGGATTTCGCCGCGGGCGAATGTCCTGGTGATTCCCCCAGGCGTGGATCCCCCTCCGCGCGATCTTTCCCCAGAGCGTGTGGCGACTGTCCTCGAAGCGTACGGCATCTCATCGCCTTTTCTGCTCTCGGTCGGAGCGCTCTGCCCTCGTAAGAATGTGGAAGCCATCGTAGAAGCTTTCGAGGCAGCCAGGTCCTGGCGGCCCGAGTTGAAACTCGTTCTGGTGGGGGAGCCGGCATTCGGCTGGGCGGGAAGCGCGGGCGAGGCCGCCTCGCGCCGTCGGGGAGGCTCCATCGTTTTTCCCGGTTATCTTCCCCGCGAAGCGCTCTGGTGTGCGTATCGTGGCGCAGCGGCCCTGTTGCACCTCTCCCATTACGAGGGCTATGGCCTGACCATTGTCGAGGCGCTGGCTGCCCGGACGCCGGTAGTGGCTTCGGGCAGGGGAGGCACCGTGGAAGCCGGAGGGGGAGCCGCCTGGCTGGTGAATCCCGACGACCCGCGGGAGGCCTTTGCCGCTTTGAAGCGGGTCCTCGAGGGCGGCGAACGGGTCGAAGAGCGCCGCGATCGAGGAATGCGCCACGCCGCTGGTCTTACCTGGGAAAAAGCCGCCCAGCGGATGGAGCAACTTTACCGGG
>Ga0315336_1003310_pt1 | contig 21792 bp, 16 predicted proteins | sample ASW5metaG_FD_204512 | JGI IMG/M metagenome (GOLD analysis project Ga0315336, IMG submission 204512) | Ammonia-oxidizing marine archaeal communities from Monterey Bay, California, United States - ASW #5 | ecosystem: Environmental > Aquatic > Marine > Intertidal zone | place: USA: California... | reverse complement strand
GCTTTTAAGAAAGGAATTTATGAATTCCGCCGAGAGGTAACTTCACGCATATGGAAAACCGGATATGATTTTCCCGCTGCTTTAGATAATCGAGTCCAAAAGATGGAAGTGCCGACCATCCTGCCGATGACGGTGCAATCATTTTTCTTCAATCTCCGCCGCCCGATTTTTCAGGATCACCGGGTCCGACGCGCCATAAATTACGCCTTTGACTTTGAATCTCTCAATAGAACACAGTTTTACGATGCATACATTCGTCAGAGAAGTTACTGGCAAACATCAGAACTAGAGGCAAAGGATTTACCTGGAGCTGCGGAAAGGAAAGTCCTTGACACATACAAACATAAGGTACCTCCAGAGGTTTTTTCGGACCCATTCATCCAACCAGTTACTGATGGCATGGGTAATGTCAGAAAAAACTTACTCGCGGCCCGTGATTTGCTTCGTGAAACCGAATGGGTGGAACGTAACGGAAAACTAGTTGACCCAGACACGGGAGAACAATTTGCATTTGAGATTATGCTAGTTCAGGCCAGCCTTGACAGAGTGGTCCTGCCCTTCGTGCAGAACTTAGAAAGATTGGGCATGGCTGTCGATCTTCGTATTGTTGATACTTCTCAATATTCGAACCGCATAAATGAATTCGATTTTGACATGGTCTCCATTGTCCAAAGATCGAGTCTAACGCCAGGCAACGAGTTGCGTGACATGTGGGGATCGGAAAGTGCCACACGGCCGGGTAGTGGCAACTTTGGTGGCGTGGCTAATCCCGTCATAGACTCTCTGATTGACCAGATTATTAACTCCCCTGACCATAAAACTCTTGTGACTTTAACTCGGGCGCTGGACAGAATTCTGCAATGGAACCACTATCGGGTCCTGACCTATGGAGCGCCGAACGAACGTTATAGCTTTTGGACTAACTTAAAATACCCGAAGCGGCATCCGGCAACTGGACTGGCTTTCGGCGATGCTGTACCAGTGCTGTGGTGGCATGACCCAGCTGCACCGGATGATGCCAGTGAAATGGTATCCGGCCTATCAACAGTGACCGCAAGTTACTCGCAGACCTTGGACAACGCCGCTACCGGATCTGAAAAACTAGAAAAAGACGAAGGACACTCCACTATGCTTGTCGCAGCAGGTGCTATAACTGCGGTGTTCTTGATTTGGTTTCAGTTGCGCCGCCGTGCTAAAAATGTTGAACGAAACCCACACCGCAAACCTTAGATGCAGTATTCGTAGATTCATATGTTCGCCTACATTGTCCGTCGGCTAGCCTTAATACCCTTCACACTGCTGGGTATTATCACCCTCAATTTCTTGATTGTACAAATTGCACCTGGGGGCCCTGTAGAACGGGTAATCGCTCAGGTACAAGGATTAGCTGTTGAAGCGACAGGAAGGTTTTCCGGTCAATCAGGGGATATTGCAAGTCGCAGCCAAGGAAAAGGGACTGCCACTCAGAGCACGTATAGAGGTGCTCAAGGCTTAGACCCTGATTTTATTAAGGAAATAGAGCGCCAGTTCGGCTTCGATAAACCGGCGCACGAGAGATTCTTCCTTATGGTTCGCAATTACGCGGTGCTCGATCTCGGGGAAAGCTTTTATCGATCAGATGATGTTGTAGATATTGTTTTAGAAAAACTACCAGTCTCTATTTCTCTCGGCTTGTGGTCTACGTTGATCATTTACCTAGTCTCCATACCACTCGGTATCCGGAAAGCTGTGCGAGACGGCTCGCGGTTTGATGTAGCCTCATCATATGCGGTGATTATTGGATACGCAGTACCTTCCTTCTTATTTGCCATTTTGCTAATAGTCGTATTCGCCGGTGGCAGTTATCTCGATTGGTTTCCCCTGCGAGGCCTTACGTCAAACAACTGGGACGAACTGAGCCTCTTTGGTAAGATACTTGACTACTTCTGGCACCTTACCTTGCCCGTAACTGCCTTAGTGATAGGCGGGTTTGCTGCATTAACAATGCTCACAAAAAACTCTTTTCTAGATGAAATCAACAAGCAATACGTTTTAACGGCCCGCGCAAAAGGACTCATTGAAAATAGGGTGCTCTACGGACATGTGTTCCGCAACGCAATGCTAATCATCATTGCTGGCTTTCCCGCGACATTGATTAACATGTTATTCACTGGCTCCGTGTTGATAGAGGTAATTTTCTCCCTTGACGGCCTTGGTCTGCTGGGGTTCGAAGCCATCATTAACAGGGATTACCCAGTCATCTTCGGCACGCTCTTTTTCTTCAGCTTGATTGGACTGCTGCTAAACTTAATATCTGACGTAACATACCACGTGGTCGATCCGCGCATTGATTTTGAGGGGCGCGCCACATGAACAAGGCTAGAAACGATTCTAGTGTTTCTGAGGAGACTGATCGACGATTCTCGTTGTCCCCCCTAAACCGTCGGCGACTTGCAAATTTTCGGGCCAATAGCCGAGGTTATTGGAGCTTCTGGATAATTACGACGCTCTTTCTTTTTTCGCTCCTTGCAGAGCTGATTGCTAACGACCGTCCTATCCTTGTTTTTGTCAACGGCGAGCTATTTACGCCAGTATTTGTCGACTATCCAGAGACTGAATTTGGTGGCGATTTTGCCACAATTGCAGACTACCGAGACCCGTATCTACAGAACCTCATCAAAACAAACGGTTGGATCTTGTGGCCGCCGATACGCTTCAGCTATGACACGATCAATTTCAATCTCTCAGGCCCCGCTCCATCACCACCTTCTTCGGAGAACTTGCTCGGTACCGACGACCAAGCTCGCGATGTGTTTGCTCGCCTTCTATACGGTTTCCGTCTTTCCCTTTGGTTTGGGCTAATATTAACTGTCGTGTCATCAACCATTGGCGTAGCTGCGGGCGCCGTACAGGGGTATTTCGGCGGCTGGGTTGATCTTTCCTTTCAGCGTGTAATTGAAATTTGGTCCGGCCTTCCGCAACTTTTCATCTTGATTATTGTGTCGTCAATTATCGCACCAGGGTTCTGGACTTTACTGCTTGTGTTACTTTTGTTCAGTTGGACATCCCTTGTTAGTGTCGTTAGGGCCGAGTTTCTAAGAGCACGGAATCTTGACTATGTCCGGGCGGCCAAAGCGCTAGGTATGGGTGACATGAAAATTATGTTCAAACACGTCTTACCCAACGCAATGGTGGCAACCATTACCTTTCTGCCGTTTATTCTTTCTGGATCCATCGTTGCTCTTACGTCACTGGACTTTCTCGGCCTCGGCATGCCGCCGGGCTCCGCATCACTGGGGGAATTGCTTCGCCAGGGCAAAGAAAATCTTCAAGCCCCATGGCTTGGATTTACTGCCTTTGCAGTTGTTGCTGCGACACTGACCCTTTTGGTGTTCACAGGAGAAGCAATACGTGATGCTTTCGATCCGCGGAAAAATTTTGCATGACCACCCCAAAACCTATTCTAAAGGTCAGTGACCTAAGTGTTACATTTGGGCAGGATCCAAACGCTGTGTCTGCCGTTAGGAATATTTCATTTTCCCTGCACAAAGGAAAGACTTTGGCGCTCGTTGGGGAAAGTGGATCGGGAAAATCCGTTACGGCCCTCTCGATAGTAAAGCTGCTCCCCTATCCGTTAGCTCGACATCCGTCGGGTAGCATTCGGCTTGACGGAGAAGAACTTATATCCGCACCCGAATCCACTATGCGAGGAATTCGGGGAAACCAAGTAGGAGTTATTTTCCAAGAACCAATGACCTCATTGAACCCCCTTCACACTATCGAACGACAGGTTGGCGAAGTTTTAGAGGTGCACCGGGGTATGGAGGGAACCAAATTGACCGAACGCGTTCTCAAACTGCTCCATTTGGTAGGGCTTAGCGAGGCAAAACAGCGGCTTACAGCCCTTCCCCACGAGCTTTCTGGGGGCCAGCGACAGCGGGTCATGATAGCCATGGCTTTAGCACTAGAGCCAGACATCTTGATCGCAGATGAACCAACCACAGCTGTTGATGTAACTATTCAGGCACAAATTCTAGAACTACTCAGGAGCCTTCAGGCCCGTCTTGGTATGGCTATATTATTTATAACTCACGACCTTAGTATCGTGCGAATTATCGCGGATCACGTGTGCATCATGAAAGACGGTAAGATTGTTGAGCAAGGTCCGGTAACAAAAATTTTCAAAGATACTAAACACCCGTACACAAAAGAGTTGCTTGCTGCAGAACTAAATACCACCCCAAATAAGAAAAAAGCCAACACACCAATCATTTCCTCAACCAAAAACATGAGAGTGTGGTTCCCTATCCAGAAAGGAATCATTCGTCGCACCGTTGGATACATAAAAGCAGTCGACGGCATTACCTTTAACCTTCATCAGGGCCACACCCTAGGTGTCGTGGGAGAAAGTGGATCTGGAAAAACTACTCTTGGTCTCGCTTTACTTCGACTAATCCGGAGCGATGGAGAAATCGTTTTTAATCAAAACCCCATACACGAACTTGATACGAAATCTTTGCGCCCGATACGTCGTAACATGCAGATTGTTTTTCAGGACCCATACGGGTCTCTGAGTCCGAGGATGTCGGTGGGCGAGATAGTTGGCGAGGGCCTATCTTTGCACACCAACGTGATGGGGGAGGAAAAACGCCATCTCGTTGTCGAAGCTTTGCAGGATGTTGGCCTCGATCCGGCAACCCAGAACAGGTACCCCCATGAATTTTCCGGGGGACAGCGGCAAAGGATTGCTATAGCGCGCGCCCTGGTCCTCAAGCCACAGTTAATGGTCCTAGATGAACCCACCAGCGCGCTCGACGTGTCAGTCCAAGCTCAAATTGTAGAACTACTGCGGGACTTGCAGGACCGCTATAATCTGGCATTTGTATTTATCAGCCACGACCTCAGAGTCGTGCGCGCCCTGGCTGATTATCTTTTGGTCATGAAAAATGGCAAAGTTGTTGAATCTGGTCCAGCCGAAGCCGTATTTAATGACCCACAACAGTCGTATACTCAGGCCCTCATTGCCGCATCCCTCGATTTGCGGGTGGCAGATGCCTCGCAGTTCGGAATCTAATTCTGTCTACATCTGAATTCGTTGTTGAGCGTTGCATTCTGATTAAGGCCCTTTTGAATAGACACAACATTCTCTAAGAATGTAAACCATGAGAACACTATATTATCACACGCTTTCACCATTCGCCCGGAAGGTTCGGGTGACCATGCACGAGAAACACCTCGAGTTTGAAGAACGTATCGAGGAGGATTGGTTACAGAATGACGAATTTACAACCCTTAATCCAGCTGGAGAAGTGCCTACACTGGCAGAAGAAGATGGGACCGTTGTCGCAAATTCAGCTGCCATTTGCGAATACTTGGAGGAAGTCTATGTGGAGCCCAGTCTAATCGGTGAAACAGCCAAAAAGAGAGCCGAAACGAGGCGTCTTGTTGGATGGTTCGACTCTAAGTTCTACCGGGAAGTAACCTGGACTCTAGCAGGACAGAAACTAGTGAAAAGGGTTACACAAAACGCAGCGCCGGACTCACGCGCGCTCCGCTCAGGACGCGAGAACATACACATCCATTTATCATATATTTCTTGGCTACTGGAACGTCGCACCTGGCTTGCAGGCAATACAATGACGTTAGCGGACATTGCGGCGGCAGCGCATCTTTCATTAGTAGACTATACAGGAGATGTGCCCTGGGAGGACCACTCTATTGCCAAAGACTGGTACGCCCGTATCAAATCACGACCGAGTTTCCGCGGTGTGCTAGGCGACTCCTTGGATGGAATACCGGCAGCACCTGTTTACGCCGACCTAGATTTTTAAGAATTTGTATTAATAATCTTAGCGAAAAAGGATCTTTTCAACGATCATTTTTGGGGGCGAGACGGCGTAAATTCAAGCGTGCAAAATGAGCTGCGCGACTCTCGGGATCTACTTCTACAATGTGTTCCCAATCACGCCGCGCTCGTGCCAGTTGGTTTGCTAACCGATATAAAATTCCGCGCTCAAGCAATGCATTAACATTGTCGGGATCTATGGACACCGCCGCGACCACATCGTGCATCGCCAATTCTTGGGCCTCTACGTGGCGATACGCGCTAGCTCTAAGCGCAAGCGCATCTGCGTTTTGGGCATCTTTCTCCAGCGCCACGTTGAGGTCGTCTATAGCTTGCCAGTAATTCTTAGCCGCGGCCAAAACCATCGATCGGTCGATATATAGGTCTGGATCAGACGGGTTCAGGCTTAGTGCCACCGTATAAGCAACGTTAGCCTGCTCCAACATTCCAGCCAATAGCCATGCCTGGCCAGCCTGTGCCAACATTCCAGCCCTTAGATTGTCCGGCTGGATTGAAGACCGAGCCATTTTATCCAATCTTCGAGCAGCTTCCTCAGCGTCTCCCAACCCTATCAAGGCTATAGCCTGACAGTGAGCCGCAGGCTCGCCGCCGCCCAGCTCTATCCATCCCTCAGCGGCTTTAAAACCTTGCTCCGGATAAACACGAGCAAGAGAAAGACAGCTATTGTAAGTGGCTAATTCGTTGGACACGTCAAGAATACCCGACTCCACCGACGTGCTATCAGAGGCATTTGCATACCCTAAGCTCGCAATAGCTACCAACGTATGCAGCAAGGACTTTGTCGCGAAAAAAAATCGTTGGGGAAAATTCCAGCCTACTAAGATCATAACCAAACCAGGAATATTAATTTGTCACTATTTTGAATACTTAGAGCGAGGGAGTTATTGAATTCTAGCAGACTTGCTCCAGAACTCCGAGTAGGCGGTCTATGTCCTCAGGACGAGATAAACGATGGTCGCCGTCCTTGACAAGAATAACTTGCACGTCATCACTTTCGATGGTGTCAGCCAGAGCAATGCTGGTACTCCAAGGAACATCAGCATCATTTTGTCCATGAATTAGCCTAACAGGACATTTTATCGGTACTCTTTCCCTCAGAAGCAGGTTACGGCGACCATCTTCCACAAGATGAAGACTTATCTCATAGGGTTCTTCATCGTGTTCGCTTGGTAGGCGAATAATCCCGTTTTTTAGAATTTCTGTTTTCTGTTTTGTAGAAAAAATGTTCCATAGCAAGTCCTCAGTAAAATCAGGAGCCGGCGCGACACCGATTAGCGCATGAATGCGGTTTGGGCGAGCTATAGCCGTCTGCATCATCACCCAAGCACCCATGCTAGAGCCAACTAGAACCTGTGGGCCATTAGTTAATTCGTCGCAAACAGCGACGGCATCTTCCGTCCAGCGGCTAATACTGCCCTTTGCAAAACTACCAGAGCTATCTCCATGCCCGTACATGTCAAAGCTAATGAAGGCGCGTCCCGTCTCCGCACAGTGGGACCTTAGAGATAGGGCCTTGGTTCCGGCACGGTCAGAGTTGAGGCCATGCAGAAATACAACTCCTGGCTGATCACCAGGCAATTTATCATAGACAATTGTCGCGCCGTCGGTCCGTGCTAGAATACCCGCAGTCCTGCCTACCCTTTTTTCATCTTGCATTATTGGCTTTGCCCGAAAGTTAGTAGACCATGTCATCCGATAAGCTCAAACATACCACTAAGAGGCATGCAAGAAAAAGTGAGGGCATTTGCCTTCAAGTTCTTCCGGCGCTGCACGGCGGTGGTGTTGAGCGGGGCACTGTAGATCTTGCCGGGCATCTAGTCACCAATGGTTGGCACTCTATCGTCGCCTCATCCGGCGGACCTATGGTGACAGAGCTGAAAAGATCTGGCACTCAGCACGTACTGCTGCCCCTCGCCACAAAAAACCCAATAACTATCATGAGAAATGGATGGCGCCTGGCGCGGTTGATTAAAGAGCTAAACGTTGATGTTATTCACGCCAGATCAAGGGCGCCTGCGTGGAGTGCTCGCCTGGCCGCGTCAGCCCAAAAAATTCCTTTAATAACTACATTTCATGGAACATATAGCTTTGGAATCCTTGGAATAAAAAAACCGTATAACCGAGTAATGGCTAGCGGCGATAGAGTTATTGGTATTTCTCATTTTATTCGTCAGCACATCCTAGATCACTATCCGGTTGAAGAAAATAAAGTCGAGTTAATATACCGCGGTATAAATCTCGAAATTTTTCAGCCTAACAATGTCAGTCCTGTGCGCATGATACAGCTAGCTAAAGAATGGCGCCTGCCGGACGGTGTTGTGGTAATCTTACTGCCGGGACGCCTAACATCCTGGAAAGGGCACAATTTATTATTAGATGCATTAGCTTATATGTTACGTAGCGAAGAAAATGAGTTAGCAATCCGCTGCATAATAGTTGGACGGGAACAAAAAGGAAGCAGCTACCGCAGCCACCTCGACGAACGCGTTGCCAATCTCGGTCTGTCTGGCTATGTACAAATCGTGGACGAATGTAAGGATATGCCGGCCGGATACATGCTTTCCGACGTGGTTGTTTCAGCATCTGAACGTCCAGAAGCATTCGGTAGGATCACCGCAGAGGCGCAGGCAATGGGTAGGCCTGTCGTGGCACCTGCCCATGGAGCCGCTTCGGAAATCTTGCGCGCCGGACAAACCGGTTGGCTTTTTACACCGAGCGATCCTATTTCGCTGGCACGGGCTCTCCGTAGAGCTCTATCTCTAAAACAGGAGGAACGTCGGCAAATAGCAACCGACTCCATAGGTTTTGTTGCCAAGCATTTCAACAAACATGATATGTGCAACCGAACAGTTAAGTTATATAGGACAGTTTTGTCAGGAAAATGAAGTCGGCCGCTGCGGGCCTTGGTGTCTATGACAATCCAGATACGGGGAAAATGGAAGAAATAATCATTTTGTCAATGCAGAGGTCGTGCGGCTGTTTATCTACACATTGGCCGAAGCACCTTATCGGGATAAGGCCTTAGCTCGATACAATGACAAGCCTAGAACCATTCCATCTCGAATGAACAGATTTAAAACATCATAGTCAGGCACGTTTGGAGATTTATTGAGCCACAATATGAATACTAATTTCTTTCGCACAGAATCGCTAACAGCAAAACAATGTTGCTTACAGTCGCTTGACACATCATCTTGCGGCCTTAGATTGCCCGCTCTCTGATGTGTGCCCGGAAGTAAAGGTTTAGCCATGGTTGCCATCACCCTGCCAGACGGCAGCGTGCGAACCTATAAAGGCCCCATAACGGGGGAGGACTTGGCCGCTGATATTGGTCCAGGGTTGGCAAAGGCTGCCTTGGCATTACGTATTGACGGTGAAATGTGTGACCTATCTAGATCCATTAACGAAGATTCTGAGGTATCAATTGTCACCAAGAAGGATGATGAGGCACTAGAACTAATTCGCCACGATGCCGCGCATATTATGGCGGAGGCTGTGCAAGAACTCTATCCGGGCACGCAGGTAACAATTGGGCCAGTTATTGAGAACGGCTTCTATTACGATTTTGCTCGTGACGAACCTTTTTCTACCGACGACCTAGCAGCTATAGAACATCGCATGAGTGAAATTGTAGCCCGAGACGAGAAAATAGGACGTGAGATATGGCAGAGGGACACTGCAATCGCGTACTTCCAAGGTATAGGTGAAAAATACAAAGCAGAGATTATAGAGGATCTTCCAGAAGACGAAGAAATCACCATTTATCGCCAAGGGAAATGGCTTGACCTTTGCCTCGGGCCCCACCTGCCTTCGACTGGTAAGTTGGGTAAGGCCTTCAAATTGATGAAGTTGGCCGGCGCCTATTGGCGTGGTGATTCGAGCAATGCGATGCTTCAGCGTATTTATGGCACTGCCTGGGCAAACGAAAAGCAACTTAAGGCGCATCTAATGATGCTGGAGGAGGCTGACAAACGGGACCATCGGCGTCTTGGGCGAGATATGGACCTTTTTCACCTCCAGGAGGAAGCTCAAGGCTCTGTATTTTGGCATCAGAATGGCTATACGATTTGGCTGGTACTTGAAAACTATATTCGCCGCCGCATCACAGATACCGGCTACGTAGAGGTTAAAACTCCCCAATTACTCGATGCCAGATTTTGGGAACAGTCAGGTCATTGGTCAAAATTTCGTGAGAACATGTTTGTAGTGCCCGATGAGGTTCCCAGCACCGAAGCAGATGGCCCTGTATTTTCGGGGGACGGCAAACTACTCGCGATCAAGCCCATGAACTGTCCGGCCCATGTCCAGATTTTTAAACAGCGCATCCGAAGTTATCGAGATCTGCCAATTCGCATGGCCGAATTTGGTTGCTGCCACCGTAACGAGCCCCATGGTGCACTTCACGGGTTGATGCGGGTGCGCCAAATGACGCAAGACGACGCACACATTTTTTGTCGGCAAGACCAGGTTACAGAAGAAACAGTTTTGTTCTGCGAATTGCTCGAATCTGTTTATCTGGATCTCGGTTTTGACAATATTACCGTGAGGTTGGCAACGAGACCAGAAGTAAGAGTTGGTAACGACGAGGTCTGGGATCTAGCGGAACAGGCACTAACCGATGCTGTAGAAGCTACCAGCCTAAACTACGTTCTGGCTCCCGGTGAGGGAGCATTCTACGGGCCAAAGCTTGAGTTTCATCTAAACGACGCCATCGGCCGCACCTGGCAATGTGGTACTATTCAATTGGACTTTGTGCTGCCCGAACGATTGGACGCATACTATGTGGGCCAAGATGGCAATCATCACCGCCCGGTCATGCTCCACCGAGCTATATTAGGATCATTGGAGCGCTTCATTGGCATCCTTATTGAACACTACGCGGGGAATTTTCCTTTGTGGCTAGCACCGGTACAGGTCGTCGTAGCAACCATTACAAGTGATGCCGATAGATACGCGGAAGAAGTACAGCACGAATTGAAGAAAGCCGGCCTTCGCTCAAAGCTGGACCTGAGAAACGAAAAAATCAACTACAAGATTAGAGAACATTCTCATACGAAAGTTCCAGTGATAGCAGTCGTTGGAAAAAAGGAGGCTGATGAGCGAACGGTCGCGCTCAGGCGCCTTGGAGGAAAACCTCAAGAAATCCTTGCGCTAGCGGAGGCAGCGGATAGACTCGCTTCGGAGTCGTCTCCGCCGACGGTAAGATGAGCGGTGGCAGTTGCAGCAACCATAACGGAAGATGTTTGAATCCAATCAACACTAACCAAAGTTGTTACTCTTAATGAAGGGAAGGAGACAGTTAAATCATTAGACCTGGAATGATGGCGCCACCGTCCAAAGATGGGCCACGCGTCAATGAAAATATAAATTCACCAAGCGTGCGCCTTATAGATGCAGATGGAGAGAACCTAGGCGTAGTAGAGATAGACCAAGCTATCAAAAGAGCGCGGGAGCTAGGTTTGGACCTCGTTGAAATATCTCCGAATGCAGCGCCGCCTGTTTGTAAAATTCTCGATCTGGGAAAATACAAATATGAGGCCCAGAAGAAGAAAAACGAAGCAAAGAAAAAGCAAAAGGTTATAGATGTAAAAGAAATCAAACTTCGTCCGAACATCGACATTCACGATTACGAAGTAAAAATGAAAAATATGCGGCGCTTTCTGGACGCCGGTGACAAGGTCAAGGTCACCTTAAGATTCAGAGGAAGGGAAATGGCTCACCAAGAAATTGGCATCAATGTGCTCAACAGGGTACGGGAGGATTTCGCTGAGGCTGCTAAAGTTGAGCAATACCCAAGAATGGAAGGCCGTCAGATGGTAATGGTCTTTGCTCCCCGTTAGATGCCTGCCAAACGGAGTAAGTCTTGCAAAGAATCCAATAGCGCATTATAACCCGCGCTTTCTTTAGGGTAATTGAGCCAATAAGGGCTTTGTAAATCCCCCAGCGGCGAGGCTTAGGGTCACGTTAAAAACGATGACAAAGGGCATGCCCAACCGCTAAACAGTAAACTCCGAAGACCAGGAAGGATGACAAAATGCCCAAAATGAAGACGAAGAGCTCCACCAAGGGACGCTTTCGCTTGACTGCATCTGGCAAAGTACGCGGCAACGTGGCCTATAAACGGCATTGTCTTTCTTCCAAACCACATAAAATGAAAAGAAAGGCGCGGGGCACAATAATCCTCTCTAAGCCCGACGCCGCAATCATTAGGAAGTTTATGCCGTACGGCTGATACTGACGGAGAAAATACAATGTCACGAGTCAAGCGTGGTGTAACTAAACATTCGCGTCATAAGAAGGTCCTCACAGCCGCCAAGGGTTATCAGGGCCGAAATTCAAAGAGTTATAAAGTTGCGCGCAACCGACTGGAAAAGGCACTCCAATACGCTTACCGTGACCGGAGAGTGAAAAAGCGGAATTTCCGTGGTCTTTGGATACAGCGTATTAACGCCGGTGCAAGGGAGCACGGCCTGACCTACTCTAGGTTTATGAACGGGCTTCGCAAATCCGGTATTGATTTGGATAGGAAAGTCCTTGCCGATATTGCTGTTCGTGAGCCCGAGGCATTCGCTACACTCGTTAAACAGGCCCAGGTGGCCCTCGGTTAAGTTTCAGGCGCAACAACGTCGTTCCTAAGAGACCGATAACAGGGATTTGGGGCCGCTGATTGGCAGCCCAACGCTTTGCGTTGTTCCGTGTACGCATGTAAGTTTTGGATCGGACATAACCGATGGAAAACACAGAAGAGCTAAAAGAGAAACTGCTTCGCCAAATTGAGCTGGCAACAGATATCCCTGCCTTGGAACAAGTAAGGGTGACATCCCTTGGCAGGAAGGGCCTCATAACGGAATTAATGAAAGCCCTTGGCAAATTAACCGCCAATGAGCGTAAGGCTGCGGGTCATAACCTCAACATCCTAAAAAATGATATTGCCAGCGCCATCGACGCTCGCCGCTCTAAGATTGACCTAGCGTTGTTGGAGGAGCGCCTAGCTGAGGAAGGCATGGATGTGACCTTGCCAGTAAGGCTGGACGACATTGGAAGACTGCATCCCATCAGCCAAACGATGGACGAGGTCATCACCATATTTGGGCAAATGGGACTAGAAATCGCCGAAGGACCGGACATTGAAGATGATTTTCACAACTTCACTGCCTTAAACATTCCTCCAGAACATCCCGCGCGGGCAATGCACGACACCTTTTTCTTCCCCCGTGACGAGAAAGGGGAGCAGTATCTCTTGCGCACCCACACCTCGCCAGTTCAGATCCGTACCATGATGAATCAAGAACCGCCCATCCGAATTGTCGCTCCTGGCCGAACCTACCGCTGTGATTACGATCTAACCCACACACCCATGTTCCACCAGATAGAAGGTCTCGTGATAGACGAAACCACCCATCTGGGACACTTAAAAGGATGTTTGGCAGAGTTTGTCCGGACCTATTTTGGCATAGATGAATTGCCGACTCGATTTAGACCCTCCTTCTTTCCCTTTACTGAACCCTCAGCAGAAATGGACATTGGTTGTTCACGGAAAAACGGCGAACTGAAGATTGGCGCAGGAGGCGAGTGGTTAGAGATCCTTGGATGCGGCATGGTTCACCCAAACGTGCTCCAAGCATGTGATATAGACCCCCAAAGGTATCGCGGTTTTGCTTTTGGTGTGGGCATAGAGCGGCTCGCAATGCTCAAATATGGAATACCGGACTTACGCACGTTTTTTGAGTCTGATTTGCGCTGGCTAAAACATTACGGATTCTTGCCATTGGACATCCCCACTTTACGGGGGGGGCTAGCGCGATGAAATTCTCGCTCTCCTGGTTAAAACAACACCTCGAAACTGACGCCACACTAGAGCGTATTGCAGACACCCTTACGTCCGTTGGCCTGGAGGTGGAGTCAGTTACCGACCCTGGGGCCGCATTGAGACCTTTTATTGTCGGTAGAGTGATTTCGACCGAACAGCATCCAAATGCGGATAGGCTCAAAATATGTAGAGTTGACACTGGAGAGGAGCTGATAAATGTGATCTGTGGGGCTCCTAATGTGCGGGAGGGGTTGAGGGTTGCTCTCGCAAGACCAGGAGACGTTATTCCTGAAAACGGTCAAAGACTTAAGAAAGGAAAAATCCGAGGAGAAGAAAGTCACGGCATGTTGTGCTCGGCGCGGGAACTAAACCTTGGTGACGACGAAGATGGCATTATGGAACTGCCTGAAATAAGTCCGGTGGGTACGCCGATTAAAGATTGTCTGGCCCTAGATCCGATTATTGACATTCAGCTGACACCCAATCGTGTCGATGCTTTGGGCGTCCGCGGTGTGGCACGGGACCTTGCCGCTGCAGGCCTTGGTGTGTTGAAGGATATGAATGTACCGGCGATAGAGGGATGTTTTAATAGTAGCCGCAGCGTTGTGATAAACCTTCCACCTGAGCAGAGCAATAAGTGTTCTCACTTTGTGGGACGCACCATCCGCAATATTAAGAATGCAGAAAGCCCGCAATGGCTAAAAGATCGTCTGAGCCAGATCGGCCTGCACCCAATTTCAGCTATCGTGGATATTACTCAATACATCAATATTGACCTAGGCCGTCCGCTGCATTGCTTTGATGATGACAAACTGAACGGCAATGTGGGTCCCCGTCTCGCTAAGGACGGTGAAATTATATTGGCACTTAATGATAAAAACTACGAGCTTTCGGATGATATGGTAGTGATAGCAGACGAGGCCGGAGCCCAAGCTATTGCCGGTATTATAGGAGGTAAGACCGCTAGCTGCGACAAAACAACCGTCAATGTATTCCTCGAATCGGCCCTCTTCGATCCCACCAACATTGCCACCACTGGACAAAAATTGCAGATAACTTCGGATGCTCGTTATTGTTTTGAGCGCGGGGTGGATCCCACATCCGGGGTTCAAGGAGCGGAGATAGCTACCCAAATGATACTGGAGATTTGTGGTGGAGAAGCATCCCATCTGGTTGTAGGCGGAGAAGAACCTGTTCAACGTCGCAAGATTTCATTTAACCCCATAAGTGTCAAAGATGTCGGTGGTGTCGAAATTCCAGAAAATGAAGTTAAAGACATTCTAATCAGACTGGGATTTAAGGTGGATACCTCAACGCCGTCGTGGGCCGTGATCGTACCTTCTTGGCGCGCCGATGTCAGAGCGGAACCTGATTTATTAGAGGAAGTGCTGCGTATTTACGGATACGAAAAAATCCCAGCTGTCCCGTTGCCCCGGGCACCAATGCCAAGACCGATATTGACGACCGCTCAGAGACGCACCAACTTTACGCGTCGAACTTTAGCCGAACGAGGATTGTACGAAACAATTACCTGGTCGTTTCTCCCAAGAGCCCATGCTGAACTATTTAAGGGGGAATTGCCTCTCATCACGCTTGAAAACCCAATTAGTTCCGATCTGGATGCGATGCGTCCGTCAGTCCTGCCAAATCTTATCGAAGCGGCCGGTCGAAATGCATCACGCGGGCTAGTGAACTGTGCCTTGTTCGAGATAGGACCCCGATTTGAAGGCAGCAAACCCTGGGAGCAAACCCTAATCGCTGCAACAGTTCGCAAGGGAAAAACAGGTCAGCGGCATTGGCTCAACTCTCCCCGGAATATTGATGTCTATGATGCCAAAGCTGATGCTTTAGCTGCACTGACGGCAGCTCAGGCGCCTGTCTCGCGTCTTCAGGTTTCCGGATCGTCAAATGGTCGGCCATCACCTTGGTACCACCCTAAAAGGACTGGAACACTAGCACTCGGAAGTACGATTCTCGCCGAATTTGGAGAAATACACCCGCAAGTCTTGGTTGCTATGGACGTTAGCGGTCCCATCGTTGCCTGCGAAGTATTTATGGACAGAATTCCTCAGCCAAAGAAAACAAAAAGAGGGGTTGCTCGTTCACCACTCACAACCTCGCAGTTCCAGTCGGTCGAAAGAGATTTTGCTTTCGTTGTAGACGTGAGTGTCTCAGCGGAAGATATACGGAGCGCCGCCCATTCGGCTGAAAAATCCCTTATCTCCCAAGTGAGCATCTTTGATGTGTACGAGGGTGATAAATTGGAGAGTGGCAAAAAATCTGTGGCGTTGGCCGTTACCCTTCAACCTCAGGAGACAACATTAACGGATGCTCAAATTGATGCTGTTTCTGAAAAAATCGTAGCTGCCGTGACCAAAGTGAGCGGCGGCCAGCTCCGCTCCTAACATCCTACGAACAACCCGCCAAATGACCAACCCGTCTCTAATTCGAAACTTCGCCATTATCGCTCATATCGACCACGGAAAGTCAACTTTAGCTGACCGCCTTATACAGCACTGTGGTGGCCTGGCAGAGCGCGAAATGAAAGAGCAAGTGCTAGATACTATGGAGTTAGAGAGAGAAAGAGGCATTACCATAAAAGCGCAAACAGTGCGCTTAAACTACAGTGCACAAGATGGACAAATTTATCAGCTCAACCTCGTTGACACTCCTGGGCACGTTGATTTCTCCTATGAGGTCAGTCGGTCGTTAGCAGCATGTGAAGGTTCGTTGCTCGTAGTTGACTCTTCCCAAGGGGTAGAAGCCCAAACGCTAGCGAACGTCTACCAGGCAATTGATGCCAATCATGAAATTGTTCCGGTCCTCAATAAGATCGATCTACCAGCAGCAGACCCTCAACGGGTCAAACAACAAATTGAAGATGTAATCGGTATTGATGCTGCCAGGGCTCTTCCAATTTCTGCTAAGACTGGGGAAGGTATTGAAAGTGTTCTTGAGCACGTCGTCAGCTATTTTCCCGCGCCTGGTGGGAATCCCGACCTTGCTCTGCAAGCCCTGCTCGTCGATTCATGGTACGACCCATACCTTGGGGTAATTATTCTCGTTCGCATTATCGACGGTGTTCTTAGAAAAGGCGCGAAAGTACGGATGATCTCGAACGGTGCGGTCCATCAATTGGATCGTGTTGGAGTTTTCACACCAAAGATGGAGGATAAGGAAGAGTTAGGTCCAGGTGAGATAGGCTTCATAACGGCGAGCATTAAAACTGTTGAAGAGACCCAGGTAGGAGATACCATCACCGAAGAGGGCCGGCCTACTGAAGTACCACTAGCAGGATTCAAACCATCGGTACCGGTGGTTTTCTGCGGCCTATTTCCTATTGATAGTTCTGATTATGAAACCTTAAGGGATAGCCTTGCAAAACTCCGGCTGAACGACGCCAGTTTTGAATATCAGGCAGAGACTTCGGCAGCATTAGGCTTCGGATTCCGCTGTGGGTTTCTCGGCCTTTTACATATGGAGATTATTCAGGAGCGGTTGGCACGCGAGTTCAAGCTCGATCTCATCACTACCGCGCCTAGTGTCGTATATCGGATTCACACGACCGACGGTGCTGTTGAAAAACTGCATAACCCGGCAGATATGCCGGAACCAACACGCATTGTGGCTATGGAAGAACCTTGGGTCAGAGCCACGATTTTAGTCCCCGACGACTACCTTGGTCCGGTGCTACAATTGTGTACGGAGCGGCGAGGGGAACAACTTGATCTAACCTATGCGGGAAACCGTGCCATGGCAATTTACAAACTACCACTTAACGAAATTGTGTTTGATTTCTACGATCGGCTTAAATCTATTTCCAAAGGCTACGCAAGTTTTGATTACACGATGGAGAATTATCAGGAAAGCAACTTGGTCAAGGTTGGTATCTTGGTAAATGCAGAACCCGTCGATGCCTTGTCCTTTGTCGTTCATCAGAATCAGGCGGAGAAAAGAGGTCGGCATATTTGTGCTCGCCTCAAAGACCTTATCCCTCGGCACCTCTTTAAGATTCCGCTCCAGGCCGCAATCGGTGGCAAAATCATTGCGCGCGAAACTATTAGCGCCCTACGCAAGGATGTCACCGCCAAGTGTTACGGCGGAGACATCACTCGAAAACGAAAACTTCTAGACAAGCAAAAGAAGGGTAAGAAGCGCATGCGGCAGTTTGGTAAAGTCGAAATACCTCAGTCAGCCTTCATCAACGCGCTACGAATGACTGAGGAATAAAAGACCTAGAGCAAGGATTGGCAGATGATCCAATACCATCAGCTAATCCGCAGAAATATGTTGATCTAAAAAGTGTCAACGAGAAACAAACAGCCGACCCCGTCTAGATTTCTCGCCACAAATGCATATCAAGACTAACCCGGCCGCAACACATACACTCCATACCGGCATCGCCATAACAACTAACACAATAGCGGACCACAAACCTCCATCTGATGCCCCATCTAAGAAGCTAGGTGTTGTACCTAAAAAAAATATCCAAGCCTCAGAAGTGGTAATACCGTTGTAAGTCCCAGTCCCGAACGCCATCACCGCCTCACCCAAAGCCAGCAATACAGCTGAGCCAACAAGTATCCAACCAAGAACGCGACCTATTAACACCAGAAGGCCAACCTCTAACTAAGTCATGCACCAGATACCACAAGATATCCTCCAACCAATTCGATTTCCAACAAAACTTTCATCAATTTCGATGAATAAGCATAACCGCCCGCCGTTGCATGTTCTCCCACCGTCCATTACGGTCGGCTCCCACTTAAAAGGGGGACCAAGGACATGGAGGGGTGGCCGAGCGGCTGAAGGCGCACGCTTGGAAAGCGTGTATGCGGGTGACCGTATCGTGGGTTCGAATCCCACTCCCTCCGCCACACCTCTGTTTCAACCGCTCTCAGGGTACACCCTGGGGTTACTTGAAAGACCAGTTTACCGGAGCATGGAAGAGCTATCTTCCTGCGCTTACCAACCCAGGGGTAACACCGCTACAACCCGCGGAAATAGAAGGTTCTGGGCAATCTCCAGCCGTAACCAAGGAAGACAATGTTACGGGCGATAATGAGCTGAAAGCCGCGAAAAACCTGGATTGTAACGACGTTACGGCAGAGAGCACCCCACTCATAAGCGCGGAGGCAATGCAGCAGCAGATGCGCGAACAGGATGATAAGATTGCGAGGCAGAAATAAGTGGACTCAGAGTTTACGAGAGAGCTAGACGAGATCACCGGTGAACAACTTCCTCCATTGCTTTATGATTCTCTGTCATGCTAGATCCATTGGCACTATGGTGCGACTAAAGGTAAGGTGTTTAAAACTCGAAACATTTTAAGAGATGTTCGATTAATAGGGGGATATTGAGGCATGGGAGGCACCACAGGCAAAGCATTAGGTGTAGCTGTTCTAACCGCTTCTATAGTTGTTTCGCCAGATTTAGTGGCACCCGTGCTTGCGCAGGAACTTGTTGTGGAAGAGATCGTGGTATCCGCCCGAAAAAGGGCGGAGAATCTGCAGGATGTTCCGCTGTCCATCACGGCACTGACGGCTGAAGACATGGCCCGACGCGGTGTCAACGACATGGAAGGCCTCGCTCGTTTTACCTCCGGTCTTATATACGAAGACCTATCGACAACTTTTAATGGTGTTATAACCATAAGAGGCCTGGCCCAAGCCCAAGTCCAGAACCGGGTAATGAATGTCGCGGTTTTTGTCGACGGCGTTCACGTCCCGCGTAACTACGCCGTTGACATGGGGATCAGCGATTTTGAGCGTATAGAGGTGGTTAAGGGGCCGCAGAGCGCTCTCTACGGTCAGAATTCGTTTGCTGGCGCCATCAACTACGTCACCATCAAACCATCATTGAGCGATGTTCAGGCGACGTTGACGGGTACATTAGGTACTGCCGGACGGGCCGACTATAAGTTTTCTGCTAACATCCCGGTAGTGGAGGATTTATTCGCTTTCAGGGCATCTTACGCTAATACACAATTCAACGGTAACCGGAGCAACAACTTTCCCAATATTACCAAGCGTCTTGAAAAGACGGGCGGATATGATCGCGAGGCTATTACCTTAGGGGCCTTGCTGACGCCGGCAGAAGGAATCGACGTCGATTTCCTCTATAAGCGCATTGAACGCTCAGAGGAGGTCCGACCCGGTTATACCGTCTCCGGAAACCGAGCTGAGATCCTCCACAATTGCGGGGCACCCATCCCGACGGGACCTGCTGCTGGCAACCCCTCGTTCTATTGCGGTGAGTTGCCTGACACGGCAGATCCGTTCCAATCGGCGGCGTCTTTCCGGAGATCGGGAGATCTTTTTGCTCCTCAGCCCGGTAGCGACACCGAGTCAGAAATCTACCGCTTCGGCGTTGGCTACGACTTCGACGAAGAATGGCGCTTTAACTACACCTTTGGCAAGGTGGATGCTCGCGGACAGGAGATTGCCCATATTACCGACGATCCTGCCGGCTTTGGTGTTTCCACCTCACAAAAAGAGGGAGGTATAAACGACTTCGAGAGCCACGAAGCGCGAATCTCGTACGCCCCCGTAGACAGGCCTTTTTCCGCTGAACTAGGGTACTACCGAGCCAAGCAACAAGATGACTTTGTTTTCAGTCTTGGCCTCGTGTTCGGATTTCTTGGACCTGCTAACGTCCAAGACACCACCAGCGGTATTCTAGACACCACCGGATTCTTTATTCCGTTGCGCAACTTCGTGGTGAATGAGACCACTGATGGATTGTTCGGGAGGCTTAGCTATAGATTTGCAGACGACCGCACGTCCCTGACAGTTGAGGCCCGCAATACATGGGTCGACGTGGACTTCCTCGATAATGTTGCCGGGGCTGGAGGACAGAGCAACAGTTTTTCAAGCTTCACCCCACGAGTCACGCTCGAATATGACGTAACGGACGATAGCCTGCTCTATGCCTCCATTGCCCGCGGCGTGAAAGCTGGCGGTTTTAACGGTTTCGTTGCCGGACCTGTTTCTCTACTGCCCGACGAACAAAAATTTGACGCGGAAAAAAACTGGACCTACGAGATTGGCTCTAAGAGCACACTCATGGACGGACGGCTGACGCTCAATGCAGCGGCTTACTACGTGGATTGGTCGGCTGTGCAGATCCAGTCCATACCCACCAACTTCGATAGAAATAACCTTACGATAGGCACGGTGGCTCCGACCATCTTTCTTAACGTCGGGGATGTAAAGAACTACGGACTTGAGGTTGATGGTTCTCTTTTACTCGATGAGAACTGGAGTTTTAACTACTCCTTGTCCTCCTCCGATCCGACATACAAGGATGGCAGTAAATACGGCCAGTTCGTAGGTGTTTGCGCCGGCATTGTTTGCCCGGCGGATGGAGATGTCAGTGGTAAAAGCGTATCGCGCCAGTCCAGGTATATGGCTGCTTTGGGTTTACAGTATGAAGGTACCCTCGCTAGCGACTATGAGCTTTACGCCCGCGCCGACCTGACCTACCAATCCAAACGCTACGTCGATGCCATGAACCTTGCATATGCGCCGTCACGCACCAACGTCAGCGCAAGCGCTGGCGTTAGCGGCGATAACTGGTCCTTGACCGCTTGGGGCGACAACTTGCTAGATTCGACCTACGTTACCAGTGCATTGTTCATCATCCAGTTCCGCCGCTACGGCCCCGCCGTCAATGACGGAGCCACCGGAGGACTAACACTGACACTTAACTATTAGTGCATTACTTGCTCATTTGATGGACGATGAGGCCCGCACGTCACTTTGAGAATATCCGCTTATAAACGTAGAGAGGTATAGCGGTAGGCGTAAGTGCGGGTGTTTGTGGTGGTGTTTTGGTGGAGATCCACAGGCTACTAGTACGACACAGCGTTTCACCCCCACATCTTCTCGCAGATTTCCATGCGTTCGTTTTCAGAGCCGAGGAAGGTGAAAGCCCCGGCGCCGGCGTAAGGTTCGGCACGGACGGATTGTGGTTCGGAGAGCACGGTAGCAAGGTTGCTTTCGGACACTGAACGAAACACGGCATCGATATTGGTGCAAGAGTAGGTTGTCATACAACAACCGGGATCGAATTTATCTGCGACCGCAGGAAGCGGGTCCATAACCTCTCGTTCGAAAGTTCGCATTTCGATACCGTC
>Ga0315336_1003309_pt1 | contig 21794 bp, 17 predicted proteins | sample ASW5metaG_FD_204512 | JGI IMG/M metagenome (GOLD analysis project Ga0315336, IMG submission 204512) | Ammonia-oxidizing marine archaeal communities from Monterey Bay, California, United States - ASW #5 | ecosystem: Environmental > Aquatic > Marine > Intertidal zone | place: USA: California... | reverse complement strand
CTTGGCTGAATTCGGGATTCCTCTCGCGATATTGACAGCGGGTTTCTGAATGGGAGGTGGGTCTGCTTTCGGTTTAACTATAGGCTGAGCCGGCGCCGGTTCTTCTACAATATCTTCTGTTTTAGCTGAGGTGATTGGGATTTTAGTTTCTTCGACGGTACGTGTTGGCGAAGTGTTCTGGCCGTTTTTCGCTGTTTGGATCGTGGGATCGAATTTGCCAATGATGACTCCCAACAGAAAACACGCCAACCCAAACACGAGCAAGATAGCCATCCCGATGACCAATTGCCCGGGCGACAATTCGGCGGTGTATTTTTCCTGCGAAAAAGACGAACGCGATCGCGCTGGAGTTTTTGCTTTAGCCATTGAGACCTGCTTCTTGCAGTTGTTCGGACTCGTCAGACGATTGAGGTTCTTCATCGGTGGTTTCGTCATCCGAGACTTCCGGAGGCGCTTCGAGTACGGCCAATTTTTTCATCAATTCCAAACGTCCTTCTTCAAGTTCGTCGTGGGAAAGTGAAGGGTCTGAGACTTCGATGAGTCGATTTCCAATTTTATCGTTGAACAGAATCAACGCAGTATCATCATCCGGGTTAATCGTTTCTTTGATCAGGCGAAATACTTTTTGGCGACGAAGTAATTGGGCGGCCAAATAGGCCTGAGCCAATGAAAGACGGTTTTTCGTATCTTCCACGCATGCGTAAAATGTTTGACGAAGTGGACTAAATGATTCTTCAGGTTCCTTTTCAGCGACTTCGGGATCGTAGAATTTGTTGGCCCAGCTGGAAAATGCAACCTTTTTATGTGAATCGCCCCAACAGGTCGGACAAAAATCCTCCCGCACTAATAGTCCTTCGATCGGCAAGATTCTTGACAACACTTCTTGTTCATGGGTGAACGAAGTATTGCATTCGTGACACATTTTGGAACTTTTACTTATTTTTATATCCATGGTACTCCCTTTTGGTCAAAGGGTTTTACTTAATTTTTAGGGTTATGTCAAGGATTGTATCTCAACTAAAATGGTTTTTCTAGTTTTGATTATTTTTTGGGTTTTTTACAATTCCGCCTCCTATTTTCAAGAGATCGACCAGGATTTTTCGGGGCGTGTCGAGGATATTGAATGCTTCACTCGACAGTTCGAGGGCTCCGTGGACCAGAGTCACGCTTGCGGGGGGGAGCTCCGCCAATTCACCACGAGGTCTGAACGTAGGGCCGCCGATGTTAAATGCGAGATCTATATCCATCCCGGAGAGTTTATGTCCTTGCAAATTAAAATTGGAGCTCAAAGCTGGAATTGATTCCGCCAGTTCCGGAGAGATTCCTACCTTAATTTTGTAATCCAAATCTCCGTCGCGAATGAATTCGCCCGTACCGTCCAATTTCATTCCATCAGCATCCAATTTTAAACTCGGAGTTCGGGTTTTATCTCCATCGAATTCCACATCCGACCGGAAAAATGAAAAATTCATGGTTGGGGGAAGGGCGGAGCCGGGATTGTCCATATTTCCTTGCAACAACGCATATAAAAAGTCGGAGGTGAAATTCCCATTTTTCGCTTCGAAGAATCCGTTCCCTTTTAATGTGTTCGGATCATCTTTATCCAACGAATACGTGACTTCGCCGGTCATCTCTCCCGTCATTACATCCGGGTAATTCAAGTGACTCAGAAAGTATTCGGAAGGTACATTCGACCACGCGACGGTCGCCGCGTATTCGTTCTCTGCGCGTTTGGCGGCGTACGTACCGGTCATGCTTCCATTTCCGATATCGGCGAAATAATGTTTGAAACCAAAGGTGTCTTTGTTGCTATACATTTCGCCTCTGAAATTTCGTCCCTCCCATGGCGGCAAACTCAACCGTTTGCTGCTAAATTTATAGGTCCATTCTCTTTCACGAACAGGCCATTCTTCGGGAGGCGTAATCGGCACCAACCAGGCTTCAGTGAAAGGAGGCATTTCGCCGGCCTCGGCCTTAAGGACCAGGTTGCCGGTGTTCCGTTCGCCGTTCTCCAACTCCAAGGAACATAACGTGTTCTGGAAGCGCAATGGTGATTTGGCGTTGGGTGCTTCGGCCAGAATCGTAATATCGTCGATAAAAAGACTCATTTCCTGTTGGGTGGCACCCAATTCCCGGTTTGTGGAATCCCACGTGAGATGCCCCCACATACCGCTTCCGCCCGTAATTTCGTATGGTAAATTTAGGCATTTACTGATCGTATTAATGTCGAGTTCGTTTGACAGTAAAGATACGTGGTCGAGGGCAAAAGTTCCTTGCGATTCACCTTCTTCTTGATAAGACATTTCTAACGTGGCCTGCAATTGAGACGAGGCAATATCAGAATCGAAGTGCACGGAAATACTTTCTTCAGGAATCATTTCCAGATGGACGGCGCCAACGGCTCCTATGCCCGGCGGTTTCGTGAACCACCACTGGTATCCCCAATCCGTCTGTGTCGCGTCAAGATAGGCTTCCACGATATATTTGTCTTTGAGCCACTGTATCTCTGATTTGATGTTCAGCGCGCCAGCCAACGTTGTGTTCTTGATCTTATCTCTGAACGCAGTGTTTTCCAATTCATTTAACATTCCATTGAAGGTCGCTTTGCCGGTGCCGGTGTCAAGATCATAGTCGAGTGTCGCCACGAATGAATTATCAAAAATTGTCGCATTCAGAGGATTCAAAAGTAAGCGATCTTCTTCGAGGGTCAATGTGCCTTTAAGGTCTTTCGCTTCCAATTCGAACGCTGAATGAGTCGCTTCGCCGTCTTGAACATCGATAGTCGCCGTGAAAACTTCGTCGGTCGAGTCCCATTTTCCAGAGACTGAACCCAGATCAAGCCGCAGCGCGGGAAGCTGGGAGTCGTCAGGTTGGAACGTGAACAGGCCCGATTCCGCCATCAGCTCCGCATGGAATTCCGGTTCGTCCGGTGTCCCCCTCAAATTGAGCTCGAGGGAATAAGGGGAGTTCAGTGCAAATTCAGCGTCGCCCCATTCCTCAATAGGATTACCAACGAATTCATTCACAATGTCCTTCAGAGGGAAGCGTTCGGCTTCGAATTTTAGATCGAATTCGGGGTCTTCCGAGGAAAGCAGAATCTGGCCGTCCAACTGCCCTTTCCAGTCTTTCGATTCAACAGTCGCATTCGTGATTGTGAATCCTTTGAATCTGGTTTGATACGTTGCGAATAGGGACATGTAGCCGGTTTGTGTTTCGATGTACTCTGGTTGCTCCCGAAGGACAACGTCTTTGAAGGGAACACGTAGGTTGAAAATGACTGTTCTGCTTGTTCCGCCGAATATTTTGATTTCCGGAGAAATCTCGCCGTTGAGAACAAAGGGTTGTTCACTGTTGATCCAATTGTTCACGTCTTCGTGGGTGAGACGTGAACAATCCGCACTGACCGTGAAGTTCTCCGGAGACACGTATTCGATATTAATCGCTATTTTTTTCTTCTTGTCACGAGCGTAATACCCGTCGATGCCTCCCGTGATTTTTGGAGAGTCCATGAGGCGGGCGATATCGATATTGGCGCGGCTAAACGTTATCGGAGTTCGGCCGGTTTGATTGACGCGGATGGTGCAAAATTTTCCACTAATTCGGAACGGGGCGTCGGAGGTTTTGACCGTGGTTTGGAATGCTCCGGGGCGTTCCCAATCAGGATTGAGCCATTCCCCCGATTGTGATGGGTCCAGCTCAATCGTAGCTCCGTCCATGGTGATACGATCCAACGTAATTTTTCCGTATAGCAACTCTGTCAGATTGATGTTCACGTAGGCCGTTTTCGATTGGATGTACATAGAAGGGCCATTGGGGATTGGCCAATTCAATTCGACATCTTCGATTCGCAAACCACGCAGGCCGTTCAGGCTTATATCACCAAATTCGAGCGTGCCGTCGATCCGGCTCTCGATCTGTGCTCGGATTTCGTCTTCGTAATCGTCTAGTTTGTAATTGGAATACAAAGCCCCAACGACAAATAATGCCGTTAGGGCTAGTAAAAAGAGTAATCCGATTCTGGCTCCGCGAGTAAATTGGAACTCGGGATGTTCTTCACGCGTGACTTTAGACGGCGCTTGAGGGTTCTTGTTGGGGAGTGTCTTTTTCGTCATTTACATTGCCCCATTCAATACCTTTTGCGACCAGAATCTTGCCACGTAGTTCCTCCGTAATATCTGGATTGTCGCGCAGAAATTGACGCGTATTTTCTCGTCCCTGGCCCAGGTTTTCACCGTTCATTGAAAACCACGCGCCGCTTTTCTGGATGAGTTTTTCATCAATCGCTAAGTCGAGAATATCTCCATGATAGGAAATCCCCTCTCCCCAGAGTATATCAAATTCCGTTTGTTTGAATGGGGGGCTGACCTTATTCTTAACGACTTTAACCCGACAGCGGCTACCGACGACCTCATCGCGTTCTTTGATTTGAGCGATTCTTCGGACATCCAGCCGCACGCTCGAGTAGAATTTGAGTGCACGTCCCCCTGTAGTCGTTTCCGGACTACCAAACATTACGCCGATTTTATCACGAATTTGGTTAATAAAGATAACGGTGCCATTCGAGCGGCTAATAGAAGCCGTCAGTTTGCGGAGGGCCTGGGACATGAGGCGGGCGGTTAGACCCATATGAGAATCGCCCATATCGCCTTCTACTTCTGCACGGGGAACGAGAGCGGCTACGGAGTCAATGACGATGACGTCTACAGCGTTGCTACGAACCAGTGTTTCGCAGATTTCGAGGGCTTGTTCAGCCGTATCAGGTTGCGAAACAAGGAGATTATCGATATCAACGCCGATTTTCTGTGCAAATCCGGGGTCCAAAGCGTGTTCCGCATCGATGAAACAGGCGATTCCGCCTTCTTTCTGGGCCTGGGCGACCGCATGGAGTGCTAGAGTTGTTTTACCTGATGATTCTGGGCCGAATATCTCCACAACCCGTCCTCTAGGTAGACCACCGACACCGATGGCAATATCGAGAGAAAGGCTCCCGGTAGGAATGGCTGGCATATCGGCGATCGCATCGGAATCTCCCAAACGAACCAGAGTGCCTTTACCAAACTGTTTGTCCAACTGATTCAAAGCCACATCAAGGGCTTTTGTTTTTAATTCAACCACATCACTCTTTTTGTTCGCCATCGGGAATCTCCTGAAATTTACTGAATATTTGTTCACCTGTGCGAATATTAACTTATTTATACCGGGCTGTCAAGAAAAAATTTCTAATGCTCTTTAGGCAGGTATAATTGGGTTCGATAGCCGAAAATCCGGGAAGGGGTTTACCTGCATGTTATCCGTTTTTGTAGTTACTTTAGCTCTAGCGAATCCGATTTACGAGCGAGACGAAGAAGAAATCAGCGCGTATTTGAATGAGTCTTCGAGCCGCCATACGGCATTTACCGAACACCTCAAAGGCGTGATCTTGGATACGGTTGGGACTCCTTATCAGGACGGCCCGCTGGGCGAAGGTGAATCGGGCAAATTCGATACAGATCCGTTAATCGATTTACGAAAGGTCGATTGCGTCACGTACGTCGAACAAACGGTGGCGATGGCGACGTCAAATTCCTACGAAGACTTGGTTCAAAACCTTCAACGGATTCGGTATCGAAACGGCGAGGTCGGCTTTGAACATCGCAATCATTTCATGATCAGCGATTGGATCAAAAATAATTCATGGTGTCGTGATGTGACTTCCACGCTGCCAGTGGATACGCTTCGTTTGGAACGAACCATCAGCAAAAAAGATTTCTTTGAAAAGGTTAAGGCACCGGGTTTAGGCCTTTCGGAGAAGAATGAACAGGTAGTGGTGAATGTCGTACCACCGGGCCAAACTTCCGCCGTCGAAAAAAATATTCCTGACGGTTCCCTGATTGTTTTCGTAGGGAAAATCGATTGGCTGTTCGCGCTGCACTGTGGCGTTTACATTCGTGACGAACATGGAAAGGGGAGTTTGGTGCACGCCAGTTCCAAAGCCGGTGAAGTCATATCTATGTCCTTAGCCAAATACATGGAAGACCAAAAAAATCGTTATCTGGGTTTCAGCGTCTACGAAATGGATCGGCCCGACTGGACCAAATAGTTCGGCGCCGACGCTCAAGCAAACAGGAGCATCTTTTTGAAAAATACCTTTTTTTCTCCTGAGATCCGCGTTTTACCGTTCAGTGAGAAACGTCTCATATTACGAATACGATTTTTGTATTGGGAAATTGAACTTGTCCATTCTTAGCCTTAACCTTGTGAAACGCTCCAAAACAAGGCCAAATCTATGCGTTTTTGTAAATTATTGACAATTATAAAAAATAGGCGAAAATTGAAAAAATAGAGTACAATGAATACGGGCAACATAAGGAAAAATTTGTATGCCTATATTTATCTACATCGACCCGACCGAACAACTCATCGTCGGTACTGCCAAAGGCCATATTTCCGTTCAGGAATCACTGGCGGCGATGGACGAAGTCGCCGAGATGGAACCCTTCGACGAGGGCATAAACATTCTCTGGGATTTCCACGAATCCGATCTTGATACGGCTCCCGATTTCGCACTACCCGAACCCAATTCGATTTCAGACGGCGCTCGGCATGGGAGAACTGCGATTGTGGCGCCTCCCGGTAATCAAACCAATCTTTTACAGACCTATGAATCCTTTACCCACGAACACGGGTACGACTGTATGATTTTCGACTCCTTCCAGGAAGCCCATAGCTGGGTGTTGTCGCAGAATTAAAAGGGGCGGTTGACTCCGCTGGTGGCTGAAGGGGCGTACGGGATGTGCGCCCGGCACAGAGATTGGTTGTCTGTTTTCCTTCGCTCTCGTTTTGGAACGTCGAAATTAAATTACTCTAATCGTCCCGCCCTCGTCAGACGTTTCGTGGATAGTGCCGATTACGGTCCCCACGTTTCTAGTAGTCGCGATGTGAGCGTCTTTTTCGGCTACGGCCGCGAGTAATCCTCCTGAAGTCTGAGGGTCGAAGAGTAGGGGGTATGCCGGATGCTTGGATGCTTCCGACCGATTCGAGATCTTCGATTCACTGATAAGGTTTTGAGGGTATAGCGTGCTGAAAATTCCATTAAGGGAACACTCGAGCGCGCCTTCCAGGATCGGAACTTTATCTAACTCCAAGTGCGCTTGAAGGTTTGAGCCGTGAAGCATTTCTGCCAGGTGACCGGCAAGTCCGAATCCTGTTATATCCGTCATGGCATGGACATCCGCTTCCAATGCCTGATTGGCATATTTGTTTGTCTTTACCATTTGCTCGATTGCGGCATCGAGCCAATAGGTGCGAGCCTTTTTTTGCATATCGGCGGCGAATAAAACGCCCGTTCCGATTGGTTTGGTCAGAATCAAGACATCGCCGGCGCGGGCACCGGTTTTGGTTGGTCGAAAATCAGGATCTATGGTGCCGTTTATGGTAAAACCAAAGCTGAGCTCGGTTCCTTCTGCGGTATGGCCTCCGACGAGGGCAACATTATCCGCTTCGAGGACTTCGTTCGCTCCGGCCAGCAATTCGTAAAGGATGGCTCCCTGCTGCACGTCTGAGCCATGCGCGAGGGTAACTGTTGCCAGTGCGTTATGGGGGGCAGCTCCCATGGCGTAGCAGTCGCTCAGGCAATGAGACGCGGTAATTTTTCCAAATAGAAAAGGGTCATCGATGAACGATCTGAAATGGTCCACTGTATGAACGATTCCTGCGTTGGGCCCATAATCGACGACGGCCGCGTCGTCCGGATGTTTCAACCCGACGACAATACTGGAGTGCTCTCTTACGTCAATTTTCGCAAGTGCGCGCTCCAGCAGTGATTGACCCACCTTGGAACCGCACCCGCCGCAATACATGGGCGCGTCGGACTCCATCGAAGTGTGCGCGGCCATCTCCATTTCATACATCCTCATAAACTTTTGATCAATGTGATTTTTCCACGCCCACACCCAGCCGCCCTGAGCGGCGAACGAACCCTTCGATGCAATCGCGTTGGTGTCGCCGGTACCTAACAAGCTCAAAAATTGTTTTTGCGGCTTGAATTTTTCGAGCGGTTTGTTTTCCACAGCGGCTCTAATGTTTTGCGCCAGATAGGGCCCCTGGCGAACGGCAAATACGCCGGACTTCGGTCTGGGAGTGGACTGCATCGTTGCAATGTCACCTCCGGCGAAGACCGTCGGGTTGGAGGTCGACTGTAAATAGTCATTCACCAAAATAAATCCGTCGTTGTCGGTTTCAATTCCAGAGTTTTTGATCCATTCGGGCGGCGAAGCGTGAGTTGTCCAAATGAGCGCCTCGTACGGTACGGTCGAATCGTCCGCCAGATAGATCTCATTTTCTTTCACTGAGACCACTTCCAGGCCGGTCATAAATTTTATGCCCCGCTGTCTAAATTTTTGGAGGACTCGTTTTCGCACGCCTAAATTGTGAGTGGGGAGGAGGCTATCGGAATTCGTGATCAATTGAATCATCGGTGAGTCGATGCCGGTTGACTGCATGCGATGATGCATTGTGAGTGCCAATTCGACGCCTCCGGCACCACCACCGACGATGACGACCGGGTACTTGGCTTGCGCCTGCGCATCTTCTAAGAGTGATTCGAATCGTTGTAAGAATTGATCTACCGGTTTCGCGGGGATGGCAAATTCGAGAGCGCCCGGAGCATCGTCCCACGCCGGGCGAGATCCTGTATTTACCGATAGGAAATCGAAAAGGACAGGAGGGCGACCGGGGAATTGAAGTTGTTGGTTATTTAGGTCCAATCCGATACATTCAGAATGTACGACTCGGGCGCCGCACGCCTTCGCGAGGGCTCGCACATCAATGTGGATGTCCGAATAGGAGTAATGGCCGGCCACGAATCCGGGCAGCATCCCTGAATAGGGTGCCAGAACGTCCCTGGTCACGACTGTTATGTCCGTGTCCACAGGACGTTCCAATGCGAATTGCCGGAGCACTTCTGCGTGACTATGTCCGCCGCCCAATAAAACCAGTTTTTTCATAAATGCCGAAATCCGAAGTTAAGAAGGAGATTGTGGCATAAACGGGGCAGGGGACTCCAAGTTCCGACCTTGTTCGTGGCCCTGTTCGAGAATGAAAAAAGCCACAATCTCCGCTTGAGAAGACTGTGGCAAAATGAAAACCCTTCTGGTTTCTAAATTACACTTTGAATTGTTTCACGACTTCCTGCATTACGTTGGCAATTTCCGCTACTTCTCCGGCGGCGCTATTGGTTTGGGTGGCACCTTCGGAGGTGGTCTGAGCGGCCGTGTTCACTTGAATGACATTTTGTGACACTTCGTTCATTCCGATGGCGGCTTCGCCGGCGTTTCGGGCGATCTCCGTAGCACCTACGGCTACTTCCTGGACGTTGTTGGCAATTTCGCTCATGTCGCGAACAGCGGTTTGAACGTTTTGAGAAACTTCCGTGGAACCGGTCGCAACTTTTTGCACGCTTTGAGACACTTCGGAGGCGCCACGTGCGGCTTCTCCAACGCTTCGAGAGATCTCATTCGTGGTGGAGGTCTGTTGTTCTACAGAAGCGGCAATCGTCGCGTTAATGGAATTAATTTCGTTCACCACTGTCACGATTTCTTTGATCGCATTTACTGCGTTATCTGTGTTGCCCTGCATTTCTCCGACTTGTGTACGGATGCTGTCTGTCGCGGTCGCAGTTTGTTTTGCCAATTCTTTCACTTCATTGGCAACAACTGAGAATCCTTTTCCAGCTTCCCCAGCTGAGGCTGCTTCGATAGTCGCGTTCAACGCAAGCAGATTGGTTTGTTCAGCGATACCGGAAATGAGTTCAACCACTTTACCGATTTCCTGAGCTGATTGACCCAGATCGTTGACGGTATCCGCGGTGGAGCCGGCAGTCGTCGCCGCTTTTTCAGAGATGTTCGATGCTTGTACCGTGTTCTTCGATACCTCACCCAACGATGCCGACATTTCTTCTACGGCGGCCGCCACGGTGTTCACCGATGTTGTCATTTGATCGGTTGATGTTGCGATGAGATCCATGCTGGAGGACATCTCTTCCACAGCCACACCTACGTTAGTCAGGTTATGAGAAACTTCCTGCGAAGCAGTCGCTACGGTGTTAGAATTGGCACTTACTTCTTCGACCCCTGATGCGACTGTTTGAATGTTCGACGCCGCCTGTTCCGTTGCGGACGCGGCAGTGATAGATTGGTTCGTTATTTCGTCTGCGCCGCCTGACAATGCTGTTGCCGTATGTGTGAGATTATTGGATGTTTGGGAAAGGGAGCCTGAATTTTCGGTCAAGCCATTAATAACGCCTCTTAGCTGGCTGGACATTTTATTGAGCGTCGCCATGAGTTCGCCGACTTCGTCTGTTTGTTTGCATTCGAGTTGTTCGCTGAAATCACCGCCCGCAACACGTTCTGCAAAATGCAATGTTTCGCGAAGAGGAGCTACGATTGTCCTGGCAATCAACCATGACATAAAGAGGCCGGTCAGAACGCCAATGACTCCCAAAATTGCTTGCACATTGGTGGTAGCCTTTTCGGCTGACTCCACACTATGTGCAGTGCGATCTAAACGCTCTCCCAGTTCGACCATGAGAGAATTGATTTCATGTCCGACAGAATCTGAATGTTTTGCTACGTTCACTTCCGCTATTTGGACCTGATCTATATCGCCTTCACGAATCAGTTCCAAAGCATCGTTTGCGGCTAACTCGAAGGCATGATGGTGTTCGCCGACCTGCGTCATTGTTTGATAGACGTACGTTATGGCATCTGCATCTTCTTGCGACAGAGCGGGCACGGACACGACCAATTCGAGCAGTTCGGAGATTTCCTTGGTCAATGTTTGACCGATTTGTTCGAACGATTCGACCGACTGATTGAATAATTTTTCTGCGTGTTCACCTTCCTCTTCACCAAAGCGAAATGCTCGTTCGAGCGCGATGGCCTGCTGGAATCGATGAATTTCAATCGTCGCTACGGCATTCATAACGGGAATCTGTTCTTGCGCGATGTCCTCCATCTCCGCTCCAATTGAATTCAGCGAGTGAAGGGAGAATATGTTTATGGCGGCGAGGAAAAGAATGATAATTCCAAATCCCGCAGAAAGTTTCATTCCTATGGTGGCACGCCACTTTGTGGAGCCGTTGCCATCATCGGCACGGGCTGAGTATAGGGTAGTGAAGGCGATAATGCTGAAGAGGACTACTAGAAGACCCCAAAGCCACATAGTTCCTACATACGACGTGACCGCTTTTTGAAATGCCTGAGAGCCGTTTTTTGACTCGACGGCTGCGACGGCTTCTTTCTCAGTAGTATCTTCGCTAGGCGGCGCGGCTGCCGCTTCGGTTTCCTCTTGAGGTTCTTCTTCCGCTTGAAGTTCGATTTCTGGAGAGCCTTCGGCAGGATTGTCTTCCGCGTGGATGCTCGACGTAAAAAAGCACGTGAGCGCGAATACGGTGGCGAGCAACGTAGTCATGACTTGTTTCATTTCTAATCCCCTGTGCGGTGGTTTAACACCTGGAAGGTATCCCCCTGAAAATTGGCCCCATGCCTAGATACTCTTCCTTTTTTGGCAACGATGGATTCGCGTGGTGGTGCAGAAAATTAGCGTAGAAGTCGCTTATTTCGTCGAATATCGAGCCAAAACCTCAACTTTCTGAATAACTTACTTGGATTTCACCTGAATTTGGTGAAATATCGAACGTGTATACATATACTGTCCCTCAAATTTCTCAAAAAGTCAATTAAACCAATGAAATTCTTTCTGGACAAGAAAAAAACCGACCCCTTTTTGAAACCTTTTTTTTGATTTCCGATTTCGTTTGGAAATCGGGGGCTATGAACGTTTTTTTGGGGAGCGTCAAAAAAGAGAATTCTAGGCCGGGTTTGGCTTCGGGCTTTCCCCGTACTGGATCCGGATCTGAACACGTACTGGATCTGGATCTGGATCTGCCCGGTCGTCGCCGGTTGATACCGGGTCAAGCCCGGAAAAAATCGGGCTGTCGTATTTTCCGCGTGACTAATTGAAATATCTCGATCAGCGCAAAATGAACGTCTGTGTTCCAAAGCGAACCAGAAGAGGGAGCGATTAGGCTAAATCTGCAGCGTGTCGTTTGACCTTTTCAAAAATCTGGATAATGTCGTCGATGTCTTCGTCGGAGCCCAACAAATAAGTGTGACTAAACCACATTCCGATCCGATCGCAGAGATCTTCACTGTTGGGGCACGAAACGTCTTCAAATCCGCCCATCTGGAGGTAAATAGGTTGACGATGCAGGGGGAGAGGATAACCCGGACCCACTGGAAAGCCTTCTGCGACGATGGCTTCCACGGCACGATCACGGGAACACCCGAACGTATCCGGGTCTATGGTCATACAGAAAATGTGCCAGGACCGATCCGATTGTCTTTCGTCCACCGGTTGGATCTTAATTCCGTCAATTGCGCTCAGTGCTTCGGTCAACCGATCGCCCGTTTCGATACGCCGCGCATGATGTTCGGGCATTCGTTTCAGTTGTGCGCTCAACAATGCGGCCTGCATTTCGGTGATTCGCGCATTGGTTCCTACATCGTAATATTCCAGTTGCGATTTATCGGGGAGCCGCCCGGAGTGGGTGAGGGATTGTAATTTGATGGCCAGTCCTTGGTCATCGGTCACTATGGCTCCACCTTCCCCGGCGGTCATATTCTTGTTATTTTGGAAACTCAACACGCCGGCATGCCCCAGTACGCCCGCGCCTCTGCCTTTCCACTTCGCGCCCCACGAATGACACGCGTCTTCGATTACAACTAAGTTGTGGCGATTCGCGATATCCATGATGACATCCATATCGCAAATACGGCCGCCAAAGTGGACGGGTATGATTGCTTTGGTCTTGTCCGTGATCGCCGCTTCAATGAGATTTGGATTTATGCACCACGATTCATCTATATCCACGAATACGGGCGTTGCTCCGAAGCGGGAGACGCAGCTCGACGTGGCGTAAAAAGTATAAGGAGGAACGATTACTTCGTCACCGGGGCCAATGTCGTAGGCCTGAACGAGCAACTCTAATGCGACTGTCCCGTTGACGCAGCTTACGCAGCAATTTGCCCCTTGATACTCGGCGTACTCTCTCTCGAATTGCGCCACTTTATCGCCGAACCACCAGTTGCCGCTGTCGAACACTTCGAGCAAGGCCTCGCGTTCGGTATTATCGAAGATCGGCCATGCGGGCCATGCTTTTTCGGGGGAGCGAACCGGTTCGCCGCCCATGATGGCTAGAGGGAATTTTGAAGTCGACATTTATTTAATCCTTGTGAAAGCGAGTGTAGGGGGAGCGGTCATTCGGTAGCGTCAAACATACCTAGTACGTTATATCCGGCATCGACATGGTGAATCTCGCCGGTGGTGCCGCTGGACAAATCAGAGAGTAGATAGATGGTAGCGTTGGCCACCTCTTGCGGGGTGATGTTCCTGCGCATGGGGGCGACGCTCGCAGTGGTGTTCAACATGGTTTTGAAACCGGATATGGCCATGGACGATAACGTGCGCACGGGGCCGGCGGACACGCAGTTCACTCGAATGTTTTGTGCGCCTAAATCGGCAGCCAGGTATTTGGCAGAGGCTTCCAGGGCCGCTTTCGCGACACCCATCACATTGTATTTTGGCATGACCTTTTCTCCGCCGTAATAGGTCATGGCTACAATCGAGCCGCCTTCCTTCATCAAAGGCTCAACCGCGCGGGTGAGGGCGACCAATGTGTAAGCGGAAATATCGAGGGTCATTTTGAAGTTCTCGCGCGACGTGTCAACGTAGCGCCCAACCAGATCATCCTTGTCTGCGAAAGCCATGGAATGAATTAGAAAATCTACGGAGTCCCATTCGGCGGAAACGGAATTCATGAACGCGTCGATTTCGGCATCGTTCGAGGCATCGCAGGGAAAGGCTTTCGCTCCGGGCATCGATTCCAGCAACTTATTCATGCGTTTCTCCTGGGCTTCGCCCAGATAGGAAAAGACGAGTTCCGCACCTTGTTCGACACATGCCTGAGCGCAAGCCCAGGCGATAGAGCGTTCGTTCGCAATTCCAGTGACGATGCCTTTTTTTTCGGCGAGTAACCCTTGAGACATTCAATGTTCTCCTATAAAGAAAAAGATTCAAATAGATTGGTTATTCATGTGCTATTTTCGGGATAGGATACCTGATTCAGGCAATGAGTTCCCATTTCCGGGTGCTACAGATCGTCGGTGCTCCGGTCGCTCCAAAACTATGCATGACGTACGGTATGTTTGAATCTTTTTCAGGGTAACGGGTACTCTATACCTTTCGCAGGGATATTTTCGGTCCGGCGACAGGGTTTCGGTCCTCGCAGTGGACGTTATTAATAGAGAGTTTGATTGGAGGTAATGGATGGCAGAAATGGTTCCAGGCAAAGAGGCGTATTTTGAGGGGAAATATGTGCCGATTGAAGAGGCCAATATTAGCATATTGACGCATGCCTTCAATTATGGCACCGGCGTGTTTGAAGGGATTCGCGGATACTACAACGCTGACGAGGACGACATCCTGATTTTTAGATTGCCGGAACATGTAGATCGCCTGGTCCGGAACTGCAATGTGATGTTTATGGATATTGATGAAAACGCTGACGATTTGGAAAAGATCTGTATTGATTTAACCCAACGAAGCGGGTTTCGTGAAGATGTATATTTACGACCCATCGCGTACAAAAGCGAGCATTCTCTCGGACCGAAATTGAATAACGTAGAATCCAAATTCTGTTGTTGGACCATCAAGTTGGGAGATTATGTTGATGTGGATTCCGGGTTGGACGTTGCGGTTTCTTCCTGGCGTCGCTTGTCAGACAACGCGATTCCCAGCCGTGTGAAATCGACCGGTAGTTATATCAACTCGGCATTGGCGCGAAGCGAATCGGATCAGAACGGTTTTGACGAAGCAATCGTTTTGCGTGAAGACGGGACTGTTGCAGAAGGTAGTGCGATGAATCTGTTCATGGTATTGGACGGCCAACTCATCACGACACCTCCGTCCGCGGACATTCTCATAGGAATCACGCGAAATACGGCGATGGAATTGGCGCGCGAAGAATTGGGCTTAGACGTGATCGAACGGTCTATTTCGAGAACCGAACTCTATGTCTGTGACGAATTGTTCTTTACCGGTACTGGTGCTCAAGTCGCTCCGGTGCGATCCGTCGACCGGCGGTTGCTAGGAGACGGCACACCTGGGCCTATTTCTAAGCAACTTCAAAAACTGTACTTTGATGTTGTTCAGGGTAAAGTCGAAAAATACAGACATTGGTGTACCTCCACGAAATAATTTGGACGTAGCATACTCATTGGACAATGACAGCGACAACGAAGAATCCCTTTATGAGGCAGGCCGTGAAAAGTCGAGCTTACCTCCCTCCGAATCTGCGGTGCTTGGTGAATTAGACATTTCCGATAAGCCTTTGGCCGCGCCATCATGGAAAGTACTTCTCACAACGATCGTAGTCGTTTGGGCGATAGGTTTTTTTGTACAAGCGATCGGCGGGCTTCTATGGATTTCTTACGGGTTGTTGACAGGGGACTATTTGGCTGACGGGTTGGACCGAGAGGACATCACTTCCGTCCTTTCGACGTTGCCGGTCGGATTAATGGTTGTGATGATGTTTATCGACTGGTGCGCTGCGATGGTGATCTGCGTATTCGTGATGAAGCGTAAGTACCGGTGGTCGATTGCAAAAACGCTCGGTATAAAACCGGTTCCGCTCCACGCGTTTCGCGATGGGCTGATTGCCAGTTTTATCGGATTCGCTCTCATGGCTTTGGCAGCTCCTTTCGTGGGAGAAGTTGAAGACGCTCCGATTAATGAAGTGATGTTTGTTAATGATGAGAACGGCGATCCTGTTGGTATCGCTTTCCCCATGATCATCGCAGCAGTATTTATTGCGCCAATCGCCGAAGAAATGTACTACCGCGGATTCCTTTTTCCGGCCTTTCGAGGTCTCATAGGTACGAGAGGAGCTTTCATTGTTGTCGTGTTGTGGTTTACGGCAGTGCATGGTTATCAAAATGCTGGGAACATTTTTGCCTTGTCCGTTATTATGTCCATGGGTGCAATGTGGACATGGTTTCGATACAAATACGATTCGATATTGCCTGGAATGTTTAGTCACTTTGCTTACAATGGAACGCTGATGCTGATATCAACTTTGGCCATAAGGGGAGGTTAAAATAGATGCCTACTGAATCTGAACTACGTGAATTAATCTGTTGGGTTGGTGAGCGGTTGTATTCCAAGAACCTGGTCACGGCCACGGACGGGAATGTTAGTGTTCGTTTGGATAATGGGCATTATCTTTGTACGCCCAGCGGCGTGTCTAAAGGATTTATGAAGCCTGAAGATATCGTGGTCGCCGACCATACGGGGGAGAAAGTCGCGGGCGACGGTAAGGTGTCATCGGAGTTTTTTACTCATCTGGCCGCTTATGAGGAACGCCCGGATGTGAACGCGGTCGTCCATGCCCATCCTCCAAAGGCGGTAGGATTTACGTTGGCGGGGATTTCGTTGACGGAGTTGGTGCTGCCTGAAGTTGTTTTTGCTATTGGAGGCATTCCAACTTCCAATTATGCCACTCCCGGGACCAAAGAAGGGGCGGGTGTGGTCCGAGGACTTATTCGCGAATGCGACGCACTGATGTTGGACCGCCACGGCGCGTTGACGGTAGGCGAGGACCTACTCGATGCGTTTTTTAAGATGGAAAAGATCGAGCATTCGGCGGAAACTCTCTTCGTGGCGCGACAACTGGGTAATATTCGGACGCTGGATTCTAATCAGCTGGAGAAACTATTTTCAGCGCACGGGGATTACGGTCTGAAAGGGAAAGTCTATCGGGGCGAAGCCTAATTTACCTTCTGGGGTTGAAACTAGAATGAAAGGTCGAAAGGGCAATGTCGGCGTGTCAGATTCCATAAAACCAATTAAATATTGAAATAATATAAGAAACAGCCGTTTTACGAAATAATTGATTGATTTTGGTGCAATTTTGTAGTAGCTTACCTATAGATAAGACGTGATTTTATGTAATTACGTTAAAAGTATGAATAATTCTACGATGATAAGAGTATGTTCGTTGAGTGGTATGTGGATTACATCATCGACCTGAATTTTTGGGAGGGTTTTTACCCGTGTCGAACGAACCTAAGAAATCTGAAAAAGAACGAATATGTCCGAGTTGCCGTATGGCCATCAGCGTCCTGGCAACCAAATGTCGTTTTTGCGGTGAAGAAGTTGGAAAGCCCAAAGAAGAGCAGCGCGAACTTTCCATCAATGATCTTGGCGGAGAAAGTATTCAACATAGAGCACCTTCCGGTAGCGTGATGGAAGCCCTCGAATCGTTTCGCGTAGAGGATGCAGGCGCAGACGACGGCATGGATTTGGGATCATTAGGTGAAGATTTGGATCCTGAAGCCTCCGGATTTAACGTATCTTCAGACGTGAGCGACGTGTTTAGGCATGGCGGTGGCGACGCGAAAAAAGATGGGAATAAAGAGTCCTCTTCTGAACGAATAATGACGGTCTTGAAGGTTGCTGCAGTCTTGGGTGTGATCATCGCCGGCGCATTGACCATTCCCAAAATGATTGAAAGCAGACGAGCGGAAGCGCGAGATCAATTGGTCGAAACGTACGTTAACCCAGCGGAAGGTATTTATCGCAGTACGGGATCCGCGGTGGACGCGTTGAAGGCGGCTGTAGAAGCCGTGGGAATTGTTGATGACGCTGCGAATAGAAAAATATTGGCGGATATGACTCTACTTGTTTTGGCCGAAGTGAATGGAAAATTAAATGCGCGACCTTGGAATTTTCAGATATTGAGTGAAGCCTCCTCCATCGCATCGCAGGCGGCGAACCATCACCCGACGAATCCCGATATCATCGCGTTAAACGAACAAGTCCGTCAGGATACGCTTGATTATCGATTGGTCTATATGGGGCCCACGGATGACGGAAGAGCGAAGTTCAAAGAAAATAAACCAGGCGCTCAAACGCAAGTATATGGCGAAGGCGATTTGCTGGCCAATCGTTTCAGAATTACTCAAATAATTGGTCGGCGGCAAGTCAAAATGGTTGACGAAAAACGTGGCAATCGTGCCCTCATTTGCGAACTCGGTTTTGGCCCGAAATAGTTTGGTGGCGAGCCACTCATTCGGAGAGTGTGTTACACTAGGCCTGTTCAGGAATAATTAATCTATGAGGCGAGGGCTTGGCCTGTGTCAGACGAACCCAAAAAATCTGAAAAAGAACGAATATGTCCGAGTTGCCGGATGGCTATCAGCGTCCTTGCGACCAAATGTCGTTTCTGTGGTGAGGAAGTCGGAAAACCCAAGGAAGAACAGCGGGAACTTTCGATCAATGATCTGGGTGGGGAAAGCATCCAGCACCGAGCTCCTTCCGGAAGCGTCATGGAAGCCCTGGAATCCTTCCGGGTGGAAGATTCGGGGAAGGATGAAGGCATGGACTTGGATACGTTGGGCGGCGATATGGACGTCGACGGATCCGGTTTTAACGTCTCTTCGGATATTAGCGACGCGTTCAAACACGGCCCTTCCAAAACCGATAAAGACAAAAAGAAGCCCTCGTCATCCGAGCGAATGATAACGGTAGTAAAAATTGCCGGTGTGTTGGTCGTAATTATCGTGGCCGCTTTGAATGCGCACAGATTAGGACCAATCGTTAATCCACCTCCGCCCGATCCGAAAACCTTCGTGAACCCAGCTCCCGGTATATATCGAAGTACAGGCTCGGCGGTTCAAGCATTGGATGCCGCAGTCAAAGCGGTGGACACCATTGATGATGCGGGGAATAGAAGAATCCTGGAAGAGATGACGCAACTCGTCATCGTACAAATAAACGAGTTGCTGAATGCTCACCCGTGGAATTTACAGGTTTTGAATGAAGCATCGTCGATCGCTGCACAGGCAGTGAGGTTTCACCCGACCAACGCCCAGATTGTTGCCCTAAATGACGAAGTCGTTCAGGAGACCCGCGATTATCGGTTGGTCTACATGGGGCTTGAATCCGACAGCCGAGCGAAATTTAAAGAAAACAAAAAAGGGGCTCAAATCCAAACGTACGCTGACGGTGATTTGTTAGCAGGCCGTTTTAGGATCACCTCCATCATCGGGAAACGACAGGTGAAAATGGTCGATGAAAAACGAGGGAACCGTGCGCTGGTTTGTGAACTGGGTTTCGGTCCGAAATAAGTCTATGTCTCTTCGGTTATATCCGAGTTTTGTTCCCATCTTTTTGATCACGCCCCTCTTAATGAGCAACGGATGCGGCAGGGAAGGGGGCGCTCCTCCAGAAATCTACACAAATGCTCCCGCTCCAATGATGTCGACCGGTCCTGGCCCGGAAATCGTGGCGTTGAAGGCTGCGATCGCAACGTTGGTACAAAAGGATAGTTCGGAAGATAGGATTGAATTAGACGAAAGAATAAAAGGTGTTCTAGAAAGACTGAACGGGTTGTTGAACGCCGATCCGTGGCGTTCTCAGATGCTGAATGAGGCTTCGCAAATCGCTTCAGAGGCCGCGGAACTTTTACCCGACGACGCTGGTATCTTGGCGATGTTCTCCGAAGTTCGTCAGGACGCGATAGATTATCGGTCGGTTTACATGGGACTCACAGAAGATGGACGGGCCAGATTCAAGGAAAACCGACCCCGTGTGGAAACCGAAATGTACGCCATCGGTGATTTGTTTGCGGGCCGTTTTAGGATTACGTCCATCATTGGGAAACGACAGGTGAAAATGGTTGACGAAAAACGAGGGAACCGTGCGCTGGTTTGTGAACTGGGTTTTGGTCCGAAGTAAATTCCAGCTAGCACCGTCAATAGGGGAGTGTGCTACACTACGCCCGGTGAAATATGAATAAATAACAAGGCGAGGGGCCCTATGTTTCCACGAAAATTTTCAATCCTAATTGTCGTTTTTCTTATTGGTGTCATTTCCGTGGCCAGTGGATGTAAAGGGGGCGGAGGGGATAAGAAAAAACTCTCGAAAGCCAGTGCGGAATCGCGCGAAGAATATTCCATTGCAACGTTAACTGAATTGCTTCACGAAGAAATGGAAAAGGAAATCAAAGACAAGCGTTCCCACCGTTCACCTGGCACTGCGGTATTCAACGGTGAAAAGGCATCCTATTTCAAGGAGTATTACGAATATCCTGATGGCGATGAATTTGTCATCGTAAACGTTCAACCCAGGGACTCTCGGACGATTCCCTATCAAGGCACCGTCAGGATTGCGAAAATTCGATACGCGACAAAGATTCACGGTCAAAAAGACACGGCACGACGCGACGATGTCTACCAAAAAGATTCCGGCTTTGAAACGTTATCCTTCGAATGGCGAAACGGGGATTGGTATCGTCGCGGTGGTCTTTTTGTCGCGGTCGAGTCGGAAGACTTAGTCGATGGCGAATGGGTATCCATTGCAACGAATAAACCGCGCACCGAGAACTACAGGGATGACGAAGCGCCTGATTTGGTCAAGAAAAGTTTCCTCGGACGTATGTCGGACCGCATGTTGTTCTGGCGCAAATAGCGCGCGTGGAAACGTCCTCGGAGAATACGCACTCCAAAGTTTCATTTCTTTTGTTGAGTGTTTTTATTTTTATTTGCGCACTCCGCGTCTCGGTATTATCTTTCGAGCATTTTTCCGGCGATACATTAAATTCACGTTTGTCCACTGTCGTGGCATTGGTCCACGAAGGCCATTGGGATATCGGGGCACATGTAGATGGCGCTCCCAACCCATTTGAACCTGGTTCGGTAGACAAAGTAATGGTTGACGGAATTATTTATTCCAGTAAACCGCCCGTGTTACCTCTGCTCATGGCGGCCGAATACGCGCTCCTCCACAAGGGGTTTAACCTTTCGCTTCTCAAAGAATACGAGCAGCCCCGAATCGCGACGATCATGACTGTGACATTCATTGTCATCCCATTCGTGTCGGCATTGGTTGTCGTGGCTTTGTGGGTTCGGAAAAACCGCCTGTCGACTTTTAATCAAGGATCGGTTGTTCTCACGGCCGCATTTGGCACCGAAATGGCCGGATTTTCCGGCACGTTCAATAATCATGTGCCCGCGGCGGCGTGCCTGATAGGCGCCTTGTATCTAGCGCACCGCGGGGTTGTGGAAGCTTTCGGCAATAAGAAAATTGAATGGAACTGGATTTTTTGCGGTCTTCTCGCGGGCTTGGCAGCTACTATCGATGTTCCGACGGCAGTGATAGCTGTCGCCGTGGGTTTGGGTATCCTGTGGATTCGAGGCAACAAAAGCTTCGGTTTCTATCTTCTGGGGGGAGCGGTGCCCGTTTTACTTCATTGTGGAGTTATGATTTCAATAAGCGGCTCGCCTTTGCCGGTCCAGATGGACCAGTCATTATATTGGTATGAGAATGCTTATTGGCGGATTCCCATGGGAATTGACGACTTGCACCACGGGAAGGGTATCTATTTTCTGAACAGCACTGTTGGGCGATACGGCGTTTTTCTATTGTATCCGGTGACCATATTTGGTTTATTCGGTATTGTGGCGGATAGTGTTCGAATCGGAAAAGTCGATGATGTAGACGGTCGAATTCGCCGTTTTTCCCTTTTATTTCTAGTCTCATTTGGAATACTTCTATTCTATTACGTGATGAGAACGAATAATTATGGGGGATTTTCATTTGGGTTCCGATGGCTAATCGCCGCGGTGCCGGTCTTTCTATGGGGTACTGTCCGCTTTTTCGAAGTCTCGAGATCGCGGTTTACGATGGGGGTGTATCTG
>Ga0315336_1003308_pt1 | contig 21795 bp, 25 predicted proteins | sample ASW5metaG_FD_204512 | JGI IMG/M metagenome (GOLD analysis project Ga0315336, IMG submission 204512) | Ammonia-oxidizing marine archaeal communities from Monterey Bay, California, United States - ASW #5 | ecosystem: Environmental > Aquatic > Marine > Intertidal zone | place: USA: California... | reverse complement strand
CCTGTGCCAAAAGGTCTGCCGCGATCCAGTCCGGGTCGTTGTCGGCGCCGGCCACGACCAGCACTTCCGACGGTCCGGCGATCATGTCGATGCCGACAGTACCGAACACCTGGCGCTTGGCCGCCGCGACATAGGCGTTGCCGGGACCGACGATCTTGGCGACGGGTCTGATCGTCTCGGTGCCGTAGGCAAGCGCCGCAACGGCCTGCGCGCCGCCGACGCGGTAGATCTCCGAAACACCGGCTAGGTCGGCAGCCACCAGCACCAGAGGGTTGATGACGCCGCCGGTGGCCGGCACGACGATGACGATGCGCTCGACGCCGGCGACCCTGGCCGGCACGGCATTCATAAGCACCGAGCTCGGGTAGCTCGCCGTGCCGCCCGGCACATAAAGGCCGACGGCTTCGATCGCCGTCCAGCGCGAGCCGAGCTCGACGCCGGCGGCGTCCGTATAGCGGTCGTCCTTCGGCTTCTGCCGCTCGTGATGCGAACGGATACGCTCGCGCGCGAATTCGAGCGCCTCGACGGTTGCCGGATCGGCCGCTTCATAGGCCTTGGCGATGTCGCTCTTCGAGACGGCGATGCCAAGCGCGCCGAGATCGGCCTTGTCGAATTTCAGCGTGTAGTCGATCAGCGCCATGTCGCCGTCTGCGCGCACGCGCGCGATGATGTCGCGTACCACGGCCTCGACATCGGCGGAGACCTCGCGCTTGGTGGTGAGGAAGGCTGAAAAGCGCCGTTCGAAATCGGCGTCCTGCTGTTGAAGCGTTATGGCCATCGCGCTTAGCCTCTGTGCACAGGTCGCGAGGTGGCTTCCCAGGAGCCGCCGACATCGGCAAGCCTGGCCTCGATGCATTCGACATCGAGCATGATGGTGCCGCCGCCCGAAAACACCAGCTCGACGATACCGGCCGGCTTGCTGATGGGGATGAAGCTGATCGCCAGCAGCGACAGCACTTCGGCCGGCTTGTCGCGCGCGATGCCGCTGGTCTTGACGCCGAGCACGCGGTCGAAATGCAGAACGCTCTGCCGCCGTTCGTTGTGCTGGCGGAACAGACCGGACTTCGCTTCCCACGCGAACCGGTTCATGGTCAGCACGAAGCGCTTGGCCGTCGGCAGGTACTCCAGGTCGGAGACCTTCATGACGGCGTCCTGGACATGCGCCGAAACGATGCTCAGATCCTGATCGTCGAGCGCGATGAGCTTGAGAGCTGCCATGCCAAATACGCACCTGAACGTTGATAATTCAACGTCCTGTTAGGCGGTCTTTCCGCTCGGCGCAACCGCTGGGAAGAATGCTGCGATGCGTCAGCCCGAAATCCGCTCGATCACCGCGCCGCAGCCGGAGAGTTTCTCCTCCAGCCGCTCGAAGCCACGGTCGAGGTGGTAGACGCGGTTGACGGTCGTCTCGCCATCGGCGGCAAGGCCGGCGATCACCAGCGACACCGAGGCGCGCAGGTCGGTCGCCATGACCGGCGCGCCCTTCAGCCGGGTGACGCCCTCGACGATCGCCGTCTGGCCGGAAAGGGTTATGTGGGCGCCGAGCCGGGCGAGCTCCTGCACATGCATGAAGCGGTTCTCGAAGATTGTCTCCGTGATGCGCGACTTGCCCTTGGCCATCGTCATCAGCCCCATGAACTGCGCCTGCAGGTCGGTGGGAAAGGCCGGGAAGGGGGCAGTGGTCACATCGACCGGCGCAATGCCGGCGCCGTTGCGCTTGACGCGGATGCCCTCATTGGTCGGCGTGATCTCGGCGCCGGTCTCGACCAGTACGTCGAGCGCCGTCTGCAGCAGGTCGGGCCGGGCGCCTTCGAGCATCACGTCGCCGCCGGTCATGGCGACAGCCATCGCATAGGTACCGGTCTCTATGCGGTCGGGGATGACGCGAACCCGGGCGCCCGAGAGCGCCTCGACGCCGTGGATGGTGATGGTCGGGGTGCCGGCGCCATGGATCTTGGCGCCCATGGCTATCAGGCATTCGGCGAGATTGACGATTTCGGGCTCGCGCGCAGCGTTTTCCAGCACTGTCTCGCCCTTGGCGAGCGAGGCCGCCATCATCAGCACATGGGTGGCGCCGACCGACACTTTCGGGAACACGTAGCGATTGCCGACCAGGCGGCCGTTCTTCGTCTTGGCGATGACATAGCCGTTGTCGACATCGAGTTCGGCGCCCAGAACTTGCAGACCCTCGAGGAAAAGGTCGACCGGGCGCGTGCCGATGGCGCAGCCGCCGGGCAGCGACACCTTGGCCTCGCCCATGCGGGCGAGCAGCGGCCCGATCACCCAGAAGGAGGCCCGCATCTTCGACACCAGCTCGTAAGGCGCGGTGGTGTCGACAATGTTGCGGGCGGAGAAATTGATGGTGCGCGAATAGCCTTTCTGCTGGCTCTCCCGGCGCCCGTTGACCGAATAGTCGACGCCGTGATTGCCGAGGATCCGGATCAGTTGCTCGACATCGGCTAGATGCGGGACGTTTTCGAGCGTCAGCGTGTCGTCGGTGAGCAGCGAGGCGATCATCAGTGGCAGCGCCGCGTTCTTGGCGCCCGAGATCGGAATGGTACCGGCAAGCTCATTGCCGCCGACAATTCTGATGCGATCCATAAGAAAACGTCCCCTCGGCCAGAACAGGCCGCTACAATCGGTTGATGCGCCGGCTTAGACCATTGGCAGGCTTGGTTCAAGAAATAGGATTTCCTTGAAACCGGGCCGACTGTGGCCGGGCAGTATGGCTGATTTGGTCAGTCCTTGTGCATTTTTCCAGCAGCCGGCAACCCTTCGGACCTTTGATCCGCGCCGCCGGCGCGCCGCGAACGCGCCTGCGCCTTGCGCTTCTGCAGGTTGGCGCGCAGCGCTTCCGCCAGCCGGTGCTTGCGCTCGCCGTCGCCTTTTTTCGGTGGATTTGCCTTTTCGTTCATCTTCCATCCCTGACCGACTGAACAGCCGGCTGCGATTCCGCATGGCTACCATTTTAGCGTGGCCATGTCAGGAAGGGGCTGCGAGCCGGTTCCGCGCTGTGGATCGGCAACGCCGGCCGCCTCAAACAAACAGCATGAGACGTGGCAAGAATCACATGCGACGCTTTGGGTTTTTCTTGGCCTTGCGCTTGCCGGTTCGATATGGCAGAAGCGCCGCCATCGCAGGCTGCGGTAGCTCAGTGGTAGAGCACTCCCTTGGTAAGGGAGAGGTCGAGAGTTCAATCCTCTCTCGCAGCACCAGCCGTTTTCCTTTGCATTCGCTGGCGCTTCTGGCAGGCGAAGGCCTGCGTCTTTTTTCAGGCCGACTTCAGAACATACGTGTCATCGAAGTCCGCGAGCTGCGGATACGCGATGGTAGGCGCGCTTGCGAGCCCGAGGACGCGGTCGCGATAACGATCGAGCCACATCTGGCGCTCGGCATCGCTGATGCGCGCCGGCGCGTGGACAAGGAAAGGCTCGATCACCGCAAAGCCGACGAAGTAGAGCATCCCGTGGTTGATCGGGAAAAGGATTGAATCGATCGGGCCGTTCAGTCCTCGGTTCGAATAGATCGGCGGCGGCCCGCCGATTGTGACGGAGCACATCGCGCGCTTTCCGGCGAATACGCCGCGATCATACCATTTGCCGCCGCCGTAGATGCGCCCGCCCGATGCGAACACCCGGTCAACCCAGCCTTTGAGAATCGCCGGCAGCCCGAACCACCAGAGCGGAAACTGGAGAATCAGGGCATCGCACCAGAAGAGTTTGTCCATCTCCGCTTGGATGTCCGAAGCAAATCCGTCGTGAACAGCAGCATTCGCTTCTTCGGCCTGCTGGCGATAGTAGCTTGCATCGCGCACGGTCGTGAAGTTGCGCCGATCTGATACCGGATTAAAACCCATTGCATAAAGGTCGGAGACGACGACCTGGTGTCCCGTCGCAGAGAGCGCTTGCTCAGCCGCGCGGGTTAGAGCGCCATTGAAGCTGTTGGGCTCAGGGTGAGCGTGAACTATGAAGATGCGCATCGTGCTCCCCCACCCCTCAGGATGCTCATCTACCAGACGCCGAAAGGGTTCGCTCGGCGATCTGGTCGAGCGAGAACACGCCGGCGCCGCGTGTCAGCACCAGAAGCAGCAACGAGGCCCAGAGCAGATGCTCGGCCCAGTTCTCCGGATAGACGAAGATCTGGATGACGGAGACGACGCCGAGCAGCATCAAGGCTGCAAGGCGCGAGAACAGTCCGAAGAAGATCAGCACCGAGCCTGTGATTTCGGCCGTCGTCGCCAGCGGCGCAGCGATCGACGGGTCTATGAACGGCAGGTTGTATTCGTTGGCGAACAGCTGCAGCGTCACGGGCCAGGACGCAAGCTTGCTCTGGGCCGATTGCCAGAAGACATGTGCCACCGCCACGCGGGCGGCAAGTTGGACCAGCGACAATGGAATGTGCTCGGGCAGCTTGATGATGCGCCTGTAGAGGCCGACAAGGCCGGCCGGACTTGTCGAGGAATGATCTGATACTGCGGTCATGACTGTCTCCATGAGTTTGAGTGGGCGGTCGCGGCGGCTCGCACATTGGTGACGAGCCCGTCGCCGAAAAGGCGCACGAGCGCGGATACGAGATCGAAGCCAGGATCCAGCGCCAGGGCGCGGCCAGCGGCTTGTTCAAGGCCGAGGCCATGCTTCAGGGAGTGCAGGAAGGCGAAGTTCGCACGATCGAGCTGGATGAGCCGGATGTTATCTCCCGCTCGCCACAGCGCCACGCGTTCTGCTCGTCTTGCCCAGGAGCTATGCCTGTCGGCGGCATCATGCTGATGTGCCGTCCATACGGAAAGAATCGACCAATGCGATACGATCAGCCTGAGCGATGGCTGCACCGAAATGTCGGGAGAAGTGCCCAGATCGATATTGTCATAGTCTCCAAGGCTGCGGGGTGGCAACGAAGCCGCATCGAGCGCCTCGGCTATGGCCCATTCGAGCCGCGCAGTTTCTGCAACGATCGGCATGTCGGACAGCGTGTCGATCGACTTGAGGAAGCGCGGGAAGCCGGCGCCATAGCGCGCCAGTCGCGATTCCGCCGGGGGATGGCGTCGAATGAACTCGCTCGCTGCGTAGCGGAAGAAACGTTCGTCGACCAGACGAACCGTGACCGGAAACACCGCCATCAGCACGGAGGTAAGGGAACTGCGGGTATTGTTCTGGTAGATGCGGAGGCGGGCCAATGGATCGGCCTTGCCGGCGGTCAGCGCTTTCGCGGCGATCGTTGGTGCCATGGCCAACACGGCGCGCGCCATTGTGGTCTGCAGGTGATCAAGCGGCAGCATGGTATATCTCCTCAAGTGAGGGCGCCTGCGAGGAAACGGACGGTCTCTCGGATCTGGCAGCTGCAAACGCCGCAAGAACCGGCATGCTGGTTTTCGTTTCGTATTCGACAGGAAGGCAGATTGGCTTCGCCCGGGCTTTGGTAGTCTGCTCGCGTCGGGCGGCTTGCCTGCGGTTGAACATGATCGAAGCGGTCAGCATGTCGGCCCACATCGCTTCGCCAAGCAGCACATCGAGAACGGGAACGTCGGTGTCCCACTCAATCAATGTCGGGCGCGGCCCGAGCCGGTCTATGGCATGTTGGTAGAGCGCCCAGACCACTGGCGGCACGCGCGAGCCGTGATCGTCGATCAGCACGGTGTCGGTCCCGACCTGGTTGGTCGCATGGCCGGCAAGGTGAACTTCGCCTATGGCCTCCGCCGGCAGCGCGTCGATGAAAGCCTTGGCGTCATATTGCAGATTGTGCGCGGAAACATGGACGTTGTTGACGTCAAGCAGCAGGCCGCAGCCGGTCCGCGCCACCAGCGCGGCGAGGAACTCGGCCTCGTTCATCGAGGAGTCGGCGAATGCCAGGTAAGCAGACAGGTTCTCGATCAGCACGCGCCGCTTCAGCGTGTCCTGCAGCGTCTCGACATTGCGGGCGACGATTGCCAGCGCCTCTTCGTCATAGCGCAGCGGTAAGAGGTCGTTGAGATAGGCGCCGTCGGCGATGCTCCAGGCGAGATGCTCAGAAACGAGATCTGGTTCGAAGCGCTCGCAAACCTTGCGCAGCCTTTCCAGATGGTCGCGATTCAGGCCCCTTGCGCTACCAAGCGACAGGCCGACGCCATGCACGGATAGTGGGTAGGTCTGGCGCAGCCTTTCCAAGGCTTCGACACCGGCTCCGTCACCCATATAGTTCTCGGCGTGGACCTCAAGCCAGCCCGCGGAGGGACGCCGTGTCAGCATCTCCGCGATGTGAGGCGAGCGAAGACCGATGCCCGCCGATGCGGGGATTGCGAGAGTTGAAAACATGCCGGACATCGGTCTCCTCCATTTTGGTCTGTTGGCTCGAGATGGAAGGTTGGTCAGGCCTTCGGCTTGTCGCTGCCGCCGGTGATCTTGGCGCAGCTGCCTGCGGGCACGTAGAGCCAGGAATCCGGCTGGTTGTCGGCGGTCGCGGTGCCGGCGCAGGAGTGCGTCGCGGTCTGGCAGTCGTTCTGGCCGGCCTTGACGACGCCGTAGCACTTCTCGAAGGCGAAGCCGGGCTTGGCGGCCGGGCCGCTATATGCCGCTGTCGCGGCGAGCGTGGTGGCAGCCGCGAGGGCCGATCCGATGAGGGTCTTGGTGTTGATCACAGGCTTATCTCCTGGTTGGCGTTTCGAGAGAAAGACCGGCCTCGAGGCCCGTCTGCAGATCAGTCTCTCCCATCGTGATGCCGAGCTGAAATGCTGTCTCGGCATGGAATTGATACGCGGCCCCTATGTTCTGGAGAGCAATGCGAAAAAGGCCCTCCGGCCGGGGAACCGGAGGGCCTGGCGCCTGCATTCGGGAGTATGCGAAGCAGGCGCGGCTAGGCGGGAGGGAAGCGCCTAGATGTATTGGGTTCGGCAGTCAGACCGGGCGATCGTCGGCGCACGAAAGATCGGCCACCAGCCAGTTTTCGACGCATTGCCGTCCCCTGTCGCGAATGTCAGTCAGCTCGCCCCAGTCGATCCAGGGTCTCAAAAGCAGCGGAGCTGCAGCTCGATATTGCTTGTCGAAGATCGTGTGAACCGCGGCGCATCCGGTCGCGCAATGGGTGGAGGCGACCCTGCGATCCGGACACCGTGCCACAAATATCGACGGCTTGCCGGTGACCACCACACGATGGCTGGCTCGGGCTGATGCCTCGGGCGGCACTTGTGAGATGTCGCCGTCGCCCCAATAGAGATCGCCGTCGATTTCGACGGCCGGACATAGGAACGGAACGGTGGCTGCCGCCAGGATCGCGTCGACCGACAACTGCTCGCCCGAGAATATCTTAAGAGTGTCGCTGCGGGCGTTGACGGCCAGGACGCCCAGTTTCACCGGGCAGTGTTCGTCACGGATCTGCTTGAGGTCGATCGATTGTTCCAGCATCGAGCGCAGCAGGCTCGTTCTGTCGGCGGCAAACATCGAGGCGTTGCTGACGCGCCGCCAGAAGTTGGCGAGCGCCGTCCGCGCGCCGCGCCTGCCGCCGACGCATAGCCCATAGGCAAAGACAGCCGCTTGAATCGCCGCGAAGCCCGACGCGGTAATGCCGCTCACGTTGCAGTCCGGCTCGTCAAGCAGCCGGTCGAGCACACCCCAGACGAAGGCGGCATGCGCGTCGTTTGCCAGCAAGATGTCGATCGTCTGGCCTTCGACACCAAGATGCGCCACCGGTCTGGCGGCTGCGACTCTTCTCACTGCGGACTGGGCAAGCATGGTTTGGTCTCCGTCCCCAAGGTCGCCGGCAAGGGCGATTGGAGGGAGACTGCCGCATCTTCTTGTTCAGCCGAAATGCCAAGGTGGCATGAAGTCCATAGGCAGATTGCATTGGCTGCCCGTCATCACGCACCGCACTCTTCTTCCGGTTCAAGTCGGCGCCGTGCCGGAGCCACGCCTGGAAAGGAGATTGAAACATGAGGAGACAACTTACCTGTGTGACCGCGCTTACCGCTGTTCTTGGCGCGAGCCCAGTTTTAGCCAACCCGTTCACCGACCTCGCTGCATTGCCGACGTTCTACACGGACGCCACGATGAAGACGATTAAACCGATGGCTGGGTTCAAGAAAGCCTGGTTCGCCCTGTCGAAGCATGACCGGGTCAAGATGACGAAGGCATGCAACGACCCGGCGATGCGCAAGCCCCATGCAGAATTCTGCGCCAATGTCCTCGCTTTGGGCGGAACCAACAAGTGACTGCGCCGGGAAGCATCTGTGGATGCAGAACCGGCATAGTCTTCATACGCAGATGGCATTGGCGAGTTGGCGGGTGATCGCGGCAAGGTTCATACCAGCAAGGAGGAAGCCAGTAATTCTGAATTGCTGTCAAACCAATCAAACGGTTGTCGATAGGACGACTACCTAACCAGAGAAGGACTTGAAAATGAATCTCAAAGCTATCTGCCTCGGCGCTTTTGCCCTTTCCGTTGTTGGCGGCGTGGCCTTCGCCGGCGCCCTCGACGAACCCTCCAACATGCAGCCCTTCTTCACGGATTCCGGCATGCAGACGATGAAGTCGAGCGCCGACTTCGAAACCGCCTGGAAAGCGACGCCGAAGAACACGCAGGACGCGATGATGAAGGAGTGCAACGACGCCGCCATGAGCAAGCCGCACGCACAGTTCTGCGCCCAACTTTTTGCCCTGGGTCATCACAGCTGATACTCCCAGCGGCGTTACCCATAAGCTGGCAGTTGGATGGCGGGCCTAGGCCCGCCATCGTCGCATGACGAAACGGTATCGACTTTATAGCCCCCGCGCATTGGCATGACCCGGCACATTGCGGCAGTCTTCGAGCATGCAAATGCATCTATGCAGCTAAGGGACGATACGCATGGACATCCATCACATCCGCTACTTCCTGGCCGTTTGCGAGACCAGGAATTTTACGCGTGCTGGGGAAAGATGCAACGTTACCCAGCCGGCGCTGTCGCGTGCCATCCAGCAGCTCGAGGACGAGGTCGGCGGCCTGCTGTTTCGCCGTGAGCGGAACCTGACCCACCTCACAGACCTGGGCGCTTTGCTCCGCCCCAGATTTCAGCAGATCCTCGACGAGGTGACCGGCGTTCGCCAGGAGGCATCGAGGTTTCTGTGCCTCGAGAACGCAAATCTCAAGGTTGGGGTGATGTGCACCATCGGTCCGCGGCGATTTACCGGTCTGTTGACGGATTTCAACCGGCGCCAGCAAGGCATCCAGCTACAGCTTGTCGAGGGCGTGCCGGCATCCCTGTCGCAGCTGCTGGAGGCGGGCGAGATCGATGTCGCCATCATGGCGTCCAGCAACAGTTTCCCGGAAAGATTCGATGTCACGCCGCTCTATCGCGAGCGGTTCGTCCTCGCATTTCCCAATGGCCATCGCCTGGCCCGCAACGACAATGTCGCCATCTCGGAGCTCGACGGCGAAAACTACCTCCGGCGCCTGAATTGCGAGTATCGCGATTATCTGGCCGGCCTCTGCAACGAGCGCGGAGTGAAGCTCAGGATATCCTACGCCAGCGAACGCGAAGACTGGATTCAGAACATGGTCTCCGGCGGGCTGGGCATCTGCTTCATCCCTGAATTCAGCGCCGTTATCCCGGGCTTGCAGATCAGGCCCGTTATCGATCCGGAGGTTTGGCGGGAGGTATCGCTTGTCGTTGTGGCCGGCCGCCGGTTCTCGCCGGCAACATCAACCTTCGTCAACAGCGTCAAGGCGCATAGCTGGCCGGAAAGCGGCATCGATCTTTCGGTAAGGAAAACGGCCGCGTAGCAAGTCGAAGAAAAGAATCGGCGCCATGATTTATGTCGTGGCGCGAACTCCCGCGCCTGTATGATGATCCACGATAGTTTTCAGGTATCGATTTAAGAGCCAGTCAGCATTTCTCTTTCGACGAGGCTCCGGTCACTCTCCTCGTCATGCCCCGCCTCCCGCGATTGGGCACCGACAAAGGAGAAATACGAGATGGCTATCAAGAAACTCAACCTGGCGTTCGTGCTGGGCATGCTGTCCACGACCGCAGCGTTTTCCGCGGCCCCGGCTTTCGCAGGCGACTGCCCCGCAGGCCAGACCGCCACCACCGATATCCAGGAACATCCCAGCAAGCCGGTCGGCGTCACCGACACCGTGCTTTCGGCAATCGACTTGAGCAGCAAGGGCGAAGCCTGGAAAGGCAACATGCTGCGCCTTCGCAAGCTCGTCGTTCAGCCCGGCGGCGTCGTGCCGTGGCATGAGCACAATGTCCGCCCGGCCAACATTCTGGTCGTCGAGGGCTCCATCACCGAATATCGCAGCACCTGCAAGGTCGGCATCGAACATCCGGCCGGCGACGTGACGGCCGAGTTCGGCCAGCTCGCCCACTGGTGGAAGAACAACGGCAAGATTCCGGCGGTGCTCTATTCGGCCGACGTGCTGCCCCCGGCGACGCACGAAGACCACATGATGTGAGCCGCCCTGAGCGGTGAAGTGATCCCGACATCGGAAGCCAAAGGCCCATCCTCGGGCGATTGCCCGAGGACGTGGCGACGGAGCCTGTCATGACGACGAGTGAACGGACGGAACCAACAGAGGTTCGCATTTTTGCAGCCGACAGCTGGCGCTTCGGCCTGATCGCGCTGATTGCGTTCCTGACGCTAGTCGACCTGTTTGCCACTCAGGCGATCCTTCCGACGCTGGTGGTGAAATTTGGCGTCAGCCGCGCCACCATGGGCTTCGCCGTCAACGCCAGCACCTTCGGCATGGCGGTGGCTGGTATCGCCGTCGCGCTTTTTGGGCGCCGCATTGATCGCCGCAACGGCATCTGGATCAGTCTGGCAATCCTGGCGATCCCGACGACGCTGCTGTCGCAGACGGATAACATCGTTGTTTTTGCCTTGCTGCGCGTGGCGCAGGGCCTCTGCATGTCGACAGCCTTCACGCTGACGATGGCCTATCTGGCCGAGCATTTTTCCGCAAGGCAGACGACGAGCGCGCTTGCGGCCTATGTGACGGGAAATGTTGCCAGCAACTTTTTCGGCCGGTTGATGTCGGCGGCGGTCGCAGACACGTTCGGCATCTCCACCAACTTCCTGACCTTCGCTGTGCTTAATCTGCTCGGCGCCGCTCTTGTCTGGTTCACGTTGCAAAAGACCTCGGCAATGATGCGCGCCGACCTGGACGGCCAACCTGCCCGCGCCGCCTGGAAGGCCCCCTTGCGGAACGTCGAGCTGCGCGCCTGTTTCGCGATCGGCTTCCTGATCCTCTTCGTCTTCATCGGAACGTTCACCTACGTGAATTTTCAGCTCGTCGCGGCGCCGCTTTCGCTCACGCCGATGGCAATTGGCGCGGTCTATTTCGTCTTCCTGCCATCGATGCTGACCACCCCGCTCGCCGGCCGAGTCGCAGCGAGCCTTGGCCCCAGGGGAGGGATCGGGGCGACGCTTGCGCTGGCGATCGTCGGCTTGCTTCTGCTGCTTGTGCCAAATCTTCCGATCGTTCTCGCCGGGATGGCGCTCGTTGCCATCGGCACCTTCCTGGCTCAGGCGATCGCCACGGGACATGTCAGCCGGACTGCGTCGCGCGATCGCGCCGCTGCGAGCGGCGTCTATCTCGCGTCCTACTACGCGGGCGGGCTCGCCGGCGGCTTCCTCATCGGACAGATCTACGACGGTGTCGGCTGGACCGCATGCGTGGCCGTCCTTGCCGCGGTTCTCGCCGGTGCGATCGCGATCGCGCGCATGCTGCGAACGCCAAAGGGCTGAGACTGAAATCGAAAACTAGCTATCCAACCAAGGAGACCGACATGACCAACCAACTCAAAACTTTGCTTGCAGGCGCCGCCATGCTGATTGCTGTTGCCCTGCCGGCTGCCGCTTCGGACGGCGTCGTCACCGTGAAGAGCGATTACTCCGTCGCCGAAACCGTCGCCCGCATCAAGAAGGACGTGCTGAAGAAAGGCATCAAGTTCTTCGGCGTCATCGACCAGGCTCAGCTTGGCAAGAACGCCGGCAACGACGTCAGGCCGTCGCGGCTCGTCATGTTCGGCAATCCGGCGCTCGGCACGACGTTCATCACGTCGAATCCCGAGGCAGGGCTCGACTGGCCTGTGCGCGTGCTGGTCTACCAGACCGCCGACGGTTCGGTTTACGCCGCCTACAGCGATTTCGACTGGATCGCCAAGCGGCATGGCATCACGGATCGCCCCGCACAGTTCAAGATGGCGACCGAGGTCATTCAGTCGGTGACTTCAACCGTCAAGAAGAACTGACGGATGGGCACGTGGGTCGCTATCAAGTAGGCATACGACGATGCTGCCCGGCAAACCTACTCGGCGGCGGACAGCGCCTTCACCCGTTCTCCGAACCATTTCTTCTGCGTGGCTTCGCGCACCAATGCGCCGACCGCGGGCGAATGCCTGCGGCCGCGCACAGTGACGAGATTGACCTCACGCCAGAATTCCGGCTCCGTGATCGGCAGGGAGACCACGCCAGGGTGCTTGACGGTGTGCTCGGGCATGAAGCCGAAGCCAAGCCCCGCGGCGATCATCGCCAATGTCCAGTCGTCGCGATCGCTCCAGTAAACCGGGCTGACCGTGACGCCCTGCTCGGCAAGGATGGCATCCGCGTAGCCCGCGAACTCGCAGTTGTTGCGGTGGATGTAGCTTTCGTTGCTCATGTCCTTCACCCGCACAACGCGCTGGTTGGCAAGGCGATGTGCCAGGTGGACAGCCATCACCATCTGTTCCTGGAACAGCGGCAGGGAGTGCACTTCTTCATCGGGGACGCATGAGGGCAACGCGTAGATGGCGGCCTCGAGTTGCCCCTCGAGCAGCCTTTTCCTGAGGCTAACCGCGTCCGCATCGCAAAGATGCAACTCGACGCCAGGATGGTGCTCGCGCACAGCCGCGATGAGCTCGATGATCTCGTCCGGAGCGATGGTGCTCATGATGCCGACCTTGAGCGGCATCTTCTTCAGGCTCACATATTGCTCGGCAATCTGCTTTGCCTGGCGAGAGTTCTCGAAGACGCCTTCGAGATACGTCTCGACCATGCGGCCGAGTTCGGTGAGGTGAGTGAAACGCCGCTCACGATGGAAAAGCGGCCCGCCGAATTCATCTTCCAAGAGCTTAATGGCGCGCGACAGCGCCGGCTGCGTGACATTGCACTGCTCGGCTGCCCTGGTGAAATTTAACTCCTTGGCGACGGCCAAGAAGTATCGGACTTGGCTGATCTCCACTGCACGCTCCCCTCACTGGACGCGCATACGGCACGGCCCGCGTTGCCGCTCAATCTTACTAGCTGCCGCTAGGTCAAACAACCCGACCGGTCGATCGAGGCCCCAGGCTTGGAGCCAACGATCTGACCGTCAGCTATCGAATCCATGTCTCAACGGCATTTCCGCAGCTTGCGGCGGTTCACCATACTAATCCTCAGATACAAAGCCGGCCCGCGCCGTGGCTCGTGGCCGCGCAATCAGAAGGACAAGACGATGCTCAAAGGCAAGACAGCGCTCATCACCGGTTCGACCAGCGGCATCGGGCAAGGCATTGCCGAAGCCTTCGCGGCCAAGGGCTGCAACATCGTTCTGAACGGCTTTGGCGACGCCGCCGAGATCGAACGGCTGCGGGCAAAGTTCGCCGCCGATCATCGGGTCGCCGTTCGATACGACAATGCCGACATGAGCAACGGCGACGCAATCACCTCGATGATGGACAAGGCCATCACCGAGTTCGGCGCCATCGACATACTGGTCAACAATGCTGGCATTCAGCATGTCGCGCCGATCGATGACTTTCCGGTCGAGAAATGGGAAGCGGTCGTGGCGATCGATCTCATCTCTTCGTTCTATACGATCCGGCGCGCGTTGCAGGCGATGAAGGCGCGCAAATGGGGTCGTATCATCAACGTGGCCTCCGCGCACGCGCTCGTCGCATCGCCCTTCAAGTCCGCCTATGTCGCGGCCAAGCACGGCGTCGCCGGCCTGACCAAGACCGTCGCGCTGGAGGTCGCCGAACAAGGCATCACGGTCAACGCCGTTTGCCCCGGCTACGTGCTCACCCCGCTTGTCGAGAAGCAGATACCCGACACGGCGAAGGCCCGCGGGATCACCGAGCAGCAGGTGATCAAGGATGTCCTCTTGGCTGCGCAGCCCACCAAGCAGTTCGTCACCGTCGAGCAAGTAGCTGCGCTCTGCCTGTTCCTGGCGTCGGACGAGGCGGCCTCGATCACCGGCGCCGTGATGCCGATCGAAGGCGGTTGGACCGCTCACTAGACCTGCTCGAGGAGCGAAGGCCATGAACAAGATCACGCAAAACCTATCCGTCCCGCAAGCAGAACCGGCGACGGGACACCAGAGCGATGTCAAACGTCAGACGGTCCTTGTCCTTCAAGGTGGTGGTGCGCTGGGGGCCTATCAGGCCGGGGTCTATCAGGCGCTGGTCGAGGGCGGCATCGAACCGGATTGGGTCATAGGCACGTCCATCGGTGCCATCAACGCCGCGCTTATCGCCGGGAACAAGCCCCGCGATCGTCTGTCCAGGCTTCAGGAGTTCTGGGATGGCGTCAGCCGGAGCAGTCCATTCGACGAGTTTTTCCGGATGATGGTTCCGAGCAACGTCTTCGCCAATATGGGCACGGTGATGCGTGGCATCCCGGGATTCTTCGAACCGAACCCAAGCGCCATGTTTGGAGTGAACCGCGAAGTCGGTGTCGAGAATGCCTCCTATTACACGACGGACCCGCTCAAACGGACGCTGAACAATCTGGTCGACTTCGACTACCTCAACGGTCGCCATACTCGGCTGACGGTCGGTGCGGTTAATGTCAACACCAGCGAGCTCAAATACTTCGACACGCGTGAGATGATCCTGTCGGCGGCGCATATCATGGCGTCAGGCGCCTTGCCGCCGGCGTTTCCGGCGGTCTGCATCGACGGCGAGCCCTATTGGGACGGGGGCATCTATTCAAACACGCCGATTGAGGTGGTGCTCGATGCGCGACCCAGGCGAGACGCGCTTATCTTTGCCGTCAACATGTGGCAGCCCCGTGCCGCCGAGCCGAAATCGATCTGGCAGGTCATGGGGCGGCAGAAGGATCTTCAATACGCCAGCCGCGGCCGGAGCCATGTCGCTCGGCAGGAACAACTGCATCGGTTGCGGCATGTCGTGCGCGAAATGGGAAGGCTCGTGCCCGAGGAGCGTCGCGAGGATCCGATGTTCAAGGAACTCGCCTCCTATGGCTGCCCGTCGGTCATGCATCTTGTCCGGCTGCTTTCGCCGCGACTGGACGGCGAGGACCACACCAAGGACATCGACTTCACCCGCTCGGGCATCCGCACCCGCTGGCAGGCAGGATACGAGCATGGGCAGCGCGTCCTCACCGACAAGCCCTGGGAATGCGAGGTCGACCTGCTTCAGGGCATCGTCATCCACGAATCCGAAGAGTGATGGGCCGCGCCGAGAAAGATACGGAGACCACCGATGCAGATCATCACCCCCGGCATGCGGTTGATTCCGGAAGCGGTGCTCGCCAACGACGCAGCGCTCTTCCGCACGATCCCGGAGACTCCTTCGCATGCGGACAAGTCACTCCATCGCGTGGTCATTGTGGGCGGCGGCGCGGGCGGCCTGGAACTGGCGACACGCCTCGGCCGCAAGTTCGGCAAGCGGCGGCTTTCCGTCACGCTTGTCGACCGAAGCCGCACCCATATCTGGAAGCCGCTTCTGCATGAGGTGGCATCCGGCGCCTTGAGCGCGTCGCACGATGCTGTTGAATACATCGCCCATGCCAGCCGCCACGGCTACCGCTATCGCATTGGCGAGGTCGTCGGCATCGATCGCGCCAAGCGCCGGGTCTTCGTGGCACCCAGCTTCGACGATGACGGTCGCCAGGTCATCCCGCCGCGTGTCCTGGGCTACGACACGCTGGTCATGGCCGTCGGCAGCGTCAGCAATGATTTCGGCACACCTGGAGCGGCTCGTCATGCGATCGCACTCGACACTGCGGAGCAGGCGGCCCGGTTCAACAAGCGCATGATCGACGCATGCCTGCGCGCCAATGCGCAATACGAGCAGCTTTCACCCGGTCAGCTACATTGCGTCATCGTCGGCGCCGGCGCCACCGGCGTCGAACTGGCCGCCGAGCTGCACAAATCGATGCGGGAAATCGCCTCGCACAATCTCGACAACATCGATTTCGAAAGACTGATCCGCATCACCATCGTCGAAGCCGGGCCGCGGATCCTGCCTGCGCTGCCTGAGCAGATGGCGAGCGCAACGGCATGCTTGCTGATCAAGCTGGGCGTCCAGATACGATGCGGGATCAGGGTCACCGAAGTGACCGAAGACGGTATCCGGCTGGGAGACAAGCTCTTCGTGCCCGCCGAATTGGTCGTCTGGGCGGCCGGAATCAAGGCGCCGGAGTTCCTAAGGAGTCTGGATGGTCTCGAAACCGACCGCATCAATCGCTTGATCGTCGACGAAACCTTGCGGACCGTCGGAGATGACAACGTGTTCGCCATTGGCGACTGCGCGAACTGCATACTGCCGGGCGAGGAAACCGCCTTGCCGCCGCGGGCCCAGACGGCCCATCAGCAGGCAGACCACATGGCCAAAGTGATTGCAGCACGTCTCGCAGGGCATGCCGCACCGGCGTATCGCTACCGCGACTATGGATCATTGGTCTCGCTGGCGGACTACGGTGCGTTTGGCAGCCTGGTCGGAGGACTGAAGATCGAAGGCCTCGTTGCGAGGCTCGTCTATCGCTCGCTGCACAAGATGCATCTCAAGGCGGTGCACGGACTGGCGAAGACAACGCTTACTTCGATCGGCGAGATGATCGTCAGGCGCGCCAGACCGCGGATCAAGCTTCACTGAGGTCGGCGGAGGCGGAGCGATGGAAAAGTATGATGTCGTGATCCTGGGCGGCGGCAATGCCGGTATGGGCGTCACGGTCGCGACGCGCGCCGCCGGACTCTCTGTCGCCATGATCGAGGCTCGCGATCTCGGCGGCACATGCCCCAATCGCGGATGCACGCCGAAGAAGGTGCTGGTTGCCGCGGCTCGCGCGCTTGAAGAGATCGGAAGGGCCGGCAGTCATGCAATCAAGATCGACCCGCCGACGCTCGATTGGCGAGCCTTGATCGAGCGGGAAAAAGACATCATCAGGGCCATTCCATCCCGGCTGTCCGGATTGATGGCAAAACGAGGCGTCGAGGTCATCCAAGGCGAAGCCGCATTTATGACCAGCAATGCCGTCCGCGTCGGCAAACGAGAGCTCGAGGCCAGAAACATCGTCATCGCTACCGGCTCGAAGCCGCGCCCGCTGTCGGTCCCGGGGGCAGAATTTCTGACCACATCTGACGATGTGCTGAGCGATCCTGTGCTGCCCCGCTCCGTCGTGTTCATTGGCGGCGGCGTTATCGCCTTCGAACTCGGTCACGTGTATGCGCGCGCCGGCGTCCACGTCACAATCCTCGAGGCGCTGCCGCAGCTTCTCGGTGGCTTCGACGAGGATGCCGCTACTCAAATCCGTGCCGAGAGCGAGCGGCTGGGGATCGGTATCCATACCAAGGCTTGGGTCAGGAAGATCGAAGCGGCCGACGGGCGACTGCGGGTGAGCTTCGCGAAGGATGGCGTGGAATTCAGTGTTGCCGCTGATCGGGCCGTCAGTTGCGCGGGACGCGTCGCCAATGTCGAGGGCCTCGATCTTGGGGCGGGTGTCATCGTGCATCGCGAAGGCCGCATCGAGATCGACGAGCATCTGCGCTCGCGTTCCAATCCAGACGTCTATGTCTGCGGCGATGCGGTATGGAGCTCTCCGCAGCTTTCGCCGGTTGCGACTTATGAAGGCGGGATCGTCGGCCGCAACATCGTCGATGGCCCGAAGCATCGGCCCGACTACAGTCACATACCTGCGTCGCTCTACAGCATACCGGCGGTGGCGGCCGTCGGTTTGACCGAGGCCCAGGCGAGGGAACGTGGTTTCACCGTCAACGTCCACCTGAACGACATGCAAGGCTGGCTCTCCGCCAGGACTTACGCGGAGCCGGTGGCGTGGTCGAAGATCACAGTCGAGGAAACGACAGGCAGGATCCTCGGAGCCCATCTGGTTGGCCATGCCGGCGAAGAACTGATCCACATCTTTGCACTCGCGATGAAGCACGGCATCACGGCACCAGAGTTGTCTGAAATGGTCTGCGCTTTCCCGACTTTTGCAGCGGATATCAGGAACATGGTGTAACGCGTCGGCTCGGCCCGGCGAAGTAGGACATAGACCTGGCATGAATCGATGCACGCAGGGCATCAAAACCATGCAGGAAAAACATGGCGATTGCCGTGGGGCCACGGTGGTAGGCTATGCTGAACGCGTGAAAGTGCAGACATGGCCGCCGACGACCAGACAATGACATTCGAGCAGTCCGTCCAGGCAGCCATCGAACTTGATGCGCCCCTTAATGAACGGCTGGCCGTGATTGCCACGGCGGTTCGCCGTCTGAACCCGGAATTCGCCGACGCCGTAGAGCGACTTGTGGACCGCCTTGAGAAGCAGGGTGCCGGCACAATGGCGCCAGCTGCGGGCGAAGCCATGCCTGGTTTCCTGCTGCCTGATGATGAGGGCAGGCTCATCAGCCTTGCCGAAATCCTGGCAAAAGGGCCGGCCGTCATCACCTTTCAGCGTGGTCACTGGTGTCCTTACTGCCGCTTGAACGCCATCGGCATTGTCGAGGTGCACCACGAGATCGCGGAATTGGGGGGACAGGTGGTTGCGATCATGCCGGAGCGGCGCAAATTCGCGAAGGCAATGAAGGCTCTGGTCGGCGCACAATTCCCGTTTCTGATCGACATGGACAATGGATATGCGTTGTCGCTCAATCTCGCGATCTGGGTAGGCGCTGAAATGGAGCGGCTCATGGGCTTGGGGCTCGACATCCCTAACTATCAGGGCAACAGCGGCTGGTTTATGCCAATTCCAGCCACCTTCATCGTCGGAACGGATGGGATCATCAAGGATCGCTTCGTCGATCCGGACTACCGTCGTCGCATGGACATCGACGACCTGATCGCGGCGCTCAGGCGGGCTCGCTGACGCCGAAGGTCGACCAGTCCGCCGCCCTCAGCAGATTGAGCAGCGTTGTCGCGACAGGCGAGCGATGCCTGCCGGCCACAGCATAAACCGAAACGATCCTCGAGACATCCAGATCGCGAAGTTTGAGCCGGCGTGTGGTCGGGGACCGCGGCGCCGTAAGCGTGACAAAACCCACTCCGGCATTGGCCTCGAGCAGTGCGAGCAGATCCTGGTCCGTCTCGACTTCATGCGCGGTCCGGGGCGTATATCCCTTGGCGGAAAGGCAGCGCGCCAGTTCCTCGCTCGTCTCCCAATCGATCCGACTGAGCACAGGTTCGGCGGCAAGCTGCGCCAGCGCGACATCCGCCTCGTTTCGCCGGGCGAGCGGGTGATCCGAATTTACGGCGAGCTCGATTCCTTCCTGGAACAGCGGCCATGTGTCCAGACGATCCCAAGCCTGGCCGAGCGGGCCGGCAATCGCCAGCTCCGCTTCACCGGCTTTCAGCGCCTCTATCACGGCTGCCGGCGAGCCGCGGTGGATCTTGAGATGCACACCCGGGTAGGCTCGAAAGAGCTCGGTGAACGGCGAAACCAAAAGCGCAATGTTGATGCTGTTGGAAATGGTGACGTTGAGCGGTGCAACGTCGCTGCTTTGCACAGCCTTGGCCAATGACTTGGCGGAAGTGGCCGCATCATAGCACTGTTGCAGCAACGGCAGCATGCGGCGCCCGAGCTCCGTGAGATGCGAATGCTGACGCTCGCGCCTCAGGAGCTCCCCACCCAATTCGTCTTCAAGCGTTTTGATGGCGCGCGTAAGGGCCGGCTGGGTGACGTTGCACTCCTCGGCCGCTCTCGTGAAATTCAACGTGTTCGACAGGGCCAGAAAGTATCGGACCTGCTGCATCTCCATGAAATCTCGCCCCCTCAGCGAATGGTTTATCAGCGATGTCGCATATTGCGAGACTAACCCAACTGATCGCATTGAGCAAAGTGGCCCGCATTGCGGACCAGGTGTGATACCGCTGTGCGGCGGCACCGACTTATTGCGACGAACCGAGTGATTTGCTCAACCAGTCGGCAAATCCTCTGGCCCGCTTGCTCGGCTGGCGCCCGGCCGGGAACAAGGCATGGATGGGTATGGTCGGCAGCGCAAAATCCGGCAGCAGCCGACACAGGCGACCGTCCTCCAGTTCGGCGTTAAACATCCATCCCGAACCGAATGCTACGCCAAGCCCAGCCACAACACATGCTGTAACCCCGGCCGAGCTCGAGACCCTGATGCGAGGACTTTCGGGCAACACAAAGCGGAGCTGCGGATCGATCAGATCCTGAAATGTCGCGCCGGAGCTGTCGGAGGGCCCGAAGATCACCTGGTGCTGCGCTAGCTCTGCAGGGTTGCTTGGCTGACCGTGCTGGGCAATGTATTCCGGCGCGGCAACGAGCAACCGAGGCGTCTGCCCGACTTTGCGCGCCATCATGCTGGAGTTGTCGAGCAGGCCAAGCCGTATCGCGACATCGGCGCCTTCCTCAGCGAGACTGCGCCGGCGATCGTCCATCATCAACTCGACGGAGAGATTGGGATGCTCGGCAAGAAGGCTGGGCAGGCGAGGAATGAGTGCGCGCACTGCGAAGGTGACCGACAGCTCGACGCGCAGAACCCCGCGTAATTCCTCATTGCCAGCGGCTGTGTCAGCAGCCGCCCCGAGATCTGCCAGCAGCGGCCGTATCTGGTCGAGGTAGACCTGTCCCGCCTCGGTCAGTGCGACCTTGCGACTGGTGCGGAAGAGAAGACGGGCGCCGATGCGCGCCTCCAAATCGTTGAGAATGCGTGACACCGATGGCTGCGATAGCCCGATTTCCCGCGCGACCTGGGAGAGGTTTCCGCGCTCGGCCACCCGCACGAAAACCTCAAGTTCCTGTAGTCGATCGGCCATTCGTTTTCTGGATGCTTGCTATGCTTTCTGGCAAGCTACCCCTCTTTCTGGAAATAGGCGAGGACATTCCGCCGCAAGCCATGCGGCCAACATTTGGAGTGTCTCATGTCTCTTCAGGAAAAGCTCGACGCCTTCAAAGCCGATTTTGAAGGCAAGGTCCCCAAGCAAGCGGTCGAGATAATGCATCGCGCGACGACTGAACTCATTGCGTCAGGTCAGGCCGCCCAGGCCCTGAAGGCAGGCGACGTTGCTCCGGCGTTCACGTTGTCGGAGGCTGATGGCGGTTCTGTCGCATCCGGTGATCTGCTTGCACACGGGCCGCTGGTGCTCAGCTTCTATCGCGGCGTCTGGTGCCCCTATTGCAACATCGAACTCGGCGCCTTGCAGGAAGCCTGGCCGGCCATCCAGGCCATAGGTGCGCAACTGGTCTCCATCTCGCCGCAGTCGCTTGCGAACGGCCGCAAGGCCAAGCGCGACAAGAAGATAGATTTTCCGATGCTGAGCGACCCCGACGGCAAGGTCGCCGATGCTTTCGGCCTGCGGTTTCGCCTGCCGGATGACTTGATTGAGCTGTATCGAACCTTCGGCGTTGATCTGCCATCGATCAACGAGGACCCGTCCTGGAAACTGCCGATGCCGGCTCGCTTCGTGGTCGGACAGGACGGCATCATCGCCTATGCCGAAGTCAGTCCGGACTACACACGCAGACCGGACCCGGCCGACCTTTTGCCGGTGCTCAGGCAACTGCAGGGCTCCATTGCGGCGTGAACCGATGGACATGGACCACCTGCCAGTCACCAACCTTACCACAGCCAGCGCATGCCGGCGCTGGCTGATGCTGATCGTCATTTCGATCGGCTCCTTCC
>Ga0315336_1003307_pt1 | contig 21806 bp, 24 predicted proteins | sample ASW5metaG_FD_204512 | JGI IMG/M metagenome (GOLD analysis project Ga0315336, IMG submission 204512) | Ammonia-oxidizing marine archaeal communities from Monterey Bay, California, United States - ASW #5 | ecosystem: Environmental > Aquatic > Marine > Intertidal zone | place: USA: California... | reverse complement strand
ATTTTCCAGCGTGACCCCGTCCAGGATCAGCGACCGGGGGTCGGGTGATGTTATGAAGCCCTCGGGTCCGGTCAGCAGGGTCGCCCAAGGCCGGCCCTGATCATCCAGGGCCGCGGCGACCAGGAACGGAAGCGCGGTATGAAAGTCCCGGTGTTGATCCGGCATGAAGGGCCGGATGACCTTTCGCGCCCAACCTTCAATGTCGCGGACGCCCAGGCGTTCTTGAACTTCTTGCTCGCCCATGTGAAATGGCGACTCGTTGCTGATAACTTCCATAATCCACATCCTTGAAATTTGTCACTGGATAGGCGTTTGAGCGCAATCACCCGCCAAGCGCGATGAATTCCATACGGATGCCGCCCGGAATGGCGGTCATCATATGATGGGCCGGCCCGTCACCCAGCGGTTCGGGTGCGAACTCTATTTCGACGCCACTTGCGGTGCTCAGCGTCGCGTGCAGTTCGCGCAACGCCGCGGTGTCTCTGACCTTCAAGGCGAAGTGGTGCAGCCCGACAACGTTCTTGCGGTCGAATTTCGTCGCCGTCGTTGGGTTCTCGGCCTGCCAAAGCGTGATCATGGTCGTTCCGTCGGTCATGAATACGGCCGGATAATCGGGCACCTCACCGACTTGATTGAAACCCAATGTATCGATGAAAAATGAACGTGTTTTGCTCAAGTCCGGTACCGTCAATCCGATGTGGTGGGCGCCTTCGGTTATTGCTGTCGTCGTCATCGTTTTGTTCCTTCTTGGTAAATGTTGTGTCATCGGCAGGCCGGATTTCGATCATCGGAGGCCTGGCGTGTTTCGGCGTCTGTTCGATGCGCACAGATTGAATGATTGCTGATTGAGATAGAATATGGATAATTTGGAATGGATAATTGCGTAATATGGAATAATGATGGACCGCCTGCTGACCATGTCGGTGTTTGTCGCTGTTGCCGAGGAAGCCGGCTTCGCCGCCGCCGCGCGCCGGCTGAATATGTCGCCATCTTCCGTGACCCGTGCCGTTGGTGACCTCGAGGCACGCATCGGCGCCCGTTTATTGCACCGAACGACGCGCTCGGTAACGCTGACCGAGGCGGGCGAACGTTATCTTGTGGATTGCCGCCATATTCTCAATGACGTTGAGGAGGCGGACAGGCATGCGGCGGGCGTGCATGCGTCGCCCAGCGGTGAAGTCTGGATTACCGGATCGGTCGTCTTCGGGCGCATGGTCCTGACGCCCGCTCTCTTGGAGTTGCAGGACCAATACCCCGAAATATCAATCTCCACATTATTCGTCGATCGAATGGTTCATTTGATCGACGAAGGCATGGACATCGCCATCCGGATCGCCGAGCTGCCCGACTCGTCATTGATCGCGATACGGGTCGGCGAGGTTCGCCGGGCCCTTTGCGCCGCGCCCAGCTATCTCGCCGCGAGCGGTCCGCTGCAGACGCCGGGCGACCTCCTCAACCATGACCTCATTGAGGTTTCTCATGAAACGCTCAGAGGTGAATGGGACTTTCAAATTGACGGGAAGGCGACGACCTTCAAGGTCAAATCACGTGCCCGGTTCAATATCGCCGATCCGGCCATCGACGCCGCATTGTCTGGGCGCGGCATAACCAGGGTCCTCTCTTATATGGTTGCGCCCCATGTCGAGACGGGTGACTTGGTGATCGTTCTGCCGGAATTTGAGCCGCCGCCGCTGCCCGTGCATGTCGTCCACAAAGAAGCGGGACAGGCTTCGGCGCGGGTCCGTGCGGCCGTTGATTTTTTGGTGCAAAAGCTCAGGGAGGATCCGCGGCTCCGTTAGGGTCTGCGGAATGCCGCCCTACAACACCCGGTCCAACACCCCGATCAGCTTGTCGACGTCTTCGGTCGTCGTGTAATGCGCCATGGAGGCGCGGACGACGCCGTCGTCGGCGTTGTCGATGCCGACCGCCTCGATCAGGCGCTTGGCGTAGAAATGGCCGTTCGACAGGCCGACCCAGTCGGCCATGGCCAAGGGCGGGATCGCCGCCGAGGGGTGCTTGTCGGTGGTGAAGGAGAAGGTTGCCACCCGGGCCGTCTGGCTGCCGACGTCGGGGCCGATGATGCGGACCCCCGGTTTCGACTTAAGGAAGTTCACGAATTTGATGGCCAGGGTTTCCTCGTGATTGGCGATCAGACGGAATAGGGCTTTCGTTTGCGCCAAAGGATTATTGGGCGGCGTTTCCAAATGGTGCTCGGCCAGCGCGTCCATGTAATCGGCGATGCCGGCGAGGCTGGCGATCATCTCATGCTGGGGGCCGGCCGGGTTGAGCTTGTGGGTGGTGTCTTCGGGGTCGAAGAAATAATGGCTCTGGTTGACGGCGGCTTCGAGCAATTCCCGCTTACCGTAGAGGCAACCCATGTGGGGGCCGAAAATTTTGTAGAAACTGTAGAGGTAGAAATCCACGTCCCAGGCCTTCACGTCGACGGCCCGGTGCGGCGCATAGGCGACGGCGTCAACGCAGACCATGGCACCGGCGTCATGAACCTTTTCGGTAATCGCCGGGACATCGTTGATTTCGCCGAGGATATTAGAGACATGCGGGAAGGCGACGAGACGGGTCTTTTCACTCAGCAGGTCGTCCAACAGGTTGATATCCAGCGATCCGGTCTCCGGATGCACCGGCCAGTCGAGAATTTTGATGCCGAATTCCTCGAGTTGCCGCCACGCACCCGAGTTGGCTTCGTGGTTCTGAATGGCGACGATGATTTCGTCACCGGGGTGCCACAGGCGTCTCAGCGCATGCGCCAGGACGTAGACGTTGATGGAAGTCGAGGGCGTGATCACCACTTCTTCGAGCTCGGCGCCGATCATCTGAGCCATGCGGGCATGGCCGTCGTTCATGCGCTCAAGCGCCTTCGCCGCGACAGGGAAGTTGGGCCCCGGTTGAACTTGGGTTTCCGTCATGTAGTCGGTCATGCGCCTGATCACCGTGTTCGGCACATAACTGCCACCGGCGTTCTCGAAAAATGCCCACTTCCAGCAAGCATCGGGAAACTGCGCGCGCACGAAATCGAGGTCGAGTTCGGTTTTTTTAAAATTCATGGGAAGTCCTAAGCCGGGGAGAGTCCAAAATCGGTTCGTCTACAGGTTTGCCTGCCGGGCTGCCGTCACCCCGTGCCGTAAAGCGCGATCACTTCAAGTGCCTGGCCGATGCGTTCCGGCGGCTCGTCGAACTTGAGGCCCAGTTCATCGCGACGGTTCCAGGCGACGCGCGCCTTGTAGCGGCCCAGTTGCTCGATGACCAGTATGACCTCGGTCTGTGGCGCGGCTTGCAGCGAGGCGCTGATACGGACGCCGCCGGGACCGATATCACGGACATCGCAGGTTATGGCGGCGCCGCCGACTTCTATGGACGTATTGAACAGCACCGCTTTGCGGTCCTTATTGCGACGGTTCGGTAGATTAAAGTCAGCCACGGATGAATTTCCCTGCCAGTTCGTCTGCGATACCGCTTAGAGCATAGCGCCAAAGCGCCCCCATTGGACAGGGGTTATCTATTCACCCAAGGTGTGATCGTCCGCGGTGACGCCTGCGCCGCCGTTTTCGCGCAATTCAATGTCCACGAGCCTGTACGGATAGGGTGTTTCACAAAACGCCGGTGTCGGCGCGTAAGCCACGCCGTTATCAAAAATAACCGGATATCCCGGGTGAAAATGGCCGGAAAGCACGGCCCGGACCCGGCCGGACGTTTCGATCATATCCTTCAACGCCGGGGCATCGCTGTACTCATATTGCCAGCCGTCGTGGAAGGTCGGCGGGTCGATGGTGAAATGCTGGACATGGACCTGGGGCGTGTCATGGGCGGCGTCTTGGGTCACCGCTTCGAACAATGCCCGGCTTTCCGCTGTGCGTCGGGGTTGGCGGGTCTCGTCCAACTGATCGCGGAAACAGACGAAGCGCAGGCCGGCGATGTCGGTTATGTCGGCGTAATCGGGAAAAAGCCGGTCGAAGGCGGCTTCATCATCATGGTTGCCGGGGATGACGACCCAGGGAATCCCGGTCGATTGCAGCCAGCCGCGGAACAGGCGGTAGTCGGCGTCAACGACTTCGGGCCAATTGACGTCGGGCTCATAGGCAGCGTCGCCGGCCAGGACTTCATCTGGAACATCCAAGAGATCGCCGGTGACGACAAGGACGTCGGCGCCATGGTTTTTCAATGCCGGCGTTAAACGCTCGAGGACAGTGAGGATATGGCGCGACCGGCGCTCGGTCCGCGTCGCCGTGCCCGGTTGATGGTGGCGGATATGCAGATCTGTGATGTGGGCGAGGCGGACCACGATTTATTCGACGGGCAGGAATTTGCCCGCTTCGCCGTCATAGGCGGAAAGCTCGGCGGTGGCGATATCGACGTACCAGCCGTGCAGCTTGAGGCCACCGGCTTCGACGCGCTCCCTGACAAACGGGAAGGTCGTCAGGTTTTCCAGCGATACCAGGACGGCGTTTTTCTCGCAGGCCCGGGTCCTGGCCGCCGGGTCGACGTCCGGCATGGTCGCGAGGACGCGGCGGTGCGCGGCGGCCAACATGGAGACCCACGACGGCAGATAGGCATAGGTGTCATCATCTGGATCAGCCGTCATCATCTTTTCGATACCGCCGCAGTGCGCATGGCCGAGAACGACCAGATGTTTGACGTCGAGTCCGAGGACGGCGAATTCCAGCGCCGCGCTGGTGCCGTGATAGGTGCCTTCCTGTTCCATGGGCGGCACCAGATTGGCGACGTTGCGGATGACGAACAGATCGCCGGGATCGGCTTGCAAGAGGATCGCCGGGTCAACGCGCGAATCGGAACACGCGATCACCGCCACTTCGGGGCGCTGGCCGCGTTTGACCAGATCCTCGATCAACTGGCGGCTTTCTTGAAACGCGCCGTCGCGGAAATCGCGATAGCCCTCAAGGAGTTTGTCGACGCTCATGACGGCGGAATCCCGGTTTGTCGATGGAAGCCGCCAACTGTCTTCGGCGTGCCGGGGGCGAGTGTAGAGGAAAAGCCTAGGCGACGTCCAACATGGCTTGAATGGAGGCCCGGGCGCGCTCCGCGATGGCCGGATCGACGGTAACCTCATGGCCCATGGTCAGCAGTCCATGTGAGACTTTCTCCAGCGTGACGCGTTGCATATGCGGACAGAGATGGCACGACCGGACGAAGTGGGTGCCGGGATGTTCGGCGGCCAGATTGGCACTCATCGAGCATTCCGTGATCAGCACCGCTTCCGCCGGTTTTTCATTTTCGATGTAATCGGCCATGCCCTTGGTGGAGCCAGAGAAGTCGGCTTCCTTAACAACTTCCGGCGGGCATTCGGGGTGCGCGATGATGGCGGCGATGGGATGCGCCTGGCGGACCCGGCGGACCTGATCGGCGGTGAAGCGTTCGTGCACCTCGCAGCGGCCGGGAAAGGTGATGATCTTGATATGGGTTTCGGCGGCGACGTTCTTGGCCAGGTATTCGTCGGGGATCAGGATGCAGGCGTCGGTACCGAACTTGGCGGCGGTCGCTTCGACGACCTGGCGGGCATTGGCGGACGTGCAGCAGACATCCGATTCGGCCTTCACCTCGGCCGATGTGTTCACATAGGTGACGACGGGAATGCCCGGGTGGTCGGCTTTCAGTTTACGCACGTCTTCGGCGGTGATCGATTCGGCCAGCGAGCAGCCGGCTTCCGGGTCGGGAATGAGGACGGTCTTTTCCGGATTGAGGATTTTCGCCGTCTCCGCCATGAAGTGAACGCCGCAGACGACGATCACATCGGCCTCGACCTTGGTCGCTTCTCGCGCCAGGGCGAGAGAATCACCGGTGACGTCGGCGATGCAGTGGTAGATGTCGCGGGTCATGTAGTTATGGGCGAGGACGACGGCGTTGCGGGCCGACTTGAGCTTGAGAATGTCATCCACTTCCTCGGCGATGAAGGGCCATTCAATTTCCGAGATGGCGTCCTTTGCCTGGGCATAAACATGCGCCGTCCGCCTGGCGACCTCGGCCGTGTACTCGGGCGCGTCGGGCGTCGGGCCGGGCACTCCGGCGGGGAAATCATCAACGGGCGGTTTCATGGCGGCAAAGTTCATGGCCTGAGCCCTCATAATTTCAGCGGTACTATCATATGCTCATAGCGAGAAATTTCTATATACTCATATTGAGCATTTAATATGCTAACTTTGAGTATAAACGGTGTCAACTGGATTCTTTCGCTGTTGCGAACAGTTTGCATTCGAAATTCGAGAGGATGTGGCGGTATTACCCGCCGCGCGGCAGGTTGACCACCGGTGTCGGCCGTTCGCGCAACACCGAGCGCGAGAACCGGAACAATTTTGCCGGCCGGCCGGGCAGGCTGGTTTCCATGCGGCCCGTTTCCTCGACCAAGCCGGTGCGTTCGACGAGGCGGCGGAAGTTCTGTTTGTGCAGACGCAGACCGGCAAGGCCCTCGGCGGCCTGTTGCAGATGGAACAACGTGAATTCGGCGGGCATGAGTTCGAAGATCACCGGGCGGTATTTGATCTTGCCCCTGAGCCGGCCCATGCCGGTGGCCAGGATGCGCCGGTTGTCGAAAGCCATATTGTTTCCCGGAGGGGTGCCGGCACCACCGCTGTCGTCACGCCCTGCTTCGGCGACGATGCCGGCTTCGTAGAGAAGTTCGAAGCGGTCCAGGACCAGTTCCTCGTTCCATGCACTGGTCTCGGCGCCGAAAGCCAGTGCCAGACGTTCCTCGCGGACGGCGCGCAGATAGGCGTCCGGGGTATCATCGACCCAGCGGCCCAAGGCCGGGAGAATTTCCGCGTCGAGGATGGCCGGACGGCCGTCGCGCCAGTCCTCCCAGGGAAAGAAATCGTACCAGTCGCGCCATTGGCCGCCGGCGCTGACGGCGGCGTCGCGGACCAGGGCCAAATAGCCGACCGAGACAAACCGGGGCCCGCCTTCGGTCTCGCGCGGATCGCGACCCCGGTTGCCGAAGGTGTAAAGTTGCTCGACGTAGCCCAGGTCCAGGTCCGTTTGCTGGCTGACCCAGGAGCGCAGGCCTTCCTCCAAGGTGCGGTCGTTGTTGGCGTCGAAGGGGCCGAAGGGTAGGGCGGCGGCACCCGCCGCCAGGTCGTCACGGACGGTCAGTACACGCGGCTCGCCCGCCTCCACCGTGACGATGATGGCGTTCAGTCCGACGACGATATTACCCTGATCAGCGTTGTTCATCCCCTTGCCATGCGCGGAAAGGTCCCCATTTGTCAAGAAGCAGACCAATTCGTCACGCTCTAGGACCGGTTTCGGCAAGATCGTTGCGAAATGGTTCTGGGTACTGGCACCGGACGGGACCGTCGGTTATTCTCCGGCCAGAAAATTCATACGTTTACTCCTGGGGAGGCAAGGCAATGCCCGCATACCGTTCTCGTACATCCACCCACGGCCGCAACATGGCCGGCGCCCGCGGTCTTTGGCGGGCCACCGGTATGACCGATGAGGATTTCGGCAAGCCGATCATCGCCGTTTCCAATTCCTTCACCCAATTCGTGCCCGGTCATGTTCACCTGAAGGATCTCGGCCAGCTGGTGGCGCGCGATATCGAGGCCGCCGGCGGCGTCGCCAAGGAATTCAACACCATCGCCGTCGACGACGGCATCGCCATGGGCCACGGCGGCATGCTGTATTCGCTGCCGAGCCGAGAATTGATCGCCGACGCGGTCGAGTACATGGTCAATGCGCATTGCGCCGATGCGCTGGTCTGCATCTCGAACTGCGACAAGATCACGCCGGGCATGTTGATGGCCGCCATGCGCCTGAATATTCCCGCCGTTTTCGTTTCCGGCGGCCCCATGGAGGCCGGCAAACTGGAGATCGACGGCGAGGAGAAGAAGGCTGATTTGATCGACGCCATGATCCAAGCCGCGGACCCGAATGTTTCCGATGAAGACGCGATGAAATACGAGCGTTCCGCCTGTCCGACTTGCGGCTCATGCTCCGGCATGTTCACGGCCAACTCAATGAATTGTCTGGCCGAAGCCCTGGGGCTGGCGTTGCCGGGCAACGGTTCCATGCTGGCGACCCACGCCGACCGCGAAGACCTGTTCCACCAGGCCGGCGCCAAGATCGTCGATCTCTGCCGGCGCTACTACGACGACGACGACGAAAGCGTCCTGCCCCGCTCGATCGGCAGCCGCAAGGGCTTCGAGAATGCCATGACCGTCGATATCGCCATGGGCGGCTCGACCAACACCATCCTGCACCTGCTGGCCATGGCCCAGGAAGGCGAGGTCGATTTCGCCATCAGTGACATTGACGCGCTGAGCCGCGGCGTGCCGCATCTCTCCAAGTTGAGCCCGTCGACCAGCCTTTATCACATGGAGGACTTCCACCGGGCCGGCGGCATCATGGCGATCATGGGTGAATTGGAACGCGCCGGTCTTTTGAACCGCGATAACCCGACCATCCACGAAGCCACCATCGGCGATGCCATCGATAAATGGGACGTGCGCCGAACCGATGACGAAGCCGTTTCGAAATTCTATATGGCGGCGCCAGGCAACGTCATCACGACCGAGGCGTTTTCCCAATCGAAACGCTTCAACAGCCTTGATCTGGATCGCGAAGATGGCTGCATCCGCAGCGTTGAGACGCCCTACTCGAAGGACGGCGGCCTCGCCGTGCTCTACGGCAACATCGCCGGCGAGGGCTGTGTGGTGAAGACCGCGGGCGTTCCGGAAAGCTGTCTGACGTTTTCCGGTCCGGCGGTGATCTGCGAAAGCCAGGAAGAGGCCATTGCCAAGATTCTCGGCGGTGACGTCAAGAAAGGCGACGTCGTGGTTGTCCGTTATGAAGGCCCGAAGGGCGGTCCGGGCATGCAGGAAATGCTTTACCCGACCAGCTACATCAAATCCATGGGGCTCGGCACCGACTGCGCGCTGATCACCGACGGCCGGTTCTCCGGCGGCTCATCGGGGCTCTGCATCGGACACGTTTCACCGGAAGCGGCGGCCGGCGGCGCCATCGGCCTGATCGAGAACGGCGACACCATCAAGATCGATATCGCCAGCCGCAGCCTCGATTTGGCGGTCAGCACGGATGAATTGGAAAAGCGCCGCGACGCCATGAACGCCAAGGCGGCGGACGCCTGGCAGCCCGTCAGCCGCGACCGGGTGGTGACGCCGGCGCTGCAAGCCTATGCCGCCTTGACCACGTCCGGCTCGCGCGGCGCGGTGCGCGACGTCACACAGGTTCAAGGTGTGAAACGCCAAGCCGCCGAATAGGCTTGCCAGAGGCGCCAGCGCTGGGAAAGACTGAATGATCGGTCAATCCTAATGTGAGGTTGCAGCGATTATGACGTCGGATGATCACGTATCTGACTCGCCGCCGGCGTTGGGAACTGAACAAAGAGTAGAAAATTTCAACTCTGAAGTCTCGGTTCCTGATCCGACAAAGTTGCCTGGCGATTTGGCGGTCGTTTTCGATTACTGGAATGATTTGCGTGGCGATCGCCTCGCGCCGTTCTGGCGTGAATTCGATATGATGGCATTACCCGCCCGCTCCATTCCGTGGTGTGCCGTTGTTGATGTGGTTCCGACGCCCGTGGATTTCATCTACCGGTTCTGGGGAACAGGGCGGGCGCAGTTGCACGGGCGCGATTATACCGGTTTGTCTGTTGCCACAATCGAGCCAGCGGCGGTTGCCGAAAAGGTTATGGCCGAATACCGCCACGTGTTTGAATCGAACGGCCCGATCCATGCGGTCACCATTGAAATTGGCGAAGAACCCGATGCGGCCTACCGTTACGATAGCCTGCGCCTGCCGCTGAGTTCGGAAAGTGCGGATATCGGTCATGTTTTTGCGATCAATGAATATGGGAACAGCCGCAACGCATACCATCGGCTGTTCGGCACCGACCCGCCCTTGTAAGCTTGCTCATCTTCCGTTGGGTTGATAGATGACCATATGAAAGGCGCGCTGAAAAATCTTCTATTGGTGATCGGCTCGGTCCTGTTTTCCTTGGCGGCGTTCGAACTTTTTCTCTTTGCGACGGGGACTTACCAGGAACTCGCGAGCCAGCAATTAGAGCCGTCTCCGGCGATCTGGGAACGGCCGCGCAACGCCATCGAGCAGCACCGTCATCCGGATTTGAAAATTCCTATCGAAATTGTGTATGACGACGATGGCGTGCGCAATCACGATCGCAAGACGACCGCCGAAAAGCGGGATATCGTCGGCTTCTTCGGTGATAGTTTCACCGAGAACAGGCGCGTCGAGAACCGCTTCGGTTTCGTCCGGATTTTGGATGAACTGGCCGGCGGCAAATTCCGGATGGTGAATTTCGGCGTCGATGCTTACGGCATCGACCAGAGCTACCTGCGCTACAAAAAGTATCATCACCTTGATATCGACACCGTCGTAGACGTTTTCTGCGAAAACGACTTGCGCAACCTCTACGAAACCGGATTGACGGCGTTGGATGAGACCGGGCAATTGAGTTTTCGACAACCGGAGGCCAATGGGGTGTTGCAGTTTGTCGGCCGGTTTCGCAGTCCCTATCTGATCTTGGACGCCTATTATCACGCGCGGGCCGTTCTCACGAGCACGTTTCCGGGGCAACGGATTTTTTCTGATCGGTTGCATCGGATCGCAGACAAATCCTCGGCAGCACGCAAGGTTCAGAAAAAGCGCCTGCGGGACACCTTTGCGCAATCCGTCGTCAAGGATATCACTGGGCCGTCGCCATCCCAGGGAACACTCGCCCTGGCACAGAAGTTTCGCGCGGTCTTGGCGAGATGGCGAACCGAGGTTGAAGCGCGGGGGCGCCGGTTCAAGGTTTTGGTGCTGCCTCGGCACGCGGATCGTGATGTCGCCGGAAAACTATTCGGCCGGGATGCGGACCATATTCTTTATCTCTCGGATTCCATGCCCGACTACATGACGTACCGCTTCAAATACGATGTCCATTGGAATGAAACCGGGAACCTGAAAGCCGCCGAAGTGGTCAATACCAGCCCGGTTTTTGCCCGTTTCTTCGGCCGCTCTGATCCGGGGGATTACTTCCGAACCAAACGACAGGAAATCGTGGCGTATTATGATGCCAATGCCCACTAAGGCACCGTGGCGTTTCGGCATTCAACGCCGGCGTTTCAGGTGCTGCGGCAAGTTGGGATTGGCAGGCATCCAGTCCAGCCGGCTTTCGATCCATATTTCATCCGCCGGCGTTAGCGCACCTGGATCATCCAGGCTGGCGACGGCGATGTCGATAGTCTCACCGGTGGTGAACCGGAACGTCAGTGCCGTACCGCATTCAGGGCAAAATCCGCGTTCGCCGATGTCGCTGGAGGTCCTGAATTTCGGTTCGGCATTTTCCCAATTGACGCTGTCCGCCGGAAATTCCGCCCAGGTGACGAAGGCCGCGCCGCTGGCCATTTGGCACGTTCGGCAATGGCAATTGGTGACCCGGATCGGCGCCGCGGCTATATCATAGCGAATTTGTCCGCATAGGCAGCCGCCTTCAGATGATGTGCTCATATGCAACTCCCTACCTGTTTCATGAGTCCTTAGGCGACGCGCTGGCCGGTTGATACTTTGTTGCCGAGGCGCTCACGGATGTGATCGGCGAGGCGTGCCGCCGCCAATGAGAGTTCACCCGGCGCCAGATGCAGGACGACTTCGACCTCGGGCAACGGCTGGAAGCCATCTTTTTCACCGAGAATCCGGACACCCGGCGGAATTGTGGTTTCTTCAACGGCGGACACGGCGAAACCACTGACGACAGCGCCGTGGATGGCCGTGGTGCTGCGGCTCGAATAGGCGGCACGCCACCGGCGTCCTTGTGTCTCCAGCGCCTTGATCGCGTGCCAACGGCAGATGCAGCCATCCGGAAACAAGGCCAAGGGCAAGGGGTCTTCCTCATGCGTCGTATGCGTCGCCGAGGTCACCCAAAACAATTTTTCCCGGCGGATCAACTCGCCGCCAGGCACTTGCGGACTGCGGCTCAGAAGAGCCAGGTCCAAACTGCCTTTCTGAAGCATGGGAAAGAGGTCGGTGGAATTGTCGCAGGTTACGTCGACGCGGACACCGGGATGGGTCTGCGCGAAGGCAGCCAATACGGGCGGCAGCATGTATGAGGCATAATCATCGGGGACGCCGATGCGTACCGGACCGGTCATCTCGGGTTGAAGAAAGTGATCGATGGCTTCGTCATTGAGACGCAGCATGCGTCGTGCGAACCCCATTAGCATATCGCCTTCGGGCGTCAGCCGGACTTGCCGTCCGTCGCGTTCGAACAGACGGACCTGAAGAATGTCTTCCAGGCGTTTGATCTGCATGCTGACCGCTGACTGTGTCCGCCCCAGGGTGTCCGCAGCACGGGTAAACCCGCGCTCGTCGGCGATGGTCACAAAGGTTCGAAGTAGGTCCGTATCCAGGTTCGGGTTCATCATTTTACATATCACATAAATTGATGATTAGTATCATTATTATTCGTTTCTATGATTCGATGCCAATCCTTAAAGTGGTCACCGTGAATGGTTGATGAAGAGCGAAAGGACGAACTCATGAATATGCTTAATGCACTGACGTCCGTTGCCATGGAAGCGACGCTTAACCGAACGGCGTTGTCGATGGTGCCCGAAACTAAGCCACGCCGGCGTTGGCGCCGCTGGCTAGGCAATCGGAAATCCGTGCGCCGGCAAAAATGAGCGGGGTCGCTATTTGGGGGCGGGTTTTTGTTTGCCCGGATTGGTCCGGTCGTTGGCGGCCAGCCACTGGCCCAGGGCCTTGCCCATGGTTTGGGTGAGGACACCGATCTGTTTGACCGCGTCGGCGGTCTCCGCGTCACAATTTTTGTAGCGGCCGCTTTTCGACGCGGCAATGGCCCGCTCGGTGATGCGGGCCAGGGTGCCGGCTTCGATGCCGAGGACCAAAAAGGCCCGTTCGATGACGAGGATATGATTGTAATATTCGGCCCGCTGGCTGCTGGCCAAGATCCCACAGCGGCCATCGATGTGATAACCGGCGACGATGTTGGCGTAGTGATTGAGGTCGCGCTTGACCGCGTCCTCCGGTGCTTGGGCGCCAACGGAGGTCATCGTCGCGGCGAGGATGGCGAACGCGGCCAGGGTATTACGAACGCAAAACATCGATCACCTTCGTTTCGTTGACGTCGCCTTGGCCGCTGTCGACCAACTCGCGGTAGATCTTGCCGGCGACCCCGCCAAAGCGCGCTTCCTGGCCGAATTTTTCCGCTAGCGCCAGACCGTAAAGCGTATCCTTGAGCCGCCATCGGCCCGAGAAGACGACGTTGTCGTCATGATCGCCGGCGACCATGCGCTCGGAATTGCGGACGACCTGCGGGCTGGCGGCGGCGCCTTTCGAAAGCGCGTAAGCGACGGTCTGCCAATCCAGTCCGGCCTTCTCGGCGATCAGCAATCCTTCCGCCGCGCCGGCAATCTGCACGGACCCCATGAGATTGACCGTCAGCTTGTAGGCCGTGCCGGCGCCGACGGGACCGAAATGGATGATCTCCGTACAGAGCGGTTCCAGCAGGGACCGGGCTTCGGCGAGGGCGTCGTCATTGGCGCCGACGAACAGTGTCAACTCGCCGGCCGCCGCCATATGCGGATAGCCGGTGACGGGGCAGTCGATATAGGTGAGGCCGGCTTTGGCCGCAAGGCCCGCCAATTTTTCAACCCAGTCATGCGATAGTGTCGAACATTCGATGGCGAAAGCCCCGTTGTTCGTTTCCGCGGCGAGCACGCCATCGCCGCCGCACCACAGGTTCTCGGATGCCTCGTCATCGCCGAGCATGGCGAAGACGGCATCGGCGCCTTCGGCGGCCTCTCGCGGCGTCAGGCACAAGATCGCGCCGTTCTCCACCAAGGGCCGTGCTTTCTCGGCGGTTCGGTTGTAAACGCGCAATTCGTGCCCGGCGCCCATAAGCCGTGCCGCCATGCCGACACCCATAACGCCGGTGCCAAGAAATGCAATAGTTGCCATGTTTCAGTCCTCTATTTTGCACCACACGGGCGTGTGGTCGGAGGGTTTTTCCTTGCCGCGCGGCGTCTTGTCGATTCCCGATGCCTCCAGCCGGTCGGCGGCCTGCGGTGATAAAAGCAAATGGTCGATGAGAACACCGTTGTCCTTCTGCCAGGCGCCGGCCTTGTAATCCCAATAGCTGTAGCGGTGCGGCTCGGTGTTGAAGGTCCGGTAGGCATCCGTGAGACCCAGATGCGTGATGGCGCGGAAGCGGGACCGGCTTTCCGGTCGGCAGAGCGCATCATCGGCGAAGGCGAGAGCGTCGTAGACATCGTCATCGGTCGGCACGACGTTGTAGTCGCCGCCGAGGACGAAGGCGTCCTCGGTTTCCAACAATGCGGCGACGTGGTCCCGCAGCCGGTCCATCCAGGCCAGCTTATAGGTAAATTTCGGATGATCCGAGCCGTCTTCTTCGCGGGTCGGATTGCCGTTCGGCAGATAGATGGAGGCGACCCGGACGTCGCCGATCAGCGCTTCGATATAGCGCGCCTGTTCATCCGCCGCGTCGCCCGGAAGGGCGGTCAACTCGACGTCGATGGGCGACTTCGACAGAATGGCGACGCCGTTGTAGGTCTTTTGCCCGCTGACCGCGATGTTATAGCCGGCGTCCTCGATCTCCATGGCCGGGAAGGCGTCTTCGACGCATTTCAGTTCCTGAAACAGGGCAACGTCCGGTTGGAACTCGGCCAACCATTCGAGGACACGGGGCAGGCGGGCTTTGATGGAGTTGACGTTCCAAGTGGCAATTTTCATGTGGCGATTTTCATGTTTTTAGAACTCTCTCAAGAAGGCCGCTATAATCCTCGCTGAGAGCGTGTCTGTAAACCTCGGGGTGAGACCCAAATGAAGCACCTTTGGATGGCCGTGGCGTGCTTCGTGATCGCCTTGGCGGCCACGGCGAAGGCGGACCAACTCATGGAAGTACCGACCCGGCCCGGCGTGACGGTGCGTTTGGCGTTGACCGTTCCCGATGCGCCGAAAGCCCCGGAAGCGATTGCCATCCTGTTTCCCGGCGGCTACGGGCATATCGAGATCGATGCCGATGGCCGGATCAAACGGGACAGCAACTTTCTCATCCGAGCACGGAAAAATTTCGCCAAGTTCGGCATGGTCGCGGCGGCCATGGACGCACCTTCCGACCAAATAGCCGAATACGGGAAAATGCCCGACGCCTTCCGTCAAGGGCCGGGTCATGTCGCCGACGTCAAGGCCGTGGTCAAGGCGCTGCGCAAAAGGTTCCGGGTGCCGGTCTGGCTGATCGGCACCAGCCGCGGCTCGACCTCCGTCGCCCATGCGGCCATCGAGTTGCGGGCGGTGAAGCCGGATGACGGTGGCCCCGACGGGATTGCCTTGACCGCCTCCGTCGGCGTCGAGCATCGGCGCGGCGGCAATCTCTTGGACATGAAACTGGCGTTGATCGAGGTGCCGGCATTGGTGGTTCATCATGAAGACGATCTCTGCTGGGCGACGCCGTTCAGCGGGTCGGCGGATATCGCGGCCCGGCTCACAGGCGCATTGCGCCGTGAATTGATAATGATCACCGGCGGAAAGCGCGGCGATGACGTCTGCACCGGCGATTCCCGTCATGGGTTCAAAGGCCAGCGCGGTCAGGTGATCAAGCGCATCGTCGGATGGATTTTCGAGCGCTGAGCGGCGGTCAGGATTTCAAGGCGCTGAAGTCCAAATGCCCGTCCGCCACCGGCGGGCACCAGAAATAGCTGCCGCTGACGGGGTGGGTGAACTGGTAGAGGCCGTCGATGACGCCATCTTCCTGGCCGGTCATACGCCGCAGTTGAACTTCGAAAGCATTCAGGGACTTGCCGAAGGCAACGAACATCAGCCCTTCGCCGTTGGCGTCGGCCCAGGGCATGGAGCGTCGGACGATAAAGGCCTCCGGCTCAAAGCTCTCCTGCGCCGTCCGTTTGACATGGGCCGAGGCGGGGGAGCCCTCGAACTCGACGTTGTCGCTTTTCCGCCGGCCGATGGCGTCGTCCTGGTCGGTCGCGTTCATGGCGTCGAAGACCCGGAAGTCATGCCGCCATTGCTGGGTTGCAACGAAGCTCGATCCATCGAGCCCAGCGCCGGCGCCGCTGACGATGGCCGCTTCGACCGCGTCGTCGCCGTCGGGGTTTTCCGTGCCGTCCTCGTAACCCGTCAGATCAAGGCCGCGGTCGAACTTGAAGGCGTCAACCCATCGCGCGCGACGGCAGGTCGGTGCCAACAGGTTGGTAATTTCCCGCGCCGCGTGGGTGATCCGGCCGCGGTCATCGCCGCGAAGCCAGCACCAGATGTCGGCCTGTGTCGACGGTGTGTCGGCGCCCGGTCCGCCGGCGTCCGCCGGGAACGGTTTGTGGCCTCGGACGGACGGCGCCAGATTGGGGCCGACGCCGATGACCTTTTCAGGGCCGGCGGAGAGCGTGGCGAGAGCGGTGAGAATGGCGGCCGGGCCGGCACTGTAGTCGGCGTTGAATTCGAGATATCGGCCGTGGCCGGGAACGGGGGCGAGGATGCCCGGTTGAGAATTGCTCATGAAGACGATAATTCCAAATTGGCGAGGAGGCCGCGCAGTTTATCCAAGGTCAGGGGCTTTTTCACGTGGCCGAGAACGTTGATGGCTTGATGGCGTGCCGCGCTTTCGGCGATGGCGAGGGTGTCTTCCTCAAGGCCGCTGACGAAAATTGCCGCGCCCTGGAATTTCTGTTCCGCCGCCTTGCGCACGAACTCGGCCCCGCCCATGCCGGGCATGGAGAGATCGACAAGCAAGACATCCGGCTCGGTCTCGGCGGCCTCCAATTGTACCAGGGCTTCCTGGCCGTTGGTCGCCGTCGCGATTTCGGTGGCGCCGAGGGCCTTCAGACTCTCGACCGCGAGAATACAGGCGAAGGAGTCGTCGTCGATCACCAGGTAGGACAGGGCCGCCGGATCATTGCCGGTTTCATGAGGTGGTTCACTGGGCATGTTGGTCGCCGGTCGGGTTGTTGTTGTAGCGTTATCGGTTCGCAGCATAGCAGGAGCCCGGCCTGGCGATCCAAGCATTTGTCATTTGTTGGCCGTCTGATTTCCGCCAGCCGCTCAAAAGGCTACTTGCGTTGCGGCATATTGATCGCAGCAACGCCAAGAACCGCGGCCGTGAGGCCAATACCGGTGGCGAGGGTGATATGCTCACCGAGCACGGTAATGCCGAGGAAGACGCCGACGCCCGCGCGCAGATAGCTTTGGCTGGCAACGCCAAGCGACCCCAATGTTTTCATCAGCCGGAAGTAAATCAACAACGCCACGCCGGTGCAGAACACGGCGAGCACGGCGGCGGCGGACATCGAGCGCAACGTCGGCTCCAGGGTCCAAGGGCGCTCGATGATCAAACTGAGCGGCAACAGACAGACCGCCGCCCATGACATGGCGCCGGCGGCAATGGCCGTCGCCGAAAGATGGGCAAGCCGTTTGCCGTATATGGCGGCCCCCCCATAGAGCACGGCACTGACTAGGACGGCGCCCTGCGCAAGGGCCTGTTGTCCGAAGCCCTTCAAGACATCGACGCCGACAATGAAGATGACGCCCAGCAGGCCAAGGATCGCGCCCAAGAGCCGGAGCCCGCCGGTGGCTTCATGGCGGGTCAGCAAGAGGGTGATGAAGAAGACGAAAATGGGAGACGTGGAGTTCAAAACGGTGGCCAGCCCGCTGTCAACGTACTGTTGCCCCCAGGCCAACAGGGTCCACGCACCGATGGAGTTGAGAAAAGCCTGAACCCAGAGCATGCGCCAGGTCCGTCCGTCGCGGGGCAGCCGCTCGCCCGTCGATGCCAGGACGCAAAGAAGGAACAAGGCGGCGATACTGACCCTGGCGGCGATCAGGGTAATGGGCGGAATGGATTCGACGGCTATCTTGATCAATAAATAGGATGAACCCCAAAGCAGCGCCAAAAGGCCCAGCAAGGCATATTCAAGCGGACGGTTGATTTCGGGCTGTGGGTTCATGTCCCAGCCATCATAAAAGGGTTCCTTCATTGCCGGTGTCTTATCGCATATTGCTTCACAACAATGCTTCGATTACCATCGAAGTATGAAAGAAGGACCTGACATCGCCCTCTTGGGCTCGCTGATCGGCGATCCGGCGCGCGCCAATATGCTGACCGCGCTAATGAGCGGCAAGGCATTGACGGCGAGTGAGCTGGCCGGCGAGGCCGGGGTCACCGTGCAAACGGCGAGCGCGCATCTCGGGAAATTGACAAGCGGCGGCATGATCCGCCAGCGCAAGCAAGGCCGGCACCGCTATTTCTCGCTGGCCGACGATGATGTCGGCGGGGTGCTCGAAAGCATGATGGGGTTGGCGGCGAAAAAAGGCCATATGCGCACCCGCACGGGGCCGAAGGACCCGGCGCTCAGGAAGGCGCGGGTTTGCTACAACCATTTGGCCGGAGAACTGGGTGTCGCCCTGTTCGATAGTCTGCTGAGCCGTGAGTTCGTTTCCGAAACAGCTGACGATGTTCATCTGACGGAGGCCGGGCACGCATTTTTTAGCGATTTCGGCATTGATCTAGCCGGCCTGCAAAATAACCGCCGGCCCTTATGCAAATCCTGTCTCGACTGGAGTGCCCGGCGCAGCCACCTGGCCGGCGCGCTGGGCACGGCATTGCTGGAGCGCTTTTATGCATTGCGATGGGCGGAGCGGCAATCCGGGACACGTGTCGTCACCTTCAGCAAGTCCGGTGAAGCGAAATTTCTGAAGACATTTAAGGCTTAAATATTAAAGGACGCGCCGCAGCCGCAGTTGGCTGTCGCATTGGGATTCTCGACGGAGAAGAAGGCGCCGCCCAGGTCGGTTTTGAAATCCACCACGGCGCCGCCGAGGAGGCCCAGCGAGACCTCATCGATGACCAGCTTGGTGCCGGCGTTTTCGAAAATCAGGTCATCGTCGTTGATGGCGTCGTCCAGATCGAACTTGTATTGGAATCCGGAGCAGCCGCCGCCGAGCACGGCGAGGCGCAGCATCAACGCGTCGTTGCCTTCGGCATCGCGGATTTCGGCGACACGCTTCGCGGCGCTGTCGCTAAGGCTCACGTTTTCCGGGCTGGTCGCGCCATCGGGCATGCGATTTTCCTCTCTGGAACCTAATGAAATCTACCACAGTTCACGGCTTATGTAGTCTCATTTTTGACAGTGTCAATCGTTGGTGCCCAATTGACCGCCCATTACATCTGTTCTTCGCGCCGGTCCGTCGCCGGTGCCGGGGTGCGCGAAAGCGCCGCGATTTCGCCGTACAGGTCGTTGGTCATGTCGATATTGAGCGCATCCAATGACGGTTGCAGTTGTTCGAGGTTGCGCGCGCCGATGATCGGGCAGGTCACGGCGGGGTGTGCCGCCGCCCAGGCAACGGCAAGCGAAACCGGGTGGACACCCATGCCGTCGGCGAAGGCGGAAAAAGCACTGGCGACCTCGAACACCCAGTCCTCGCCGTAGCGGTTGGTGTATTCCTGGTTGGTCATCAACCGGCCGCCATCGGGGCGTTTGTCCTTACCGTACTTGCCGCTCAACAGGCCCCCACCGACCGGGGAATAACTCATGACGCCGAGGTTCTCGGCCTGGGCGAGCGGAAATATTTCGGTCTCCGCCTGGCGTTTGACCAGGGAATACATGGGTTGGATGACGTCAAGGCGCGGCCAGCCGTTGTTTTCCGAAATGCCGAGCCCTTTGGCGATCTGCCAGGCGGCGTAATTACTGGCACCGAGATAGAGAACCTTGCCGTCGGAAACGAGTTTCTCGAGCGCCCTCAGGGTTTCCTCCAAAGGCACGACCGGATCCCAGCGGTGCATGAACAATACATCCAGCCGGTCCGTGCCCAAACGCCCGAGGCTGGCCTCGACGGCGCGGAGAATATGCCGTCTGTTGCCGCCACGCGCGTTGACGTCATCACCCATGGGGACGAAACATTTCGACGTGATCACAAGCTCGTCGCGACCGCCGTCGATCAATTTGCCGAGGATCGTTTCCGCGCGGCCCTTCGAATAGCCGTCGGCGCAGTCGAAGAAGTTGATGCCCTGGTCGCGGCAAGCATTGAACATGCGCGCCGATTCCGTTTCGTCGGCATCGCCGCCGAAGGACATGGTGCCGAAGCAGAGGTTCGATACCTGTACCCCGGTACGGCCGAGTTGTTTGTAGTGCATGTTCCTAACTCCCTTGCCCGGCAAACGCCGCGAGGCCCGCCTCGGCGCATTGCATGTCCTGTTCGGCGGCGCCGCCGGACAGCCCGATGGCGCCGACGATCTCGCCATCGACGATCACTGGAAAGCCCCCGGCAACTGTTGAAAATCGTCCGCCGGACGAGGTGTGGATTCCGAAGATCGGCTCTCCCGGCCGGCACATTTCATTATATTCGTGGGTCGGGCGTTTCGAGACGGCCGAGGTATAGGCCTTGTCGTCGGATAGCCGGACGGACAATTGTTTGGCTCCGTCCATGCGCTTGAAGGTGATCAAATGGCCGGCTTCGTCGACGACAGCGATACACATGGCGACACCGATTTCCCCGGCTTTTGCCTCGGCACCGGTCAGCAGAATGGCGGCGTCATCGGCGCTCAGGCGTTGAATGGTCAGCACGATTGTTCTCCCTCGAAGTCTAACGGCGGCGGCGATCTTAACCGGCTTGGCATGACTTGACGATATCTCCGTTGCCGATCACCTGGCGGAAGGCTAGTTTCGAGTCATGTCGGAAGTCTGGATTCCCCCGTTCAAGCTGGAACCCTACGCCAGCCATGAAGCCGCCAGCCGCGGCCGCCTCCATGCTGAGTCGGAAAGCGCGACGCGTGGTTGCTTCCAGCGCGACCGCGACCGCATCATCCATGCCGCCGCGTTCCGTCGCCTTGCGTATAAGACCCAGGTTTTCGTCAACAATGAGGGTGACTTCTTCCGCACCCGGCTGACGCATTCCCTGGAGGTCGCGCAGATCGCGCGCTCCGTTTGCCGCTACTTGCATTTGAACGAGGATCTGGGCGAGGCCCTGGCGCTCGCCCATGATCTCGGCCATCCACCCTTCGGCCATGCCGGCGAGGATGCCCTGAAAGAGGTCATGGAGCCCTTCGGCGGTTTCGATCACAACGCCCAATCGCTGCGTGTCGTGACCAAGCTGGAGGCCCGTTACGCCACCTGGAATGGGCTCAACCTGACCTGGGAAACGCTCGAAGGCGTGGTCAAGCACAATGGCCCCTTGTTGGGCACTGGTCGTGACCTGCCCAGGGCCGTCGCCGAATATGCCGAGGTTCAAGATCTCGAACTGGCAACGCATGCCGGACCGGAAGCCCAGATCGCCGCCATGTCGGACGACATCGCTTATAACAACCACGACATCGATGATGGTCTCAGGGCCGGTCTGTTTAGCGTCGCCGACCTCGCCGACGTGCCGCTGGTCGGACCCATTTTCGCCGATGTGGACAGAGACTTTCCCGACTTAGACGAGTCGCGCCGCATCCACGAAGCCGTGCGCCGCCTGATCGGCGCCATGACGGGCGACCTGATCGAAGAGACGGCCCGGCGCATTGCCGATCTGGGACCCGCTTCGGCCGAGGAAATCCGCCATGCCGGCTTGCCGATCGCAGGGTTTTCCGAGGCGATGCGCGACAACGACGCCGGCATCAAAAAGTTCCTGTTCGCTAATATGTACCGTCACTACAAGCTCAACCGCATGACCTCGAAAGGCCGCCGGGTGATCCTCGATCTGTTCCGCCTCCTGGTTGACGAGCCGGGATGCCTGCCGACGGAATGGCATGATGATGCGGGCGCGGCGGGCAGCGAGCAAACGGCGCAACTGGTGGC
>Ga0315336_1003306_pt1 | contig 21806 bp, 14 predicted proteins | sample ASW5metaG_FD_204512 | JGI IMG/M metagenome (GOLD analysis project Ga0315336, IMG submission 204512) | Ammonia-oxidizing marine archaeal communities from Monterey Bay, California, United States - ASW #5 | ecosystem: Environmental > Aquatic > Marine > Intertidal zone | place: USA: California... | reverse complement strand
TCACTCTATCCGCGGCCAGTGCCTACAAGGGCCTGGAACACGGTTCCGAGATGGTTCAGGTGTACGGCTGGACCCACCTCACTCTTGGTTTTGCCATTGCGACCGTATCAGCGTTGGTGGCAGTCAAATGGATGGTCGCCTACCTCAACCGACACAGCCTGGCTATTTTCGGGTACTACCGTTTGTTGCTGGGAGTAGTGGTGGGCGCGCTCGTCGTCAAGGGTGTTTTGTAATACGGTAAGGGTGCTCCTCCGCTATTCCGTGTTCTTTACTTCGTGCCCGTCCCCCTCTGCATGGTTCGACATTTGTCCTGGCGAACCTCCGGGAATGGGAACAGGGAGGATAGGCAATCGGAGTTGCTTGCACTTCAAGTCCCGGCAACGTGATCTTCTCCTGAGTCCTTTTGATCAGAGACCCACAGGGGCACCTTTGCGTCAATCCACCGTGTCGTGTAACCTTCCGTGTGGGACGCTGGAGTAATAGTTTGAAGCCGTTGTTATAGGAACAACTTCAAGTGGAAACGAAAGAAGTCACACGCGAAAACCCACCAGGGGCATCGCTGACCTCTCAGCTAATCGAACGGGTCGGGCAGACCCATCTCCAACGGCGCCTCTACATACAGGCGCATCATGCGGCGAAGGCTTTCCACCGTGGGAAAACACTCTTCCACATCGAAAACGCCACGTGGATGCACATCATTTTGCATGGCCTTCTGCGGGGTACCGGTCTCTACGGGATAGGTAAGAGAAACTTCCTGGACGTTCAAATCCGGACCAACGACGTCAGGATCCGTGACCTGCCCGAGGCCCTCGACGGTTTTACCCTGCTTCACCTCAGCGATTTACACCTGGACCTCGACCCCTCCCTCACTCCCGTGATCATCGATCGCCTCAAGGACCTGAAATACGACGTCTGCGTCATCACGGGTGATTTCCGCGCCAGCACGGCCGGAGACTTCCGCCCGGCACTGGCGCAAGTAGAACGTCTGATGGCGCATTTTCGCAGCAGAGTGTTTGGAGTGCTCGGAAACCACGACTTCATCGAGATGCTGCCCGCGCTGGAGAACATGGGCATCCGCATGCTAATGAACGAGTCCGAGCGTATCGAGACCGACTCCCACGCCTCTTTCTACCTGTCCGGAATCGACGACCCCCACTTCTACCAGGTCGACGACGTGGAGAAGGCCTGTCAGGAAATCCCGTCGGACACCGTGTCGATTCTGTTATCTCATTCCCCGGAGACTTTCAAGAAGGCGGCCGCGTGCGGCTACGACCTGATGGTGTCCGGCCATACCCACGGCGGTCAGATCTGCTTGCCAGGCGGCGTTGCGATACTGCGCAACGGAAACTGCCCTCGGCAACTGGCTGTCGGTCCTTGGAGGTACAAAACTCTTCAGGGTTACACCTCGACGGGAACCGGTTCTTGCCTGGTTCCCGTGCGTTTCTTCTGCCTGCCCGAGATAACACTCCACAGGCTCCGGCCTCTGGGAACGGAAGTTGCTTCACAGTGATCAGCGGCGTCAGATTCGGAGTCCGTTAACTCTTCGAGGTCTGCACCCAGTCCCTTGAGTGCTTTCCTGGCGACGTCCAGGAGGCCAAGATTGCTCAAGTTGTTCTCGAGAGACCGCCCGATGAAAAATTCCATGGACAGGTAGCAAAGCCGTTTGCTGTTCGCCTGGCGGTGGCGCTCTTGGGTCTCGAGCATGCAATCCACAACGTAGTCCCGAACGGCTAGTGAGGCCGCGTGCAAGAGTTCCTGCCGCGTCAGGTCGTTAGGGTATCGCGCGAGAGAGTAGGTCGCAGGGTGCTTAACAGCTCTCTAAACGAGTTGCGGTAGTATTTCGCAGCTGACTCTCGGACATGGACCACGCCTAGTTTTTGACACCAACTTGCTTAAGGTTTTTCACAAGGGTGAGGACGTTCTTGCCCTCGTGACTCTTGTACTCCATCCTGTCCATGACAGCATCCATCAAGAAGAGTCCCCAGCCGGACTCCGGAAGGCTTTGGCGATCGAGAGGATCGTAGTCCGGCCGCCTGCGGTTGAATTCATCCCCACCAGGCATCACGTTGCCGTCATCCCGGATTTCAAAACGAAGCCACTGATCGTTAAACTCAACAGTGACGCCTACCTCCCTGTCATTCTTTCCTTCGTAAGCGTGAAGGATCGCGTTTGTCACCGCTTCAACAACCGAAAGCTCCATCTGGTAGGCTCCAACTTCCGATAGACGAACGGAGCTGCAGATTCTGTTCACCGCAAGACCAACGAGAGGGACATTGTCAAGCTGACTTTCGATCGTCAGCTGGAGCCGTCGCGTACGGTTGCCGTTTTCTTGTTTCATCGCTGAACCACTCCTCGCGCTTCCTCCAGGTTCGAAACGACACGAAGGACCTTATATCAACACTCTATATCTGACTTCGGAGATCCTTTGCCACCGAGAACGGTTACAGCGATCTCTACTGAGCCGCCACGCGTCATGACGGGGTCATGGCCGCGACAGCAGTACTTTCGTCGTCGTAAATCTGAAAACAATTATCAAGCCGAGTCGTTTCAAGTAGAGAGCGCACGCCAGGTTGCAGTCCGACGAGGACTGCGTCGCCACCTTTTGCCGTCGCTCGCTTCAGCGTATAGACCATGGCTCCAAGGCCAGTGCTGTCAACGAACTCGACCTCGGTCATATCTAGTATGATCAGGTTCTTCTTAGCGTCGATAAGCGTTGCGACTGCGTCCTTGAGATCAGACGCTGCAGAGACGTCTACGCTCTTTTCTAGTGGCTTGACGACTTGGATGGCTCCGCGTTCGCTGATTTCCTGTCGCATGTCATTTCCTCATGAGTATGCGTCTCTGCCGCTGCTTGGCCCGAAGTTCTTGGCTTGTTAAGAATGTACAACTGTCAGCAGTGTATCGGTTTAGACGTCCGCAAGCCTTTAGCGGAAAGAACGGGCTTGCGCGTCGCCTGGTTGCGTTAGGGATTTCTCCGCGAGCTTCATGGGGTTTGAAGACGGGGAGTGTTTTTGAGCAGGACCAGGAGTCCAAGCGCATCTTTCCGGGCCGTTCACTCTCCCCGATTTTCCGTTTGGAAATCGTTTGTGCGGTAAACGCATTACGTCGCCGACTATAAATAAACGACTGTAGCAAGAAGCGCTGGATTTCCCCTAGTGCGGGGCAGCTTGTCTTCCCACCGGCGATAAACTTGCCGTCCAGGTCGGCGTAGGGCCCGTAGAAAAAACTCAAATGTAGAACGGCCGAGGTGTTTTGATGTTCCGTAAGCGGCAGCTAAGCCTCTTTGCTTTTATCGACGCGTTTGGATGGAAGATCCTTCAACGCAATTCGTTCCTCGAGGATTTGCTCCCAAAAAGGACGCCTCTTGAAACCGTTCTTGGAAGCAGTTCAACGTGTATTCGTACTATACTCACCGGGCTGATGCCGCGTGAACATGGGCACTTCTCGTTTTCAAACCGCGGCGGCTGCAATCGATTCGGGAACGATTGAATAGGCTCGAAGGCTCCGTCGCAAGTGACGCGCCGATCCGCTTCGCGACGTCGATCTGTGTCCACTTTCGAGACACTCTCAACGGAACTGGGACCCTGTGGGCTCAGCAAGGCGCGCGGCTAAAGGACTTACGTCCGGCATACAAGCTGCCTCGTACTGTAAGCACGGAGACAGGCGGTTACCCACCCTTTCCAAGGATCTCCATGCTAAATCTCACAGCGTTTTCATTGCGATTCGAGCAACCCGCAATCGACAGGCTGCGCCTGTTCGTGTACACGGCTCCAGGCGGCGCCGAAGCCCTCGCTCGTTACCTGCGGGAATACCAGCCCCGCCTACACTCAGAGAGCTCGATTGTCTTTGACCAGCCTCAAAAGATAGCGGAGCTTCTGCCCGAGCTCACCGACGAGGGAGACCTCATCGAAGTCGTCCACGAATACGCCTACCTCTGGGACGGACTGTCAGAAGAAGAGGAAGTGAGCTACGAGCTTCACAGGGCACGGGTCGCGGCAGCCGAAAGTTGCCGTGTCCTGAGCATGTGCCAGCGAGGTTCCGATTAGGAATACGCAAGAGGGAAGGTGAATAAGTAGGTCAAACGCGAAGAAGTTGGTCGCTAGGCGCCGCGCGAAGAAGTTGACCGCTCCCGCCTTGGTCGCGGTCAACCCCGCCGCCGCCTCTCGAAAGCCTTTACGAGTCTCCCTCGCACCGCAGCCAGCGTCTCCAGTTTCTTCGCAAAAGCAAAACGCACCAAGCGGTCTCCGTGGCCTGGCGTTTCGTAGAAGCTCGCGCCATTAACCACCGCAACGCCGACCTCGCGCGTGAGCCAGTAGGCAAACTCGCTGCCGTCGCGCGGATCGTTCCAGCCCTCGTAGTCGGCCAGAACGTAATACGCGCCTTCCGGTGGAGTGGCTCGAAATCCCGAATCCGCAAGACTCCGCATGAGCAGATCCCGGCGCTGGTGGTATTCCGCAGTCTGCTTTTCGTAAAAGCTTTCCGGCAGGTCGAGGGCGGTGGCCGCGGCTTCCTGGAGCGGCGTCGGAGCGCAGATGGTGGAGAAATCGTGAACCTTGCGCACCGCAGTCGACCAGGGCTCGGGCGCCACCACCTGACCCAGTCTCCAACCGGTGACGGCGAAGGTCTTTCCGAGGCCTCCGACCGTGATGGTTCGCTCTGCCATCTCCGGGAGAGTCGCGAGCGGAACGTGGGAACGACCGTCGTAAAGGATCCTGTCATAAATCTCATCGGTCACCACGAGCAGGTCCTTCTCCTTGCACAAGCGCGCCAGGTCGGAGAGCTCCTGGTGGGTAAACACGCGGCCACTCGGGTTGTGGGGAGTGTTGCAAACGATAGCCTTCGTCGCCCTGGTGACCGCCGCGCCAATGCGATCGCTGTCGAGAGAGTAATCAGGAGGCAGCAGCGGAACGAAGACGGGCGTTCCTCCGGCGAATCGAACCGCCGGCGCATAATTCTCGTGCGCCGGCTCGATGATGATGACTTCGTCTCCACGCTCGATCGTGGCCATCAGGGACGCGGTGATGCCTTCGGTCACTCCGCAACAAACCGTCACGTGCTGGTCGGGGTCCACCCAGTCGAAGTGTGGCGAATACCGATCTCGATACGAGGCGGCGATCTTTTGGCGGAGGCTCGGAAGTCCCCACGTGATCGTATACTGATTCGTCCCTTCCATGACCGCGCGGGCCGCCGCTTCGCGAATCTCCAGCGGTGGCGCGAAATCCGGAAAGCCTTGCGATAGATTGATGGCTCCGCACTCAATGGCGAGCCGGGTCATCTCGCGAATCTGGCTTTCCTTGAGCCGGTTGAGGCGGGAGCTCGGAGAGTGCCGCGTTGTCAAAGTCTTTTCCTTCCTCTCATCAAGCGCACGAAGAAGTTGGTGGGGTCAAGCGCAAAGAAGTTGGTGGCCAAGCGCCGCGCGAAGAAGTTGGTGGCCAAGCGCCGCGCGAAGAAGTTGGTGGCTCCCGCGTTGGTCGCCACCAAGGTCGCCACCAAGGTCGCCACCAACCCGATGAGCAGACCCTGGATTGTACCCGAGACCTGCCGTGGAAAATCGCCAAACTCGAACTCAGAACCTCGAACCCGTGAGCTTCACGTCGGCCCACTGCCACGCCTTCTCCAGCCGGGTATTGACCGCGGCGGCCTCGGCATCCTTTCCCTGCGCGCGGAGGGCCTGAGCGAGGCCGAAGAGGGACCAGCCGTTCTCCCGGTAGACTTCGAGGTCCGCACGATACACCTTCTCGGCCTCGGCCGGCCGGCCGGCCTCGAGGAGGACATAGCCGAGCGAGTGGCGTACCGGATAAAACCAGTCGGATGGCTCACCATAGATAAGCTCCCCTTCGGTGGACACCGCCTTTGTCAGGAGCTCGATAGCAGCGTCGGAGTCTCCGCGGCGGAAGGCCAGCTCCCCCTCGAGCATCTTCTCTGCAACCGCCAGCACCACCCGCACCGAATTGACCTCCCAGATACGAACCCCTTCCAGCGCTTCCTCCGCGGCGGTCGCCCGCAGTGCGGCGAGCTCCCGCCCGGCGGCTTCGAGGTCTCCCTTCGCGGCGTAGGCCATGCCGCGGCCATAGTGCCAGACGCCCCTGACGTAGGGCACGTCTTCGGGCTCCGGTTCCGCCAGCAGTGCGTCCCACTTTCCGAAGCGAACGTAACCGTAGTAGGGGATCGTCCTGAAATGCTGCTGCGCTCCGCCGATTCCCGGCTTGCACATGAGCGCGTGCTCGGAGTGCTCCGCCGTCTCAATTGCGGCCTTGATGGCTAACTCGCTCCGCCCCTCGAGGCTCGCCGAGGCCCACAGGAAGTGGTGGTTGTGCGGGTGGTACGTGACGGGGTAGATCCCCTGCTGCCGGCATTGGGTCATATACTCGTGGTCCGAGGCGATTGCCCGGATATTCGCCTCCGATCCCTCGTGGTACCTACCCGTCCGGATGTAGATGTGCGCGGGCATGTGCACCAGGTGACCGGCTCCCGGCACGAGCTTTCCGAGTCTCTCCGCGGCAGGCAGCCCACGGTCGGGATTCTTCGAGGCCTCGACGGCGTGAATGTAGAAGTGATTCGCTCCGGGGTGGTTCGGCGCAAGCGCGAGCACCCCTTCGAGAATCTCGAGGATCTGAGGCGTCCACGGCTGCGGCGCGCCGTCCTTCTGCCAGTAGTCCCAAGGGTGGACGTCCATGAGCGCCTCCGCGCTCAGGGTCGCGATCTGGACGTCGTCGGGAAACCTCGCCGACGCCTCGACCATCGCCTCCGCGTAGGCCCGGTCGAGCGCGCTCCGATCCTCGAGGACCTCCTCTGTGTAGCGCGTTGCAAGCGCGTCAATGAGTGCGCCTTCTCTGTCCGTCGCCGTCTCGCGCCACGCAAGCGCTCTTCCGAGCGCCTCCCAGGCGCGCGGCACCGCATCGGGGCTCATGGGAGCGTTGATGTTAGGGCCCACGACCAGCGCGGCGCCCCACCAGCACATGGCGCACGCGGGATCCACCTCTGCCGCCGCCCGAAACGAGCGTTCCGCCTCCTCGTGGTTGAACCCGTAAGAAAGGATGAATCCTTGATCGAACAGCCGTTGCGCGAGCTGGCTCTTCGTAGAGATCGGGTAGTGGAGGTCTCCGAGTCCCTCGAGAAGCGGAGCGCCGGGCTCGCTCGTCGTGGAACAGCCGGAAAGGGCCACCACGCACAGAGTTGCGATCGAACGAAACGGACACGTCGTCATTTGTCTCTCCTTCCTGTGCGGTTCATCGCCGTGATGAGATCGAAAAGCCGCTTTATTGACCGGCTTTTGGAGATTATTCTGATTTCAACCATGAGTCATAGGTTATTTTTCTTTCTATTACTGGCCTCGGCGACTACGAGCGCATCTGCTGGTGAGCGGAACGAACCGGCGCCGAACGAAGCTGCTGCTCCGCGCGGCGTGACGGAGCACGATATTGTGCCGATCCTTCAGCTGCGGTGCGTCATCTGCCACGGCAAGCGCCGTCGGGAAGCCGAGCTCGACCTGCGCTCGCGCGAGTCGATTCTCCGAGGTGGCAAGTCGGGTGCGGTGGTGGTTCTGGGCAAGCCGGAGGAGAGTCTACTGATCAAGAAAATCGTCGCGGGCGACATGCCGCCGCTCGAGCAACAGCAAGACCTTTCCGTACGTCCCGTGGGTGCGGAGGAGCTCCGCCGGATCAAGGCCTGGATCGAAAACCACGCTCCGAGAAGTCCGCCCGAATACTACGAGGCGCAGGACAACGCCGAGCGCCAGATCAGCGATGAGGCTCGGGACTTCTGGTCGTTCACCCCGCCAAAGCGACCTCGAGTACCCGAGGTCGACAATACCGACCTTGTGCGCAACCCGATCGATGCGTTCTTGCTGGAGAAGCTGGAAGCAGTCGGTCTGACCTTCTCGCCGGAGGCGGAACGGGCAACGTTGATTCGCCGCCTTTCCTTCGACCTGATCGGCTTGCCGCCCGAACCCGAAGAAGTAGAGGCTTTCGTCGCGGATCGCTCTCCGCAGGCGTACGACGACCTGGTCGATCGCCTGCTCTCTTCCCCGCACTACGGAGAGCGCTGGGGGGGGTACTGGCTCGAAGCGGCCGGCTACTCGGATTCCGAAGGAAAATCGAACGCCGACGACATCCGACCGAACGCCTGGCGCTACCGCGATTACGTCATCCGTTCGCTGAACGCCGACAAGCCCTACGACCAGTTCGTCCTCGAACAGATCGCGGGGGACGAGCTGATCGACTATCGCGCCAAAGAGGAGCTTACGCAGGAGGAGCGGGACAAGGTGGTCGCCACCGGCTTTCTCCGACTCGCTCCGGACGGCACCAATGCCCACGCCGGAAACTTCGTTCCCGATCGCTGGGAGGTCATAGCCAACGAGCTGGAAGTGCTGTGTACGACCTTGATGGCCACTACCATCGGCTGCGCCAGGTGTCATGACCACAAGTACGATCCGATCCCACAGAGCGATTTCTACAGCATGTCGGCGATCTTCACCACCGCTCTCGATCCACACGATTGGCTCCGTCCCATGGAGCGTTATGTAGACAAGGCGCCCGCCGAAGAGCGCCTCCGGTGGCAAGCCGAGAACGAAAAGCTTCAGCGCAAGGCGGCGGAGATGCAGGCGGCGCTCGAGGCACAAGCGCACCCGCTCAGAGAGAAGCTCCGAAAGGAGAGGGTCGAAGCGCTCCCCGACGAGATCCGGGACGATGTGCGAGTGGCGATCAAAACTCCGGCTCGGAAGCGCGATGTGATCCATAAGTACCTCGTGAAGAAGTTCGAGAAAGAGCTCGAGATCGACGACAGCGCACTCGCTGAGAGATTCCCCGAGTTCAAGAGCGCCTCGACTCGCACCGAGAAGACGATGCAGGAACTCGACGATCAAAAGCGGCAGCGGCCGCGAATCCGGGCCGCTTTCGATCTAGGCGGCGAGCCGTCGCCGGTTTACCTCCACCTCCGCGGCGATCCGTTGAGCCCGGGCCACCTCGTCGAACCCCGGCCACTCGCCATCTTCAGCGACCCGAGCTATCCGTACGCGATCCAGCGGCCGTGGAAGCACGACGGCAGCGCTGGGCGGAGGCTCGCCTTCGCAAGGTGGCTTACCCGCCCGAACCACCCAGTCACGGCGCGTGTCCTGGTCAATCGCCTCTGGCATCGACATTTCGGCAAGGGGGTCGTGACGACGCTCGGCAACTTTGGCAAAACGGGGGCTCAGCCGACGCATCCGGAGCTTCTGGACTGGCTGGCCCTGCAGCTCGAGGACCGCCGCTGGAGCCTCAAATCGATTCACCGTTTGATGGTGACTTCCACCGCCTACCGCCAGCAATCGCAACAGCCCCCGGAGCTCGAGCGCAAGGACCCTCAAAACAGCCTGCTCTCCCGCATGCCGCTCAGGCGCCTCGATGCGGAGGCCGTCCGGGATGCGTTGTTCAAAGTTTCGGGTCAACTCAATGCGAGCCTCTTTGGCCCGACGTCTCCCGTCGAGGTGAAGCCGGACGGAAATATCGTCACCACGGATACGGGAGCAGGCAGTCGTCGAAGTATTTACATTAATCAGCGCCGCACCAAGCCCCTGACCCTGCTCGAAACCTTCGACAAGCCTCGGCTCAACCCGAATTGCCTCTTTCGTCGCGGTTCGATAGTAGCTGCTCAGGCCCTGCAGATGATGAACAGTGAAACCGTTCGCATCCAGGCGCTGCATTTCGCCAAAAGGGTCGCCGCAGAAACCGCTGGAACGAAAAATCAGATTGCCCGTGCGTACCTGCTCGCCCTGGGCCGAGCTCCCGACAGCCGGGACACACAGCTGGCCGCGTCGACCCTCGACACCTTACGCGACGAGTGGATCGCGAAGCTGCGGGAGGAGGACGCGCCAGGTAAAACGGAAAAGAAGCCCGGCTCCGAAGGCGATCCCCCTGCCGAAGGCCATCTCCGTACCGAGGCCGACCTCCGGGCGCTTGCGAGCGTGTGCCACTCACTGCTGAACTCGGGAGAGTTCCTCTACATCGATTGAGCTCCAATGACTGACAACATTCGACAGACTTCCTCGTACTCCGAAATGACTCGGCGCGCCTTCTTCTCGCGCTTCGGGACGGGCTTGCAGGGAATGGCTCTGGCCTCGCTCCTCTCCCAGGATCTCTTTGCCGCGGAAGGTAAGAAAACCCCCGAGAACTTCTCGGACTTGAAGCCGCGACCGCCCCACTTCGGCGCCAAAGCCAAGGCCGTCATTCAGCTCTTCATGAACGGCGGCCCCAGCCAGGTCGACCTGTTCGATCCCAAGCCCGCGTTGACGCGGCTCGATGGTAAGGCCCCACCGGGGAGCATTGCAGGGGAACTGACGTTTCCGCAGTTCGCGGGAGGGTTGCTGGCTACGCCCTTCGAGTTCTCCAAACATGGTGAGTGCGGCATGGACATTTCCGATGCCCTGCCACACCTCCACCAGCATGCTGACGAGATCGCGCTCGTACGCTCAATGGTCGGCGAGCACTTCAACCACGAACAATCGATCTACCTGATGCACAACGGCCGCATCCTGCCGGGCCGGCCTTCCCTGGGTGCCTGGACGGTTTACGCCCTTGGCAGCGTGAGCCAGAACTTGCCCGCCTACGTCGTGCTCGACGACCCGAATGGTTTGCCGATCAATGGCACGCAAAGCTGGCACTCCGGATTCCTTTCCCCCGTGTTTCAAGGGACACGCCTGCGGGCGGAAGGATCACCGATCCTGAACCTGAGTCCGCCGCGAGGGATTCCCGGTGGCGTACGCGCGGCAGAAACCGCTCTGCAGCGAAACCTCGATAAGAAACATAGTGACGAACGACCGTTGCAAGCGGACCTCGCGGCTCGCATAGCAAGCTATGAGCTGGCAGCACGCATGCAGCTCTCGGCAACGGATGCGCTGGATCTCAACCAGGAAACAGAAGCAACCCGCAAGATGTACGGCCTCGATGGCAGCGCGGACCAGGTATCTTACGGCCGCCGCTGCTTGATGGCCCGCCGTCTGGTCGAGAGAGGGGTCCGTTACGTTCAGATCTTCATCGAAGGCCAGATCTGGGACAGTCACGTGAAGCTCAAGCCCCACATGCTCCGAGCTACAAGGAAGACCGACCAGGCTGTCAGCGCACTCCTGACGGATCTCAGGGATCGAGGCCTGTCCGACGACGTGCTCGTGATCTGGAACGGCGAGTTCGGTCGTATGCCCATCGCCCAGCTCCCCGAGGGCGGAGATCTCAGCCGGGCAGGGCGCGACCACGGACCGAGCGGCTTCAGCTTGTGGATGTTCGGGGCCGGCATCAAGCCCGGCACCATCTACGGCTCGACCGACGACATCGGATACCGCGCCGTAGAGGACCCGGTAACCGTGCACGATTTCCACGCCACCGTGCTACACCTGCTGGGCCTGAATCACCGCAACGTCTTCTACACCCAGCCAAGCCGCCGCCAGGACCGCCTGACGGACGAGTACCCCGCGCGGGTGGTCAAGGGAATTCTCGCGTAGGCAGGGCGGAGGAAGAGAATAGTGAATAGAGAAGCGGAACAGAGAATTAGAAGTAAGGGATAATTCTAGTTCACATTCTCTGTTCACTATTCACTATTCTCTTCCTTCGCTCGGCAACGCGATCTCATCCCCCTCATACCGATCCCGCCGCCGGATCGCTAGCGCTGCCTCTACGAGAATCCACACGGCCAGGACAAAGAGCGCAAATCCCAGGATCAGGAGCAGATAGTTCTCCTTCTCTATAAAGTCTCTGCATTTCCCGACCATGGCCGTCAAAGTGCTGCCCAGCATGAACACGCCGGGTATCCCCGTGAACCACGGACTTCGGCCCCGTTGCAGGAGGTAGATAGAAACGACGCTCAGGGTCAGCCCGGCAAGCAGCTGATTGGTGACGCCGAAGAGCTGCCACAGCGCGAGTCCCGCCGGTTTGCCGCCCACCTTGTAAAACGCGAAAAAGCCGATGGCGCCGACAGCCAGCGCCGTTGCGAGAAAGCGATTGCTCAGAAGGGGAATACCCAGAGAGTTGCCGATCTCGGAGACATTGAAGCGCAGAAGCCGGGTGGCCGAATCCAGCGTCGTCAGAGCGAAGGAAACCACGATGACGGCTATGAACGCCACCGCGAGACCGTGATCGACGCCCAGCGCCTCGATAAAACGGGCGCTGCCCTGAATGAAGGCCCCCAGCTTGTCTCCGAGGCTGAGATTTATCGTATTCCAGTCGCGGTACGCCGCAGTCCAGGCTTCAGAAGTCTTGAAACCCGCGGTGCAGGCGAGGACGGCGAGGAGCCCCAGCAGGGATTCACCAATCATGCCGCCGTAAGCGACGAAGCGACCATCCGTCTCGCACGCGATCTGCTTCGCGGTCGTCCCGGAGGCGACGAGTCCGTGAAAGCCACTTGCAGCACCGCAAGCGATGATGATGAAAACAAAAGGGAAAAGAGGCGGCGCGCCTTGAGGGTCGAGATTCACCGCGGGCGCCGCGAACGAAGGTCCCAGAACGAAGAAGCCCGCGTACGTGGCCGCCAGCCCCAGGTAGAGAAGCAGAGAGTTGAGGAAATCGCGGGCCTGAAGCAGGCTCCAGACTGGAAGCACGGAGGCCAGAAACGCGTAACCGAGGAGGAGTATTGTCCAGCCTTCTCGCTTTGGCCACGCGCCCGTCTCACCGGTGCTCACCCCGAGTGTCGGGAAGAGCGTGCCGAGCCAGACGAAAAGGAGCATCAGCACAAACCCCACGAGCGTCGTTGGAGCCAGCGGAAACTTCTTCTTGTAAAGCAGATACCCCATGATCATGGCCAGGATCATGAGGGCCCCGGACGGCAACACGGCGCTCGGAAACGAGATCGTGGCAGCCGCTAGGTTTCCCGGGTCGAAGTCGGGCCCGACCTGAACGAGGGTCGCGATGACGTAGACGAAGACGCCCATGGCCAGGGCGATGCCAAAGAAGATCAAGGCCAGGAAGAGAAACTTTGCACGGCGACCGATCACCCCCTCCGCCACCTTGCCCATCGACAACCCTCTGGCGCGCATGGAGACCACCAGCGCCGAAAAGTCGTGAACGCAGCCGACGAAGACGGCTCCAAGCACGACCCACAGCATCGCCGGAACCCAGCCCCAGATCACGGCTACCGCAGGCCCGAGCATCGGCGCCAGACCCGTAATCGAAGCAAAATGGTGGCCGAAGAGGACGTAGCGGTTCGTCGGCACGTAGTCGATTCCGTCCTCGAGGAGAACGGCGGGAGTCTTGCGTTCGGGGTCGATCCGGAAGATCTTCCCCGAGAGGAAGCGGGCGTAAACGGTGAAGCCGAACAGGTAGAGAGCCAGGCAGGCAACGGTCGCGACCAGTGGATCCATTGGCGGGATTGTAATGTATTTCCTCCTATTGTGGTGCAGGCGTCTCGCCTGCTTTCTTTGTAACCAAGCTTCCGTCTTGCAGGCGGGACGCCCGCACCACAATGCTTCGGGGGGAATTAAGTTTCCGTTCGGGAACGGGAACGTTCACGCGTGAAAGAGAAGACCTACGACGCGCGATAAGTCATCCCCAAATTGAGGATCTTCTGCATCAACTCCGTGTAGGGAATCCCGGCCACGTGCGCAGACTCCGCGAAGTCTTCACCATAAGCGATCTGGGGATTGGGGTTGGCCTCGAGCAGATAGATCTCCCCGTTCGCGTCCAGGCGATAGTCCAAACGAGCATAGCCGCTCAGTCCCAGAGTCTGATAAATCCGCCTCGAGATCTTCGCCACCTTCTTCTCCAGACCGTTCGGGAGGTTTTTTGCGGCTCGATTCTTGAGGCCGATCTTCTTTTGGTATGCATAGTCCCACTTGACTCGACGCGTGGCGATCTGAGGAACCCCTGCCGGGAGGTTGGCGAAGGAAAGCTCCCACACCGGCAGAACGAGCAAGCGTCCGTTACCAAGCATTCCCACGTACAGTTCTCGCCCCTCGATATATTTCTCGACGAGAGCGTCCGTCCCGATGCTGTTATGGATGAATTCCACCCGTTCCACGAGCTTCTGGTCGTTCTCGACGACGGAGGCTTGTGCGATTCCCAGCGAGGCCTCCTCGACGAGCGACTTCACGATGAGAGGGAAGTCGAGGCGCCGTGGCCTCTTGATGCTCCTCTGCCTCGGATAAACGACGAAGTCCGGCACGCGAATGCGGTGGTAGGTCAGAATCTTCTTCGTAAGACTCTTGTCTCGCGCAATGATCAGCCCTCGAGGATTACAGCCCGTGTACGCCTGGCCCATACTTTCCAGATAGCTGACAACGAGGTAGTCGTAGGTTGTCTTGCCTTGAAACTCTTCCAAGATGTTGAAAGCGATGTCCGGCTTGATTTCCTCGACCGCCGCTCGCAGCGACGTGAGCTCATCGTGCAAGCCGAGCTTGTACACCTCGTGTCCCATTGACACTAGCGTACTCACAACGTCGTACTCCATGAGCCAGGGTTTGATCTCATCATCGGTGAGGCCCTCAACGTCATCCGGAGGAACCAGGTCCTCGTCCATGAAGGCCAGAACTCGTAGCTTTTTGATTGGACGCTTAGTGTTCGCCACGCGAGAGAAGCTCCCAGCTACTTGCAGGGTAGAAGCCGCTTCCGGAGCTCGCGCCCCACGACCTCGACAACGAGTTCGGCCAGCCCTCCAGGGGCGAGGGCCCGACGGCGGACGGCGAGGTAGGTCGTCGGAGGAATGACGGCCGGCGGCAAACGCCGAAGGCTTCCACGCCGTGGATAGGACCGGGCCACATGATCCGGGAGGGCCGCGAGCAGGTGCCCGCTGGCACAGACATCGACCACCACCGCCATCGATTGGACATACATTTCGACATGCCGGGACACATGCGGCGGCCAGCTTTCCACGCTGACTTCGCTTTCGCCCGGAATGTGTTCCACGAAAGGGTATCGAAGGATCTGCTCGAGCGCGGGTTGCCTCGAGCGAAAAAGCGGATGGCCCCGGCCGCAGTAGACTCCGCTCGTCGCGCTCGCCAAAGCTTCCACATGAAGCCCCTCCTGAGGACGGGGGTGGGTGAGAAAAGCAACATCCAGCTGACCACGCAATAAGAGCGTATTCGACTCCCTCGGAGGGTGACTGTGCAAGTAGAAGACGAGATCCGAATACCCTTTCCGGAGGCGACGGAGCGCGGGCAGAATGGAGGGGGTCATCGGCCCGGCGATCGAAAGGTGCACGGGGCCGCCGAGCGTCTTCGCGGTAACCGCGATGAAACCGTCATCGACGAGGCGCATCGCATCCCTTACGGAAGAGAGAAAGCGTTCGCCGGCGTGATTCAAACGAATGCGCCGCCCTTCTCTCGTGAAGAGGGACTTCCCCAGGTTCTTTTCGATCAGACGTACGCTCCGAGAAAGGGCTGACGGGCTCACCTGGAGCAATTTCGACGCCGTGGGGAGGTGCCCAGTCTCGGCGACGGCCCTGAATGCCGGAATCCAGTTCCAGAATTCGGCAATGCGCTGCAATCGTTTCATGCCCAGATCGTTCTATTTATTCGAATGAAATGCAAGAATCATTTCATCCTATGCCCCTGGCCTGCGACCCGCACCGTTGCCGCCTTCGAACGGTACGAAATTGCCGTCCGGGTCGAACTCGAAGTCGTGCAGCCCGGAGAGGATCTCCAGGTCGCCACGCTCCTGGGCCTCCTCCCAGTAGGCTGCGGAGCACTCCAGCTCCGCTATCTGGAGCGTGTTGCGAATCCAGAGCACGCGGGCATCCGGAGGCTCGATCAGACCGATCGTGGGCAAGGATACGTCGAGCAACTCTCGGTCACTGTCATAGTTCAATGGCAGCATGGCTGCCGACGGACGCCCCGCGGTTACGCAGTTGATACGCGTGGCATCAATATCGATCTGCTTCATGGCCCGGGTCGTGCAAAACTCCGCGGCGCCGATGCCGGTGGCGTTACCGCGAGTTTCTTCGGTGAGGCCGCGGACAATGATCCGTTTTACTTTGGGATACTCGTCCTCCGCCGCCTTGTGGCCGTAAAATTTTCTGCCGGTGACATTCGAATCCATGCTCGCGCCACTGATGTTCTTGCCGACCTCGTCGATAATCAAAATGTCGATACGCTTGAAAGGCAACCGGGGCAACCACTGCTTCGCGAGCACCAGCAGCTCCTTTTCCCGCTCGATGAACCCCTCAGGCGCCACGCCAGCGATCTTCGCTGTTTCGTCGTAAGCGTTCTCGACAAAGGCCAGCCCCGCCACCACACCACAAGTCGACAGCACCTGCTCGCCGACGCTCCGCACGATTTGCTGAAAACTGTAATCCTGGATCGCTCTGTGGTAGACCGTGGCGCCGGCGTGCTTCCCCAAACCGATGAGCATCATTTTCATCAGACCACTCTCGATGTCGCCAACGAAAGCGGTGTGCGGCTTGACCCGATTACAGACCAGGACGTGGTCTGCCTCGTACGCGTACCGATCGAAGTGAACAGGAATCCCCTCCGCCGTCTTGCACACAACGACGGTCTCCATGGTGGCCCGGATCGGGCAGCCGATGAAATCCTCGGTAATTCCGTAACTCTCCAAGACCTTCCGCTGACCCTCCGCGGTGCCTCCCCCGTGACTGCCCATCGCCGGGATGACAAACGGCTTCGCGCCCAGCCGTTTCACGTGCTCGACCGCAGCCTTGGTGATGGTGTGAATATTGGCAATTCCTCGGCTTCCGGCCGATATGGCAACGCTCTGGCCAGGCAGGATCGTGCTCCCGAGTTTCAAGCCAGCCAGCTCGCGCTCAACTGCGCCAGGAACGTCGTCGACGCGAGGCCGCTCTCTCTTCTGTCGCACACGGAAGATCCGTGGATAGGCTGACCTCATCGTTTCCGTGTTGCGGGTGGGCGAGGAGAACTCGAGCCTGGCAATGCGTCCAGGGCCGAAGCGTACTCGTCCCGCTTGACCGTGTCCGCGAACAGCAGGTCGGCGCAACCTTCCAGGTCGAATTTGAACATGGCGTGGGTGGCGAGATCCACATCGAGCTCGGTGACCAGGAGCTCCTCGCGCTTCAACTCGGTCTGTGCGTGCACTCGACCGTCCGGTGAAATGACCATCGATCTCGAGTTCTGGTGATCGAGACACGCATTGCACGAGGCGAACCAGATCGTGTTCTCAGCGGCACGAGTAACGATCATGGCGTGGTGGATAGGAATCTTCCAGTCATTGGACCGTGTGGTGTTGTTTTGCGGATGAAATACGATCTGGGCTCCCTGGCGAACGCATTCTCTCGTGGTTTCGGGAAACCGAAAGCCCTCGAAGCAGATAACCACACTGACCTTGACACCGAAGATCTCAAAGGTTTGGAAGCCCTCACCGGGAGAATAGGCCACTGCATCCAGGGGAGTGAGCTTGCTCTTGTGGTGTGTGCAGAGGACCTCGCCCTTCTCTGATAGGACGAGCGCCGAGTTGTAGGGCTTGCCCCCGTGGGGATCCGTTTCGAGGGGAGTCTCGGTTCCCAGGATACACGCCATCCCGAGCTCACCGCACCGTCGCGCGACACGCTCGTGGAGCTCGTTCAGTTTCTCCACGGGCACCGGCGCGTCGGGTGTGGATATGTCCACTCGATATCCTACCGTCTGCGTCTCCGGAAAGCAGACGACCTGCGCACCGGCGGCGCCTGCTTCGTCGAGATAGCGCAAAATCGTGCGCGCGTTCACCTCGAAGTCGTCGCACTGTCTAGCCTGTGCCAGCGCAATCTTGAGCTTGTTCATGAACTGTCCTGTGTCCGTTTCTTGTAAGTGCCTCCTCACGCCGTCGTGGCAGCCCTTCATTGTGCAGATAATTAGTGACACGCACCATTTTTTCTTTTAATGGTAACAGGCATTACTTTATTTTCTCGAAGCCTTTCACACTCATGCCCCTTCGCATCGGCATCGATACCGGCGGAACGTTCACCGACCTGGTCGTCTTCGACTCCTCGAGCGGCCGACTCGTCTTTCACAAGTTGAGCAGCATGCCCGATGACCCGGCCCGGGCCATCGTGGACGGTGTCTGCGAGATCATCGACAAGGTTGACGCTACGCGCGAGGCGCTCGAGCTGCTGGTGCACGGCACCACGGTCGCTACCAATGCTGTCCTCGAGCGCACAGGCTCGAGGGTGGCACTGATCACGACTCGTGGGTTTCGCGACATCCTCCACATACAGCGACAGGACCGGCCGCGGCTCTACGATCTGCGCAGCCGCCGGTCGAAGCCACTGGTGGACCGCGCCCTGAGGCTCGAGCTCGACGAGCGGATGACCTTTGACGGCGCCGCACGGAAACCCGTAGATCTCAAAATGCTTGATGGTCTGGTCGAGCTCCTCAGGAAGGAAAAAGTCGAGGGGGTCGCCGTCGGATTTCTGCACAGCTATGCGAACCCGGCCCATGAGCTCGAGGTGGCGCGGGTGCTGGCCAAGAAGCTCCCCGCGGTCACCGTCTGCCTTTCTCACGAGCTCGTCGGCGAACACGGTGAGTACGAACGTTTCAGCACTTGCGCCATGAATGCTTACGTACAACCCTTAATTCAACGTTACCTCGCGCAGCTGGAGAACGGCCTACGCGAAAACAAACTGACCGCGCCACTGTTCGTGATGAAATCGAACGGCGGCGTCATGTCCGCGGCCGCGGCCGGGCAGCAGTGCGTCGAGACGATGCTTTCGGGGCCCGCAGGAGGCGTGGTTGCGGGGGCGGAGGTTGCCAGGAAGCACCAGCACCACAACTTGATTACCGCCGACATGGGCGGCACGAGCTTTGACGTGTCGGTGATCCACGAAGGAAAAGTTGCCTTCGCCCGCGAAACCGAGATGGGCGGCCTGGCGCTCGGAGTTCCGATGCTTGACATCCATACCGTTGGCGCCGGAGGGGGTAGCATTGGCTGGATCGATGCCGGAAGCTCGTTGCGTGTAGGGCCGCGTTCAGCCGGGGCGAGGCCAGGTCCAGCGTGCTACGGACGCGGCGGGACCGAGCCAACAGTCACCGATGCGAATCTCGTGCTGGGTCGTCTGGCATCAAGATCGCTTCTCGGCGGCGGCATGCAGATCGATCCTGACGCGGCACGCCAGGCGATCCACGACAAGCTGGCCCACCCGCTTGGCCTTTCGATCGAAGAAGCGGCGGAGGGCATGATTCGCGTGGTCAACGCTACCATGACAGCGGCGATTCGCAAGCTGACCGTCGAACGTGGTCACGATCCCCGTGACTTCGTACTCTGCGCCTTCGGCGGGGCTGGCCCCATGCACGGTGCGGAGCTGGCAGCGGAGATGGGCATCCGCGAAACCATCATCCCTCTCGCACCTGGCGTCAACTCGGCGGTGGGGCTTCTCCTGTCGAACCTGCGCGAAGACCGCATCCGCACGCACGTCGAGCGGCTGGATCAGATGACCCCCGGAAAGCTGGAGGGCATCTTCAAGGAGCTTCAGGTGGACGCGGAGAAGCGACTGAGCTTTGGCCGCAGTGACGGCAACGGTCTTCGGATCCACCGGATACTCGGCCAACGGTATGTCGGGCAGCGTTATGAGTTGCCTGTTCCCATCGCTGCCGGTCGCCTGCATCTCGGCAAAATCGCTGACGATTTTCATGCCGAGCACGAGCGCATGTACGGGTACGCGCGTGCCGACCAGCCGGTTGAGGTTTGCAGCGTGTGGCTGTCGGCAGTGGCGGACTTGCACCCCCTCGAGCTACCGGAGGCCGGCGGTGCAGAAACCGACGGCGCATCAGCGGATGCCAAGCCGTTTGCTACGCGACAGGTGTACTTCGCGGGCCAGGTGTACGACACCGCCGTCTACCGCCGCGACACCCTGGGCGCGAACGCCACCCTCGAGGGCCCTGCGATCGTGGAGCAACTCGACGCGACCACTGTGGTTTGGCCCCGCCAGGTCCTCGAGGTCGATCGCTACGGTCAGCTAATTCTCGGTCCGCTCACGGAGGAATGAACAGGAAGAAAGAAGCTGAACGGGGAATGGTTCAAGTTCACTATTCTCTGTTCACTGTTCATGAATAGTAACCCGAAGCGTAAGCGAGGAGACGCAGCGCTGTGAGCCCTCGCTAACGCTTCGGGTTATGATAGGGTGGCATGAGCAGCCAAAAGAACTCAGTCCAATTTGAGTGAATAGTGAAGCGAACAGTGAAGGGGAATGTCCTTCAGTATCGTTAACGGATCCGCCATGACCTCAGCAAATAAGCCCATCGACCCGATCACGCTGGAGATCATGCGCAACCGGTGGAAGGGCATCGCCGAGGAGTGTTGCGCCACGCTCGTGCGTGCCAGTTACTCAACGAACATAAAGGACCGCCGCGACTGCTCGGCGGCGATTGCGCTCCCGAACGGCGAGATCCTGGCTCAGGCCGAGGTGGGAACGCCGCTCCATCTGGGGATCATGCCGGGCGTGATCCGGTCGGTGCTGAACGAGTATCCTCTGGAGAAAACACGTCCTGGGGACGTGTTCATCACGAACTTGCCCTATCCTGAAGGTCCTGGCCACCTGCCGGACCTGTCGATGATTTCCGCGATCTTTCATGCCGGCCGGCCGGTGGCGCTGGCTGCCTCGACGGCACACCACGTGGACATGGGCGGATACGCCCCGGGGAGCATGCCGTTTGGTGTCACGGAGATTTATCAGGAAGGCTTGCAGATTCCACCGACGCCGATCATCCGGGACGGTGCGATCGATGAGGTCGTCCTCAAACTGATCAACCAGAATGTACGCACGCAGCATGAAGTTCGGGGCGACCTGTTGGCCCAGTATGCGTCGGCCAGGATCGCTGAACGGCGCGTGGCCGATCTCGTCTCGCGCGTGGACACCCCGGAGCTGACTCGCTACATGCATGCGATCCTGGATCATTCCGAGCGCTGCATGCGCGCCGGTATCCGCGATCTGCCGGACGGCACCTACCGCTTCGAGGACTTTCTCGATGACGACGGGGTAACGGACGAGCCGGTCAGGATCGCCGTCGCGTTGACGATCAAAGGCGATGAGCTGGTCGCCGATTTCACCGGTTCGAGCAAGCAGGTGCTCGGTCCACTGAATGCCAGGATCAGCGCGGCGTGCGCCTGCGTCTACTATGCGGCCAAAGTGGCCATCGATCCGGACCTGCCCACCAATGCCGGCGCCTATCGGCCGATCCGTGTGCTCGCTCCGGAAGGAACGATACTTCAAGCGACTTATCCCGCTGCGATCGGGAATGCGAACATCCTGACGGATCAGCGAGTGGTCGACGTGCTGCTGGGAGCGCTCTACGAGTGCGTGCCGGAAAAAGTCTGCGCCGCCTGCAGCGGAGAAATGAACCTCCTGAACATCGGCGGTATCGATAGCCGGCCAGGACCGACGCAAGGGGACTATTACAACTACGTGGAGACGTATGCAGGCGGCCAGGGCGCATGTCACGACCTGGACGGTGAGGATGGGGTCCACACGCACTTGACGAACACGCGAAATGCACCCGTCGAAGTGATCGAACGCACCTACCCTCTCGAAGTCGTTCGCTACGGGCTGGTGCCGGATACAGAAGGCCCTGGCCGGCACCGCGGCGGTTGCGGCATGCTGCGCGAGTTGCGTTGCCTCGCAGATCGCACCATCATCACTCTCGGCGCCGACCGCCGGAAGTTCACGCCCTGGGGGCTGGACGGCGGAGGCAAGGCGCAGGGGGCGCATGCCTATGTCACGTCTCCCGACGGTACCGTGCGCGAGCTCCCGACCAAGGTGCACACCGAGCTCAGGAAGGGTGACCGCCTTTGGATCCAAACGCCCGGCGGCGGCGGCTGGGGCGATCCGAAAGAGCGCGCGAAGGAGAAGGTATCGAAAGACGTCGCCGACGGTCTGGTCAACGCGAAACGCTCCAGGGAAGCGTACGGGTA
>Ga0315336_1003305_pt1 | contig 21806 bp, 21 predicted proteins | sample ASW5metaG_FD_204512 | JGI IMG/M metagenome (GOLD analysis project Ga0315336, IMG submission 204512) | Ammonia-oxidizing marine archaeal communities from Monterey Bay, California, United States - ASW #5 | ecosystem: Environmental > Aquatic > Marine > Intertidal zone | place: USA: California... | reverse complement strand
CATCATCGCCGCCGAAGGACTCACCCCAATCCTAAAACGCCAGGGCTTCCACACCATCACCGAACTCCCCTGGAATACGATCCATAAAGTCGGAGCCGTCACCATCACATCCACCCCCGCCATCCACTGGTCCAAACGAGGCCTGAACGACGAAAACCGCACCCACTGGTGCGGCTACCTCTTCGAAACCGAATCTTTCCGACTCTACTTCTCCGGCGACACCGCCTACGGCCCCATCTTCAAAGAACTCGGCGAACAATTGGGCGAAATCGATTTCGGCATCCTCCCCATCGGCGCCTACGTGCCCGCCTCCATCATGAAGCCCGTCCACACCACTCCCGAAGAAGCCATCCAGATCGCACTCGACACACACTGCAAAACAGTCATCCCCATGCACTGGGGCACCGTCGTCCTCTCCGACGAAGACCCATGGGAACCCCCAAAACGATTCGCCGATGCCGCCACCCAAAACGGCTACACCCCCAACACCGCCCGCCCCATGAACATCGGACAAACACTTCCGTTACCTATGAATTAGTGGCAAGTAGCGCGAGGCTTCTCCCTCCCGTTGCGCCAGGGTCTCCTGACCCAGGCGCTGACCCCGACCCGGAACGGGTCTCCAGTACAACACCAAAGAACGCGCGAAATCGAAAACGATTCAACCCGAACCAAAAGCCCCAAAGGGACGAGCCAATTTAGCCCAGGGTCGGCGAAGCGCAGCCCTGGGTCGAGGAAAGCGAAATAAGACAAGTCCTGAAGGGACGAGCCAACCTTTTGCTCGTTTGGTGCCACCCGCCAACCCGAAAGCCCACCGGAGTAACGTAGATACTCCCAACGTGTCGCCCTAAAGCGACACGCGACTACTTCCCAACCAGCGCAATAAACCCCTCGCCCAACGACCCACGCCAATTCAAATAATCGTGCCCACCATTAAACTCATCGTACTTCACGATCTCATACCCCTTCGCGATCAGTACATCCCGAAAATGCCGATTCGTGATCACCATGCTCGGAGCTCCGCCTTCATTCAATCCCGATTCAATAAAAAAACGAATCCCCTTCTTCTCCGCCTTCGCAAATTCCCTCGTCAGCCATTCTCCCTCCACTTCATGCGCGAGGTCGATCGTATTCGTTTCGGGCGACCACCAATACGACCCCGACTGCGAAATCACATTACCAAACAGCTCAGGATGTCGAAACGCGAAAAACGACGACGCCAGCCCGCCGAAACTCGACCCCGCAATCACGTTCTTCGAAGGGTCCGTCGACACGTTGTAATTGTCATTCACCCACGGCATCAATTCCATAGCCAAAAAATCCGCAAACTTCTCGTTGCAAGGCAACTCATCGTTCCGAGCCCCCGCAGCGTTCCCCACAAACACGACCACGGCCGGATCAATCTTCTTTTCATGAATCAAGTTATTCATAATCCGAGGCGTAGGAACCACCGATACATACGTCGTCAAATCAAACACCATAAACAAAGGATATGCTTCACCCGAAGCATCGTACCCCGGCGGCAAATACACCCCAATGCCCCGTTCGTTCCCCAAAATCTCGCTCTTGAACCCGCTTTCCCGAATCAATTCCCCTTCCGCCGCGTCTTCATTGAGTACGATCCATTTCTGTACCGGCGCATTCGCAAGTTCTACCAAGGACTTCCCGCCCCGCCCAGGGTTCAACGGGTCACGCCGATAATTCTTCCGCTGCGCACGCACCGCCTCCGCATCATCCATCGGAACAAATTTCAACGGATCGTTCGGCGAAAAGCGATACGTCCCACGCAAATCATTGCGCGTCCAATACGTCTTGTACCACACATCCGAATCGCCCAATTGCTCAAGCATATTCTTCTCGAAAGATTCACCCCGCGCCGCTCCACCGACGAGCCGTACATTCTCCGTATCCGCATCCCCACGCCAGACCATCGTCATCAACACATGATTCGGATCCCCCTCAATGGCCTCCACCAGCGGAGCGCCCTTCGCCTCCATCTCTTTCCAAAACTGGTCGACCGCCTTCGATTTCCCCTTCTCGACCTCACCCGCCAACGCCTCAATCCGAGGACTCCGATATTCTGACGCCTCCACTCTACACGGCGCCAACCCCACGAGAACCAAAACCATCGCCGACAAAACACGCATCAAAATCTCTCCCATCGATGTACAAACTTCCACCCAACAGCTGCGCCAGGGTCTCCTGACCCAGGCGCTTCACTCGACCCCGCAGGGGTCTCCAACCTCAACTAAGACACCACCCATCCAAATTTGGTTTAAACCGTTGACACCGCCAAGCCCTCAAATGCATAGTACAGATCAACCGAATGCACCTATCGAGGTACGAATAAATGGACAACCCGAACAATAACCTTCGGTGGCTCGCCATCGCCATAATCATGGCCACCCTATGCGGCCTGGCCTTTTTTGTAATGTGGCCGTCCCAAGAAGAAATCGAATACACCCAAACCACGCCAGTTTCCAGCAATCCTACTCCGGAGCCGACGACTCCCCAGGTTCCAGCACCTACTCCAACAGCGGACATAGAAGAAGACCCAATTCCCATCGACGAGGAATCCGATACAAATCCCTCCGTCGTCATCACCGGTACAGTATGGGACAAAGACAACCGTACCCCCGTTCCCAACATCAAAGTACAGTTGTACGAAAAAGGAGAAGAAATATTTTTCTTCTCCATGTGGGGCTCGTCGCAAGCTGAAACCGTAACGGATGAACAAGGCACATACACATTCTCAAATATCGAATCAGGCGCCTACACCGTATTCGCCGATGGACGTACCGCCGGATACGTTGCCAATGGATCCGACGGCCAGGCGATCGACTTCGATTCCACGAAATCAAAAACAGATGTCGATGTTTGGCTTGCGAAAGGCGGAACCGTGGAAGGTCGCGTCTTAAACTCGTCCGGAGAACCAATCGAAAACGCTCTGGTACTCGTCATGCCCGCCGACCCCTCCGCCGACATGTTGGGTTTCGGCTTCGGCGTCAGCGACGATCCGGATTTACCGTTCCCAAAAACCTCCGCGTCCGGCGGATATAGCGTAAAAGGCCTGGAATTCGGATCGCCGGTCCGGGTCACCGCCAAAGCGGAAGGCTACGCAATCGCCAGAAGTGAATCCATTACCTTGACCAAAGCGAGTCCACTCGCACAAACCGATTTAACCGTAACCAATGGGAGTAGAGTCTCCGGAAAAGTCACCTACGAAGACGGTGCGCCAACCGAAGGGCAATTCGTCGCAATAACGGTGGGAATGACGGACTTAATGGCCGGTAAACTCATGAATCCCGAAACGGCTCAATCGGACGCGAATGGAGAATTCGTCTTCGAACATGTGGCCGCCGGAGACTATTTGATGACGCTCGTTGAAGATGAAGATGACGTCGAAATGTTTGAAGTCGCCGAAACCGCCTTGGCCTCTCCCGAGAGCACCAATAAAGTTGAAGTAGATGGATTCAACGGTGTGACCGGTCTCGCGTTCGTCGTCAAACGCAAGGTTGTCGGTACGGGTCGGGTCACCGGAATCATCTTGGCTGTAGACGGATCCCCTGCCGCCGACATCGAAATATCCGCCATGAATAAATCCGACTATGAAGATTTCGAGACAACATCCGATGCGAACGGACATTTTTCTTTTAACGAACTGACCGACGGATACTACGATTTGGTCGGATACAACGAAAATGGTTCGGTCCATTCGAGCAGGGTCACGTTAGGCTCCCATGTTACCTTGCAAATGCTCGCCTCCCTGAAAGTAACCGGCCGCGTCATCGATGCGGACGGAAATCCCGTGCCGAACGCCCGGGTAAACAACCAGGAACCAGACGGGTTCGATTTCGATTACGGCGCAGTCAACACTGACGCGAATGGAGAAGCAATCCTCGAAGACGTAGAGGAAGGTGAAACGATATTGACGGCATCCAGCAGAACCCATGGCAATGGCGTATCCGAAACCTTCGTCGTCAAACGCGGCCGCGAAACACCCGTCATCACAATCACATTGGTTCCCGGCGTGAATGTTTCTGGAGTCGTCGTCGATCCTGAAGGCAACCCCGTACCCGGGGCGAATGTTTCTCTGTTAGCTGCACAAAGCGGCATGGAAGACATGATGTTTATGAGCAGCATGTTTCAAACGAAGGTTGCCACTGCCAACTCTGATCGGGACGGCCGCTTTACCCTTCCCCAAATCAAAGCGGCCACCTACCACTTGAAAGCGAAAGCATCAAATTTCGCGGACACCGAAGTGAAGGACATCGTGGTCGGTAGCCAAATCGACGTCCAAAACATTCGCGTCACGCTGGGCGGCGGTGGTTGTATAAAAGGCATCGCGTTAGCCAACGATTTCTCACCTCGCTCAGGCCATATGGTCCAGCTTATGGGAGATAACGGCATGTTTATGGGAACCACCGATGAAGATGGACGTTTCGAAATCTGCTCCATCCCCGCCGGCTCCTATATGCTCATGGTTACAGATATAGAAACGCTGGCCGACGACGCTGGAAATTTCGCGTTCGAAAACCGCCGCCCCGCAACCGTCGAAATCGTCGATGGCGAAACAACCGAAATCGAACTTGCACCGCCAGAAAACGGCGTCGAACTCACGGGCGTCATCCGAGGCGAAATACCCGACATGACCATGATTTCTCTTCAAAAATCCAATCTGCCTTCCTTCGAAGATATGGACCCGGATGACATGGCCGACATGGATCTGACATCCATGATGGAATTCGCTCCTCACACCACCGCCATCCACCCCGACGGCCGCTTCAACTTTGGTCCCGTCGAACCTGGCGACTACCTTCTTCAAGTGCAATCCATGGGTGAAATGAATATGGAGACCGAAATGGAATTGGATATGGAATTAGAAGCCGCCCTCGAATCCGGGGAAGATTTCGATATGACTGCCTTCATGCCCGGCGTCCTCGTATCCAAAGAACTCACCCTAGAAGAAGGAAAGCCCCTACACCTCGAATTGGAACTTCCTTAGCAGCGCCTGGGGCTGACCTATTTGAGTAATCACATGACCTCTCGAACTGATCCCAGCGACGAAAGAGGTTCAAGGCCGCAAGGCCCCGGAGAAATCTTAATTGAGGTGGCCGAGGAAGGACCAAAGGCCCGAAAGATTGTAGCCCAGTCCGAGGAGCGTTGTTTTCAAACAACGCACCGCAGGGCTGGGTATTTGAAACTAAAAACTGAGGTCTGAAGGACCGACAGAACCCTGAACTTGCAAGGAAACCTTAAAACCAGAACTCCCTTAACGTCGTAACCGCCCCACGATCCGAATCCCCAACCAGCACACCAACAACGCCGCAATCACAATCCACGGCAAATATCGCATCGATCCTCCCGCCGCCGCATCCATATACCTGGACACCTGCTCGAAAAAGAAAATCAACGTCACCACCGAAATCAGATGGCTACTCAGCACGATCGAAAGAATCACCCACGTGCGCATCCCCAAAATGAAACCCAATGCCGACCCGTTCAATACCCCCGTGCTCAAAAAAGGAAAGAACAAAAACAACCACAACCCCACACCGCCAAAGGGTTCCATATATCGACTGTGCTTCTCCGCCGACTTCCGCACGCCATCGACAATGCGCCCAAACCGACCGACCTTCGTCACCCCAAGATACAACCGCACAATCCACGGATACACCACCAGCGTATACACCACATCCTGCAGGCCACACTGAAACATCAGATACGTTCGGCTGAACCCGCTCGAAACGCCATCCGCAATATTCACCGCGCGACCACCCAGCAGCGCCAACTCCAACACCAATCGCCAGCCATCGCGATACGGATCACCTCCGATAATCGCCCAGGCCACCAGCCCCCCGGCCCACACCACAAACAATATCCACCCGACAATCTCCATACGATGCAACGATTCGGGAGTCGATCCGGCGATACTTACCGGCTTGATTTGGGGCACTTCAGATTCAGACATAGCTGCGCATCATACCAACTTCAACTCTTGTCGCGCACGTCGAGAACGCTACTGCAACTTCTTCACGTTACCCGGTTTCTTTTTTCCGCCGGCGTTATACAACGCCACATACTTATTAATCGGGTACTCGTCCGCGGTAAATTTGTGATACCCCACGTGCCCGTCCAGGTACAACACATTCCCCCCGCCCGGCACATGATTGAACTGCGCAAAAATCGCGCCGCCCTGTTCGTTCTTATCAATATCCACACCGCCCGCCAACGTATCGAAATACACCGCGATATCACTCTGCGCCAAAGCCGAAGCCCCCGCGTCATTAATGTCCGTCACGAAAAAACGTTCGATGCCTTCCCGTGTTCGATACAACGTGTCACCGCCGCCCGTACCCCGCGCGACAGGCGGATCAATTCCAAAATACGCCGCCTTCGGATCTTCAAACGGTTCGCCCACCGGTAAATCTTTCGTATAACACTCCGGACTCCAACCGCACCCCGACTTAATATTTCCGATGCCGCGCCAAATCGCGTAAAAGTTATCGTTGTTCGCCGTCGCCCAAGCCAGATACGCATACGAATACGAACTCGACACCACCGCCTCCACCAAATCCGCGCGCTCATCATCGGTCAGACCCGGCTCCGCATTCACCACATCCAACCGTTCCTTCACTTCCGATTTGTCCACCCCCGGATCCGAGGGGCACACCAGAACCCGCGTGTCCGTCATGTACTCCGGATACAACCCCGCGCCATGTAAACTGAACAACCGATTCTCGTCTTGGTAATGACTGATCGGAGGATACAACCCGCCCTCCGATTCGCCCGCATACATCTTCAGCGACAACCCCATCTGCTTCAGATTATTCGCACAACTCGACCGCCGCGCCGCTTCCCGTGCCCGCGACAACGCCGGCAACAGCAACGAAGCCAAAATCGCAATGATGGCAATCACCACCAACACCTCAACCAAACTAAACCCGCGTCGTCTCATCATTCGTCCCTCTTAATCCTCCCCCCATTATGAACTCTCCCACCACCCAGATAAACCCCCATAACCGCTGCGTCAGGGACTCCCGACCCAGACGCCAATACTGACCCGGAACGGGTCTCCAATCCACTACCCAGTATCCAAACCGTCCCCTAGATCAGTCCCGAAGGGACGAGCCATTTTAGCCTGGAGTAGCGTCATTTGATGATCAGATTTTCCTCGATCATAGCCCCAATCGGGGCGACATAATATAGCCTAGGGTGGAGGTGCGCCGAATTAGACGGCGCGACGGAGCCCTAGGATAAGTAGGGCAACAGTAGCGCAAGCCCTGAAGGGGTGAAATAATTCTACCCGCTGCGTTAGGGTCTCCAATGCACTGGCCAATATCCGAACCCCGCCCCATAATTCAGTCCCGAAGGGACGAGCCAATTTAGCCCAGGGTGAAATGAAGTGAAACCCTGGGTTTCCGTCATCTACGCATCCAAGTTCTGAAGGAACGAGCCAACCTGTCACCAGTTCGTGCCAAACATAGTCTAAAACCAGAAGCCTTAAAATACACAAGGAACCCCCCATGACCACCGTCGCCGTCCACCACCTCAAAAAATCCTACTCCGGAACACCCGCCGTCAACGACGTCTCCTTCGACGTCAACCCCGGCGAAATCCTCGGCCTCATCGGACCCAACGGCGCCGGCAAATCTACCACTATCAAAACCGTCCTCGATTTCATGAAACCCGACTCCGGCGAAATCCACATCTTTGGGGAACCCATGAACGAAGCCGCCAAAGACAACATCGGCTACCTCCCCGAAGAAAAAGGCCTCTACCCCAAACTCACCGCCATCGACCTCATCGTTTACCTCGCCTCCCTCAAAGGACTGTCCAAATCCGACGCCTTAAAAAAAGCCGACCCGCTCCTCGAACGCACCGGCATGTTCGAAAGCCGTAAAAAGAAAATCAAAGAGATGAGCAAAGGCATGGGCCAGATGATCCAGTTCATCGTCACCATCATCCACGACCCCCAACTCCTCATCCTCGATGAACCCTTCTCCGGCCTCGACCCCGTCAACACCGAAATCATGAAAACCATGATCGCCGAACGACGCGACCAGGGAAAGGCCATCATCTTCAGCACCCATCAAATGAACCAGGTCGAAGAACTCGCCGACCGCGTCCTCATGATCAACCACGGCCAGGCCGTCCTCTACGGCGCACTGGAAGAAAGCAAAACCAAATTCCGAAAGAACTCCGTGCAGCTACAGGTCGACCGGGAACTCGGCCACCTCGACGGCGTCCTCGACCGACAACGAACCAACGGCTACGTCGAACTCTTCCTCGCGCCCGAAACCGACCCCCAACACATCCTCGACCAAGTCCGCGACAGCGGCGCCGCCATCAGCCATTTCGAAATCACCACGCCGTCGCTCCACGAAATCTTCCTCGACCTCGCAGGTAAAAAATCATGAATAAAACAACCCTCATCTTCAAACACGAATTTTTCGAAACCGTAAAGCGCATCGGCTTTCTCGCCCTCACATTCACCCTGCCTATACTCTTGTTCCTCGGCATTGTCGTCATCGATCTCATCTCCGGCGATTCCGAAGACTCCGATCGAACCATCGATCCGGCCGGCTACGTCGATCAGGCCAACCTCATCACCACCGCGCCCAGCCCCCACTACGATTGGCTCACCCGCTACGATTCCGAAGAAGCCGCCACCCAGGCCCTCATCGACGGCACCGTCAAAGACTACTTCGTCATCGCCGAAGACTACCCGACCACCGGAAAAATCTTCCGCTACACCATCGACAAAGAAATGATGACGCCGCCCGTCAAAGCCGCCGTATTCAAAAGCTTCCTCACCGTCAATCAACTCACCGGAAAAGTCCCCACCCAAACCATTATCTCTGTCACCACCCCCATGGATTTGGAAGTCACCCGACTCAATGAACTCGGCAATCTCTCCACCGAACAAAGCAACATCGGCAACATCATCATCCCCGGCGTCTTTTCCATCCTCCTCGTCTTCTCCTATATGTTCGGCGCGGCCGCCCTCATCGGAGGTCTCGGCGATGAAAAGGAAAGCCGCCTTATCGAAGTCCTCTTCTCCTCCGTCTCCGTCCGCCAATTGCTCATCGGAAAAGTCCTCGCCCTCGGCCTCGCTGGATTGCTCCAGGTGCTCGTATGGCTCGCGTCCGCCCCGCTCCTGCTCAACTTCGCCGCAGCCCGTTTCGGGGGCGCCCTCAACGACATTCAAATCCCCAACAACTTCCTCCTGCTCGGCGTCATCTACTTCATCCTCGGCTACCTGCTCTTCGCCATCCTCTCGCTCGGCGTCGGCGCCATCAGCCAAAACGCCCGCGAAGGCAACCAAATTTCCATGTTCTATCTCCTGACCAGCCTCGTCCCCCTCTGGCTCATGTCCCTCTTCATGGCCTTCCCCGAAAACAAATTCTGGGTCTTCCTCAGCCTCTTCCCCCCAACCGCCCCCGTACAAACCTTATTGCGCATGGGCATCTCCGACGTACCCCTCTGGCAAATCCTCACCAGCATCGGACTCCTCGCCCTCTCCGTCATCACGGCCCTCTACTTCGTCATCAAAATGTTCCGCGTGTTCATGCTGAAAGCCGGTGCCAGACCCAGCATCAAAGAAATTTTCAGCACCATCGCCACGCCGTCACCCGACACCCAATAAACGAATTGAAATCCCGTTCGAATTTGATATACTAGTGATACAGAACTACACCTCGGATTCAAAAAGGCCGCATAATGAGCGAAAGATTAGTATGGAATCTAACCATAATCAGTTTGGCCATGATCTCGCTGTCGCTCATCCTCCAACTCATCGAATGGGCCGCAGGTGAAGAACTCGTTTTATGGCACGTCGGTTGCCAATTGTTCCTGCTCGGCAGTCTGCTCCACGCGCACAAAACGAACAGAAAAAAAAGCGCGACAAGCCACGAAGGTTAACTCGAAAGAGAGGCGTGGCCTCCCCCCCAAAAAAATTCCATACCGCGAGAAAAACGTTCTTACTGCAGGACAACTGCAGCCCACGTTACTAGCACCCGGAGTTACGGAGTAACTCCCAAGGAACTGCATGCAGTTCCCGTCATTGCGAGGAGACCGTCAGGTCGACGTGTAGAGAATCGAAGATTCTCCTAAGGTGTTTTCTCCGAAAACAACCGCAAACTTCTAACACCGGAATCTGCACGCGACCGCTACAGCCCACGTGCACAAGGACTCTCCGCGGCTCTGCGCCTCTGCGTGAAAAACCTCTTCGAAACCCCTAGTCCGTCGCCGTTCGCTCCAGAAATCCCTTCAACGACTCAAGCGTCGCTTCCCGATCTTCTTCATGAATGAAATTGAAAAAGCCAAACGTCGTTCGCGCCTTCTCGTACTCGGTCTGAATAGCCATCATCAAAACCTGCAGCGACAAACTGTCATGGTCTTCCGGACTCTCCGCCAGCAACCCACGCGTAATCGAAGCACACCGATCGAAGTCACCCTTCAAAAATGCCTCCAATGCACGCCGAACTTCCTTCTGATTCGGATTTCGTTCACGCCGTAAACGGACCCATTGCCACGCGGCCACGCTCAGCGGAATCCCCAACAAAAACGTAACGAGAGCCACGGTTGCAGCCGTATCCCCCATATCGCCAACAAACCTCCGAACAACTCCAGCGACAATACCAGCCACGAAATACATCATAAACACCGTCGAAAAAAAAGAGACTACCGCCGTCCGCGCAGGGTTCAAGTGCTTAAAATCAGCTACCAACGCGAAACACGAATACTCGTTTGGGTCCGGCCCAGTCTCCAGTGGATCCAACCTCCCAACGAGCTCGTCCAACGAGTCATCAACGCCCTCAGGATGCCAGAACTCCAACGCACGATCATCGTCAGAATGCCAAAAACTCAATGCATGCCGAGAGCCCTCCTCATAAGGAGGAAAAATGATCTTCGTGGTGCGAATCCGAAACCAAAACCGGACGAAATGGTAGGCACCATAAAGACTGCCAACCCCAAACAGGACAACGAGAGACACCCAATCATATTCGGTATGGGCGCCTGGCACGATATAAAACAAAAACCTACCCAGCAAGCCGGCCAATAAACCCAATAGCGGCGCAAAAACGCCCTTGATCAGACGCTTACCGTCATAACGCTTCTTCTGCGAAACATCCAAATCCGAAGCATGAAACTGCGCCAACGTAAGCTCGCCTTCGCGATACTCGATCACCGAGAAAATTCCGTCTTCCAACGCCACGCTGCAATGAAGCGGATCCAAAAATTGTTTATCGGGCTTTACCAAACGAATCGGAACCATCAAAATATTCTCCTCTTCGTATTACCGCCTAATCCGTCCCCGTTTCCCAGTCATCCGTCCGAAACGGACTCGCCGGAAGCCCCGCGCCGTTAAACAAATTGCAAACCGGATTATCCCCCCAACCATAACGCACCGCTACGGGAGCGGGAACCTCAGAACTGGATACCACAACTTCATCCCCGAACAACTTCGCATCCGCCCAGACAAATTTTCGATCTTCACCCGCTACAGCAAACCCCTGAACCTTCGCGCCACCCCTCGCGAAGATTCCATTATTCGTATGGGCAAACTCAAGACGCACCTTTCCGTCCTCCACCGAATGGCTCCGATATATGGGACCCGAATACGGCACATCCTCCCCGTACGATTTCACCAGAGCCGCCCGTGCCAATCGCTTCCCCACGTCCTGCTTGTTTTGCGGGTGAATATCGTCTGCTTCTCCGATATCGATAATCACCGCCATGCCCGTATTCGGCAATGCCAACGTCTTCAACTGCGACTCCCGCAAACGCGCCCACGAAGATTCCGCATTCGCCGACTCCTGACGTTCCTTGTAATTCGCCAGCTGCACAAACAAAAACGGGAAATCGCCCTGACCCCAACGCGCACGCCAATCCGTAATCATCGTCCCGAAAAGTTCCTCATACAACGGCGCTTCTTTCCGACTCGCATTCGATTCACCCTGATACCAAATCGCACCCCGCATCGCATACGGCACCAACGGCGCAATCATCCCGTTATACAAACCCGACGAACGACGATGCACTCCCGACGGAAAAATCTCGGGAGCGTCTTCCTCACCGTCCGCACGCTTCACGCCCCGAAAATACACGCCGTCCCCAATCGATCCTTTAAAACTAGTGTCCGTAAACGTAATCTCCGACACCAACGGTTCGGCCGAATAATCCGGCAGCCTATGCGACCACGTCAGCGTCCCATTATCAAAAGCCACGTCCGTCGCCTCGGTATCCGTCCAGCTCATATCCACATTTAACGCGTCATCGTTCGAAATCGACAACGTCCACTGCAACACATCATCTCCCTCGCGAACCAACACATCCCAAAGGCCAGTGATCGAAGTAGCATCCGTCACGGTCGTGCCCGTGGCCGCCGCCTTCGCCTCAAATTCTGCTACCCGCTTCACGTCGTTCAACTTCCGGCTCTCTTCCCGTTCCAGGTAATACGCCAATGAAGGTTCCGCCGCCAAAGCCTCATGACTTGTCCACGCCTCCGCAGGAGTACCGCCCCAACTCGTATGAATCAAACCGATTGGCACATCCAAATGCTTGTGTAGCGACCGTCCGAAATAATACGCCACCGCCGAAAAACCCGCTACCGTCTCCGGCGAACAACGCGACCACGAACCCACCACATCATCCAGCGGTGTTTCCGAAAAAGTGCGCTCCACATGAAACAATCGAATATCTGGATAATCCGCCGCAGCGATTTCTTCCTCGGGATTCGCAGAACGCGTCACCGACCACTGCATATTCGATTGCCCCGAACCAACCCACACATCGCCCAAAATCACATCCGTCATCACGATCCGATCGCTCAACGAAGACACCGTCACGTCAAACGTCTCGCCCATCCGAAGCTCCGGCATCCGCGCACGCCACTTCCCAGCATCATCCGCTTTGACCAACACCCGATGCCGTTCAATACCAATGGCTACATCCGCACCCGGCGCAGCCCATCCCCAAATCGGATACTCCACGCCCCGCTGCAGCACCATGTGATCCCCAAAAATCGCAGGAAGCCGCAACGGCCACATTTCTTCCAACAACACAAAATCCGGACTCCACCGCGGCCGCGAACTCGCACACCCCGCAACACTCACCAGTACCACACAACAAACAAAGACGTTCAAAAAAGATTTCAGAGACACAGATTCACCTTTCAATTAAACATGCAGCAAAAAAGCATTGTACGAAACCCACCAAACCCATACAAATCCCCCCAATCCCCTTTCAAAAAACTCCCTCCAGCGTATCTATTCTCCACATTCTATCCCAAACCCTACCCGGACCACGGCCGCCTGGAGGTGCAAGCAACTCCCAAGGAACTGTACGCAGTTCCCATCATCGTGAGGAGCCTACACTCAACGCGTCCCCTACCGATTCCTCCCCATGGTCTGGTGAACAATGTACTGCAGGCCTGTGTAGCATTGGAAGAAAACTCAACATCTGCAGAACCGAAAGGACCTTGTACTGTCCTGTCCGCGGTATTCCAAACGTGAATAAACTTTGCCGGAATTGGTATATTTGAAAGCGAGAATCGAAAGGGAAATGATGGCTGAATCGGGAAGTCTTATTGGACTGGCACAAATTAGCGTTGCCCTTGCTGGCTTCACCAGTATTGTGGCCGCCATGGGAAATCGCCACAAAGGCGAATGGCGTGAGATCGATTTATTCCGATTCGACAATCTACTCCAAACCAGCCTCATGGGCGTGGTACTCGGCGTCTGTCCGGTCGTCTTCTTCAACATCGGCATTGATCAAAACGCCACGTGGCGATTGACCGCCACTGTTGCCGCCGCATACTTTATCGTGGGGACGCTGTATGGGGTCAAGAGGTTTCGCGCGCTGCCCAAAGCCCAGCACCACGAAATCTCTCTGGTCGTGAGCGGAATTGTGTTGGTTGCAACCGTCGGTTTAGTGGCAATCACAACCTTGAACGCGTTCGGCTTCTTCTATTCCGGAGATCCGGGCCCCGTCTTCCTCGCCATTGGTTGGCTGATCGTCTTCGCCAGCTACCAATTCACCCAGCTTCTTCACATCATGCGGCCAAAATCGAATTGACGTACTAAACCCAGTCTTGCTCATTGCCACGAGCGATGGAAATCGCGTAGGGAATTCACGCGTCCAACATCGTCCGCACACGCCGCAGCAAATCATCTCGGTGATAGGGTTTACGGATCAACGCCATTCCCCTGTCGAGAACAAAATCCGTATGCACATCATTCGTACTGTAGCCACTTGTAAACAATATGGGGACACTGAGGCCACTATCACGGACATGCTCCCAAACGATCCGTCCGCCCTTCTTTGGCATAACGACATCAAGCAGCGCAAACTGGATGATGTCCCGGTGGTCATCGATTTTCGCGATCGCTTCCTCGCCATTCTCCGCAACGATAACCGTGTACCCCATGGACTCCAAAATACGCGTACTTGCATTTCGTACCAATGCGTCGTCCTCGGCAAACAAAATGGTTTCCGTTCCACCACGGATTTCGATTTTTGACTGGTCTTGATGTTCTTCGGGAATCGCATCCGTCTTCGGCAGAAAAATTTCGAACGTGCTGCCTTCACCCGGTGTACTTACCACGTGTACCATCCCCTTGTGCTGACGGACAATACCGTAAACGGTCGACAATCCAAGCCCCGTGCCTTCCCCCACTTTCTTGGTCGTGAAAAACGGCTCAAAAATCCGTCGGGTCGTATTCTCATCCATCCCGACCCCGGTATCAGTAACCGACAACACAACATACTCCCCGATTTCGGCCCATTCGTTTTCAGCACAAAACGATTCGTCTAATTCAACGATTTCCGTCCGTATTGTCAAACGGCCGCCATCCGGCATTGCATCCCGACCATTGACACAAAGATTCATGATGATCTGTTCCAATTGCCCGCGGTCAACACACGCTTTTTTCTTTCCCGCTCCGGAATCAAATGTAAACGCGATATGCTCGCCTATAATTCGACGCACCATTTTGGAAAATTCATCGACAATTCCATCCACATCATGAATGTTTAAATCCAGAACTTGCCGCCGCCCGAATGCCAACAACTGCCCGACCAAATCCGCTGCACGTTTTGCCGCCTTAATGACTTCTTCGACATCCCCACGAACGCGATCAGTTTCCGATAACTGTTGAACAGCGATTTCCGCATAGCCCATCATCGCTTGAAGGAGGTTGTTGAAATCATGGGCCACGCCGCCCGCCAGCTGGCCCACCGCGTTCATCTTTTCCGACTGTCGGAGTTGAAGCTCAAGAGCCTGTCGCGCACTTTCTGCGTCCTTTCGACCCGAAATGTCCGTCCAAACGGCATAGAAAATGCTTTGCTCTTCCGACATCACCGAAGTCAGCATGACTTCAACCGGAAATTCGTCGCCCGTTTTCTTTTTGTGAATCCATTCGAAACGGTGCGTCCCATTCTTCAACGCCAATTCCAACATTTCGAATGCTTTCTCGTTGGATGTCTTACCGTCTGGCTGATATTCAGGAGAAAGTTCTGCCGGATGCACATTCAGGAATTCACCGGTCGTTTCATACCCCAAGGCGCGAGCGGTCGCCAGGTTACACTCAATGAATTCCCCATCCCGTAGCATTTGCATGGGGTCTCCACTTCGTTCGAAAAACATTCGAAACTTTTCCAACCCTTCGTGTGCGGATTCCTGTTCAGCCATAGACCCAGTCTTTCCTCAATTAAGTTCACCCAATACCGCGTCTCGAGTATAACAAAGTTTTTCGACCATAGACGCGCCAATTCCACGTTCGCTTCCCAGACCTTGACGCGCCCGGTTCCGTCAAGGTCTCCCAACCCAACCACCATGATTTCAAAAAAGGCCCAACGGGCCGACAGATTGTAGCCCAGTCCAAGGGCGGATTGGACGTCAGACAATCTGCACGCAGGGCTGGGTAACAATCCCGACAAAACAAAAGGTCTGAAGGACCGAAAGAAACTTTCTCACTGCGACAGACCTCCAATACAAAAATCCGGTTCCCAAATTTCGCCAGCGGAGTTACGCAGTAACTCCAAAGTGTTGGCATAGCCAACACACCCCTTGCCAAACACCTCCGTCCGGCGTATCATAAATTCACGACAAGGAATCCCGAATGATTTACTGGCCTGTCAAAATAGCGTGGCTCGTTCTGCTCGCAGCGTCCACGATGATCTCATGGGTTCCCATTACACTCGCTGCACCAATTCTCCTCTACCTTCTGGCAACCCGCTCAAAAAGAAAAAGGCCCTTCCCGGAAGCCACCGCCGTAGCCGCCTGCGTCACGCTCCCCATGCTCGTTCAACGACGCACCCCCGGCGTTCTGGATGACGACGATTACTTCTGGTTTGGACCCGACACCTTCGGGCTCGAATACATCCAATTCGTCCTCACCCGTTTTTTATGGCAGTTCGAATACCTGTCGGGATACGTCGGCGGCGGCCAGATAGGAGTCCCCTTCACATGGCTCGTAAGAGTGAGAGACTACCCCCGCATCAATTCATTCGACTCCACCGCCCTGATGATGAACATCGGCATCCTCCTGTCCCTCGTTTTCGTCACCTATCTCCTGGAACGCTTCCATCATCGTAAAAAACGCTCGACAGACGACCAACAACCCAACTCCCCCGAAACGGCCATACCCGAAGCCTAAGCGAGACCCGCAACCAATCTCCAGCCCCAAGCTCCCAATCCACCGTGTCATTGCGAGGAGACCGGCAGGTCGTGACGTGTGGAGAATCTTTGATTCTCCCAAGGTGTTTTCTCTGAAAACACCCGCTATCTTCTAAAACGAACGAACTCGCCATAGGAGGATTTCCTCGAATCAAAGCCACAGGGGTTAGAAGATTGCCACGCTACGCTCGCAATGACACCTTTTCCGCTACGGCCGGGCCTACGGCCATTGACCCGAAACCCGCGCCCTCGCTATCATGCCCTCCTAACCTTTCACAAACCACGGCGGCCACCCATGTACCGATTCATCACCCTCATCCTAATCACCCTGACCCTCACCCCCGCGACCCACGCCCAATTCCTCGTGGGACGCGCCATGACCGACGTCACCGGTCCCGCCCGCGGCATCCAGATGTGGGGCTTCAGCAAAGAAGGCCAACTCACCGAAGGCATCCACACCCGACTCTTCTCTCGCGCCTTCGTCATCGCCGACTCCGGCCAACCCAACGATCGCGCCGCCGTCGTCATCGTCGATATCGGCTCCATCACCCACGCCATGCAACTCGAAATAGTCGACCAACTCCAGAAAACCCACGGCGACCTCTACACCCGCCACAACACCATCATCTCCGCCACCCACACCCACGCAGGCGTCGGCGGATTCTGGCACACCGGCGGCGGCACACCCCTCGGCTCGTCGTTCAACAAAATCCATTTCGACCACGTCGTCTCCGGCATCGTCGCATCCATCAACGCCGCCCACGCAGACCTGCAACCCGCCACCATCAAAATCGACCGCGGCATCGTCGACGGCGCCGGCGCGAACCGTTCCATGCCCGCCTACAACAACAACCCCGAAGACGAACGCGCCCGCTACGACGCCCCCACCGACAAAACCATGACGCTCCTGAAAATCGAAGGCGCGAACGGACCCCTCGGTACCCTCAACTGGTTCGCCAGCCATCCCACCGCCATGACCTTCGATAACAAACTCATCTCCGCCGACCACAAAGGCTACGCATCGCGCCACATGGAAGCCGAACTCGGCGATGGATTCGTGGCCGCCTTCGCCAATACCAACTGCGGCGACGTCACTCCCAACCTCAACCTGAACAACACCGGCCCCGGCGTCGACGATTTCGACTCCACCCGCATCATCGGACAACGCCAGCTCGATGTCGCGCTCCAACTCTTCGCCAACGCCTCCACCGAAGTCAACGGCGGTGTCACCTCTGCCCAAACCTTCGTCAACCTCAGCGGCCTCCCCGTCGACCCGGCCTACACTGCCGGCGCCGGTGCTCAAGTGACCTGCCCCTCCGCCTACGGCTATTCCATGGCTGCCGGCTCCACTGAAGACGGCGGCGGACACCCCCTCTTCAAAGAAGGCATGACCAAACGTAACGGCATGATTGACGGCGTCGTGAAAACCCAATTCGGCATGCCTGAACCCAGCGACGACTGCCGCGCATGCCACGAAGAAAAACCCATCCTCTTCGGCACCGGCGAATCCGATCCGCCCATGCAGCCCCAAATCCAACCCATCGGCATCACCCGCGTCGGCCAACTCGCCCTCGCGTCACTCCCCGCCGAAGTCACCACCATGGCCGGACGCCGCCTCCGTGAAACCATCGGCAGCGCCCTCGACATCCCCGCGCAAGACGTTATCCTCGTCACCTACACCAATCAATACGCCGGCTACATCACCACCCGAGAAGAATACGCCATGCAGCAATACGAAGGCGGCCACACCCTCCACGGCCCCTGGACCCTAGCCGCATACCAGCAAAGTTTCGTCCAACTCGCCGCCGACATGGCCGATGGCCCACTCCTCGAACCCGAAATGCCCACCGACCTCCGCGGCGTAACGGCCGACGCACCCCTACTCGAAGGCGACCCCCAAGCCAGCAAAGACGACCCCGGCCTAGTCGCCAAACAACCCGGCAAAAAATACAAAGGCGACGATCAAGCGACCGCCACCTTCCACGCCCAGGACCCCAGAATCAACTTCCCGCAATCCAAACCCTACGTCACCATCCAGCAACTCAACGGAGAAACCTGGAGCAATCTCCACACCGACGACCACTGGTCCACCAAACTCCACTACACCCCCAACGCCCAACTCGAAGACCCCATGACCCTAACCATCACCTGGGACATCCCCGAAAACACCCCCGAAGCCCAATACCGATTCACCTACACCGACGGAAACATCGCGGGAACAACGCGCCCATTCAGATATCGGCCGTAGAAAACTCATCTCACCACAGAGGGCACAGAGAATACCGAGACATGAACAGTGGAATGAGTCGCGAAAATGCGCAACCGGAATAAAAAACGACCGCACGAATCGCCGGTCGCCAAGTACACCTGACTATGTCATTGCGAGGAGACGGTAACGTCGACGTGGCAATCTTCTAACACCGACGGATACGCCATTCGAATAATCCTCCAATCCGAAATCATCGATGCTAGAAGATTGCCACGCTCCGCTCGCAATGACATCAAAGGGCCGATCCGCGCCGTTGATTCCCCGCTCGCTGTGGCAGGGTCTCCCGACCCAGCCACCAAGCCAGACCCGGCACGGGTCTCCGGAACATCCGATTCGACGATCAGCAACGAATCTAACCCGTTATTCTCTCTTTCAACAACGGTAGCCATTCATAAGAATGTTGGTTTATGGAGTGAGGCTCCATAAACCCTTCCAGAATCTCGCCCAAAATCGCATCGTTTATTTTGAATTCTTTGAACTTTCCGTCCATGTAATCATCCGTTCCAAGAAGCAAACTTTCGCGCGGAAGATATAACAGATACCCGACCGACGCGACTACCTCAATCACAGATTCATAGAGTTCATCCCATTCGCTCTTTTCCTCGGGTGTTTCGAACGGCCAATTCGGAAAATCTTTCTTCCATGTACGAGAACTGAAATCTATTTTCCCATCTCTGTGTTTTCGAATGACCCATACGGAATTCATCCGTTTAAACTTTCCAAAAATCGATTTAGACACCGCCACGACTAAGTACAAATGGTTCACGAGTTCTTCGTCTTTGTCGAAATCACTGGTCATCAAATCTATATAACATGGCCCAGACCCCCGAAAATCCTCGCAAAGCCCTGTAACAATTCCATCATGCCAATTGAGTTGAATCCAATCGTCATATGGCCGTCGTGTATTGCTGTTTGTCATCGTTTAACCTTCGCGCCCTTCGTGCTTTTCGTGGTGCAATAAAAGTCTCTGTGTCCTCTGTGGTAAAAAAGTTTCTTCAATTCTCCACCAAAGCCCGAAGTTGCGTAGCAACTTCTAGGGGCTCGCAAAGCGAGACCACGCCTCTGCGTGAGACTACTTCTTCACATCCGTAAACGGCGCCCCCTCATACCTCACCGGCGACTCAACCACCCGCGGGTCCTTCTGCTCTCTCAAAATTCGCTCCAGCTCCGCCGCCATTCGCGCGCGCACCTCGGCATACCGTTCATCATCGATCACGTTATTCACCTGATCCACATCATCGCGCAAATCGTATAACTCCTCCGCCGGAAACTTCCCAAACCCCAACGCATACGCTTCCCGCACCGACTCATTTCCCCGGTGATACACCATCCACGCCTTCGTGGGACTCGCATCCAAATCCGGATAGGCGACGAATGTGTTCTCCCGCAATGCCTCATACGTCGGCTCCGGATACTCCGCATCGTTCAATCCCTTCGGATCCCCCATCGGCCAACGGTCCGGCTCATAATTCCGCACATACAAAAAATTCCGATTGCGCAACGCCCGTTGCGGGTACGGCAGATTCCCCTCCCGCGCCTTCGCAACATGCCGTTCACGACCCGTCACCACATGCGTCCGCTCCCGATCGATCAACCCGTCTTCGTCGATCGAGAAAATCGGCACCAAACTCTTCGCCGTCATCGTCTCGGGAATATCCACGCCTGCCGCCTCCAGAAACGTCGGCGCCAAATCCATCAGATTCACAAAATCATCCACCACGCGACCGGACATAATTCGGCTGGGCCACTTAATCGCCAACGGCACCGCCGTACCATAGTCATACAAATTACACTTACCCCGAGGCATCCCCGGAATCCCATGGTCGCCACTCACCACCACGATCGTATTATTCAATTCCCCCAACTCCTCCAATTCTTCGAGCAGCATCCCCAATCCAAAATCCACAGCCAGCACTTCGCCCAAATAATCGTTCACATCTTCACGCACCTCAGGCACATCCGGCAAAAACGACGGCAGCTTTCCCTTTAACTTGTCCGGATTCAATCCCCATAAATCCTGCCCCGAACCTTTCGTCCATTTTCGATGCGTATTCGTCGGCCCCCACCAATAGAAAAACGGCGCATCATCCGGCCGCGCCGTTATAAAATCTCGAAAATTATCACGCACTTCTTCAAACAGCTTCATCATCGCCGCGTCGTTGCCGATGTCCTTCGCCATTTCCGTAGCCGCCTGAGAAAACCGATTAAACTTCCCCCCGGCTTTCATATACCGTGTGCGATTCGCCCCGATCGGCGCATTCGTCGGCGAGCCCGGCGACCACACCTTATTCGTATACCCGATGTGATACCCCGCCTTTTCCAATTCCAGAGGAAACGTAGGAATGTTCTCGTCCCACACCGCCCCCTGCAGAATCGCCGCACGCCCCGTCTGCCAAAAATAACTCCCCGACAAAACCGAACTGCGGCACGGCGTACAACTCGGCGCCGGAACAAACGCATTCTTAAACAACATCCCATCCCGAGCCACACTATCAAAATGCGGTGTATGAATCACCGCATTGATCGAGTTCGGTCCCTCATGCTTTGCATACGCACTCGCATACCGCCCCCAATCATCCGCAAACGCAAACAATATATTCGGTCGCTTTTCTTCGGCAATTCCTGAAACGCAAAACAAAAGTGTAAATACACTGGCCAAGACTCGACTCATCAACTCGCACCTCCTGCCGCTTCCTCTTCCAATAACGCCTTCAACTCCAGAATATCTTTCTCCAACGCTTTCTTCGTTGCCCCCTTGAAAAAGATCGCCATGATCGGCGCAAAGATTTTCGCGCCCAACGACTTCGGTATCCCCATAAATATCATTTCCAAGTTGGTAGCGCCATTCACTTCCGA
>Ga0315336_1003304_pt1 | contig 21809 bp, 13 predicted proteins | sample ASW5metaG_FD_204512 | JGI IMG/M metagenome (GOLD analysis project Ga0315336, IMG submission 204512) | Ammonia-oxidizing marine archaeal communities from Monterey Bay, California, United States - ASW #5 | ecosystem: Environmental > Aquatic > Marine > Intertidal zone | place: USA: California... | reverse complement strand
GACCACCAGCGGGCTGCCCCTGGTGGCCAGTGACCCGCACATCGCCTTCGAGGCGGTTTCGTGCTGGTACGAGGCGCATCTGTGTGGGGGCAGTTTCCAGGTCGCCGGCATGGCCTATGTCGGAATACCGGCCATCATGTTTGGCCGCAACACACACGTCGGCTGGGGCATTACCAACAACATCTGTTCCCAGCGTGATCTGTACCAGGAGCGAGAGGACCCAGCCCATCCCGGCGCCTTTCTGTACGACAACCAGTGGGAACCGGCCCGCGAAATCGCCGAGGTCATCCAGGTCCGGGGCGAGGCCTCACGAACACTCAACGTGCGTTGTTCCCGCAACGGGCCGGTCGTGGATGACATTCTGCCGCCGGCCGCCCAGGAAACCGGACCGGTCACCGTCAAGTGGTTGGGCGCCTACCAGGGCGGATGGTTGACGGCCCTGCTGGGGATGGACCGAGCCTCCGACGTCCAGACATTCCGCGAGACACTGCGGCCCTGGCACGTGCCCACGTTCTGCCTGATGTTCGCCGACGTGAACGGCGGCTTCGGCTTCCAGGCCTCGGGACGCGTTCCATTGCGCGACATACGTGAACGCGGTTATCGACCCGGTTGGGACCCGCAACACCAATGGCAGGGACTGATTCCGTTTGCAGCCATGCCGCACTTGCTCAACCCCGACCGTGACTGGATCGCCAGCGCCAACAATCGCCTGGCTCCCGATGACTATCCCTATCCCTTGTCGGGCTGCTGGAACAGCGGCTGGCGCGCGATACGTATCCGGCAGATGATCGAATCGCGCGCGCGTCTTTCCGTGGACGACATGCGGGCGATGCACCAGGATGCGCGGTCCTTGCGGGCCGCGGATCATGTACCCGGAATCCTGGACGCTCTGGAAGACTGCGACGATCCGCTGCTGCGACAAGCCCGCGCGGTGCTCGCCGACTGGAACTGTGACATCCTGCCCGATTCGGTCGCCGCCACGATCTTCAATGTGTTCTTCACCAACTGGTGCGCGGCGGTTGCCGCCGAGCGGTTCGCAGAGAATCAGGTGGAGCTGATGGCGGCTGGAATCCGCAGCTGTGCCGGACGACTGCTGCAGGCCGATCCCGCCGAGTGGTTTGCCGGCGGTGAGCGGATTCCCAGGATCCGCCAGACATTGCTCCGCACATTGAAGGACCTGTCCGAGCGATTCGGACCGGATATGACACAGTGGACGTGGAGCCGCTTGCACGTCATGCCGCTGAAGCACGTCCTGTCCGAACGAGGCGACTTGTCCGAACTGCTGGACCACGGTGGTGCCGGCGTCCGCGGCGATATGTGGACGGTGTGCAACACGGGAGCCGGAGTGGATGAACGGGCAGCCACCGGCGCGGGATACCGCATGATCGCCGACCTGTCGACCCAGCCTCCGAAACTGCTGGCCGTCGATGGCCAAAGCCAGTCCGGTCACCCGGGCAACCCGCACTATTCCGACCAGTACCCCGATTGGCTCGCCGGCAATTACCACGAAATCTCACTGGAACCGAACGCGGACGCCGCTGCGTCCTGGACCCTGGAACCTGGCGCCGGCTGAATGCGGGGCCGGCGCGGTCCCCATGTTTGCGCACCTCGGTAGCGGCACGAACTTCCCAGCACACAACCACGCACGCGAGGATTTGAGCATGCACAAGCGACCGCACACCGCCTGGACCTGGACTGGGATCCTGCTGACCTGCACCGCGCCCGCCTGGTCGGCGGACTGGACGCAATTCCGCGGCCCCGGAGGCCAGGGAATCGGCACCGCTGAAAACCTGCCCGTCCGTTGGTCCGACACCGAAAACATCCACTGGAAGTTCGAGATGCCCGGCCCCGGGGCCTCCAGCCCCATTCTGCTGGGACCGCACGTGTTCATCACCGCCTACTCGGGCTATGGACTGAAAGCCAACACAGAAGATCAACAAAAACTCATGCGACACGTGCTGTGTCTGAATCGTCGCTCGGGCGAACGGGTGTGGCACAAGACATTCGCCCCCAAATTGCCCGAGCACAACTACCGCGGCGAGGGTTCCTATCACGGATATGCCGGCAGTACGCCGACCACCGACGGAAAATTTCTGTATCTGTCGTTCGGCAAGTCGGGCGTATTTTGCCTGGACCTGGACGGCAACCAGAAATGGCACGCCGACGTGGGTCAGCGCACCAATGGCTGGGGCTCGGGCTGTTCCCCGTTGCTGTACGGCGATCTGCTGATCGTCAATGCCAGTGTCGAAAGCGGTGCCTTGATCGCTCTCAACAAACGCACGGGCCAGGAAATCTGGAAGACCGGCGGCATCAGTTCCTCTTGGAACACGCCGCTGCTGATCGGCTCGACCAGCCACCCCGAAATGGTCGTCAGCATTCAAGACCATCTGCTGGGACTGAATCCGAAAACCGGGATGGAACTGTGGCGTGCCGAGGGCGTGCACCGTTACGTTTGCCCGAGCGCCGTGGCTCAGGACGGCGTCGTGTATCTGATCGGCGGCGGACACACATCGCTGGCCGTGCGCGGCGGCGGAAGTGGTAACGTCACCAAGTCGCACACCGCCTGGAGAAAAACCAAGGGCTCGAACGTTTCATCTCCGATCTACCACGACGGCCACCTCTACTGGGCCAGTGCCGGTGGAGGATTCCTGTGTTGCCAAAACGCGGCCACTGGAGAAACCGTATACCAGCAACGGCTAGAACCCCGCCCCGGCAACATCTGGGCCTCACCGGTCATGTCGGACGGAAAGCTGTATTTCACTTCGCAGCATCAGGGAACCTACGTCGTGGCGGCAGGGCCCAAGTTCGAATTGCTGGCGCACAACAGCTTCGCCAGTGACAACAGCCGGACCAACGCCTCGCCGGCGGTCAGCGACGGACGGCTGTTTCTGCGGACCGACCGTCACATCTACTGCATTGCCGGTCCCTGAATCGGCCATCAACAGATCAGCATCAGACGCGGCCAGGCTAGACAGCAGGCGGGCCAGGCGGCAGCCTCACCAGGCGGACGTCCCGCGGTGGCCACGCGGCTGTGCCACAAGACACGCGCCACTCAACTGGGCTGTCCGCTGCTAACCAAAGTGTGAACTGACCTCTGACGCGGCATCCTGCGCAACATGCACCCAGATGTGCACGTGTGGATAGCCGCGGAAATACCACACCAAAGACGGACCTTCCAGCCGCCAATTGTCCCACTGCCGATCGTCGCCCAGGTCGTTCGTTTGATAGAAAGCCAACTTGCACGACGTCAGTCCATCTTGGGCGGCCAGGCACCGTCGGACTTGCTGGCGATAGGCCTCGCAATACGGCTTGAGCAGTTCCGTGATCAACTCGGCCACGCCCGCCCGTTGGTCCGGTGACATCTCGCCAATCGACAGCCCGGGACGCGCAACCTCGGCACGGAAACGGATATCGTGTTCTCGAGCCGGAGCTCGACGCGACGTTTTGGGCGTCACGGTGGCACGATCGATTTTGCCGTCGAATTCGTAGTAGGGCATCGCGCCTTGGATCAGCGCCTTGCCGCGCTGGACGGGATTCAGATCTCGAAAGATCGCGTTCGCTTTGACAGCCTGATACCAAAACACATTATCGGGGTGTCCAACCCGCTCGTGAAATCCCGACGGCTGATGGCCGTGGGCGATCGGGCCGCCAAACGCGACCGGCGATCGCGCGTCAACCGTGGCGCGTGCGGTCAGATGAAACCCGGTTATGACACACTGCAACCGGTCTTCGTCCGGCCGTCCGAAGATGGCCAGCGCCTGATGAGCGCCCCAAGGTTTCTTCAAATCGTCTTCCGCCTGTTTGATGATCCTGTCGACCCAACCCGCAGCGAAGATCGTGTGCAGGACACGGCGGATCAGCATGCGTTGCGTGTCAGTATAAAAGGCACTGCCCAACTTTTGAGGCGTAATCAGCCACGTGTTGGAGACATGCCGACGCAGCACCACACCAGCGGGATCGCGGAGAACCGGCTGACCATACACGACCCGCGCGCGCTCGTCCCAGCGGAAACAGACTTCGCGGCGTTGTGAATCCTGCAGTGATTCATACAAGGCGCTGATCGCGGCACGTGCGCCGGCAGGGCTGGGCACCGCGTCCTCCGCCAGCGCAGACAATCCGCTGGCCGAGCAACCGGCTGCGACCGCCGCCCGCGCCATGAACTGTCGACGATCCGGGTAGCCCCAGGCATCTGACTGCATTGTTACGTTCTCCAGCGCATTGCGATCGACCGCTTTTTCGCATGCCGTGAGTTGCTTGTCAAACGCCGTGCCTGTACGGCCGCTTCAGGGAACCGTGTCCCGCCAGGTCTTGAGCGCGGCCCTCAAACCCGCTGCGACGGTTCCTCATCGATTCCGTACAGTCCGGCCCCTTACCAGAACACAACGAAGCTCAAACAAACCCCGGTCGCCACCGCCAGGGCGGCCAGGATCAGCGGCCAGCCATCGCCGCGAACCGCGCGATCCGGCTTGGCCAAGTCCAGCTGCTGAATGGCGGCCCGACTGTCTGCCAGCCAGCCCGACTGAGAACTCTGCAGGATGCCGTCGCGGGTTTCCCAGCCGCGCACCAGCGAAACGACACACATGGTCCCCGCCGTGATCAACACGCTGAAGATGTAGGCCGCATAGGAATTTGTCATCACCTCGGGCAGGACCTGGACTCCGGTACCACGGGCGATCGGTTCGGCCAGCAGCCGCAGCGTTCCGTAGGCGGCTCCCACCAACAATCCGATCAGGCCGCTGCTGCGATGGACACGGGTCAGCGTTCCCATCAAGTACAACGTCAACAGCGGCACCACGAAGGTGCTGGTCAGATCGATGTAGAACAGCAGCATGCCCCCTTCCAGAAACGGGACGTACGCGAAGGAACCAGCCACGACCAGCAGCGTGAACCAGCGGCCGACGCGGAGGTAGTGACGGTCATCGGCGTTGGGCACCAGGAATCGAGCGTAGACGTCGCGGGTCAACAGCGCCGACAACGTGGAGCCGATGGAATCGTAGGTCGACAACGATGCGGCCAGCACGCCGGCCACCACCAGCCCTTTCAGGCCCACCACGTCGAAACCCGAAACCAGGAACGGAAAAATGGCGTCCTGACGGCCGCCCGGCAACAGGCTTTGATCCGGCATCAGCGCGCGACCCATCACTCCCATCGACAGATTGAAGAACGTCATCACCAACATCGCCGCTCCGGCCACGCTGACCGACATTTTCAGGTCCCATTCACTGCGGGCCGCGAACAGCCGCATCGACTGGGTGTGATTCACAATCGAATAAGCCAGGCCCACGATGATGAAGGCCGCGGCCACCAACCAGGCCGGGGTCGTGCGTGACAGTTCGTTCCGCCGCGGATCATGTCGCCAGCCGAACCACTGCTGGCGTTGCACGTCGGCGGCCGACAATCCCTGGGCGTCCTGACGTTCCACGTGCGGCTGCCCCGCCTGCAGCAATTCGGTGGCCAGACGGCTGTCGTGTTGCACCAGCCGTCGTTCGACTCCCGACCAGCCTTCCACCTGCTGCCAGACCATGAACCAGATCACGAGTCCGGCGATCGTCATCACTCCAAATTGCAACACGTCGGTGACCGCCACGCTGCGCAATCCGCCCAGAGACGTATACACAGTGGCCAGCACCGCGATGGCCACCACCATCCACCAGGCCGAATTCCCCCAGCCGCAGACAATCGACAGCGTCAGGTACAGCGTGGTCGCAATGATGGCCAGCACCAGCGTGCGGTATTGCACCTGGATCAATGCGCAGAGCACGCGCACGGCCGGACCAAACCGCGCCTCCAGGTATTCGGCGTTGGTGTACATCGCCGCGCGGTACATGGGTGGAATGATGACAAACGCGGCCAGCGCCCAGCCCAGGACGATACCCACCCAGTTGGTCACAAAGTAACGCATGCCCAGGGTGTACGTGCCCCCCGCATCGGCAATCAAGTCGCTGGCATCGATGGCCGTCGCGTACATCGACAGACCCACCAGCCACCACGGCAGACTGCGGCCGGCCAGAAACCAATCGGCACTCGACTTCACTCCGCGGCTCAGGTACACGCCGTACACCACAATCGAGCCGTTGAGCAACAGGACCACGCACCAATCCCAGACTGTCATGCACCCACCTCGATTCCGACCCTGCCGGTGTTCCGCCCGGAACTGTCCTCACCCCAAGTTCGCCGCGCCGGTTCACCAACGTGTGGCCCCGGCCCCGCAGGCCGCGTGACCACGGTCCGGTCCGCGGTCACCGCGACTGCTGTTCGAAATGCCGATAACGATCCTCACCCCGCGCCAGAACCGCCGGCCACGCCTGGCCCAGTGAATTGGAACGCACCGGTTTGACGTGTGGCGGGCAGTAGCGAATCGTCAGCCCGCAGCGACGACGGTCGGAGTGGTTGGGATGGCTGTTGTGAATCAACAGGCCGTGATGAATCGAAATCTGTCCGGACCGCAACTCCAGGTTCACCGCCTGTTGTTCGTCGATGTCGCAGGCCACCTGCTGATTGATACTCAACAGGTTGCCGGGTTGATCCGATTTTCCATGCTCCACAACTCCCTGCAGATGCGAACCCGGCAAGACCCGCATACATCCGTTCTGCTCGTCGCTGTCGTCGATGGCGTACCAGGCGGTCAGCGCATACGCAGGTTCCAGGCCCCAGTAGGTCACGTCCTGATGCCAGGCCACGAACTTCTGGTGCGTTTGCGGATATTTGCAGAACGCGTGCGTGGAAAGGACCAGGATATCGGGCCCCATCAACGCTTCGATGTGATCCAGAATCCGCGGATGGTGCGCCAAATCGCGAATGAAGGGCACATCCACGTGCCGGCCCTGCAATCCGATCTCGCAATGTTCCCGACCCTCGTCCGCTTCCAACCGATCAAAAGCCTCGCGAACCCGGTTTGATCCGTCCGGGCTGTCGATTGTAATACCACTCAAATATCCGTCGGCTTCAAACCGCGCCACCTGCTCGGGACTCATCAATCAAGCTCCTTCAGTCTCCGCAAGCGGCCAAACAAAGCCCGCCGCTTTGGCTCTCGCCGCAAAAATCGTGCTCAACGAAACCATCCGCAGTTTAAGCCCGTTCAACGACGGAGTCCATCGGCGGCTCGGGTTTTCACGCATCCACGTTCGGCGGCAACGCAGACAGCCACTCGCCCGTCGCCGCGCTGCATGGTATGATCCTAAGAGTCCGTGTGGAGGCACGTGATAGGCCGCCGGCGGACCATTCAGAGCCTCGGTCAAATTTGGCGAGTGAGTCATGACGCGGCAATCCCTGCTCAGCATGCGGATTCTGGTGGCCTGCGCCGTGTTGCAGACCACTTCGCTGCGAAGCCAGGAACCGGAACAACCGCCGGCAACGACCTTCAGCAAACCGGTGGCGGTCCGTCCTCCGCAGGTGCGGCAAGCGGAGCGCGTCCGGAACCCGATCGACCAGTTTGTCTTCTCGGCCCTGGAAGCCCGCGACCTGCAAGCCGCGCCGCAGGCCGACCGCAGCACGCTGATTCGCCGCCTGTACTTCGACCTGATCGGGCTGCCACCCACACCCCAAGACGTAGCCGCCTTTCTCAAAGACAAAGATCCCAACGCGTACACCAAGCTGGTCGACCGGCTGCTCAAGGATCCCCGCTACGGCGAACGCTGGGCGCGGTACTGGCTGGACCTGGCCCGCTACGCCGACACGGCCGGTTTCGAAGGCGATCCCGACCTGCCGCACGCCTGGAGATACCGCGACTACGTCATCGACGCTTTCAATAACGACAAACCCTACGACCAATTTGTCCGCGAGCAGATTGCGGGAGACGAGTTGAACAACATCATGGGCGCCGGCGAACTGCCGCTGACACCGCCCGAAAAGGTCGTGGCGCTGACGTTCTTACGACTGGCCCCGTTCACGGAACCCCGGGGCGATGAAACCCGCCACGAACTGCTCAGCGAAATGACCGCCACCGTGTCTTCCGTGTTCCTGGGACTGACGGTCGGCTGCGCCAAATGCCACGATCACAAATACGACAACATCCCCACTCGAGACTTCTATCGGCTCAAGGCATTTTTCGCCACGGTGTCCATCCCGCCTCCCGAACGCGGAGACGGATTCCAGATCGGCGGCCCGCTGCCGGCCACGTTCTATCGACCCGGCGAAAAGAAATGGGCTGAGAACAAGCGGGCCGCGCTGCAAAAAGACGTTGCCGACTCAAAACGCGAACTGAAACAGCTCACGGAAAAACTCGAGCGGAAACTGGGAACCGGCGGAGCGGGTTTCGGTCTGCAGAGTCTGATGCCGGGAGCGGGGAATGACTATTTCTTCGACACCCGGCGGACAAACGACGGCAAACCGCACCGCGCCCTGGTCAATTGTGACGGCCGTAGCTGGCAGGTGTTTACCGATGGAGTTGCCGCGCGGCGGCTGGGCACACTGTCGGGCAAGAACCAGGGACAGTGGTTCGGCGACCTGCCGGATTTCCAACACCTCAGTCTGGGTCAGCACACGGCCGGCAGCGGCCAACCCAAACAGTCCGGACATCAGGGGCGCTTCGCCGAAATCCTGATCTACGATCATCCCTTGGACGCGGCACAGCGTGCGCTGCTGGACCGCTACCTCGCGACACGATACGGGGCGGCTGCCGCGGCGCAGGCCAACCGGACGCCGGTTGCCGAACCGCCGCGACAGGGCCTGAACTTCTGGCTGGACGCCTCGGACCTGGACGCCGATCCGACAACCAGCAATCCGAATCCGGGCGCGGCTGTCACAGCTTGGACCGACAAAATCGGCGGCTTGACGCTGAGTCAGGACGCGGGGAAGCTGCAGCCGCGGATGGCCACACTGGGAACCGCTCCAGCCGTCGCCTTTGACGGCCACTTTCTCAAGGGGCCGGCCGGCCAGGCCGTTTTCAAGACACAGCACCGCGGCGCCCTGGTTGTTGTGTTTTCGGCCCGGCACACCGCGGAAGGCTACGGTTTCGAAGCCGGAGGCGGCGGCGCGTTTCTGAGTACCGTGATCTATCCCGACGCTCCTCAAAAACACTCCCTGGCCAACGCGATCGGTAATGCCAAGGACACGCGGATCAGCCGCGAGGACCGGCGGCGTTATGTGCACCTGTCCAATCGCGACCGATTCGTCAAACAACAACTCAAACGGCTCCAACCCGTGGCCATGTCGCTACGTCACTCGTTCGGCCCCCCCTACGAACCGGGAGTGCCCACGTCGCGTGTGATGGTGCGGGGCGAATGGAATCAACCGGGCGAAGTCGTCGAACCCGGTTTTCTCAGCTGCCTGACGGGCGATGACAAACCGGCCCTGATCCGACTGGATCCTTTCCAACGCTGGCCCACGCGCAGCCGACGACTGGCATTGGCCAACTGGATCACCAGCAGTGAAAACCCGCTGACAGCCCGCGTGCTGGTCAACCGCTTGTGGCATTGGCACTTCGGCCGAGGCCTGGTGGCCACTCCAAGTGACTTCGGAGCGTTGAGCGACGGAGCATCGCATCCGGAACTGCTCGACTGGCTGGCCACCCAATTCGTAGCGAACAAATGGAGCATCAAGTCCATGCACCGTCTGATGGTCAATTCGAGCACCTATCGTCAGACGTCGCTGCGGTCCAACCCGCGAGCCGAACAAACCGATCCCGGCAACGTACTGCTGTGGCGCTTCCGTCGGCGACGATTGGACTCCGAGGCGATTCGTGACAGCGTGCTGGCGGTCAGCGGGCGGTTGAACCCCGAGCAATTCGGGCTGCCGATTTTTCCACCGCTGCCCGATGAAATCGACCAGACGGTCAAGTACACCCAAAGCAAATGGGACACGCAGTATGGTCCCGAAGGCCGTAAGCGCAGCATTTATGTCTACCAGCAACGCACGTTGACCATGCCGTTCATGCAGGTCTTCGATGCCCTGGTCTGCGACGAATCGCGTCCCCGCCGCCGCAGTTCGGTCACTCCGCTGCAGGTGCTGGCCATGTATAATGGCGAATTCGTCAACGACGAAGCCGGCCACTTCGCCAAGCGAGTGCAGACAGCTGCCGGTCCGCAGATGACGGCACAGATTTCCTACGCCTTCCAACTGGCCTTGGGCCGGAAACCCAGCACCGCCGAAGCCGAACGCATGCAGTCGTTCTTCAGCACGGCCGAGGATCCGCAGCAGGCGCTGCGGGGCTTGTGCCGCATCCTGTATAACTCGAACGAATTCGTTTACATCGACTAGTTTGTTGACATCGACCGCCAGCAGTACAGACTGAAGTCTGCAAGACTGTCCGCCGCAAACCACGGAATACAGCCGCTCTTACCATCCACTTCACGCTGCAGGTGACACCGTGCCTCACCACACTCCATCCTCGGCGAACGCGAAGTCCTCGCTGGCGTCGCTCCCGTTCACATCCCGGCGCGACTTTCTGTCGCGGGGCTTCAACGGCATTGGAGCTCTGGCGTTAGGCAACCTGCTGGCGGACGCTCACTCGGCGCAGGGGGCTTCCAGCAGCCCGTTGACCCGGAGACCGCCGCACCTGCCGCGCCGCGCCAAGCACTGCATTTTCTTGTTCATGCAGGGTGGCGTGAGCCACATGGACTCCTTCGACCACAAACCCGAACTCGCCAAACTGCACGGCAAACCACTGCCGCGGACACCCGAATTGATCGGGGAACTCAAAGGGCGCCTCAGCTTTCCGCACGTGTGTGTCGCCAGCCCGTTCGCCTTTCGGCAATACGGAGAATCCGGCCGTTTTTTCTCGGATCGCTACCCGCACCTGGCCCGGCACGCGGACGACATGGCGTTCATCCACGGCATCAAGACCGACAATCAAAACCATGGTCCGTCCACGCTGCACGTGACGACCGGCAGCCAGTTCCACGGCAGCCCGTCGGTCGGCTCGTGGATCAGTTACGGTCTGGGCAGCCCCAACCAGAACGTCCCGGCCTATCTCGTACTGCAGGATCCCCGCGGCGCACCCGTCAACGGAGCCGCGGTCTGGGCCAACGGTTACCTGCCAGCCGCCTATCAGGGCACGCTGTTGCGTCCCAGCGGCACGCCGATTTTGAATCTCGAGCGTCCGCCGGGTGTCACGCGCACGACGCAACGCCGCGAATTCGATATCCTGCAATGGCTGAACCAGCGACATCGCGACCGGCGACCGGGTGCCGGTGAACTGGAAGCGAGGATCAGCGCTTCTGAACTCGCGTTCCGCATGCAGGCCTCCGCGCCTCAGCTGGTTGACATCACCCGTGAAACACGACACACACGCAGTCTGTACGGCCTGGACAAACCACACACGGCCGGTTTCGGACGCCAATGCCTGCTGGCCAGACGGCTGGTTGAAAATGGTGTGCGTCACACGCTGCTGGTGCACGGAGTGCAGATCACCGGTGACAGTTGGGACGATCACAGCAATGTCAAAGGTGGCATGATCAAGCACTCGCGCGAAGTCGATCAGCCGGTGGCCGCACTGCTGACCGACCTCAAGCAACGCGGACTGCTCGAAGAAACGCTGGTGGTCTGGGCGTCGGAGATGGGCCGTACGCCGTTCGTCAACGGCGGCATGTCCAAGAATCCCGGACGCGACCACAACTCGTACGGCCTGACGATGTGGATGGCCGGCGGCGACATCCGGGGCGGCGCCACCGCCGGACAGACGGATGAATTCGGACTGCGGGCCGCCGAGGAACCGATTCCCATTCGAGATGTGCACGCCACGATCCTGGACCTGATGGGCCTGGACGACGAACGATTGCGGTATCTGCACGCCGGCCGGCTGAGGCGGTTGACCGACATCGGGGGAGAGATCCTGCACGAGATCATTGCCTGAACCACTCGGCGGCAGACCTGCCACTCATCCGCTCCACGCGATTTCCACGGTCGACAGCCGCGACGGCCAGCGTGTCGCAACCGTCTCTCGTCAACCGCGATCCTTGCAGGCAACCCGGCCATGAAAATCACCCGCGTGGAAGTCCGACACATCCCGCAATCGCTGTGGGGCTACCTGGACGTACGCGAAAAAACACTGCCACTGGTCACTCCGCTGGACAGCTACACCGATTTCAAGACAGCGCGGGAGTCGTGGTTCTGGAATTCGGGGATGGCCGTGGTGCGGATTGAAACGGATGAGGGCCCCCTGGGTAGCGGCTGGTGTGAAGACGGCTGCCGCACAATCGGCTCGATCATCGACAGCCACTTGTCGCGGTTGCTGATCGGGCAGAATCCGCTGGAAACCGAAGGTCTGTGGGACCGCATGTTTCGCGCCTCGATTCCCTACGGCCGCAAGGGCATGGCCTTGGAAGCGATCAGCGCCATCGATATCGCGCTGTGGGATCTCAAGGGCCGCGCCTTGGGCAAGCCCGTCTTCGAGCTGTTGGGCGGTCCCGTCCGCAAATCGATTCCCGTGTACGCGTCTGCCCTGCATCCCGTGGGAGCCGAACGTGTGCGGGCCGAGGCCCAGTCGTATGTGGCATCCGGCTACACGACGCTCAAGGCCCGCTTCCCATTTGGACCAGGCGACGGCAGCAGCGGTATGGCAGCCAATGCAGAACACATCCGCCTGATCCGCGAGACGATCGGGGACGCGGTCGATCTGGCAGCCGACGCCTACATGGGTTGGGACCTCAAGTATGCCGTGCGCATGTGTCAACGACTGGAGCCGTACGGTTTGGCGTGGATCGAAGAACCGTTCATACCAGACGACCTGCGCAGCTACGCGCGATTGCGACGCGAAACGCCGATCGCAATTTCGGGTGGCGAACACGAATTCAGCCGTTTCGGATTTCAACAGATCATCGACGCCGAGGCGATGGACATTCTGCAACCGGACCTGCGCCGCTGCGGCGGTTTTACCGAAGGCCGCAAAATCGCTGCTCTGGCTGATTCTGCCGGGCTGACCATCTTGCCACACGCCTATGGCATCGCACATCTGCACTTTGTGGCTGCCACGCCCAACGCGCCGCTGGCCGAGTATTTTCCCCTGCCCTGCTGGGCCGATCCACCGGGCCCGGACTTCACTCCCGTCTTTCTGGACGAACCCGTGCCGCAGAACGCTCAGGTTCGACTGGCCGACACGCCTGGTCTGGGAGTCGACATCCACCCGGATTTGCTGGCCGGCGATTCCTGAACCGGAGAGGCCACGGTCCACGACTGGGAAGCCCGCCGCACATCGTGCTCAAAGTGCAACCACAATACCGCAACAACGGCAGTCGATTGGTCGTGAATTTACCCGTCGCGGCGTCGCCGGTCTGCAAGTGAATGCCGGGTGAATCGGTCACCCGTTCCAGTTGCTGGCTGGTTGAGTTAGACTTGCCCGACCGACGACGCTAGAATCTCAATCAACGGCATCGGTGGCTGGCAAATGTTCGGCGGTCGCCAATGACGGACACGCACCCCTAGCTCAATTGGATAGAGCACCGGTCTACGGAACCGGAGGTTTCAGGTTCGAGCCCTGAGGGGTGTACTTGACTTACGACGATTCGACTGGCTGTTTTGTACTCACTGTGTACCCAGACGAGGAAAACAGACCGTCGAGCAGCCCCACTGCCTCTGCCTGCATCCCTGGCAACAGATGGCTGTAGGTGTTGAGCGTCAGCCCGATGTCGGAGTGCCCCAACCGTTCTTGAACGACTTTCGGGTGAACATCCTGAGCCCAGCAGCAGGGATGCATGAGTGTGTCTCAGGTCATGGAAACAGACCGTTTCCGAGATGTCTGCCGCCTGACGAATCGGATGCCAGACCTTGCGGGCAAAGTTGCTTCGCCGTAGCCCCCCACCAAACGTGTCTGGAAAAACGAAGTCGCATTCGCCCAGACCTTCAGATTCCGCTATTGCCTGCCGTCGCTGCAAGGCTGTCACAGTGACCTGGGACAACATCACCGCACGTCTGCCAGCCCGTGACTTAGGCTCCTTGAGCCGCAAACGACCTTCGCACTCTTCCAGCGTCCGACGAACTGTCAGAACACTTTCGCTGAGGTTTACGTCGGACCACTGCAGCCCGAAAAGCTCCCCCTGCCGGAGCCCTGTCCTCGTGCCAAAACCTGATTGCCAAAGAGCTTTGCTGTCAGCTTAGTTCTTTGACCCTACGCGTTCCTGATATCCACATTCATCTGCCAAACAGGCACCTGTGGTGTCGAGATCAAGCACGTCGATCGAAACGACTTCAATGGCCGACTTTGTGAGCCAACCACGTGCTGTCGACGCTGGAACTCCGCGTTCAGTCGCGAGTTTGATATCACCGGTCGTTTGGACCAGTTCTCTCAGGCGATGATCGTATCGGCGTTGTGTTCTTTTGGTGGATAACATGAGAACATCGTGCCGCAGCCAACTTGATGTTGAAAGTGAGTTGCGATGGTGTTGGCAACTCGTGCCGAAAAGTCCAGAAGGTCGTGAGAATCAGCAGCGCAACCGACAATCGCCCTGCCGACTCAGGTCGGTTCGTCATTGGCGCGCAACTTGGCCAAGTTCTCGCCACCGCATGGACTCTGGCAGCAACAAGATCGTCATCAATCAGACAACACAGCCTTCTTGAGTCGCAAGGCGCTGAGGTGGGTTTTGAAGCGCGTGCTGCGCCGGACGAGTTGAAGCTGCGGTGGAGTTCACCGTGGAGGGCGACTCCTTCCGCCTGAAGAGCGATACTACCGAGGCGTCGCGGCGATGACCAAAAGTCGCGAGGCTGTGCCAATCCGAGCAGGTTTGGCGCGATAAGAAAGATCGTGGCTGCTGCCACAAATCACTTCGTTGTTTGCACTTACTTAAAAACCGAGACTCTCCAGCCAACGTGGAGATGCGACGATCTTACCGCTCCCTTTGATTTGATAGTGCATAGAATTTCCGGGATCACCCGTAAGTTTTGGAGTTGGCGCGCAGTTTACTGGTGGCAGGGCTTCCTTTAAGCATGGTTTGGTGTGCGATGGAACGAGAACAAGTCACTCGATTTACGAACCTTTGGACGCACGCCCAGACTTCGGTGTTTGCGGTAATCTCGTCGATCGTGACGAATTTCGCAGACGCCGAAGACGTACTTCAGAAGGCTTCAACAATCGCGGTTTCCAAGTTTGATACGTTCGATCTTGATGGCGACGAGCGTGCATTCACAGGTTGGGCAATTGCCATCGCTCGGTATGAAATCCTCCGATATTTCCGCGATCGTGGGACGGATCGGCATGAGTTCGTCGCGAAGTCACTCGGCCAGATTGTTGATGCATTTAACGAAATTGGGGCGGAGCATATCGAACGTCGAGAAGCCCTGAATCAATGCATGCAGCAGTTGCAGGGGCGTTCTCGCGATGTGCTTCAGAAGCGCTATGGTGAAGGATTGAAGACGGGTGCGATCGCCAGGTTGCTCGGTCTTTCGGCCGGCAACGTCTCCATCATCCTCAATCGCACTTATCGGAAATTGCGTGAATGTGTGGACGGTCGACTGGCTGCCGGAGTTGAGGCGTCATGAAGAACATGGAAGACATCATCGTAGCTCATCTCCACGACGAAGCGTCAATTGACGAAGTCCGCGCGTTGTTCCGTTGGGTTCGTGAGAATCCGGAAAATGCCAGAGAGTTTGCTCGCCATGCTTTGTTGCATTCGCAACTGAGACGACAATTGTCGGGCGAACATCGAGCCTCCGAGTCGTTGGATGCTCAGGGGGCTGGTCGGCCAACATCAACTGAACTCCTCAAATCAGAGACAGTCGTCTCCTCGGCGAATAACACGTCCGCGAAACGCTGGCGGCGTTTCTCTTATCTCATGGCCGGAACGCTGGCCGCTGGTGTGCTCGTGGCAATGTCCGTCATAGCACTGAGAAACTCAGATAAGCGGCCGATTGTTCAACCGAAACAAAGGCCGAGCGCGTTCGCGACAGTCGCGCAGACGATCGACGTCGTCTGGGGAACGGGATCATTTCACAAGAGTGACCGCGTTGGTGGTGGCGGCACGCTTGAACTGCAACAAGGCATCGTTCGATTGGAGTTTGATAGTGGAGTGCGAGTCACCTTGCAGGGACCTGCCAAATTCGAGTTGGTTACGCTTGAGCACACCAAACTGACATCCGGCCTGCTAACGGCGAGCGTGCCACCGAGGGCGGAGGGCTTTCGAGTGGACACACCGCAGGTGGAAGTGACCGACCTGGGCACGGCCTTTGGGATTCGCATTGATGACGGGACGTCCAAAGTATCTGTCTTTGACGGTGAAGTTGATGTCGCGTTGCCCGACTCAGCGGAGAAACGTCTGCTACAGGAAGGGGAAGCCGCCAGCATTGGAATCGGAAACGAAATTGAAACCACTGACTTCGATGGCGCGCCGTTTGAAAGACTGTGGCCGGTGTCGTCTGGCATCGAAGCTTCAACCGGTGCTTTTCGCTTTACACCGCCGTGGCCGCGCCGAATTCGGTTTGTCAGGAGCGACAACGAAATCTTCGTCGCTCCCGAAGGGTACGTCACGACGCTCACCGAGCCCTTGAAAGTCAACATTTCTGAACCAGGTAAGTACGCGCGCGAGGAGAGTCTCTCGCCGTCGGAGGTTTCCTCCGGACGGATGGTGCGCAGTTTCATTCTTCATTTCCATCCCGAGCATGACGGGCGAAGGCGGAGATTCGCACGGACAACCGGCAGTATCCGGTTTGATCGACCCGTTCTTGGGCTGATTGTGCTCCACAGGGAGCTTGCTGCGAGTGCGGATCGTTTTCCGGGGCGGCGCGCCGGCGAGGCGCTTCAACATCGGCAGTTGGAGCTAACGGGAAACCGGGCTGGCGATGTCGTTGCGCTCAGCGAGGACCGCCGGACCATAAGTCTTGATCTGGGGGCTCCAACGCGATTCTCCGATCTTGTCCGCGTCATTGTTGATGCTACCGGCGACCAACAAACCGAGTCGACTGGCCCCTAAGTACTTCGATCCTATGCGTTCACTTCCCCAAGGGGCACAAGATGATCAACCGACGCGAGATGATTCAGCGAACCGCCTTTGTAGCGGCAAGCATGACGACTCCCGGACTGTTCGCAGAAGAACTCACACGCACCTCGCATCAGACGGAGGGACCGTTCTATCCCAACAAGCTTCCGCTCGATACCGACAATGACTTGTTGATCATTAACGATTCAATCACACCTGCCGTCGGTGAGGTTACTCACTTGACCGGCCGCGTGTTGTCTGCTTCAGGTGAGCCTGTCGGCAACGCCGTGGTCGAGATTTGGCAAGTCGACAACAATGGTGTCTACATTCACACCGAGGCGCGGAATCGCGACAAGCTGGACGCGAACTTTCAAGGATTTGGTCGCTTTCTGACCAACAGCAAAGGCGAGTATTACTTCCGCACGATCAAGCCTGTTCAGTACGGTCCGCGAACTTCGCACATCCATCTCGCCGTCAAAAAGGGTGCGAAGCGCATGCTGACCACTCAAATCTATACCAAGGGGGACCCGCGGAATGCGAAGGATCGGATTCTCAACTCACTCGAGGATGCCAAGTCCCGCGAGATGCTGGTTGCCGAATACAAGCCTCTGGCTGGCTCGAAGCCGGGCGAACTGGCCGTCAACTTTGATGTCATCATCGGAACAACTCCCGAAGATCCCAACGAGGATGAAGGGCGGATTCTCCCGCGCAATCGCCGATAACTGGCCTGGGGCAAGGAGAGTTCCTTTCCCACATTTTTGTTACCCACACTTAACTTGATGGAAGAATGAAATGAAGCATCTCACGACACTCCTGGCATTAACGTTTTCCGTCACCGTGGCTATTGAATGCTCCGCTCAACAGCCAAACCAACAAAGAGGACAGCGGCGTCCCGGTCAACGCGCTCGACCTCAGAGCGACGGCCAATCCCGTAGTGGCCGTGGTGGTGGTCAAAGAGGTGGACCTACGTTGATCATGCAGGCACTCGATGCCGATGGCGACGGAACGATCTCCAGAACGGAGATCGCCAACGCAGTCGCGGCATTGAAGAAGCTAGACAAGAATAACGATGGCATGCTTTCCCGTGAGGAGCAAGGAAGCAATCGTGGCCCTGGCCAACAGACTCGCGGACGAGCAGGCGGGCAACCTGGCGGGCAACCTGGCGGGAGACCAGATCGAAATGGAGGAGGCAGCGATCTCGTCGCAAGAGTCATGAAAGGGGACAAGAACAAGGACGGCAAGATATCCAAAGACGAAGCACCTGATCGAATGAAGCAAGGATTCGATCGCATCGATGCCAACAGTGACGGATTTGTCGATAGGAAAGAACTCGAGGCGTTGGCTGCCCGAGTCGGCGATGGAAACCGTGGCGGTGGACAGGGTCGTCCAGGTCAAGGCCGTCCAAGTGGTCAAGGCCGTCCAAGTGGTCAAGGCCGTCCAAGTGGTAAAAGCCGTCCAGGAAACGACACGAAGAATGCTGGTGGCGCCAAACCAAAACGCCCTGGAACAGAATAAGCGAAGCGTGGCAGTCTGCGCTGCGCCCCAGTTGCAAGACCGGTAGGCTAGACTAGACTGGACCGACGAGCGTAGCGAAGGCATTTTCCGGAGCTGCACTTCGCTTGTTACCTACGCCATTTGAAAACCGGTTCAAACGGAAGCAACCCATGCTGTCATACCGAATTTCTGCGATCCTGATGCTCAGCCTCATTGCCGCACCCACTCGCGCGGAGGAACTCTCGCGGGAGGAACTGAAATTCTTCGAGACCAGGATCCGTCCAGTCCTGGTCCGTGAATGCTATGGGTGTCATTCGAACAAATCGGGAAACGTTCGCGGCGGGCTTCGCCTCGACACCAAACAGTTGATGCTGATCGGTGGTGGCAGCGGACCGGCGATTGTGCCGGGCAATCTGGAGGACAGTTGGCTCTATAACGCGATCACGCACCAGGATTTCGTCATGCCGCCAAAGCGGAAGTTGCCGAAGAATGTGATCGACGATTTTCGCAAGTGGATCGAAATGGGCGCGCCCGATCCGCGAGTCAATGCGATTGGAAAGGTCAATTCGAAGATCACGCCGGAGGACATCAAGCAGGCAAAGGATTCTTTCTGGGCCTACAAAAAGCCGGTGAAGACGACGGCTCATACGGTGAAAAATACGGCGTGGCCAAGAACCGACATTGATCGTTTCATCCTCGCGAAACTCGAACAGGCAGACCTGAAGCCGGCGGCGGATGCCGAGCCCAGGAAAGTACTGCGTCGCTTGAACTTTGACCTGATCGGGTTACCCCCGAGCCCCCAGGAGATCAAATCATTCACTGCAAGCTGGAAACAGGATCCCGATCGAGCTGTGGCTGCTGTTGTCGATCGACTTCTCGAAACGAAACAGTATGGGGAACGCTGGGGCCGGCATTGGTTGGACGTGGCCCGATTCGCCGAATCGACCGGCACGCAGGTCAACATGACGTACCCACAGGCCTGGCGGTACCGCGACTACGTGATCGATTCGTTCAACGACGACAAGCCGTATGACCGGTTTGTGCAGGAACAGATTGCCGGCGACCTGCTACCGGTTAAGACGGACGAGCAATGGGCTGAAAATCTGGTCGCGACGACGTTTCTAGCCGTGGGCTCCAAGAATGTTAATGAACAGAATCCGGTGCAGTTTGCGGCGAACGTCGCCGACGAACAAATTGATGCCACGACTCGAGTATTTATGGGGATGTCCGTCGCGTGTGCCCGGTGCCACGATCATAAGTTCGACGCGATTCCGCAGGCCGACTACTACGCGATGGCCGGCATTTTCCAAAACATGAAAACTTACTGGGGCAGTCCGCAGTCGGAATTTGGATCATTCAGTGGAGCCCAGTCAAAACAGAACAGCACGTTGCTGATTCTTCCCGTCGATGATCCGAGTCCATTCGACCTGAAATTGACAAAGCAGGAACTGGAGAGCCTGAAAGAACAAATGGTAGCCAAGCGAGGAGAGATGTCCCAAATGAGACGGGGATTTGGCCAGTCCGGCAACTCATCCGCCAACATTCGGCGACAACGTGCGATCATGCTCAGCACGCTGGGGACGATGTCCGCCAAACTTGCGGCCGTCGACGAGAACGGAAACCCACATAGTTTCTCAATGGGCGTTCAGGAAATCGATTCGCCAGCGGACGCAAGTCTCCTTGTTCGCGGTGAGATCGACCAGCCGGCTCAAAAAGTGAAGCGAGGATTTCCGCAGGTCCTGACATCGAAGCAGCCACAGATTTCCCGCAAGTCCAGTGGCCGACGTGAACTTGCTAGGTGGATCGGAAGCGAGGACAACCCGTTGACTGCACGTGTCATGGTGAACCGGATTTGGTTGCATCTGATCGGAAATGGGATTGTGACGTCGACGGAAAACTTCGGGACGACCGGCCAGATGCCAAGCCATCCGGAAATGCTGGACTACCTTGCGGTTCGGTTTGTCGAGTCGGGCTGGTCGATGAAGTCGGTCATCCGGTTGATTGCGACATCGCGCGTTTACCGGATGCAATCGACCTTCAACGAAGACCATCACGAATACGATCCGGGCAACGCCCTGATCTGGCGAGCCAACCCGCGGCGTCTGGATGCCGAGGCGATCCGAGATGCGATGTTGACCGTCAGTGGGGAAATCGACTTACGGCGACCACCGGCATCGGAAGTGGCGAAAGCCGGATATGTGCGAGTTCGGAATGGTCAGTTGACGAGTGGCTCTGGGCGTGGCCAGTTCGGCGGACGTCCACAACCGGGGGCAGGCGCACAGGACGGTCAACGGTTCCAACAAGGTCAACGCCAACAACAGGGGCGCTTTCAGCCGGGCGGACAAAGACGCCCACAATCCGGCGGGCAAAAAGGGACTCAGCCAGGTGCCCAGGGATTTCGCGGGCGAAGACCCGGCGGGTCGCAGGGATTTCGCGGGCGAAGACCCGGCGGATCGCAGGGAAGGCAGTCCGGCTTCGCTGGTCGTCCAACAAACCCACTCGATATGGAGAACGCGAAATACCGCAGCGTCTATCTGCCGATCGTTCGGGACGAAGAACCTCGTTCGCTCGCGGTTTTCGACTTCGGGGATTCCAGCGCCATTGTCGGCCACCGCGAAGCATCGAGCACGGCCAACCAGTCGCTCTACATGATGAACAATCCGTTTGTGATCCAGCAGAGTAAGTCGTTTGCTGGACGGATTTCCGCTTCGGGTACGCAAACCACGAAGCAAATCGAACAGGCATTCCTGCTCGCCTACGGCCGCCTCCCGACGTCCGGGGAACGCGCGGGAACGATCGCGTTCATTAGAAAGTTTTCCGCTTCATCAAACCGCGGCCAGCGAGGAGAGGCGACGATGGCAGCGATTTGCCAAAGCCTGTTCGCATCCGCCGAATTTCGATTCGTGGACTAGATCAGGCAGCGCCACTTTCTCAAAACCGACGGCTTTTTCCGCGAAACTAGCTAACGCTGTCCCGTTAACAACTGAAAAACTCAAACATTGCCGCCTTGCTCGGGACACCAGATTGGACCTCGCATGTTCTCACGACGTCAGATTCTTCAAAACGTCTCAGCTGGCTTTGGCTACCTGGCATTCGCGGGTCTTAGCAACGTTCGCGCTGCCGACGATTCGACCGACAACAATCCGCTGGCGTTAAAGAAGCCACATTTTCCTGCCAGAGCGAAACACGTGATCTTCCTCTGCATGGCTGGAGGCCCATCACACGTCGACTCGTTCGACTACAAACCGCGGCTCGCGAAGGATCACGGCAAGCCCGGAAAGTACGGCGGGGCTCTAATGAAGTCGCCGTGGAAGTTTCGTCAGCGAGGCAAGAGCGGGCTCTGGATTTCTGATCTGTTTCGGAACGTTGCCGAGCACGCGGACGAACTGACTTTGATCCGTTCAATGCAGTGCGACCAGCCGGTTCATCCAGGAGCGATGACCCAAATGCACACGGGAACGGCTCAATTCATCC
>Ga0315336_1003303_pt1 | contig 21819 bp, 8 predicted proteins | sample ASW5metaG_FD_204512 | JGI IMG/M metagenome (GOLD analysis project Ga0315336, IMG submission 204512) | Ammonia-oxidizing marine archaeal communities from Monterey Bay, California, United States - ASW #5 | ecosystem: Environmental > Aquatic > Marine > Intertidal zone | place: USA: California... | reverse complement strand
ATGTAGTAGTTGGGCGCCGTCGGTGCGGGGATCCCGGCCATGTGAGGCATGTTCTCGTTCAAGACCTGACCAAACAACTGCCACAGAATGACTGGCTCGAGATCGAGCTCCGCCACGGCCGCTGCCAGCGCGTCCATCAACTCCTGCTCCCGGTATCGAAAGATGTCCGGTCCCACGTCCTGGATGAGGGAGGGCGGGTCGAACGCGAACGAATACCCCTTGCGGCCTTCGTGTTCGACCGTCTGCACGCCGGGAGACCAGTCCCCCTGGGCGGGGAATGGCGGCGCGTAGTTCTGGACGAACGGTGGCACCCAGACCTTGTCCGCCGAGAAGCGCGAAGCCACGTGGCGAATGAGTGTTGACTCGACTTCGTCCTTGCGGGCGTCGTCGCGTTCCACGAAGCTCGAAGCCTGCTGCATCGTGCCCATGCAAACCCGGACGCCTGGCACGTGCAGGCTCAGCATGCGCTCCGCCTGCATCACATTGTATTCCCGGTCAAAACGGGCGATCTTCAGGTAGAAGAGGTTTTCGCTCCGAGGGGCGACACCATCGAAGTCCCAGACGGCGTCCCAGTACGACTCAAAGTCGGGAAAAGCGTTCGGTCCCAGTGGGTCGTCCGGATGTTTGGCCGCCGGTTTCGACGGGAAGAGCAGTTGCCAGTTCGCCGGCACCTCGGGGTCATCCCGCAGGAGCAGAAAGGCGAGTTCCTTCACCGGCAGGTTGAGTTCCTCGATGGCGTCCATGAAGACGTCGGCGCTGATGACCGGTTGAGGCAGGTTCTGCAGACGCATCGACAGGGCGTAGGGCGTTAGCCAGAAACGGTCGTTCCACAGCGAGTTCCCGCCTTCCGCCCGCGCGTCGAAGGCGGATTTGGCGCCCCAGCAGAGGTGGCGCACGGCGAGCAGCTGGGCATCGGTGAGGACCGGCTCGAAGAGCACTGTGAGCCGCAGATCGTCTGCCGAGGTCGTCTCCTTGAACGCCGGATGGGTGAGACCGCCCTCGGGCATGGCGGTGATTCGAGGCGATGGCGGGTCGATCTCTTGATCCCAGGTGAGGCGCTGAACGGAAGCCAGTCCCTCGGAGAAGGTGCCGATGCGGGTGTATCGATGGCTGACCAGAACGCGACCCGCCGTGTCGCAGGCGCCCCAACGCGGTCCCAGCTTGGTCGGGCAGATTCCGCCCGCAGAGAACTCGCCGACATCGTCCCAGCGGGGCTCGTGGACCTCTTTGCCGTTGCTGTCGATGAACGTCCATTGGTCGTCTCGCTTCACGCCGGCGTAGCCGTTCGCGAAGCCCTTGCCGCTCTGGTATCGGGGCGCGATGACCTGGCCGTCTTTGCGAAGGAATCCGACGCCGTCGTCGCTGACGATGGCCACGAAGTTCTGGCTGGCGGCGCCGCAGCTGTTGTAGGGGCCGTGTAGGCCGCCTTGAATGTCGAGCACGAACCACTCGTCGCCGATTCGCACCGGTGCGAGTCCGCTTTCGTACCAGCGCGCCTCGTCGAACCAGCGGTCGCCGATCTGTTTGCCGTTCACATCGACGAACGCTAGCTTCTCGCCGCGTTTGACCTGAGCCATGCCGCCGCGAACCGGCCAGATCTCGTCGTAGGCGCCGGTCAGCGTCTGCCCTTCGCCGGTGATGAGGAACCACTCGGCGCCGCGTTTGGAGCGGCCTCGGCTCTCGGAGAAGCTCCAGAGTTGGTGGTCTTTTGGCCCGAGGAGGAAGCTGCCGTCGGGCTTGAGGTAGGCGTCCTTGCCGTCGACGGCCACGACTGCCGCCCCGTCGACGAAGTCGCTGGCCCAGTCAAAGCTCGGGCTCGCCACCAGGTCGCCGTTCTTGTCTGAGTAGCCCCACTTGGCGCCGTCGAAGATCGGAATGCGGCCGTCGGCGAAGTTGCCGATCTTCTTGAACTTCGGCTCGACGAGCACGCGACCATCTCCGGCCATGCCCCAGGCGCCGCCCTCGATCACCCGCTCGCCCTGGTGGCCGCCGATGTTGAAGGTGTGTACGCCGTTCTTCTTGCCGCCGTACCAGTCGGCGTCGGGCTCCATGACCCACTCGCCGTGGGTGTTGACGAACCCGAACCCGGTCGAGCCCATGGGTTTGGCCATGGCGACGCCGCCGTGGAACGGCTCCGCGAGGTGAAGTGACCGCGGGACGACAAAGGAGCCGTAGCGGTCGAGGTAGCCGTGCATGATCGTAGACATTGAAATCCCTCCATTGGTGGCTTTGGTTTGCCCTCCTGGGAGAGGTTTCTGCAGTCACATATCCATGCGATTCCGCTTTCGCGCCGTCTCGCTCGGTGGAGACGACGCCTCTGGATGCAGCGTTGGAGAGGAGTAGTTCCCCGATTGCGGGTACCAGCGAAGTGGCGTTTGGAACGTGTCAATGTGTGGGGGTGCCGTGGCGATTATCGGCCCCAATACCAGCTTATGGGAAGGGTAGGTCGGCAGCTCTCACTCGCTGACGACTGTCAATGCAATTCTGAACCCCCATTCATCGGCATCTAAGTACCAAAACTTGTGTCAAGAAAATCTATTCCCGATCTATAGTGGCGCGCGTTTTGCGGGGTTCGAGTCCAGGAAGGGGAGTACTCAATGCAGTCAGCGAAGTCATCGTTCTGGGCGCTTCTGCTTCTGGTCCTATTCCCTACGCTGGGTTGGGGCGCTTCCCCCATCTACTACAACAACCAGGCCGCCTTCCTCGCCGCGACCGCGCCCGGCTACATCGTCGATAACTACGATAATCCCGGCTACGTCTTCATCAATCCCAACCTTCCAATGAGCGCGGTGCTCGGCGAGACGGACTACGAGACGACCGGCTGGACCAACTGGAACCTGGTACCCGGCCTCCCCAACGGGTACTACTGCGCGGGATGCAACGGCTCGTTCCGCCTGAGCTTCATGACGACGACGTTCAGCCAGCCCGCCAACGGCACCACCAACATCGGTGTCAACATCCGACACAACAACGGACCGCCCGGATTCGCTGGGTACTACGCCTATATCGAGTTCGGGGATGGCACGTTCGACAACATCTTGCTCCCCAATGGGGCCAGCTTCTGGGGCGTCATCGAGCCCACCAACACTGTGCGCAGTATCCACTTCGGTACGCCAAACGGGGGCTCGACCACGAGCGGCTCGTTTGGCATCCTCGAGCTGACCATCGGCGATGCCTGCGGACTCGGCGGCCCCGATGCCGACAACGATGGCTTCGAAGACTTCTGCGACAACTGCCCGTTCTTCCCGAACCCGGCACAGACCGATTCCGACAGCGACGGATTCGGCGACGTCTGCGACGTCTGTCCAGGCGGCAATGACACCCTCGATGCCGACGCCGATGGAACGCCGGACTTCTGCGATGCCTGTCCCGGCTTCGACGACAACCTCGACGCCGACTTCGACGGCGTTCCCGACCTCTGCGACATCTGCGCCGGCGGCAACGACAACTTCGATGCAGATATCGATGGCGTTCCCGACTTCTGCGACATCTGTCCCGGTGGCGACGACAGCCTCGACGCCGACGGCGACGGCATTCCCGACTTCTGTGACGCCTGCCCCGGCGGCGGCCCCGACGCCGACGGTGACGCGGTCGAAGACGCCTGTGACAACTGTCCAGCCATCCCGAATTTCGCCCAGACAGACAGCGATGGCGACGGCAACGGCAACGCGTGCGACATCTGCATCGGTTTCGACGACTTCGTCGACAGCGATGGCGACACCGTGCCGGATGGCTGCGATATCTGCGCTGGCAACAGCGATCTGGTCGATACCGACTTGGACACGGTGCCGGACGGCTGCGATGCCTGCCCGGGATTCGACGATCTCGACGACACGGACTTCGATGGCATCGCAGATGGCTGCGACATCTGCCCCGGTTTCAACGACTCGCTCGATGCCGACGGCGATGGCGCACCCGACGGGTGTGATGCTTGTCCTGGTTTCGATGACGGTCTCGACGCCGATGTCGATGGCGTGGCAGACGGTTGCGATGCCTGTCCCGGTTTCAACGACAACTTCGACGCCGACGTCGACGGCGTCCCGAACGCCTGCGATATCTGCCCCGGCTTCAACGATTTGCTCGACGCCGACATCGACGGCGTCCCGGATGGCTGCGATGCCTGCGCCGGATTCGACGACACCGTCGACGCAGACGGCGACGGCGCCCCAGACGGGTGCGACGCCTGTCCCGGCGGGAATGACAACTGGGACACTGACAACGACGGCGTGCCCAACGCGTGTGACGACTGTCCCGGGTGGGACGACCTGAACGACGCCGACATCGACGGCGTTCCGGACGGTTGCGACGCGTGTCCGGGGTTCCCCGATGGCGCCGATGGCGACGGCGATGGCGTGGCCAATGGTTGCGACGCGTGCCCCGGTTTCAACGATACCTTCGACGCCGACCTCGACGGCGTAGCCGACGGCTGTGACGTTTGTCCCGGCTTCAACGACACCTTCGATGACGACGCCGATGGCATCCCCAACGGCTGCGACCTCTGCTCGTCTCCGTTCGACTCGGACGGCGATGGCGTGCCGAACGACTGCGACATCTGTCCTGGTTTCAACGACAACTTCGACGGCGACGGCGACGGCTTCCCGAACGGTTGTGACCTGTGTCTGGGCAGCAATGACAACCTGGACGCGGACAGCGACGGCGTTCCCGACGGCTGTGACGACTGCAACGGCTTCGATGACAACCTCGATACCGACACGGACGGATTCGCGAACGGTTGCGACCTGTGTCCCGGTTTCGACGACCTGGTCGACGGTGACGGCGACGGCGTGCCCAACGGCTGCGACGTGTGCGTAGGCAGCGACGACACCGTCGATGGGGACAGCGATGGCGTTCCCGATGGCTGTGATATCTGTACTGGCGGAGACGATTCCCTCGACGCGGACTTCGACGGCGTTCCCGACTTCTGCGACATCTGCGCTGGCGCCGACGACGGCGACGATGCCGACTTCGACAGCGTCCCCGATGGTTGCGACATCTGCCCGCTGGGAGACGACACGGTCGACAGCGATACCGATACCGTGCCCGACGCCTGTGACATCTGTGATGGCGGCGACGACGCGTTCGACACCGACGGCGACGGCGTTCCCAACTTCTGCGACGTCTGCAACGGATCCGACGACAACCTCGACACGGACACCGACGGCGTGGCCAACGGCTGCGACTTGTGCCCAGGCTTCGACGACCTCAACGATGCCGACACCGACGGCGTTCCCGATGGTTGCGATGTCTGTCCGGGCTTCGATGACACTGTCGATACCGATGGCGACGGGGTTGCCGATGGCTGCGACGCATGTGCGGGCGACGACCTCCTGGATACCGATGGCGACACGGTGGCCGACGGCTGCGACGCGTGTCCGGGCTTTGACGATACCCTCGACGCCGACGGCGACGGCGTGCCCAACGGGTGCGACATCTGTCCCGGCTTTGATGATTTGCCCGACGGCGACGGCGATTTCGTGCCCGATGGGTGTGATCTGTGCCCCGGCTCCGACGATTCGCAGGATGGCGATACCGATGGCGTTCCCGACGGTTGCGACCTGTGCCCGGGCTTTGATGACACCCTGGATGCCGACGGCGATGGCTTCGCGAACGGCTGCGACATCTGTCCCGGCTTCGATGATCTGACCGACACCGACGTCGACACCGTTCCAGATGGCTGCGACATCTGCCCGGGGTTCAGTGATCTGGTCGACGGCGATGGCGATGGTGTTCCCACCGGCTGCGATATCTGCCCCGGCTTCGACGACACCGCCGACATCGATAGCGATGGCGTGCCCGATGGCTGCGACGACTGCGTTGGCTTCGACGACGGACTCGACTCGGACGGCGATGGAAACCCGAACGGCTGTGACATCTGTCCGGGCTTCGACGACTTCGTCGACACCGACACGGATTCGGTTCCCGACGGCTGCGATGTCTGTCCTGGATTCAGTGACCTTCTCGACGGCGACACCGATGGTGTGCCCAATGATTGCGACATCTGCGCAGGCGCGGACGACAACCTCGACTCCGATACCGACGGCGTTCCCAACGGCTGCGACGACTGTCCCGGATTTGATGATGGCGCCGACACCGATCTCGACTCGATTCCCGACGGCTGCGATGTCTGCCCTGGATTCGACGACGGTCTGGATTCAGATACGGACGGTGTCGCTGACGGCTGCGACGCGTGTCCCGGCTTCGACGACGGTGCCGATGCCGACGGAGATGGTGTCGCCGACGACTGTGACCTCTGCGCCGGCTTCAACGACATCTTCGACTCCGACAACGACGGCGTCCCGAATGGATGCGACCTGTGCCCGGGTTTCGACGACGTGCTCGACGCGGATGTCGATGGCGTTGCCGACGGCTGTGACGCCTGCCCCGGATCCGACGATCTGGCAGATAGCGACACCGATACGGTTCCGGATGCCTGCGACAACTGCCCGTTGGACTCCAACGTCGGGCAGGCCGATGTCGATGGCGATCTCACCGGTGATCTATGCGACAACTGCCCGGTCGATGCCAACCCCTTCCAGGCGGATGGGGACAGTGACAACGTAGGAGATATCTGCGACATCTGCATTGGCGGTGACGATGGGGCCGACGCCGATACCGACGGCGTTCCCGACTTCTGCGATGTCTGTGCCGGAGCCGACGACACCGCCGATGTGGACGCCGATGCCGTGCCGGATGCTTGCGACAACTGCCTGGCGGATGTCAACGGCGCCCAGCTCGACGGCGACAGCGATGGCGTCGGCGACGTGTGCGACAACTGCCCGACGGACGCCAACGCACCGCAAGCCGACGCGGATGCGGATGGAAATGGCGATCTGTGTGACCTGTGTCCGGGCTCCAACGACACTTTCGACACCGACACCGACGGCGTGCCGAACGGTTGCGACGTCTGCGCCGGTGCAGACGACCTCGCCGACGCGGACACCGATGGCGTACCCGACGGCTGCGACGAGTGCGCCGGTGCCGACGACGGCGTCGACACGGACACTGATGGAGTGGCCGACGGATGCGACCTGTGTCCGGGCTTCGACGATCTCTCCGATGCGGACTTCGACACCGTCCCCGATGGCTGCGACGTGTGTCAGGGTTCCAACGACAACCTCGACGCCGACGGCGACGCGGTGCCCGACGGATGCGACGCGTGTCCCGGTTTCGATGATGCGCTCGATACCGACGGCGACACAGTTCCGAACGCCTGTGACGTATGCGCGGGCTTCGACGACACCCTGGACGCGGATGGTGACAGCGTTCCGGACGACTGCGACATCTGTCCCGGGTTCGACGACGCTCTCGACGACGACGCCGACGGCATTCCCAACGGGTGCGACGACTGCGTGGGCATCATTCTGGACACCGATGGCGACGGCGTCGCCGACCCCTGCGATGTCTGTCCGGGCTTCGATGACAACGTGGACACCGACGCGGACGGCAACGCCGATGGCTGCGATATCTGCCCCGGCTTCGACGACAACGCCGACATCGATCTCGACAGCGTCCCAGACGGGTGCGACATCTGCAATGGCTTCAACGACCTCATCGACCTCGATGGAGACAGCGTGCCCGACGGGTGCGATATCTGTCCGGGAGCTGACGATGCGGTGGACACCGACTTCGACAGCGTTCCCGATGGCTGCGATGTCTGCCCCGGAGCGGACGACACCGTCGACACCGACGCCGACGGCGTGGCCGATGGCTGCGATGCCTGTCCCAATTTCGACGATGCGCTGGATTCGGATCTCGACGGCGTGGCGAACGGCTGCGACGTGTGTCCGGGTGCCGATGATGGAACGGACACCGATGGAGACGGCACCGCGGATGGTTGCGACCTCTGCCCGGGATCTGACGACGCCGTCGATACCGACACCGATGGCGTGCCCGACGGTTGTGATGACTGTGTGGGCTTCGACGATCTCGCCGACGCCGATGCGGACGGGGTGGCCGACGGCTGCGATGTCTGTCCTGGTTTCAACGACACCTTCGACACGGATGCCGACGGCGTTCCCAACAACTGCGACACCTGCGCTGGCTTCGATGACGCTGCGGACGCAGATACCGACACCGTTCCGGATGGCTGCGACACCTGCCCGGGCTTCGACGACGGTCTCGACGGCGACGCGGACGGCGTTGCCGACGGCTGCGACAACTGCGTTGCGGCTCCGAACACGCCGCAGACCGATCTCGACGGCGATGGCTTCGGCGACGTTTGCGACAACTGCCCCACCGACGCCGATCCGACCCTTGCCGACACCGACTCCGACGGCGTGGGCGACGTTTGCGACAACTGCGTCAACGATGTGAATCCAGGGCAGGTCAACGCCGACGGAGACGCGTACGGAGACGCCTGTGACATCTGTCCCGGCGGCGACGACGACACCGACATCGATTCCGACGGCATTCCCGATGCCTGCGACACCTGCACCTCTCCCTTCGACAGCGACGGCGATGGCGTGCAGGACGACTGCGACATCTGCCCAGGCGGCGATGACAGCGCGGACCTGGATGTCGACGGCATACCGGACTTCTGCGACAACTGCCCGTCGGCGGTCAATATCGGGCAGTCGGACCTCGACGGCGATGGCTACGGCGACGCCTGTGACGCCTGCGCCGGCGGAGATGACAACCTCGATCTCGACGCCGACGGCGCCCCGGACGACTGCGACAACTGCCCCTCGTCGAGCAACCCGGGCCAGGTCGATGGTGACTTCGACGGACTCGGCGACGTCTGCGACAACTGCACGGCCACCGCCAATCCCGCCCAGGCGGACTTCGACCTCGACGGCGCCGGCGATGCCTGTGACAACTGCGACAGCCAGCCCAATCCCGCCCAGGGAGACTTCGACGGCGACCTCGTTGGAGACCTCTGCGACAACTGCCCGGTGGCGCCGAATCCCGGCCAGGCCGATGTCGACGTCGACGGCATAGGCGACTTCTGCGACGTGTGTCCGTCGACCTTCGACCCGCTCCAGGACGACTTCGACGGCGACGGCCACGGAGACCTGTGCGACAACTGCGGCGGCACTGCGAATCCGCTCCAGGCCGATCTCGATGCCGACGGTTTCGGCGACAGCTGCGACAACTGCTCGGGAGCGGCCAACCCGGCCCAGGGCGACGTCGATGGCGATGGAGCGGGCGACCTCTGCGACAACTGTCCGATGGTTCCCGATCCGACCCAGGCCGATACCGACTTCGACGGAAATGGCGATGTCTGTGACATATGCCCCGGCTTCGACGACAACGCCGACCTCGATGGCGACGCGATCCCCGACGACTGCGACATCTGTCCGAACGGCGATGACAACTTCGACGCCGACGCCGATGGCGTCGCCGACGGCTGCGACGTCTGTCCCGGTGGAGACGACTTCATCGATACCGATGGCGACGGTGTCCCCGACTTCTGTGACCTCTGCGCCGGTGGAGACGATAGCGTCGATACGGACGCCGACGGGGCCGCCGACTTCTGCGATGTCTGTCCCGGCAGCGACGACACCCTCGATGCGGATGGGGACACGGTTCCGGACGGCTGTGATGTCTGTCCCGGTGACGACGACACCGCCGATGCCGATGCCGATGGGTTCCCGGACGCGTGCGACATCTGTCCCGGTTTTGCCGATGACGGACCCGACAGCGACAGCGACGGCATGCCCGACGACTGCGATGTCTGCCCCGGAGGAGACGACTCTCTGGACGCCGACGCCGATGGCGTGGCCGACTTCTGTGATGCCTGCCCAGGCAGCGACGACACTCAGGATGCCGACGGCGACGCATTGCCGGACGACTGCGATCCTTGTCCCTCCGATGCGTTCGAGACCGACGCCGACAACGACGGCTCGTGGAGCTGCGAAGACTGCGACGACAACGACCCACTGGTCGATGGCATCGATCAAGACGGCGATGGCCTCACCACCTGCAACGGCGACTGCGACGACTACGACGCGGCGGTGCTGCCCGGTGAGCCTGAGGTCGCCAACGGCATCGACGATGACTGCGACGGCATCGTCGACGAGACGACCGACTGGTACGACGACGACGGAGACGGATACGCCGACGATGGCGGGGACTGTAACGACGCCAACCCCAATGTCTTCCCAGGTAATGTCGAGGTCTGCGACAACATCGACAACGACTGCGATGGGATCATCGACGAGGAGACTGAGTGTTTCGACGACGACGGTGACGGGTACTGCGAGGCGGTGGCTTGCTCTGACGGCGCGCTGCCGGGCGATTGCCACGACGGCGACGAGTTCGTGAATCCGGCAGAGCTGGAGATCGACGGCAACGGCATCGACGACGACTGCGACGGTGTAGTGGACGACGGTCTGATCGACGACGACTTCGATGGCTTTACCGAGGACGCGGGCGACTGCGATCCCGACGACCCCGATGTCTACCCGGGAGCCCCGGAGCTCGCAGACGGAATCGACAACGACTGTGACGGCATCGTCGATGAGGGAACCGACCTCTACGACGACGATGGCGACGGCTTCTCCGAGGCGGACGGCGACTGCAACGACGACGATCCGGCCATTCACCCCGACGCCGACGACGTGGTGAACGGCATTGACGACGACTGTGACGGCATCGTCGACGAGGACTCCGACCTGACCGACGACGACGGCGACGGCTACACCGAAGAAGAAGGGGACTGCGACGACACCGATGACACCATCGCCCCCAACCAGGAAGAACTCGAGAACGGTATCGACGACGACTGCGACGGACTGGTCGACGAGGACTTCATCGATGTGGACCAGGACGGCTACACGGTCGAGCAGGGCGACTGCGACGACACAAACGGCTGGGTCAACCCCGAGATTGCCGAGGTCTGTGACGACCTCGACAACGACTGCAACGGCCTCATCGACGACCTCTGTGATTCTGTGGGCGACGTCCTCAAGGATATCGGGGAGTGCTCCTGCAACAACGGAGGTGGCACCGCCTGGATGTGGCCGGGCCTCTTCGCGCTGTTGTTCGTGAGACGCCGTCGGCCGGAGTAGTGCTCGGGCCGACTCTGTGCAGGCGTCCTACCGACCGAAGTTCAGCCCCGCGGGATCACCGGCGTCGTCTTTGGGCGGCGGCGGATTTCCGAAGATGAACCAGCCGCCGATCACCAAACCGGTGGCGGCGAGCACAGCCAGGCCCGTTTCGGTGCTGATGGAGGTGAACGCGGCGGCGCTGAGCCCGCCCCCGACCAGGCCGACCACCCAGGGAATCGCCCGCGTCCAGCCGGGCTGTTCTGTGAGGGGAATCGTCTCCACCGGTGCGCCGGGGACCGATTTCCGAGCCGGGTCATTGGCCAGGCCGAGGTGGCACTGCTTGTATTTCTTGCCGCTTCCACAGGGGCACGGGTCGTTTCGGCCGGGTTTGGACATCTCTACTCCGCCGGCGGATCGGGGATCTGCATCGCCCGCTTGCCGGATGGGTCAAGCATATACAACATCGGAACGAGGCGATCGTTGCTCTCTCCATCAGGGATGACCCCGGTGTACCGGAACAGGGCGTCGGATTCCGGGAGGATGGAGAGTTCAGCGACGGCTTTCGCGTCGCTGTCGTTGGCCTTGAATACCGACTCGCCGCCACCCTTGGCGTAGATGTCGATGCGCGGCTGGCGGTCGGCGTCTGTGAGCTCGAGGCCCATTTCACCTCGCCGCTCGGTGTACAGGGTCGCTCTTGGTTTTCCGTTGGAGTCGTACAGCCGCAAACCCGAGCCCGCGTCGAGCAGGTTGTCCGTGAGCTCGAGGCGCAGGTTGTTGTCCTTGAGGGAGAAGATCCGCAATGCGCTGCCGGCGTCGTTCGTTCCGAGGCCCCAGTTCACCGCCCCCGTCAATGCGTAGGCGGTGATGCCCGAGAAGTCGGGGGTGACTTCGATGCGGATCCGGTCCCTGCCCCGTTCCCGGAACGTGATCCCGCCCGGAAGGATGTGGACCTCCTGGCCGGTTTCGGCATCTCCGATGAGGAGTTCGGTTTTGGCGCGGACGGCGTTGGTCGGCGCTGACCACGACAATGCAAACAGCGCGAGCAGGCCCGTGGCACCAATGCGCCAGGCGTTCGCCAGTCTCCGTTGGCGGGCGAGCTTTCCCTCGAGAATGTCGAGTCGGTCAGAGACGGTTTGATCGGGACTGTGCACGGCGTCCTCCCGGTCCACTGTACCCCGCATCGCTGCTATGTTCCGCGTGCGTGGAGGCATGGTGATCCGCTTGGGCCCCTTCGAAGTCGAGGCTCCCATGGGCCACGGAGGCATGGGGGAGGTCTGGTCGGCGCGCCACACGCAACAGCAGACGCCCGTGGCGGTGAAGTTCCTGACGGCAGATGCGGCGCGCGAGGCCAATTTCCGCGCGGCATTTCGCAACGAGGTGCGCGCCTCGGCGTCCCTCGATCACCCCCACATCGTTCTGGTTTACGACTATGGAGAGGTGGACGCGCAGGCCGAGCTGGCGTCGGCCTCCCGTTTGGCGACCGGAACGCCGTTCCTCGCCATGGAGATGGTCTCGGGAGGCACGCTGGTCTCCCTCGCAGGTCGGCTCGCCTGGGTCGAGATGCGACACATCGTGCTCTGCTTGCTCGACGCCCTGGCCCACGCCCATGCCCGTGGGGTCATCCACCGCGACATCAAACCCGGGAACGTGCTCATCTCGCGAGAAGTGGGCGTACTGCCCAAGGTCAAGCTCACCGATTTCGGCCTCGCACATCCTATGGAAGGGGTCACCGATGCACAGCACTTCTTTGGAGGAACGCCGTCTTTCATGGCGCCAGAGCAGTTCGGGGGACAGTGGCGGGACTACGGGCCGTGGACGGATCTCTACTCGTTCGGATGCCTCGTCTACAGCCTGGTCCGCGGACAACCTCCGTTCGGGAAGGCCGCTTCACTTCAGGAGAAACGGCGCCAGCACCTGCGCGAGGAGCCGCCGCCACTCTCTCCGACTTTCCCCGTTCCCGCCGGCTTCGAGGACTGGGTGCGCCGCCTCCTCGAGAAGGACCCGGGCAAGCGCTATCGCCGCGCTGCCGACGCCGCGTGGGCCTTCCTCGAGCTCGATACCTCCCTGGAGCTCGTTCCTCCCGGCCAGCCCGTCGAGGCGCCGAGCAAGATCGACACACTCATACTCGGCAGTCTGATCACCCTGCACGGGTCGCGGGCCGAGGACATCACACTCACTCAGTTCCCCGATGCCACGGGGGAAATGGCCTTGACATTGGCATCGGAACACGCCGATCCACCTCCGTTTCCGGACTCTTGGCGCCGCGCCGAGAAGGAGTGGCGAGGTACCCAACTCCTCGGCGCTGGTCTCGGGCTCTTCGGACTGCGTGAGGTGCCTCTCGCCGACCGCGAGCAGGAACGCGACCGCCTCTGGGGAGCCCTCGGGCAGGCCCGTCACGACCGCACGGCCTCGCTGGTCGCGCTCACCGGTCCTTCCGGATCGGGAAAGAGCCGTTTGGCGCGGTGGATTTGCGAGCGATCCCACGAGGTGGGCGCGTCGATTGTGCTCCGCGCCACCCACGGCCCGATACCCGGGCAACTGCATGGGCTGGGGCCGATGATCGGAACCTTCCTGCGGTGTCACGGGCTGGGCCGGGCCGAGGTTCTGGACCGCGTCCAGGCGATCTTCAAGGAAGGGGGCGTCGATCATCGCGACGAGTGGGAGGCCATGACCGAGCTCATCCTCCCGGCGACCGAGGAGGAGCGGGGAGCGATCCGCTTCAGCAGTAATGTCGAGCGACACGTCACCATCCGCCGCCTGCTGAAGGGTATCTGCGTGGAGCGGCCGGTCGTGATCTGGCTCGACGACGTGCACTGGGGTCTCGATGCCCTGGGATTCGCGCAGTACCTCCTCGATCAACAGCGTGCACACCCCGAGCCGATCTTGATCGTCGTCACGGCCACAGACGAGGCCCTGGCCGAACGCGGGGACGAGGCCACCCTGCTCGGCGAGCTCCTGGATCGCGACGACACCCTCGAGATCCCGGTGGGCCCCCTGCCGGAGTCCCATCGCGCGTACCTGGTAGAGAGCCTGCTCGGCCTGGATCGGGATCTCGCCCGGCGCGTCGAGGAACGCACAGGTGGCAACCCGCTCTTCGCGGTCCAGCTCGTCGGAGATTGGGTCGAGCGGAACTTGCTCATCCAAGGGGAGAACGGGTATCGGCTCCCGTCCGGGCAGGACATCGAGCTGCCCGCAGATGTGCAGGAGATGTGGGCCAACAGGGTCAAGCGTCTGCTCGCCAAGCGCTCCCCTGCGGAGGGATGTGCACTCGAGCTGGCGGCGGTGCTCGGAACCGACATCGATGTCGATGAGTGGCTCGCTGTCTGTGATCGATCCTGCCATCTGGACGGCCACGGCAACGCCGATCCGTCCGAGCAGCTCCTGGATGACCTGCTCGACCTCCGCCTCGCCCGAGCTGGAGAGGGGGGCCCGGCCCAGGGCTGGTCCTTTGCCCACGTCATGCTCCGCGAAGCGCTGGAGACGCGGTCTCGAGAAGAGGGCCGCCTGCCACAACACCACTTGATCTGCTCCCATGTGCTCCGGGACAAGGCGGCGTATCTGCTCCAGCCAGCCCGGGGACTCGAAGAGCGAATCGGCCGGCACCTGCTAGCGTCGGGGCAGCTCGAGGAGGCACTCGAACCGCTGCTGGCCGGCGTGGAATTCCGATTGATGGCCGGAGATTTTGCCGTCGCAGACGCGTTGTTGGACTACTGGGAGGCGGCGATGAACCAGGCCGGTGTCGCGCCCTCCGATGAGCGATGGGGTCAGGGGTGGCTGCGGCGTTACGCCGTGGCGATCAGCCGTGGCGACTATGATCAGGTCGAGGCGTGGTTGGACCAGATCCAGGCCGCAATCGCCAAGTATCCGTGGCCCGAAGTCTCTCTGGTCGGGCTGTGCAGGCGCGGCCAACTGGCTCGGCTGCGCGGTGACCTCGTCGGTGCGAAAGAGGCCCTGCAGCGGGTGGCGGCCATCGCTGAAGAGATGGAGGATCGCGCCGTGCTCGCCCTCGCTCACTACGAGTTGGGCTACACGCTCTGCGACCAGGGCGACCTCGAGGGGGGCGACGAGATCACGCGTCGCGGCCTCGCCGAGTACGACGCCATCGACGATCGGCTCGGGGCCGCGCGCTGCTGGCAGAGCCTGGGCCAGATCGCCATGCAGCGAGGCGAATACCAGCAGGCCATGCTCTTGCTGCAGCAGGCTGAGCTGATCTTCGAGGACTGTGGCGACCGCTGGGGCATGGCGTCGACGGTCAACTCGATGGGAGATGTCGCACGGAACAACTCCGATCTCGCCGCCGCCCAGAAGTTCTACCGACGCGCGCGCGGACTGCTTCGCGCAATCGGATCCCACATGTGGATCTTTCCCGACACCAACATCGGTCTCATCCATCTGGTTCGAAGGGAGTATCCGGAGGCCCGCATCATCCTCGAACGCGCCATCGCCGCCTTCACAAAGACCGGCCACAACGCGGCCATCATCGGATGCCACCTCGGCCTCGCCGCCTGCGCCGCATCGCGCAACCAGTGGCTCCTCTGGGACGAGCACATGACCCAGGCGATCGGGATGATCGAGGACAGCGCCCACGCTGACGAGGACTCCGCGCGCTGTGCGACAATCGCGGGAGATGCGGCGTTGGCCCAGGGAGATCCGGTGCGATCTCGCGGTGCATATCTGATCTCGCTGAAGATCTGGGCGGTCCTCGGTCGGGCCGAAGAGGTCGCGGGCGTCAACGAGAAGCTCGCCGCCCTCAGTTGAGGCCGGGGTCGCTGTCCATCGAGATCGCGTCGCCGAAGTTGCCGGCTCGATTGGCCCGCATGGGGACCCGCAGGGTGAACGTCGAGCCCTCTCCGACCTCGCTGCGCACGGCGATGTGGCCGCCGAGTAGCTTCGCGCAGTGTTGGCTCAGGGCGAGTCCCAGGCCTTGTTCGAGATATTCGCGGCTGCTGGCCGGGTTGAAGTTGCGGAACGCCTTGAACAGGTTGTCGATGTCCGCCTGACTCATGCCTCCTGCGGTGTCGGTGATGTGGAACGCGATCCAGTCGGTGCCGCGTCCCGGCTCCCGCTCGACCTCGAGGGTGATCGTGCCCTCCTGGGTGTGGTGGCTCGCGTTGTTCATCAGGTTGCGCACAGCGTGGGCCAGCTTCTGTCGATCGGTCTTGATGAAACCGACGTTGTCGGCGAGTCGAACCACCAGGCGGGTGTCGTTGCGTTCGATGACCGGGCCGACCGCCGCCGTGACTTCCTCGACCAGGCCGCTGACCGCGACGCGGTCGATCTGGAGCTCTGACTGGCTGTCGTCGGCCATGGAGAGGTTCTGAAGGCGATCGGCGATCGGCAGCAACTCGTGGGCGGTCTCGAGAATCGCGACCGTGCCGTCTTTGGCCAGCGCCTTTGCCTGTTGAATGAGCGTGTCGACCTCGGTTCGCATATTGCGCCCGATGCTTCCGAGGATGTGGCCGCGTCGTTTGGTCGTCATCTGCAGTTCTTGGCGTTCGATCTCCAGGGCCTCGCGGACCCGTCCTTCCTCTCGTTCGATCCGTGTCGTGGCCTCTTTGGCGACGTAGACCATGGCCGGCATATCTCGCATGCCCTTGCGCACGAGATCGATGGGGAACGTCATGCCATCGCTGTGCCGGCCTTTGGCGTGCCACTCGGTGCCGAGCACGTCGCCCATCGCGGTGCGGCGCTCGATGCGTTGCGAAGACTGCAGCTTGTCGTGACCGGGGATGATCTCCTCGACGTTCTTGCCGATGAACTCATCGTGGGGGTAGTCGAAGATCTGCAACGCGGCGGCATTGCAGTCCTGAACATTGCCGCTGTGATCGACGACCAGGATGGCATCTGGCGTGTTGTCGAGGATCGCTCGGACGAGGACCTCGCGTTGTTGCACGACCTTGGCTTTCCGCCGCAAGTGGGCGTACATGCTGTTGAACTGATCCTCCATCAGGGTGCGTTGCTTGTAGACGCCCCATCCGAGACCGCCCCCGATGAACGGGGTCGCCAGAAGGATCCAGAAAGCGGGCGTCAGGTGGAGCGGCTGCCACACCGGCGCGGGCAACATGTAGTAGATGGCGCACCCGAGCATGAACAGGATGAGACCAACCACAAAGCCGGTCACCATCTCGGTCGGCGTCGAGCGCGCTGTGATCGGCGCCAGGTGCGCGCCTGACAGATTCGTGCGGGTGGGATCTGGCTCCGTCGTATACCTCCCCACGGAAAGGTGACAGTATTGTACCGCGACATGTTGAGAACACGCGCATCTGGTGGACGTTTGCAGACCCGTTGGCTGACATTCCTGCTGCTCTTGAGTGGGTGCTTCTACGTGAGTGCCGATGAGCACTCGGCACGCTGGGACGTGGACCAGGACGGGATGGAGCGCCCCGAGGATTGCGACGACAAGGACAAAAATGTCCAGGAGCTGACCTGGTACGACGATGCGGATGGGGACGGCTTCGGGGACGGCGGGACCGGAGTCAGCGCGTGCGAGCAGCCGGCGGGAACATCGGCGAATGGCGACGATTGTGACGACGCGGTGGCGACGACGAATCCCGACGCCGCCGAGCTTTGCAACGAGGTCGACGACGACTGCAACGAGCTGGTGGACGACGGTGAGGGGCTGGTTCCGCTCTGGTTTCCAGACGACGACGGCGATGGCTTTGGCGACCCGACCGGAAATCTGGTGATGGCCTGCGACGCGCCGCCGGGTTTTGTTGCCGACAACACCGACTGCGACGACGGCGACACATACGTCAACCCAGACGCAGAGGACATCTGCGACGGGATCAACAACGACTGCGAGGGCATCGACGACGACGATGAGGCGTACTGGGTCGACTGGTATGTGGACGGCGACGGCGACCTGTATGGCGACGAAGACACGCTTCCAACCGTGACCGCATGCTTCGGCAATCTCGGCGACGTGGCCAACTTCGACGACTGCGACGACGGCGATGGCGACATCAATCCGGACGAGGACGAGATCTGCGACGGCGTCGACAATGACTGCGATGGCGCCACCGACCCGGCCGACTCAGTGGGCGCACCCGAGTGGTTCGATGACCTGGACGAGGATGGCTACGGGGTGGCTGGAACGCTGTTCACCCAATGCGTCTGCGTGCCACCGTTCTGTCTGGGCTCGCCAAATGCCCAGGATTGCGATGATACAAACCCGAATATCAGCCCATTGGCGGACGAGATCTGCGGCAATTTGATCGATGACAACTGCCTGGGCGGCGTCGACGAGATCGGTTGCATCAACTGCGACACGGCGGACACGGGATGCTGAACCTCCTCCTCCTGTTGATCTCGATGGCTGCGAACGCCCAGGATGAAGACTGCGCCGAGCCCACGGTCAGCACCCAGCTGACCGCCGCCATCCGCGAGGCCGAGGGCACCTTCTCCGACCTCGACATCCCGGCATTCAAAGTAGCCACCGATCGGCTCCACGCGATCATCCCGTGCCTCAAGGACCCCAACACCCGAAATGTGGCGGCGGAGGTCCACCGAATGACGGGCATGCGCGCGTTTGGCGACCGAGACACCGACAAGGCCAAGCTCGCCTTTGCCGCAGCGCGCTCCATCGAGCCGTACTACGAGTTTCCAGAGACCCTGATCCCGCGCGGGAACCCGGTTCGAAAGCTCTACGCCGACCTGGAGCTCGGCAAAGGAGCAGCCCGCGACGTGGCCAAGCCCGCCGTGGGCTACATCCAGTTCGATGGTCGAACCACGCTGAAGCGGCCGGTCACCTGGCCGACGTTCATGCAGCGCTTCGACGACGGCGGCCAGGTCATCGTGAGCGCGTACCTGTGGCCCGACGATCCGACGCCAAAGTACGCGGTGAGCACAGCGGTGGCCGTGGCAGATCCCGACGCCTACGTGCCTCCCGAGCCGACGCCTGCCAGGGTGCCGCTGCTGATCGCCACCGCATCCACGGCCGTCGTGACGGGAGCGCTCTACGGGCTGGCCGGCAGCGCCGAGGCGAAGTTCAAGAGCCCACAGACCCCGGACAATGAGCTGGACGGCTTCGAGAAGCGGGCGAACACCCTGGTCGTCGTCTCCGGGGTCACCGGAGCCGTCACCGTCGGGCTGGGAATCGGGTTCGCGACGACCTTCTAGCTTCCCAGCTGACCGGCCTCACGAACGCTTCTCCATCCGGCCCACCTGTCAACCGGGTGTTGCAACGTGGAGCTTGGCGCCCACGCCGCCACCGCGACCCGGCCTCGAATCAGCAGTCTGGGTGTCAAGGAGCGGAGGGGGTGAAACGGGGGAAGCGCAGCGCTCCCCTTCATTGGAGACATGGGCGTGTGGAATGCCGTGCCACGCTCGGAGACAGACCCTCGGAGACTCAGCTCGATCCGATCCCTCTGAATCCGATCCGGTCAGCGCCACTATTCCGACCGACGAGACGCAACATCGAACGCCACGTTCGACTGACAAAAGTCGACCGCCCACATCAGAGGCGTCCACACCGCAGACCCCTCGGACCCCGCTCGCCAAAGCCGACCCGGTCGCCCCGTCGCTACCCTTCCTCTTTCGTCCTCAAATCGACGAAGTGCCGCTCGTTATGCCCGGTATAGACCTGGCGTGGCCGGTGGATCCGATAGCCGTTCGGTTGCTCGCGCATCTCTTTCCAGTGCGCGATCCAGCCGGGTAGGCGCCCGAGCACGAACATCACCGTGAACATCTGCGTCGGGATGCCCATCGCTCGGTAGATGATGCCGCTGTAGAAGTCGACGTTGGGGTACAGCCGCCGCTGCACGAAGTACTCGTCCTCCAGGGCGGACTCTTCCATTCGCTTGGCGACCTCGAGCAGGGGGTCGTTGACGCCGAGCTCGTCGAAGATGCGGTCCGCTGCCTTCTTGAGGAGGCGCGCGCGCGGATCGAAGTTCTTGTAGACCCGGTGGCCGAAGCCCATGAGGCGCACGTCGGAGTTCTTGTCTTTGGCCCTCTCGAGGAAGCCCTTGTAGTCGCCTCCGGAGGCCTGGATCTGCTCCAGCATCTCGATGACTTTCTGGTTCGCTCCGCCGTGGCGCGGGCCCCACAGGGCGCAGATCGCCGCCGACACGGAAGCGAAGAGGTTGGCCTCGGACGAGCCGACCATGCGCATGGTCGACGTGCTGCAGTTCTGCTCGTGGTCGGCATGCAGGATGAGGAGCAGGTTCAGGGCCTCTTCGAGGACCGGGTGCACGTGGTAGGGCTCGGACGGTACCGCGAACATCATGCGGAGGAAGTTGCCGGGGTAGGACAGGTCGTTTCGCGGGTAGATGAACGGTTGGCCGACCGACTTCTTGTGGGCGAAAGCGGCGATGGTCTTCGCCTTGGCCAGCAGTCGGATGATGTTGAGGTCGACCTCGGCTTCGGACTCCGGGTAGAACGTGCTCAGGGACGCCATCATCGCCGCCATGATCGCCATCGGGTGCGCGTTCGGTGGGTATCCCTCGAAGAACTTTTTCATGTCCTCGTGGAGCAGCGTGTGATGCGTGAGCGAGTCTTTGAATTCCGCGAGGTCTTTGGGCTCGGCGCGCTCGCCGTAGATGAGCATGTAGCAGACCTCGGAGAAACGGGCGTTCGCCGCGATTTCTTCGATGGGGTAGCCGCGGTAGCGAAGGACGCCCTTCTCTCCGTTGATGTACGTGATTCCGCTCTGGCACGAGCCGGTGCTGCCGTACGCGGGGTCGAGCGTGATGAGTCCGGTCTTTTTGCGCAGCGCGGTGACGTCGATGCCGATCTCGCCCTCTGTACCGATGACAACCGGCAGTTCATGCTCTTTTCCGTCGTAGGTCAGCTTGGCTGTGGACACGGGATTTCCTTGGTTCGGAGGTCTGAGGATCGCGATTGTAACTCCTCTGAGGGTGGTGCGAGACGGACAATGAACCCACTCTCAGATCATTTTCTCTTTCCCGTCCGCGGGACCCGTGGGTCCAACCTGGCGACACCTGCTCTGGAGCTAGAAAATGACTCGCCTTACCGCCGCTATCGCCGCCATCGCCCTCGCTTCCGGTTGCTCGAAGGGCGTCGCCAACGATTTCTCGAGCGTACTCCCCGACGATCGGGTCAAGATCAACATGCCCATCGACGACGCCGGTGGGTTGCGCTCCAACGTGGGTGACACGGCCGAGTACTATCAATTCACGGCGCAAGTCACGACGGACGTGAACGCGTTGATCGGCACGGTCCTGGACGGGGTCGCCTACATCGCCGACTTTGAGCCGACAGCAAGCGACGACAGCACTTCGGTGTGGGGTCCGTGGGAAGACGACGGCATCGAAGGGTATATGGCGATGAACTACGAAGAGGCCGAAGACACGTACACCTGGGCGCTCGAGTTCCGCAACGCCGGCGAGACCGACGACGACTGGGTGACCGTGTACGTGGGCAACATCGAAGAGGGCGCTACCGACGAAGTGAGCGCTGGCCAGTTCGCGATCGACTTCGACGCGTTCTCGGAATTCGCAGTTGAGGACGGCGACGAGCTCACCGGCACCTTCTACGTCGAGTACGACGTGAACGAGGCCACGACATCAGCCTATGTGGGCTTCGAGGACTTCTCCGAGAATGGTTCTGAGACCACGGATATCGGCTACTTCTACGACCAGGAACACGACGAGGGCGGCATGATGGACCTCGTCTTCTGGGCCGATATCACCGAGAACGAGGTGCAGGAGGCCCACATCGTGCGCACCCGCTGGCACAAGGAGGGCGACGGGCGCTCGGACGTGTACATCACCGACGGCGACTTTGGACCGCTGGTTTACCAAGCGACCGAGTGCTGGAAGCGCGATCACGCCGTCACCTTCTACGAGGACAACGCCAACTTCGTCAGCGACGG
>Ga0315336_1003302_pt1 | contig 21823 bp, 20 predicted proteins | sample ASW5metaG_FD_204512 | JGI IMG/M metagenome (GOLD analysis project Ga0315336, IMG submission 204512) | Ammonia-oxidizing marine archaeal communities from Monterey Bay, California, United States - ASW #5 | ecosystem: Environmental > Aquatic > Marine > Intertidal zone | place: USA: California... | reverse complement strand
AAGGCGAAGTAATCTTGGACCAGGTTTCCACCGGCAAAATGTAATACCACTTATAACTGACCTTGTAATAGGGAGCGCCAAGAATTATCCCGTCCAAATCGGCTGCCGAAGCAGCAATCGTGGTTAACGCCGCACCCATGGAATGGCTGACCAGCACCACCTTTTCGTGCTTTTCTTTCAGATCTGCAATTTCCTTCAGGACGGATTCGATGAAGGCTTCCCGTGGCGTGTCACGAAATTCGATGGGGGACGTGCCATGTCCGGGCAATAGCATTTCGCGAACCCGGTAGCCGTCTTTTGCCATGAGTCCTGGTAAATCAGAAAAGTTATTCCCTACACCGACAAATCCGTGAATAAAAAGCACTGCCGTTGAACTATCCTCCGGGCCGCTCCATTTGGGGGCGCCACCTTCAATAATGCCCGTCACGGGATCGCGATTGAGGCTTGCGTCATATTTCTTAACATTATGAAGTGCGAGAAAATCGTAGGTGAATAACGAAACGACTATGCCGGCCAAAACTACCATGATGACTTTTACCCGTTTCTTTCCGGATTTAGGGGACGTCATTGGTTACTCGCCAATATCTAATTGACGAGCCATCTGTTTTACTTGTTTGATATCCATCTTGCCCGTTCCCAATACCGGAATCTCGTCAACTTTATAAAAAGCCTTTGCCTTCGGAATCCAAAGATTCGGCAAACCCGTTTGGTCTAGATTATCAATGACCATTTCAAAGTCGTCATCGGACAAGGTATGTAAGACTATCAGCCGTTCGCCCTTGGTTTCGTCCGGCACACCTGCGACCGCCAACGCCAGATCCGAATCCTCCAGCAATTCGTGAAGCGCAAGCTCAATTTTCGTATGCGACACCATCTCTCCGGCAATCTTACTGAATCGGGCCAATCGGTCCGTAATCGTAATGAAACCGTCTTCGTCAATCGTGGCTATATCACCTGTTTCATACCAACCACCTTTAAGCACTTCATCCGTTTTTTCTGGATTGTTCAAATAGCCCTTCATGATATTCGGACCTTTGATCATCAACAGACCGGCTTGACCGTTTTGCAATACGTCACGTGAATCGGGGTCCATAATCCGAACGCTGATTCCCGGAAGGGGATGGCCGATAGTTCCCTGTTTCGTGCCCTTTTGATAAAACCCCGGCGCCCTGAAATCAGGGACGTTTAACGAGACTACGGGAGCACATTCAGTCGTGCCATACCCTTCCAACGGTTCTACGCCAAACTTGTCCTTGAACGCATCCCGTACTCTTGGGGAAAGTTTTTCCGCTCCCGCGATAATGAATCGTAAGGAACCAAGTTGTTTCGGACTGCAACGACGGATGAACGCCTGGAGGAATGTCGATGTGCTGAATAGAATCGTAGATTTGTGCTTTTCGATCAGTTGGCCAATCGCTTTCGCTTCCAAAGGATTCGGGTGATACACCGTATGAAAGTTCGGATGAATCATCGGCAACCATAATGTAGTCGTAAACCCGAACGAGTGAAAGAAGGGGAGCATACCCATGATGCAATCGCCCGGTTGATGCGGGAATACCTGCAACGAAGCTTCCGCATTGTGGATGATATTCGATTGCGTTAACATGACGCCCTTCGGCTCTCCTTCACTGCCGCTCGAGAACACCACCGTCGCCAAATCGTCGACCGTTCGTTTACGATTGCCGCTAAGCATCTTGTCGAGAATCTTGATGGGCAATAAATATCCCATCAACATCCCAATGATGCGTTCCTTCGATCCGATCGAATCCTTGATGTCCTCTGCATAAATTGCTTCGCCCGGAACATCCACTGGAACCTGTTCCAGGAATGCCTTGGATGTGATCACGTATTTCATCTCACATTGCTTGGCCGCCATCCCCAACGCTTCATTCGACGAAGTGTAATTGAGATTAACTGGAACCACACCCAACATTTGCAGCGCAACATTGGCGAGCGTGCCCCCTACAGATTGAGGTAGAAGGATTCCCACCATTTTTTCGTCCCCAATAGTCCCCTTAAGTTTCCGTGCAAACGCAATTGAACCCACCAACGTTTTCAATTGCGAAAGTTCTCCAGAACGTAAATCGGCAACGCACTTCTTGGTGGGCATTCTTCGTGCCTTCTTGATGAACAAATGATGAAGAAGGGGCTCGTTGCCAACCCGTTCATCATGCGCTACCGTTCCCAACTCTTGAATCGCATTCCGTAGTTCATAGGCGTTTCGGTCCGATGCCATAGGCTCGCCGTAAGCAATCGTAATAGGGAAGGGGAGCTTCCTGGGCATTTTCCAAAAAAACTTATTATCAGAAAAACTGAAAATACTACCCCAGATCCGATCAATATAGACTGGGATGATGGGCGCATTGTCAGTCCCCTTCATGATGCGTTCGAATCCCTTTCGGAAAGGAAGCATCTGCCCGGTACGCGTAATCTGGCCCTCAGCAAAAATACACACCAAGTCACCGTCGTTAATCGCATCGGTAGCGGCATGAAGCGATTGGCTGAGGTCCTTTTGCCCGCTCCCAGGCATGATCGGGATAGCACCCACCATTTTCGCCAACGGCTTGATCCAGGGAATGTCGTAAATCCCCTTGTACATAATGAACCGTACGCGGCGATCAATCGAAGCAATAATGATCAGTGCATCGAGAAACGACGTGTGGTTCGCAATCAACAGCCCACCGCCGGTCGCCGGAATATTTGATCGACCTACAGCGCGAAGACGATAAATCGTGTTGGACAAAAACCACAGCACAAGCCGTAACAGGAAAACCGGCAAGACGAGGCAAATATAAAGCCCAACGCCGAGTGACATGAAGCCGGCAATCGCGAAGACCATACGCGGCTCAACGCCCAATTTTCCGAAGACAATCATTAAGATAGCCGAGAAAAACATACCAACAAACGTCAACATGTTCGTGATAGACATAATTACGCCCCGCTTGTCGGCAGGGCTCCGTTGCTGGATTGTAGCGGCAAGCGGTACGTCGTAGATACCAGCGAAAAATCCCAGACCAAAAAGAAGGACCAGAATAGTACTATATTCAAAAACGGGAATCGCGATCATTCCTGAGAATATGGCCATCCCAAGCGCACCCAACGGAATGAGGCCTACTTCGATTTTCCCGCGGGATGCGAAACCGGCAAATACCGCCCCGCATGCGATCCCGATCGAGATTGCCGCTAATTGGAAACTGATTTGCATTTCCGTTAGACCCAACGTGTCATTGCCGAAAACGATAAGGTTCGCATTCAACAATGCTGCCATGAACCAAAAATATACGTAAGCGATTACCGACAGCCACAACCATCGGTCGGCGGAGTAGCATTTAAAGGTTTCGCCCATTCCGGCCCAGGGGTTCATGGACGGGGGACGCTCTGGGTTGGCTGCCGGGGGGTGGAATACGAACTTCGCGCACACAAAACCGACAACCGCCAACCCGATCAACAAAAACGACGTGTAGTGAACATTTCCACTCGGTTCGAGCCAAGCATACAAGGACCCCGTAACCCCGGTCCCCGCAATAATCGCCAACATGGTAAACATTTGCATCATACCGTTACCCCAGCTCAAACGGGACTCAGGAAGGGCTTCAGGAAGGATGCCGTATTTAGCAGGACTGAACATGGCACTCTGGGTCGCCATCAAAAATAAAACCACCCAAAGAAACAGAGGCTGGCCCGACAACACCGCAAAGAGCCCGACCGTCATGATTCCTATTTCGAGAAGTTTCGTCATCGATACGATTTTTTGCTTGCTGATGCGATCGGACAACACTCCAAAAATACCTGGAAATAATATGTAGGGCAACGAAAATAACATAGTCGCCATGCTGGTGATGTTGTAGGATGAGGAACCGTCGCCGGCAGCGTCCATCGCGGAATCCAGCAATAAATAAATGATCGTGAATTTTAGAACATTATCGCTGAACGCGCCCTGAGCCATCACCGCCATCAAGGCCCAAAAGCCGGGCTTGTAATTTTTCTTGTCGTAGGTGTCCATAAAAGTAAACCTTCGTAAAATGTCCGCAGCTTTTTATTCGTTGAGCATAGCCTGTACTTTTTCTCGTGTCGCTTCCATGTATTCAATTATAGTCGTGCAATCGCCGTCTTGAAAACCCGACAGCGCTTTGTGGATTTCAGCTCGGTAAGAGGGTTCCACCGTATCGATCAACGCCTTGCCAGCCGAAGTCAATTCGACATGATGAATTCGTCGATTTCCAGGAACAGTCTTCCGGTTGACCAGTTCTTTGGATTCAAGTTTGTCGAGAACCGACGTAATGCTCGCACGAGTGACCACCAACCGTTTTCCCAATTCCGCTTGCGTAATGTCACCATTCGTGAACTTGAGAGCAAACAACACATTGAACTGCGCTTCCGTCAAGTCATAATGACGAAAAATCTGGGCACCCTTCATGGTGAGAAGAGTGGCCGTCCGTACAATATTCAGCGCGGTTTCATGACGCAGATCGTTGAAAGGTTGTTGCAGTCCCAGTTCATTCTGTAGCGACATGATCGATTCCTTATGCATTAAAAGGATTAGTAAATGTAAGTGTTTTAACTGTTAGATATGGATCGATGATACCTACATAATCACTTCATATCAATACTGACCCAAACTGTAAAGTTCCTTATTGTTCGAAATCACTTAATCACGGACGAATCAATACCTAAGTTATTTGACACCAATCGGTTATCCTGATCAATTTCCTTAACCCACATTAATCCTACCCCGAATCAATGTCGTATACTAACTACATGAAGATTCAACCTTCACCACATCCACTACAGAAAATTGCCATTTCCGCCAGCCTCGCGGCCTCCGCCCTGATGCTCGGTGGAAAGTTAACGGCTTATTACATGACCCATAGCTCGGCCATCCTCTCAGATGCCGTGGAATCCGTCGTACATGTGTTCGCTACAGGGGTCGCAGCCGCGAGCCTTTGGTATGCCTCCAAGCCGGCCGACGAGAACCATCTTTACGGCCACGGCAAAGTGGCTTACTTTTCAGCCGGGTTCGAAGGCGGCATTATCCTTTTCGCATCATTGGGTATTATTTTTAACGCAGTTGAAAATTTGATCACGAGACAGCCGCTACAAAACCTCGGCATGGGCTTAGGCATTATCGCTGTTCTCGCGGTAGTGAATTTATTGCTAGGAATGTTCCTTCTTTATTCAGGCAGAAAAACACACTCTCTCGTGTTGGTATCCAACGGTCAACACGTATTGACAGATATGTGGACCAGTATTGGTGTGATCCTCGGTGTCGGGTTGGTCCGTCTAACAGGGTACATATGGCTCGATGGTGTCGTTGCAATACTCATCGGGTTGCACATTTTAACGAGCGGATATAAGCTGATGCGGAAGTCTTGGAAAGGATTACTTGACGAAGCCGATCCCCTGATTACCAAAATCCTTTTGGAATGCCTTGAGAACGCGGTTAAAGAAGGCGATATTGTCGGATTCCACCAACTTCGCCATCGAGAAACGGAGAACATCATGTGGGTTGAAACCCATGTTACGTTACCGGATTCCATGACGAACCGCGAGGCCCACGACATCGCCACTCGCCTCGAACAAACCGTCTACGGCCGCTTTCCGGACATCTTCGTACAAATGACCACTCACATCGAGCCTGCCAGCCACGACCAGGTCCACCCGAAGGGTCATGAAGATTTGGTGGCTCCACACGACGTGTCTCCTAAGTAATTTATTGTAAATGACTTAGGGGATTTTCGTTTTTTCTCATTTGGCATTTTTTCGATTCCTCGGATATAATTTCTACGGTAGGAACACCACTCGAAGGGGAAAACCAAAATGCCAACATTTGCATATGCTGCACGGGGTCAAAACGGCCGCATGGAAAAAGGCTCGTTAGTAGCCAAAAACAAGGCCGCGCTACTCACCACCTTGAAAAATAGAGGACTGGTCGCTGACCCTTCCAGTATCAAGGAAAAAGGCAAAGGCGGTCTTAAAAGCCTCGCCGGTCGCCGTGTCAAGCCCGTAGAGTTACTCATTTTTACACGCCAGATGGCGACCATGGTCAACGCCGGTTTACCGTTACTCCAAAGTTTGGATATTCTGGCCGAGCAGACCGAAGACCAACATTTCGCTTCGGTCATCTTGGCGATCGCTTCGAACGTTGAGGGGGGCGAAACCTTCTCAGATGCGCTCAGAAGTTATCCGCGAGCATTCCCTGAACTGTACGTGAGTATGGTTCGTGCCGGTGAAGCCAGTGGCGAACTCGACAACGTACTACTTCAGTTGGCCGACTACCTTGAAGCCACCGAAGAATTGAAACGAAAAGTTAAAGGAGCGATGGTTTATCCCGTCGTTTCGATGATCATCATCTTTTTGATTGCCAGCGGATTAATCCTTTTCGTTGTACCCCAATTCCAAAAAATATTTGAAGAAATGGGGGCTACATTACCTGCACCTACATTGCTACTCATAACCTTGAGTGAAATGATGCGGAGCTACAAAATACTCTTCGTTGTAGGCGGTTTCTTTGCAACATTTATGGGGCTCCGTGTATACAATGAAACCGAAAGCGGTCGGTATAATATCGATGCCGTGAAACTCAAAATACCCGTATTCGGACTCCTGCTTCGTAAGGTTGCCGTCAGCCGTTTTACCCGCACCTTGGCTACATTGACAAGGAGTGGGGTACCCATCCTTCAAGCAATGGAAATCGTTGAGTCGACTGCCGGGAACGCAGTCTTTTCGAAATGCGTTCGACAGGCTGCCGAAGGTATCCGCAACGGGGAATCCCTTGCCGAGCCCCTCTCACGCACCGAGCAATTTCCACCCATGGTGACTCGTATGATCGGGGTTGGTGAAAAGACAGGTGCACTCGAAGTGATGCTGGAGAAAATCGCCGATTTCTACGACAGCGAAGTCAAAGCCTTGGTCGATAGTTTGACCAGCATGTTGGAGCCAATTTTGCTCATCGTTATGGGGATTGTCGTTGGGGGGATCATTATCGGGCTGTTTATGCCAATCATGAACCTCTCTCAGATCGTGTCCTAGCCTAAGATTAATCACTATAACTACTTAAATGAGCCGGCCTTTTGAAGGTCGGCTCATTTTTTTTACAATTTCGCTAAAGTTCCCATCCCGTTCTGCCGATAGATTGAGAACAAAGTATAGGGCCTCGGCCCATGGGATGTACTTTCTAGGAGTTGATTATGTCAGGTGGGTTTAGTGTTGGGGGGTTGGTATCCGGATTGGATAGCAACAATATTATCCAACAACTGATGCAATTAGAACGAATACCCATCACACGATTTCAAAGTCGGATTTCCGATCTTGAAAAACAAAAGGATGCGGTAAGCGAATTAAGGACGCAGCTGCTGTCCTTACGCAACGATGTCTTCGATTTTCGGACAGGCTTGGACTTTGGGCTTTTCAACACGGATTCTACCGTTGAAACAGTCGCAACTGCCGAAACAAGCGGCCCGAACCCCGTAAACGGAAACTTTTCTCTGGAAGTCCTTCAACTTGCCAGCGCCACCGTTGCCAATAGCAGCGCGCGCTTGGGCAGTGCGATCAACCCGGCTGCAGCCTTCGCGTCGAGTGGAGTCGCCGCTTCGGTTTCCAATGGCAAATTTTCGATTAACGGTACCCAGTTTGACTACGACTTCACCGTATCCTCGCTTAACGACGTGATTAATGGAATCAATGCGGCTGCGATCGGAGTCACCGCCTCATACGACGCCGTCGCTGACACGTTTGTGATCGAAAACACCGCCGCCGCAGATACCAGCTACATCAATTTCGGCGGTACCGGAGATACGAGCAATTTTCTCGACGTGATCGGTGTGACCAATGCCTTTCAGGATACGAACGGAAGTGGTTCCACCACACTTTCCAGTGTGAATAATCTCGGTACCGTGAGCTCCGTCAATGCGTTGAATACTGTAACCTTCGCAGGCGGGGCAGTAACGGCCGGAAACTTTTTTATCAACGGCGTTGCCCTCACAGTGGATCCCACGACCGAATCGATTTCCGACGTCATCACCACCATCAATAACTCAGACGCCGGAGTTACCGCGAGTTTCGATCCGAACACTGACGGCATTCGAGTCGTTTCGAAAGATCTGGGAAGTAGAACCGTACGGTTTCAAGCCGGTACAAGCAACTTCCTTGATGTGACAAACTTGACCGCCGCAACCCAGACGGCCGGTTCCGATGCACAATATACAATCAATGGCGGAGCCGTCCAATCCAGTAATTCCAACGACGTAAAAACCGCCGTCAACGATTTGACTATCACGTTGAAAAGTTTGGGTACCACCTCAATCACAGTTTCAAACAATGTCGATCAACCGATCGAAACCATCAAAGAATTCGTAACCGCATTTAACGAATCAGTTACAAAAATCGACGAATTGTTAGGCGAAGACTCCGCGTTGGGAAACGATTTCTCGATTCGTTCTATTCAAAACTTTCTCGTGAGCACAATATTCAAACAAGTCCCCGGATTGGCAGGCTCGTTTGAGAGTTTACTAGACATAGGCTTGAGTACAGGCGATGGCTTCGATTCCAACGCCGTTTTTCAAGTTCAAGTCGACGAAACAAAACTACGTGAGGCGCTATTGGATGACAAGGACAACGTCGCACAATTGTTTGCCAATGATGCAGAAACCGGTATCGGCGATCTTCTCTACGTCAATCTCGAGGAAACGACGAAAACTTTCGGGTTTCTCCACGAGCGCTCTCGTTCCGGAGGGCTTTTAGACGATCAGATCGATGGGTTAAATGATTCTATCGCGCGATTGGAAGATAGGCTGGAACTAAAAGAAACACGCCTGCGTCGTCAATTCACTGCTTTGGAACAATTCCAGGCATCGTTTCAATCTCAGGCGCAATCCCTTGGTAGTATTGGGGCTGGCCTTTAATATGTTAATATAAAACCGAGTCAAAAGGGGAAGCTAAATGGCGTATTCATCGTCTCACGGTGCGTATAAGAAAGTGTCAGTCGAAACAGCATCGCAAGAAAAACTGATCATTATGCTGTTCAACGGTGCCATTCAAAAAGCCGAAGAGGGGAAACGCCGTATTGTCAGTGAAGACATCGAAGGTGCCCACAATGAACTCGTCCGGGCACAGGAAATCATTTCCGAATTACGCAACTCTTTGGATATGACCGTCGGAGAAATCTCGATCACACTCGACAAAACGTACGAATACCTTTATACCTTGCTCGTCCAGGCCAACGTGAAAAAAGACCTGGAAGCCATTGATCAATGCGTAGAGCATTTGAGCGAAATACGAGACGCATGGATAGAGGCATTTGATGTCCAGGGTCAGCAGCAGGTCGACGCCCCGCAAGTCGCCCCCACGATAAACCAGTTGGGTTCTAGCGTTCTCAATTTTAAAGGCTAAAACTTCTTTTCAGTAGCGCCGTGAAGCCGTCCACCCAGTGTGCTTCACTATTCAATGAACTGACTAGGTGCAAAGATTCTCCGCCGTTTGAAAGAAACGATTCCTCTCCCTGCATTCCAATTTCTTCGATCGTCTCGATACAATCTGCGACAAACGCTGGACATAACACAGCGACTCTCTTAACACCCTTCTTGGCGAGGTCCACCAACGTAGAATCCGTGGCCGGCTTGAGCCAGGGATCACGCCCGAGTTTTGATTGAAACGAAAGCGTATAATTTTCTTTGGCGATGCCGAGTCTCTCCACAATGCCGTTGGTCGTTGCAATGCAATGAGCTTTGTAGCAGGAGGGGTTGTGGTTCCTATATCGTTCGCAACAATCCGCCTTCTGAAGGCAATTCGCCCCCGTCGGGTCGCAATTCTTCACGTGCCGTTCCGGTAATCCATGATAACTGACGACAATGTGATCCGCATTGATCGCCTCCAACTGAGGTCCTGCGATCGCAGCCCAAGCATCCAGAAATTCCGGAGCCTCGTAAAACGGCGGAAGTACATCGACCGGAGGGACATTTGGGAGTTGCGCCAATTGTGAGTAGCTGCCCTCCAGAACCGACCCCACCGTCGCCGAAGCGTAATGCGGAAACATAGGAATGACAATGATCCGTGTGGCACCTCTCGAGAGTAACGCCTTCACACTATCCATAATCGACGGCTTCCCGTAGGCCATTCCAATTTCAAAAAGTAACTCCGGACTATTCTTAGCCAGTCCATCGCTGAAGGCTTTGGAATGGACCAGCAATGGCGAACCCTCATTCATCCAGATTAACTGATACGCCTTGGCTGAATGCTTTGGGCGAAAAGGCAAGATTACGAAGTTGAGTAACAACCAACGGCCGATAGGGTGCATATCTATGACTCGAGGATCGGATAAGAATTGCCGCAAATACCGGCGCGTATCAGAAACCGACGGAGAGTCTGGTGAGCCCGTGTTGACCAATAAAATTCCCGGTTTATCGAATTCTGTACTCATATTCGTTCCCTGATTGACAGCGTAGTCGTTAATTGTGGCAAATCGCGCGGTTCAATTGCTAACGCATTCGCGACAAAAATGGAAATGCAGCATACAATCGCATCAATAATTTTGAACGTGGGTCCATAAATAATTCCGCTTCATCGCTCTCAATTGCACGTTGAATGCAATTTAAAGTGACCGAAATCGAGGATTGTCCGGGAGCCGGTGAGTCGTCCAGTGCCACAGACCCCAATGCCACGTTCAACACATGATGCCCATCTCGGCCCAAGTCCGCTCGTAATGCGTCGCTCATGCCGTTTACCGCCGTCTTCGAAACTGAATAGACCGTCTGGGTCGGATTGGACTTGTAACCGGCGAGAGATGAAATGTTTACAATCGTCGATGCCGGGTTCAGCCGCGGTAGCAGGACGTGAACCAATTGAAGAACCCCCGTCACATTCGTCTGAATCAAATGGTCAATCTCTTCTAAACTAGTTTCCGAGAATGGCTTCGACGTTACGTCAGCCGCATTATTGATAATGATATCGATCGAGGCGTCGCCCAAGCCGGAATTCATTTCCTGAATGGATTCCAATCGGCTCAAATCCAAGGAGAAGACACGTGCTGTTCCGCCTGCTTCCTCGACCAGCCTACGGGTTTCTTCAAGGTTGTCTAAATTTCGCGCCATCAAAATCAGCTCTTTGCATTGGCGAGCAAAATGAATGGCCAATTTACGGCCGATGCCCTGCGATGCACCGGTCACAAGTATCGTTTTATCGGTATCAATGTTCATGAAGCCGTTGTCTCACCTTCATCGCGTTGCACTAATCGAAATGCCCAAAGGACGCAAGGCCAAAACAGCGCCGAGACGACAGAGAATCGAATGAGTACCGCAAGCGCCAGTACATCGGTTGGTACATTTGCTTCAGTATGCACCACGGCTGCAGCTGCGAGATAGGGGACGCCGCTCGCGTTCGGAGTGATCGGAACAATACTTACAATCGCGTGCGCGCATTGGGAAAGCGCGAGAACCGCAAAGGGCACCGCGATGCCGAAACTGCGGAAAATGATCAAGCCAACAAAGATATCCACAACGGTTGCGCAAAACGTCAACCCGATAAGCGCCGGCAGTTTGGTTGTCAATAAACGGGCTTCCTGCTGAGCCCCATCCAAAAGTTCTGTAATCTTTCGTAGCATGCCGGCTTCGGGAAGCCATTTTTTCCATGGAGCGTAGAACAAGAGTGAATATCCGATTCCCATGACCGCCAACAGACCTACAATCAAGAAGGGCGTTTTGTCGCCGGAAGAGAGTCCTAAGACCAGAACCAGCCCCGCGAACCCGAGGACCAACGTGGCCGATGCTTCCAGCAATCGATCCAGTATGATCCACGCACCCATTTTTTCACTCCGAAAATCCCGAAGCAGTAAAGGAGACAACTCTCCGACGCGCCCGGGTGTTACGTTACCTCCGCCTTTGGAAATGAAAAATGCGACCGCTGCTTTGGAACGTGGCCCTAAAGCGACACGCCATTTTGCGATTCGAATTCCCCAGCTGAATACCTCGACCAATCCCATGAGCAAGATCAGAGGAATCGATATTCTTTTGAATGTTTCAATCAACTCCGACCAATCGAGTTTCGATAAAACGGACAAATAGATCGCGATCCCGATAAGATAGAGCCAGGACCATTTTACTGAAATTCGTTTTGAGTTGGATTGAATTTCAGGGGAAGGGGAGGTCATGAAAGTTTTTTGCGTCCAATGTACATCAAAGCGTCTGCTCTGAAAGAAATGAGTCGCTCGTGGATTGACTTAGAAAATAAATTGCCCGCAACAAAAAAATTGTGATTGTACGGAGAGATTCTCAACGTTTCGATTTCATGCGTCTCGAATAAAAATTGAAGGGAGGAGGAGGTGAAAGGGCGCTTGTGCGTAACGTCGTCCCAGAACTTGAACCCATACTTCATGATGTCAGGCACCGTAATAAAGGTGACGCCGCCCGGCTTCAAAACTCGCTCAATTTCAGTCGCTATCTTTTCCGGGCATCCCAAATGCTCGAGCGTGCTCACCATCACCAGCAGGTCAAACGAATTGCTCTCAAACGGCAAATATCCGGTTTCCATGTCCGACAATACAAAATCGATGCCCTTTTCCTGCAACGATGCGCCGTAATGCGTGTCAAAATCCAAGGCCACTTTCTGTGAAATCGCCGGAGTATCGTAACTCAGGAACCAGCCGTCCCAAGCACCACAGTCCAAAACCCGCAGGTCGTCTCGTCCCTCAAAGTAATTATCCAAAATGTACTTGAGCGACCAGATCTGATGACTTTCCTGCCCAAGTTCCCGTGCCTTTTTCCCCAAAACCTTGACGAAATACTGTTCGAGGCGATTCGTCGGATGTTTACAACAGCGTTCATAGTTTTCCGCGTATTTCACCGCAATTTCCCTCGTAGAGGCCAGATCCGCTAAACTAGCCAAAGTATACTATTTTCAAAGAGTTACGTCATTGTAATGAATTATCGGTAGACATTGTCAATAGTTTAGAAATATGGCCGACTTTTGATTTGGAATCCTCGGAACGCCGGAACATGGCCCATTCTCATGAGTTCTGCCGTTAAAATGGGCATTCACGCGACAGCACTTTTGACGGGCTCGAGCGCCGCCGATGTACGCGATAGCGCACTCGGACTCGTTCCTTCGAAACGCGCCTAAGACCCCGTAATGGCTTGACTTGTCCAGAGTTTATATGCTAATATTTCGCGGTTATGCAGTGGGCCTTTCAGCCTTCACTGCATTATTTTTTAACCAGGGGCCGTACAATTTCGAACCCTGATACGAAGTTCTAAACCTGAAATTGTGGGTAACCAGGCCGTGAGTAAAATGAAATTCGGCATGATTGGTTGTGGCAATATCGGCGCAGACTTGTGTATCGCTATGAAAAAAGGCGATATACCCGCCGAGCTCGTCACGTTGACCGATGTTGATGACGAAAAAGCGAAAGTGCTACTCCGTTCATTCCAATTGGATGCAACGGTGTGCGACCTCGCTGAGAGTGCCGCGCAAGTCGATTTTCTCGTCGAATGTGCGGTGGCTTCCGCTGTCAAAGACGTCGTCAAAGCCGCAATTGCGAACCATATAGATTGTTTAATCATGAGTGTCGGCGGTTTGATGGCTGACCCTGATTTGTTTTATGAAGCGCAGGAAAGTGGAGTGCAAATCCACGTACCGTCCGGAGCCATGTCGGGATTGGATGGAATTCGGTCTGCCATGGAAGCGGGATTGCATAGTGTTCAATTGACCACACGCAAACCGCCGGCCGGATTGGACGGAGCGCCTTACTTGGTAGCGCATGACATAAATGTGATTGACTTAACAGAACCTTTGCTCGTTTTTGAAGGGACTGCAGATGAAGCGGTGAAAGCATTTCCAAAAAACGTGAATGTGGCAGCTGCCTTGAGTTTTGCGGGAATTGGACCCCTAGAAACGAGAGTGAAAATTATAGCCGATCCCGGCGCGACGTTGAATATACACGAAGTAGTCGCGGAAGGTGCTTTTGGAAGATTAAAAACGATAACTGAAAATATGCCGTCACCCCGAAATGCTAAGTCGAGTTATTTAGCTTCCTTATCGGCGGTAGCGGAAGTGCGCAAAGCGGCAATGGCTCACGTAGCCCATACCTTTGCATAGAAAAAATATCAGCCGGGTTTATAAGGAACCCGAAACTATCGGAGAACGAGAACCATGTATGCAGTAGTCACAACTGGTGGCAAACAGCTTCGCGTCGCAGAAGGCGATGTGATTCGTGTTGAAAAACTCGAAGCGAGTGTCGGAGACACCGTCGAACTAGACGATGTCAAGATGATCGGCAAAGAGGATGGCCCCGTAATCAGTAGCGGCGACTTGGAAAAAGCCAAAGTCGTATGTGAAGTGACCGGACAAGGACGGAGAAAGAAAATCCGCGTATTCAAGATGAAACGCCGGAAAAACTATCACCGCACCTACGGGCATCGTCAAGCCTACACTGAATTGAAAATCGAAAAGATTCAAGCCTAAATTACGCCAACTAAAAGACTTAGTTCGGCTAAAACGACTTATTCAAAGGAGTATCATTCATGTCGCATAAAAAAGCAGGCGGTAGTACACGCAACGGTCGCGATTCAAACGCTCAACGCTTGGGCCTCAAGAAATATGGTGGACAAAGTGTGATCGCTGGAAATATCCTCGTTCGTCAACGAGGTACCAAATTCCACCCGGGCCACAATGTTGGTATTGGTAGAGATGATACCCTTTTCGCTACAGCGGACGGCGTAGTGCAGTTTCGGTTTATCCAAAAGGGCCGCAAATGCATTGACGTAATCCCTGCGGAAGGTTAAGAATCCCTCCTAAGGATTCCGGAAAGCCGCCTCATGTTTATCGATCGCGTTCGGATCAAAGTTGTTGCTGGGGCCGGTGGAAACGGATGTACCAGTTTCCGTAGAGAAAAATATGTCCCCTTGGGTGGTCCCAACGGAGGGGACGGTGGCACTGGCGGCGATATTAATATCGTCGCTGCTTCACGTTTAGGCACCCTTCAAGATCTCCGATACCATTCCACATGGAAAGGTAATCGCGGCATCCATGGTAAAGGCAGCGACATGCACGGTAAGTGCGCCGACCACCTGGATATACCCGTCCCAAAAGGCACCATCGTTCGCGATTTCCACACCGGTGAAATCCTCGCCGACCTCATCGAAGACGGCGAACAATATATCGCAGCGAGTGGGGGAAAAGGCGGTAAAGGGAACGCACGTTTCGTTTCCGCTACGAACAAAGCCCCTCGCTTCAACGAAGCCGGTGAACCCGGTGAAGTAAAAGAATTCCTCCTGGAGTTGAAACTGCTCGCCGACGTAGGAATTGTAGGTCTCCCCAACGCGGGCAAATCAACATTTCTCTCGCATGTCACCGAAGCGAATCCCAAAATCGGCGACTATCCCTTTACGACGATCTCTCCCAATCTCGGAGTCGTAAGCCTCAGCGATTATCGTTCCTTTACCGTTGCAGATATTCCCGGTATCATCGAAGGCGCCGCCGAAGGCAAGGGTCTCGGTCACGATTTTCTCCGCCACATCGAACGAACCAAAGTGCTACTCTTCTTTTTAGACCCTTCCGATATCGACCCAGTCGAAACGTTGGCTCTATTGGAAAACGAACTGACAGAACACAGCGATGAATTCCGCGATCGACTTAGGGTAATCGCGTTTACCAAAGGTGACGTGACCGAAAATCGTGAGTCCTACGCCGAACTCAAAGATCAATTTGATCATCCTTTTCTCATTTCGTCGGCCACCGGCGAAGGATTGAAAGATCTCCAGGAATTCCTGTGGGAGACCATCGAAAAACACAATCGAATTCAAGAGGGGATGGAGCCTGAACCGGATCCAGATGTGGAATTCACCTATGAATCTCCGTTTTCCATCGAAAAGACACCCGAAGGATTTGTCGTCCAGGGAAAAAAAGTCGTTCGCGCAGTGCGCATGACGCACTTTGAAAATGAAGAAGCCGTCGTACACTTGGGTCATAAATTGAAAAAAATGGGCCTCTACAAAGCCTTGCATCGGCTCGGCGCCAAAGAAGGTCAGTCCATCTTTATCGGCGACGTCGAAATGGAATATCGGGAATAAAATGAAGCGGACATTCGAAAATACGAAAACGCTGGTCGTGAAAATCGGAACCACTCTTTTGAGCGGGGAAGAAGGTTTCGACGGCCGCGTTCTCGAACAACTTGTCACCGATATGGCCCGAGTGAAGAACGACGAGAAACTGAATCTGCTGATTGTCTCTTCAGGGGCCATGGGCTGCGGGATGGACCGATTAGGGATGGACGAACGTCCCGCCTCACTTCCGTTAAAACAAGCTACGGCCGCAGTCGGGCAGGCGCGCTTGATGCATTTCTACGAAGCCCTCTTCCAGACTTACGGCGGGGGATTGAAAACTGCGCAGGTGCTTCTATCTACGGGTGATTTGGATGACCGTCAATCCTATCTCAACGTACGGAATACGATTAATACCCTCTTCGAATTCGACAACGTCGTGCCTATCGTCAACGAAAACGATTCTACGGCACCCGACGAACTTCGTTTCGGCGACAACGATACACTTGCCGCGAAAGTGGCATCGAAGATCGACGCCGATCTGTTGATTATTCTCAGCAATGTAGACGGACTATATGATAAAAATCCAGCGTCTCATGATGATGCAAAACTGTTGGAGCATGTCGAAAATGTCACAACCGATATTGAAGACTTTGCAGAAGATACAAAAGTTGCAACCTCCATTGGAGGAATGAAAACCAAATTGGAAGCCGCCAAAATTGCCGGTGCATCCGGTTTGCCGGTGGTCATCGCCAATGGAAATCGACCCAATATCATTTCAGAAGTGATTAACGGCACAGCACCCATGACCGTCTTCGGAGCCTCCGAAAACGCCTTGCCTGAAAGAAAACGTTGGATCGCATTCGGCACGTCCTCCAAAGGTGAAATCGTTGTGGATGACGGCGCCTCCCGCGCGTTACTGACCGAAGGAAAAAGTTTATTGGCCGCGGGAATTCAAAAAACGGTCGGAACGTTTGAATCGGGCGACTCAGTCACGATTCAGGACTGCCGTGGCAAGAACATCGCGCGAGGATTAATCAACTATTCCAGCGGCGACGTTTTGAGGATCAAGGGGCATCGAAGTTCCGAAATAACCAAAATCCTTGGAATCAAAGACTTCGAAGAAGTGATTCATCGAGACAACCTTGTGATTTTGCAAGACTACGCATAATGTGGTGTACAATTATATAGCCTTAATCGTGCCGTCAAACGGAGTTTAATTCATGGCCGTAATCGAAAAACCATTGCAGGAAATCCTTCAAAAAACAGGACAGCAGGCCCGCGCTGCTTCCCATGGGCTACGCAGTCTTTCCAGCGCCGTTAAAAACGAAGCCCTCATCGAAATTGCAAAGCGGTTAAGAAATTCCAAGGAAGTCCTTCAGGCCGAAAATGCCAAGGACCTTGAGAATGGTCGGGGAAAGGGACTCAGCAGCGCCATGCTGGACCGGCTTGAGTTGACCGATGGCCGCATCGATACCATGGCTGAAGGACTCGAAGTCGTCGCATCACTACCCGATCCCGTCGGTGAAATCGTTTCGCAAAACGTACGTCCCAACGGACTACGTATCGCTCAAATTCGTCAACCCTTAGGTGTTGTTGGGATTATCTATGAAAGTCGTCCCAACGTCACGGCCGACGCGGCGGGACTCTGCCTCAAATCCGGAAACGCTTGTATTCTCAGAGGGGGATCCGAAGCCATTCATTCCAACGTCGCCATTGCTGAAATTTTTACTGCCGGAGCCGTTGCAGCAGGAGTACCCGAACACGCGGTTCAAATAATCACCACAACCGACCGTGCGGCTGTCGGCGAAATGCTTAAACTGGACCAGTTCATCGACATTATCGTGCCTCGCGGAGGACGCTCATTGATCGAACGTATCTACGACGGAAGTCGAATCCCCGTTGTAGCCCATCTGGATGGAATCTGCCACACCTACGTACACAGCGACGCCGATCTGGAAATGGCTCAATCCATTTGTCTCAATGCAAAACTACAGCGACCCGCCGTCTGCAATGCCATGGAAACGATGCTCGTCGATCAGTCGATTGCCGAAGGCTTCCTGAAAAGTATCGCGCCTGAATTTGAAAAAGCCGAATGCGAATTGCGCGGTTGCGAACAAACACGATCCTTAATTACTTGTAAGCCTGCGGCAGACGCCGATTGGACGGAAGAATACAACGGGCTTATTTTAGCCGTAAAAATCGTTGACGGAATCGAAGAGGCGATCCATCACATTAACCTCTACGGCTCACACCATTCAGACGCCATCGTCACCGAAAACTACACCGCGTCCGAACGCTTCCTCGATGCGATCGACAGCGCGACCGTGTACGTAAACGCCTCCACCTATTTCACCGACGGATACGAATTCGGATTGGGCGCGGAACTCGGCATCAGCACTTCCAAGCTTCATTGCCGTGGGCCCATGGCGCTCAAAGAACTGACGTCTCTGAAGTATATCATTCGCGGGAATGGTCAAATACGTACCTGATTCGATACAATTCTTATCATGTCAGCCAATACACGTATAGGGATATTGGGGGGGACGTTTGACCCCATACACAATACCCACCTCGATATCGCACGGACCGCGCTCACCGAAGCCTCGTTGGATACCGTCCTCTTCCTTGTGGCAGCCAGCCCGCCCCATAAAAAGGGGATGATTGCCAGTCCGAAACAACGATTCGCCATGGTAGAAGCCGCAATCCGGGACGAGGCATCGTTCGAGTCAAGCGATATCGAGTTGAACCGTGATGGTCCATCCTACACCGGAGTAACCCTGCGCGAAATCAACGAGACCTATCCCGAATCAGAGTTGTTTCTTATCATGGGGTTGGATTCTCTGATCGATCTTCCGAATTGGCGCGAGCCGGATGCGATTCTGTCGCTGGCAACGATTCTCGCCGTAACTCGCCCCGGTAGTACGACCGAAATACCGGATTCGTTGGACGGTCACTACCAGCTGATGCCGTTTCCCGAAAGCGACGTTTCTTCAACCACCATACGAACTAAAATTCAAAACGAAGAAGATGTCGAAAAGATTTTACCGTCTGCCGTCGCAGAAATCATCCATGAAGAGGGTATCTACATTGCCTGACTTCGGCACCCAACGGGAAAGTGAATTTCGCGCCGTATTGCGTGAACGGCTCCCAGAAAAAACCTTCGCCCACGTCGAGTCCGTGACGGACACCATCGTTTCTTTCCACGACAAAGCCGGTATTTCACTCGAACAAGCCGTCACCGCCGGTTTACTCCACGATGTCTGTAAGGCCGTACAAAAAGACGACCTCAGAGAAATGGCCGTCCGCTACGGTATATCAGAATATTTGGACGTTCCCAACCTGCTCCACGGTCCCGTCGGCGCCGAATTTTGTCGGACCGAATTGAATATCACTGACGACGAAGTGTTGGACGCAATACGTTACCACACCACAGGAAAAGTCAATTGGAACCCGGTCGGGTGCGCCCTGTACATAGCTGATTTTTCAGAACCCCGACGCCCCCATCCCGAAGCAGCTACGGCGCGCGAAATGATGGACGAAAAAGGATTCGCGGAAACGGTACACTACGTCGCGAACACCAAAACCGATTACGTACGCAAAAATCACGAAATCGACCCAAACTCGGAAGCCTTCGTGAGTTGGATACAAACGGAGTATCCCATTTAGTCATGGAAGACACGTTTCATGAATTGGCACGCCACTACGACACGATCATGGATCACATCGACTACGACCGATGGGTGGTGGCGTCTTCTTTAATCGGTGAACTCGCTCCCGAGAAAGATTTTGCCCATCTCGATATTGCCTGCGGTACGGGAGTGCTCCTCAAAAAGCTGCGCCAACATGGGATGAACTCTCTAGGGATCGATTTGTCTCTGGCGATGGTTAGGCAGGCCACGGCTGAACCGTTGCCCGCGCCCGCCGGCGTGGCGACTATGACGCAGTTGCCGTTTCCCGACGCGTCGTTTTCGTTCTTGACCTGCGTGTTCGACAGCCTGAACTTCCTGTTGGATCCGGCCGATTTACATAACGCATTTCAAGAAATGAGCCGCGTTCTAAAGCCCGATGGCGTACTCTATTTCGACGTCATTACCGAAGCCATGGTCACCGAGCATTTCGCCGATCAGGAATGGGAAGAAAAAACGGGGAAACTGCGAACTTCATGGGAGGGAAGCTACGATTCGAAAAATCGCCTCTCGACGCTTACGGTACGCGTGGGAACGGGCTCTGAAAACCATGTCGTGGAAAGAGTGTATTCTCCCCATGAGATTTTGAATGCTTTGGAAAAGTCGGGTCTAACGTTATTGGGTGAGTTTGACGCTGAAAACTGGAAAAAACCTGGCTATAAGACGACACGCGTGGATCACGTCGCTGTGAAGGGTGATGCAAAAAATCTTGCCGCGGCCATGGATAAACTAGAATTGAGGCTTCGGGGAATGCTGAAGCATTGAAATGTTAGTGGCTTAATTTCAGTTGATCCAAAATCGCAGCCGTCGCCTTGCATTGGTTCAACACGTAAAAATGAATTCCCGGAACACCCCGTTCCATCAAGTCCGCAGCCTGTTTCACTGCATGGTCAATACCAACTTTCAACTGTTCCTCAGGGTCATCCTGGCAATGTTCCAACGCGTTAGCCAACCTAACCGGTAGTTTCGCGCCACACATCGCCGATATACGTTGCACCTGTTTGTAATTCGTAATGGGCAGAATCCCTGGAACGATCGGAATAGTAATCCCGGATGCTGCACAAGAATCCAGAAAACTTATGAATGAGTCGTTCTTGTAAAACAACTGGGTAATCACGATATCGGCGCCAGCGTCTACCTTGCGTTTTAGGTTGTCCACGTCATGAAAAATGTTGCGTGCCTCCGGATGTTTCTCCGGATACCCGCCTACAGCAATCCCTAATTCCGGAAACTCCTGATGGATAAACTCGGTAAGTTCGTTCCCATAACGAAATCCACCTTCAGTCACTTGGAATTCGCTTTCACCCTCAGGCGCATCTCCCCGTATGGCCACAATATTTGAGACGCCCTGTTCCTTTGCCTGATTGAGATACGTGCTCAAGTCATCCGGTGTCGCATTCACACAAGTAAGATGAGACGCCAACGGAACGTCCGTCATTTTTTGCACGGTCGCCAGTGTTTCCAAAGTCCGGCTCTGATCGCTGCCCCCGGCACCGTACGTGCAGGTCACGAAATGAGGCGAATATTTCAAAAGCGTCTCGAGATTGGTCTCAAGACTCGTCATCCCCTTATCGGTCTTAGGGGGGAACAGCTCATAAGAGAGGGCAAATTCATTTTCTTCGTAGATGCTTGAGAATCGCATAGATTGTTTTTCGTTCCTACATATATTGGGTATAATTAGACTACATGTCCCGGAAATGCCGCAGTTCGTTCCTAATAATTAGGAACCCTGACTATTTTTCGTGGGACATATTGAGGTATGGGGATCTATCTTCGCACGTCAATATTCTGCAGTCAAGGACTTAATCCACTGATATGACTATATTTGCGTCGAAACTACTAAGGAGTACGCCTTGAATTTTCTAGAGGCAATTAAAGAACAAGTGATCGTGTTAGACGGCGCCATGGGTACCCAAATCCAGAACCTAGATTTGACGGACCAGGATTTTGGCGGCGCCGATTACCGCATGTTGGGTGATCTGTTGTCGTTCTCCAATCCGGATTCGATCGTCGATATTCATCACGACTATTATCAAAGCGGTGCCAACGGCGTGGAAACCAACACGTTCGGTGCCTGTCCGTTTCGTTTATCCGAATATGATTTTTCCA